>Ga0209810_1001121_pt1 | contig 44483 bp, 28 predicted proteins | sample Coa_R1_7_FD_187159 | JGI IMG/M metagenome (GOLD analysis project Ga0209810, IMG submission 187159) | Surface soil microbial communities from Centralia Pennsylvania, which are recovering from an underground coalmine fire - Coalmine... | ecosystem: Environmental > Terrestrial > Soil > Unclassified... | reverse complement strand
TCCCGCGCCTCCGCCTCCGCCTTGCGGAAGAACTCCAGCGCCTTCTCCTGCGTCACCTCCGGCATGCCCTCCACGCTCTTCAGCCGGCGGGCGTTCTCCAGCATCTCGATGGTCGGTCCCCCACCCCCGTCGCCATAGCCATAAACGTAGAGTGAGCGGTCCGAGCGGCCGTGATCGCGAAAGTTGCGCACGTTGTAGGCCAGCTCTTTGGGCGTCACGGCGGCGTTGTAGGTGTCGGCGGGCGGAAAGTGGGTGAAGATGCGCGTGCCGTCAATGCCCTGCCACCAGAAGGTATGGTGCGGAAACTTGTTGATCTGGTTCCAGGAGATTTTCTGGGTGAGGAAGTAGTCGATGCGCGCCTTCTTGAGGATTTGCGGCAGGGCGGCGGCGTAGCCGAACACGTCCGGAAGCCACAGGTCTTTCGTCTCGATTCCGAATTCGTCCTTAAAGAAGTTCTTGCCGTGCAGAATTTGGCGGACCAGGCTCTCGCCACTGCTCAGATTGCAGTCCGCCTCGACCCACATGCTGCCCACCACTTCCCACTGCCCGGCCTGGATCTTCTCCCGGATGCGCTCGTACAGTTTCGGCGCCAGTTGCTTGACCCAGGCGTACTGCGCAGCCTGGGAGCAGACGAAGACGTACTCCGGATAGGAATCCATGAACCGTGTCGCCGTCGCAAACGTATGGAGGCACTTGTACTGCGTCCGCTCCAGCGGCCACAACCACGCCGTGTCGATATGGGCGTGCCCGACGGCGCTGATCTTGTGCGCGGAGGGGCAGGCGGGCTTCGCATACGTCTCCGCCAGCCGCTGGCGGCACGCGGGAATGCTGCCCGGATCGTCAGCATCATACAGGTTGACGACCTCGTTCAGCGCATAGAGCAACTGGCCGTAGCGCGGGCTATCCGCCGGCTGCTCCTTCAGCACGCCGAGCGCCACGCTCACGTCGAAATAGAGGCCGATCCGCTCCTCGTCATAGACGGCCAAGTTCGCATAGCCAAACGTAAACGGCGTCGGAGACGGCTCTTTGGGCTTCCCGTGCACGCTCACGTTGGGGTTCATGCCCGTCGCCTGCACGGTGAGCGTCACGCTCTCGCCGCCGCGCGCCTTCTCGAAGAGGAGGATCTCCCCATGATGCTCGTCGATGCCCTGCAGCGGATTGTCCCCGTCCCAGACGATCGACTCGGCTCCGGTATTCAGGCGGGCGACGATCTTCTTGCCCTTCCATTCGGCGGGCACGGTCCCCACAAACCGGTACCAGGCATCCGACCAGATCGGCCCCCACGCATACCCGGCCTGCACGGGCTGGTAGGCAAACCCGGCCGCTTCTGCGGGCCGGATCGCGGTATTACGGTAATCGCGCGGGGCGCCCTCGGGTCGGTAAACGGCGGCCTCCAGCGGCGCTTCCACCGGCCACAGACCGGGCCGCAGAGTATTGGCGAGAAAGCTTTCGATCCGGCGGAGCGTCAGTTCCGCGTGCTTGAGCATAGTGGAAATCGTTCCTCCCTGGAGACGAATAGGCCAAGAGAACAGCGGCGATAGAATTCTGTACAAGCCTGCCCGACTCCTGCCGAAAACGGAACGGGCTTTTCTATTTTGAAGGGCGGCGGCTTGCCGCCATCAACAAAGAAGAGGCGGCAAGCCGCCCCCAATACAAGCGGGAGCAAGCTCCCGCACTCCACAATGGGACCGCCGAGAGCTCAATGACCCTGGGGAACAGGATGCGGGCGCTCAATGCGGGCAAGGAACTGGGCGACCGGCTCGCCTTCCCGCACCTGCCCGATCTTGTATTTGCGGATCTTGTCCGCCACCCCTTTGGCGCGGGCCGCGTAAGCTGGATCGGAGGGCGGCGTCTGCATGAGCTGGACGTACTCCAGCGCCAGCCGGGCGCGCTGCACCGCGTCGTGAGCGACACGGTCGGAGGCGGTCGCCGCTTCTGCGGAGTCGAAGAGCGCCAGCCCCTCCGCGATAAGCGCAGGAGACAGATAGGGCGCGGTCGGCGGATCGTAGATGTGAGCGTGGACGTTCTGCTGCCGCGCCGCCGCGTGCAGCTTGTCGAGCCACTGCTGGATATAGGGCGCGCCTGGCCCATAGACGCCATCCAGGAAGTCGGCAATGATCGGCTGCGCCGGGCGCGTGGGGTCCCACATCAGCTTCGCCATCAGGTAGGCTTTCAGCTCCGACATCTCTCCGCCTCCGCCGGGCGCATAGTCGCCCTCATAAAACAGCCCGACGACGCCGTGCTGCTTGAAGAGCGGGATGTCCGCCGCGATCTCGTCCAGATCCGGCAGCGGCTGGAGGTAGTTCGCGAAGTTGGTGCTGTAGTGCCAGATGTAGAGCTGGTCGGTGATCTTCGACCAGGCCGTCAGGTTCTCGTAAACGTGCGTGTTGGCGTCGCACTTGTCGAAGGCGTGAGAGACGCACGCCCCGATGGGCGCCAGGCGGATGCGGACGTTGGGACGCGGGCGAGCGTGCAGCGGCGGGTCCTCGGACCACTGATAGGCCAGCGTGTCGATGAGGACGTTCGGATGGTCTTTGGCGATGGCGTCCGCGACCGCGTTGACGAAACGCAGCAGCACGCCAGACGGCGCGCCCTCCTCCTTCTCGACCGCCTTGCAGTTGTCGCACTGGCAGTTGTTGTAGGTATCGTTCTGGGAGACCGAAAAGATCGTGGCGTTCGGATTTTCCTTGATCCACTCCTCCACCTTCGCGATGACGATCTTGAGCACGTCGGGATTGGTCAGGCAGAGCTGGTAGTAGCCCTTCATCCGTTTGCCGTTGATGAGCGAAAAGTATTCCGGGTGCTTGTCGAAGTAGACGTCGGGCGGGACAAGATCGTTGAAGGTATGCACGAACTTGCCGTAGGCTACCCGGCCGCCGACCGACTCGTCGAGATGCTGGAGGCTGCCGTTCGTGCGGTTGCGCACGGCCCAGTCGCGATCAAGACTCTCCGTATAGTAAGGTTCTCTATACTCGAACGCCGGTTTCTGGTGGATGTCCAGCGGTCCGAGCGCGATGGTCCTGCTCTTCGGGATCTTGCTGATGCGCGCGGTATACCACCGGCAGCCCAGCACGTCTTCGAGGAGAGCGTAGCAGGCATAAAGCGCGCCGCGCTTGCCGCCGCCGGAGAGGATCAATCGCGGCGGCTCCGTGCGGATGCGCAGCTCTTCCTCGCCGAGCGCAGGGTCCTGCTCGATGCGGATAACGTGATCGCCCGCGCCGACTGCCTCGTCCTCCGTGAGGATCGGCAGCTCCGCGCCCGACATCTGCTTGAGAAACCGCTGCAGCTCCTGCGCGCCGTGCTGGATGGCCGGCGGCGCGTCCGGCGGGATCACGATGGCGTAATCGCTTCTGCCATTCTTGACCAGCGTGATCTCCTGCCCTGCGGCGGCAGAGACCACCGCCAGTAAAAGCGCGCATAGAAAGAGTTTCATCGCTCCCCTTCATTCCCCACTGGAAGGCCGTGCCGAGATGAAGCCTTCGATAACGTCAACACAGAGGCCATCCGGCGCTCAATGCGACCGGTTCGGAAGCGGCGGCATCGTCCGCGCCAGCAGAGAAAAGACTCCCCCGATGACCGGCCGCGCCACAAACCCGACCTGCCGCCCGGAGATCGTGTCGTACCAGTCCGTAAACGCGCCCCGGAAGCCGGAGGTATCGGCGAACCGGTAGACGGCGTCGATAAAGTAACGCCGCAGGGCCGGATCGTCGGTAGCGGCAGCGGTCCAGAGCTCCCAGTCGGTCTTGGTGTAAGTGTGGCGGCCATCCAGGGGAATGCCGAACGGGTTTTCCATCGTGGTGTAGTACCGGGCCTCCTCATTCAGCACCCGCTCCGGGATGAGATCGAGGCCCAGCACCTTGTCCGGAAAGGCGTTGTACTTGAGGCTCCAGGTCGCATCCTGCCCGTAGGCCAGCACCAGATGGTCCCCGGTGTTAGATTGCGCCAATTGGGTCCACTTGCCGATCATGTCGCGGGCGGTCTGGGTGTAATGGCGGGCATCCTCCGCGTTGCCGGCGTGCGTGGCGATCTGGCCCATCGCGCCCACGCCCAGGATCGCCTTGAGCGCCAGATTGGCGCTGCTCTTGATGAAGCCGGTAAAGTCGTCGGTCTGGTTCTGGTAGGCGGGATCAAGGCCGTTCTGCGCCTCGTAATCGGCCCACTGCTTGAGCACGGAATAGTGCGTCTTCGCATAGGCGGCCGCCGTCGCCGGGTCCGCGTAGCGCAGGTAGGCGGCGACCATAATGAGCATGTTGGCCGACTCTTCGACCGGCATGTCCTCCTCATTGCCATCGTTGTGGCCGTTGGCGTTCGGGTATGCGGCGCCGATGTCGTGCTCCGCGAACGGTTTCGGCCAGCCGCCCGTCTCCGCGTAGGCCAGCAGCGGATCGAGCAGCAGGCCCAGCAGGCGCGGATCCATATAAAGAAAGACCGGAAACGCGGGATAGACCACGTCCACGGTGGAGATGTTGCCGTCGCTGCTGATCTCCTTGAGGAACATCCAGGGCTGCGCGGCCGTCCCGACCAGCTCCGTTGCCCCGAAAGCCTGCCGCAGCGCCAGCGCGCACAGAGCTGCATAGTGCGGCCCTCCCACGCGCGAGGCATCCGCCGTAATGCGCTTATCCAGCCGGTCAGCGCGCTCGCGGGCGGGGGCAGCATCTTCAAACGCGAAGGCGAGCATCTGCCGCCAGTCCGGCCAGTAGGACTTCCACAGCGGCGGGACCGGCTTGCCCAGGTAGCTGACGGCGGGATCGCGCACATGGCCCAGGATCAGCACCGGCGCAAATTGCCGGCCCCCTGTTTTAAACGGCCAGGCAGGTCCTACCGAACCCAGATAGAAGGAGAACGCAAAGACCGGCCAGTGGTCATTAATAGCACGTGGTTGCTGTGTATCGACAGAATTGTCCAGCGAATCCGCGCCAGCGCCGCGGGCGCGCACAACGTCATCCCGACCGGCCTGACTGGTTACTCCGCTCCCGCCAGCGGTCGCAAAGACCGCCGTGCCCCACATCGGATACTCGTTGTTCTCGCCCAGAACCTGCGGCGCGGCAGGCGTGATGGCAAAAGCGGTGTAAGCGGCCTGGCCGCCGCTCTCCGAAGAAATCGTCTTACGGCTCCAGGTGATGGGCGTTTTGGGATCGCCATGCGCCCACTCGCCGGAAATATCGAAATAGAGGCTCACGCGGTGCGTCTTCCCATCGATGCTATCCACGTATGAAAACAGGTAGCCGAACGGCATAGAGAGCCGGCGCAGGTCGCCGGCTTCGACCGGCGAAAGGAAGTCCAGCGTGAGCCGCACGCCGCCGCCTTCGAGCGTATAGCGCGACTGTGTCGGGGTGACGAGCAATCCCGTCTGCGTCATGCCGCGCTCGACTCCCTCCGGCGCGCCCATAAAGATGTAGGGTTTGCCGTCCACGCGGGCGATGCCGCAGATCGCCTTCGCGCTGCCGTTCCAAAACGCGGGCCAGGTCCCCGGCAGCGTGTCGGCCGGCTGCCAGACGCTGACATAGGGATTGCGGACGATAAGCGGTGTCGCGGGCGGGCGGATCGGCGTGAACTGGCCGCGCGCTGTACTAGCGAGGAAAAAGAGACTGAGACCGAGCAAGAGAGTAGGGAAGGACCGGCAGATGGGCCGCATGGAAGACTCCAGGAGAGATTAGGAGGCGTGGCCTCCGCTCAGATGTTGGACACAAGCGGGCGATTTCCTCCTATAAAGACTTGCCATAGGTCACCCAAAGAAGGTACCTTCTTCCTGGGAGGAGGTGAGCAAATGGCGCTGACGGCGCAGCAGCAGGCGTTTTTCGACACGTTCGGGTTTCTGACGTTCCCCCGCCTGCTCCAGGCTGATATCGACTGGATCACGGCGGAATTCGAGGCGATCCACGCGCGCCATCCCGGCCTGAAGCACGACGGCACGCGCCGCACCTGCATCGTGCCGTTTATCGATCAGAGCGAACGGCTCTGTACCCTGCTGGATCATCCCGCGATCGTAGACATCGCCGCCTCCCTGCTCGGCGACGACTTCAACTATCTCGGCGGCGACGGCAACTACTATACCGGGGATACCAACTGGCATTCCGACGGCTGGCACGCGCAAGGCCGCTACATCAAGATGGCGCTCTACCTCGATCCGGTCACACGCGATACGGGCTGCCTGCGCGTCATTCCCGGCAGCCATCGCACCGATTGCGGCTGGATAGCCGACGTCCGCAAGGCGGGCCGCTCGGAGGAGGCGTTCGGCATTCCCGGCCGCGACGTGCCCGCTTTCCCGCTGGAGAGCCGGCCCGGCGATCTGGTCGTCTTCAATCACAATCTTCAGCACGCCTCTTTCGGCGGCGGCTCCGCCCGCCGCATGTTCACGCTCAACCTGTGCCGCCGGGCGCAGAGCGAGACCGAGACCGAGGATCTCCGCAGCTACATCGAGGGGCACGCCCGCTTCTGGCTCGACCATCTCCACTCCGACATCATGCGCCAGACCGCCTCGCCGGAGCGCAGGCGACATCTGGAACAGGTCATCGCCAATGAAGGCCGCCTGGCCGAGCTCTCCCGCCAGGCCCGAGAGACGATGGCAGAACCCTCACGCGGTTAAGCCGGCTTTTTAGACTCCTGTTCAAAAGGAGGCAGAAAATGGCCCTGGGTATCTGTCTGCTCCTCGTTTTGCTGCTCATCGGCCTCGGCGTTTATATCGCCCGTGGCAACTGGATGTATGTAATCCGTGTGGACGAGCAGGGCAATCGGATAGGCAAAGGACAATGGGCGCGCTCGCCTAAACCAACGGTCGTGCAGCAAAATGGCCTGGAAGTCCTCGAGCATTATATCGCCCGTATGCTGGGATCCCGCAAGCCAATTCGAGCCCTTATCATCTCAACCCTGGATCAACAAGGAGGCTTCCTGCTCACGGCCAGAGATAATCAGGTCACTATAGGCCTGAATGTTGAACGGAGGCAAGAGCCGAAAAGGGAGCAGGCCATCCGTCAGTTGTTTCAGGACCTGGGTATCACACCGACACGAGACTATCTTGCCATGAATGGTCTGGTGCCCGATTCGACTCGTATCCTCGAATATCCACTGCCGAACAGTGAGGAGGGGATAACCGAGATCTCGAAAAGAGTTCTGCAAGAAATCTATAGCGTTCACGCGGAAGATGGTCTCAGTTACACTTACGAGGAGAACGTTTAGCAAGAAAGAGGGAGCGGATATGCAACTGACGATGGCAAAACAGCAACTGGAGATGGGCGGGAAGTATCTGGGCACGCTCCGCGAGGCGAACGCCCTGCTGCACGATCCGGCGGCCCTGCACGCCCGCATGGAAGAGGACGGCTATCTGCTGATCCGTGGTCTGCACGACCCGGAAAAGGTGCGCGCGGCCCGCCGCCTGATCCTGGAAGACCTGGATGCCAACGACCAGATCGACCGGGACTATCCGCTCATGGACGGCGTTGTCAAGGCGGGAGCGCGCGGAGCTTTCTTCGGCGGCAGCAAGGCTCTGACACGGAATCAGACCTTTCTGGACATGGTCGAGTCGCCGGAGATCATGGGCTTCTTCGCCCACTTCCTGCAGGGCGACGTGCTGACTTTCGACTACAAGTGGCTGCGGGTCATCGGCCCCGGCGACTTCAGCGGCGCTCACTACGATATCTGCTATATGGGCCGCGGCACGCTCGATCTCTACACCTGCTGGACCCCCATCGGCGACGTGACCTACGACATGGGGCCGCTGGCGATCCTGGCCGGCTCGCATCGGAATCCGAGCTTTGAGAAGGTCAAGGCGACCTATGGCAAAATGGACGTGGACCGCGACCACGTCACCGGCGCGTTCTCCGACGACCCTGCCGAGCTGGTAGACCAGTTCGGCGGCCAGTGGCTGACCGCCGAGTTTAAAATGGGCGACGTGATCCTCTTCGGCATGTTCACCATGCACGCCTCTTTAACGAACACCAGCAATCGCTACCGTCTCAGTTGTGACACACGCTACCAGCGCGCCGATGAGCCGGTAGACGAGCGTTGGGTCGGAGAGAATCCCATGGCCCACTATGCCTGGACCAAAGGCGAGACGGTGCCCATGGAAGAGGCGCGCAAGAAGTGGAACGTCTGATGCGCCCACTTCATCCATCATCGCCGGTCCGTCGTGGAGGATATTCATCCCATGCATTGGTTTTTCGCGCTGCCTGGTATCTTTCTTTTAGGCAGCCTGTTTGCGTTGGCCGCTCCCTCTGCGTGCTCGGCGCAACCCCCGTCCCTCACGCTCTGGTACGACAGACCCGCTACGGACGCCATGACCGAAGCGCTGCCCATCGGCAACGGTCGCATGGGCGGATTGCTCTTCGGCGGCCTCGACGACGACCGGATCGTGCTGAATGAAGACAGCCTCTGGACCGGGGACGCCAACCCTTCCGGCGACTACGACACAATGGGTGCCTACCAGAGGTTTGGCACCCTTCGCATTCTTCTTCCCGGCCATCAAGCGGCCACCGCCTACCGGCGCGATTTAGATATTGGCGACGCCCTGGCGCATGTCCGCTACACTTTTCATGGCGTGTCCTACCATCGAGAGTATTTTGTGAGCCATCCGGACCAGGCGCTGGTCGTTCACCTCACGGCCGATAAGCCGGGCGCATATACGGGCAGCATCCTGCTGGAAGACGCCCACAGCGGGCAGGTCACGGCAACGCAGAATTCCCTGACGATCGCCGGAGCTTTGTCTAATGGCATGCAGTACGAAGGCCAGGTGAGGGTCCTATCTGACGGGGGCGTTACCCAGGCGGGCCAGGGGAAAGTCGACTTTCGAGGCTGCAATAGCCTCACGCTGCTGGTCGTGCTGGGAACGAGCTATGTCATGGATCCCGCGCGCAGCTATAGCGGTGAGAACCCGCACGCGCGTGTGGCCCGTCAATTACAGCAGGCCGCCCATAAATCCTACCAGGCGCTTTTCCAGGCGCACGTGCGTGACTATCGGTCCCTATTCGATCGGGTCAGCCTGGAACTCGGAACGACGCCGGAAGACCGCCGCGCCCTGCCTTCCGACAAACGTAAAGCCCTCGCCGCCGACGGCGGCGATCCGGAAATCGAGGCGCTGCTGTTTCAGTACGGACGCTATCTGCTCATCTCCAGCTCCCGGCCCGGGGCGCTGCCGGCGAACCTGCAGGGCCTCTGGAACGACTCCAACGATCCCCCCTGGCATAGCGACTATCATGCCAACATCAATATCGAGATGAACTACTGGCCTGCCGAGGTCGCCAATCTTTCGGAATGCGCGCTGCCGTTCCTGGATCTGGTCGAAAGCCAACGGCCCGCATGGCGCGCCGCAACGGCCTCTGCGCCTGAATACCGGCTCGATTCCGGCAAACCGGTGCGCGGCTTTGCGCTGCGCACCTCGCACAACATTACCGGGGGTATGGGCTGGCAGTGGGATAAGACCGCCAACGCCTGGTACTGCCGGCATTTTTGGGAGCATTACGCCTTTACCGATGACCGCGCCTTCCTTCGCAAGACTGCCTATCCCCTGCTCAAAGAGACCTGCGCCTTCTGGGAGGACCATCTCAAGACTCTGCCGGATGGCCGCCTGGTCGTGCCGCAGGGCTGGTCGCCGGAGCACGGCCCGGTGGAGGACGGCGTCAGCTACAACCAGCAGATCGTCTGGGACCTGTTCCAGAACACCGTGGCGGCGAGTGAAGTTTTAGGCGTGGATGCGGACTATCGCGCCCGGATTCGCGCGCTGCGCGACCGATTGGTCGCGCCCAAGATCGGTAGGTGGGGCCAATTGCAGGAGTGGATGGAGGACGTCGACGATCCACAGGACCATCACCGGCATACCTCGCACCTGTTCGCGGTTTACCCCGGCGACCAGATCAGTATCGCGACTTCGCCCGCGCTTGCCGAGGCAGCCCGCGTCTCCTTGCGGGCGCGCGGCGATACCGGGGACGTGCGCGAATGGTCGTTTGCATGGCGGACGGCTCTCTATGCGCGGCTGCACGCAGGAAACGATGCTCACCGTCAGATCGAACACCTCCTCATGGACCGGAACACCTGTCCGAACTTCTTCGGCCTCCATCCTCCCATGCAGATCGACGGCAACTTCGGCATCACAGCCGGCATCGCCGAGATGCTCCTGCAAAGCCACGAGGGCGAGATAAACCTGTTGCCGGCCTTACCGGATGCATGGCCGTCGGGAAGCGTTCGCGGCCTGGTCGCGCGCGGTAACTTTACCGTCGGGATGACCTGGAATCAGCATGCCTTGCAGACCGCCAGCATCACGTCCAACAAAGGCGGTCTGTGCCTCTTGAAGAACCCACAATTCGCGCATCCGGGTACCGTTACCATAACATCGCAAGATCAGCGCGTGCAACGGACGGCAAGGGCCGATACGATTCGCCTTTCCACCCAGGCAGGACACACCTACCTCATCGAAGTAAACGCCCCCATTACCCCAAGATAGAGCAGGTGAGCCCTGCGTGAGCGAAAAAAGAGAAGGCTCTCCAGGCTATTTTTTCGCCTTGCTTCCCGAGCTCTTTGTCGCTGCCTTTGCCTCCTTGGGCTGGCGAACCTCCTGACTCGGCTGCACCATTGCGCTGAGTCGAGCGATGCTGTTTTGCAGGGACTTCACGGTGGATTGAAGGTTGGCGACGACGGGGTCCGTCTGCTTTTGTTCACACGCACAAGAACGTGCGCACTGGCAGCCGCAACGGCAGTCATGGGCCTCTTGAGGACAGCAACAGTGTTTGTGCGGCTGGTAGCAGAAGTCGACGCAGTGAGAGCTAATGCCGTTTGCGATAACGCACAGATCGTAGCTGCCGTAGGGCATCGCCGGCAGGGCGAACCGGGTCGATTGCAGGGAAGCGCCGGTCGCCACGCCCATAGTGCTGAAGTCGTAGGTCCGCGCGTAGTACACCCTGCCGGTGCTTGAGCTGCGCAGGCGAACGAGAGGATAGTTGGTAGCCGGCGTGCAATCGTCGCCGTACATGTTGGCTTGCGACAGCCCGTTGAGCTGCGTGCCCTTTAGAAGGTAGCCGCCGCTTTCGCAGCATGGGAGGATCGTCGCTATCGTGGGTCGCCAGGCTTCTTTCGGACCCCCGACCGGCGTGTAACATTGGATATCCTGGGAGCTTGGGCTAAAGAGAACCTGCCCGGTCGGCAGCAGCATGAGCCGGCTCCAGAAGATCTGCTGGCCGTTATTGGCAGGCGTTGGCGCCTGAGCGATCGTGTTGGTGTCCGGGTCGTATTCGAAAAAGTATATGGGCGCGCCCCAATCGTTGTAGACCCAGGGCGCCCCGGCAAACAACACCTTTCCGTTGGGCAGAAGACTGGCCGGGCAATCGTTGCACACGATCGCCTGGTTGCCGACATGCGGAATGTTGGGGCCCTCCGTCCACGTGCCGGTGCCCGTTGGGACGGGGGGAGGCGTGAAGATCACCGTCCTGCCAGACGTGGTTTTCGAGCCGCGGATCGCCGCGTTATTCGCGCCGAAAAAGATGACCTTGCCGTTCGGCAGGAGCATGGCCGGCCCGATCTCGCTCATCACGGGATCGACCATAGGGACCGGCTGCGGTCCTTCGCTTTTCCAGGTGTCGGCGCCGATAACGTACTTCTCGGAGTTGTTTTGATGGGGATCGATGCAGTTGATGGTTACGATCGTCTCGTCGGGCAAGAGCACCCAGGTCTCTTCATTCGATCGAACCTGCTTGTTGCCGGCTGCAGACCAACTGTTCGTCGCCGGATCATAGAGGACGCACTCGACGTCATTGATGTAGCCGACCAGGAACCGGCCGTCTGGCAGAACACAGCAACTGGCATCCCCTACATTGGGCAGCGGCGGAGTCGGCAGCGGGGTCCAGGTATCCGCGACCGGATCGTAAATCTCGCCTTTGTTGGTATCCTGAAAGTCGCCGTTCTGCTCTCCTCCGATGAGAATGACACGGCCGTCCTTGAGCATTCCGGATGCGTAGTAGCGACGCCAAAATCGCATGTCGGCAAGCGTGGACCACGTTCCATTCATATAGCTTCCCGAGCTGTCCGGCGTCAGAGCGTGCCAATGCGCCGTCGCTTCTTCCTGGACCATGACCCGACCGTCGCTTAAGAGAATCATGGTGCTGGTTTGAAACGGTGGCTGATGGGTCAGTCCTTGCCAATTACCAAGTGTCATCATTCGCCTCCTACGGAGCCAAGAGAGTAGTGTGAAAATCGCTACGTCGTCAAGGGAAGGAGGTACGGCGGACAGATTCTTCGACCCACCTTCCCCGCAGTTTGATGCTTCATTTTAACAACTTGAGAGAAGAAGTCAAGCGAATTCGATCATAGTTTCCCTGTGAATTTCATCACACCAATACCCTCCCCACTAATAAATTTCCGGTTTAGAGCCCATCGCCCGATCGCAATCGGTCCTTCCTGACAAACGATCGTTGATATATTGAATCACGGGTCATGCGTTGGACAAACAGACCCTTTTTTGTGCCTTATGGAACAATTTGGCGTTCAAACAGCAGGGCATAGTAAAATTGGCACGGTTCTTGCAGTAATACCAAATAATCGTAGCAACCAAACATTCGACGACCGGGCGTGCGGCGCCACCAACGAAATCTTCTCCTCTGACCCTGCCTCTTGCGGGCAGAGCTCGCGGGATGCCTTCCTGGCCTATCCGTCCGTTTGGCAGGGCGATTGGGCCGGGGGGCACCTTTCCCCTCATCTTCTCAACGATCGGCTCGCCGCACACGTTTACGGAGCTTTCCATGCCGGAATCGCAAGGGGACAAACTGCGCGTCGGAACGGACGGAAGCAGACTGCCGGGACCTGGCGAGTCCTCCTCCGAGCAGGTGCGCCGTTGGATCGAAACCCCGGTCGAGTTTTGGGAGGCGTGCGCGCGCGATTATGGTCCGATGGTGTCTCTGAGCTTAGGCTCGCTGGGAACCGTTATCCTGATTTCGGATCCGGAAAGCGTCAAAGCGGTGTTCCAGTTATCGCCGGATGCCTTCGAGTGCCACCAGTACAATGAGCACTATCGGTACGTGATGGGAGACAACTCTGTCCTATTGCAGGACGGCGAACGCCATCGAGGCCAGCGCCGCTTACTGTCGCCGATGCTGCGACATGAGCCGTTCGTACCGAAGGTCCCGGCCATCCGCGCGATTGCCCTGCGTACGGTCTCAACGTGGCCCGTCGAGGAAGCGTTTCGCCCCAGACCTTCTTTCCAGGAGATAACCTTCCAGGTGATGGTCGATCTCCTCCTGGGAAATCTTGAATCGGAGACGGGCCAGGCCTTAGTCTCGGCTTACCGCGAAGCCGTGTTGCGGCAGGTCGGATCCTGGGGTCCCTGGCGAAACTTCACGCGCATGCAGCCGAAAATCCGTGAGCTGCTGGCCGCGGAAATCGGTGTCAGGCGCGCCGATCCTCTCCAGCCTGGCGCCCTGACGTCTCTGGCGCAGGCACGCGATTCGGACGGCCTACCGATCTCCGACGCAGAGCTGGAAGATCACGTCTTCTCTTTGCTGGTGGCTGGCGTGGATACGACGGCCATCTCCCTGACCTGGGCGCTGTACTGGCTGTGCCGGAAAGAGCGCGTGCGGGAAACACTATTGGAAGAGATGACGGGGGCGGGCAGTGCCCTCCCTGGCCCCCATCTGCTGGATCTTCCGTACCTGAACGCGGTATTCAGCGAGGTTCTGCGCATGGTTCCGATCGTCCCAACGCCGTCCGGCCGCAAACTGACCCGCGAGACGCGCATAGGCCGGTATGTGTTCCCCGCCGGCACGACGCTCGTTCCCTGCACCTACCTGGTCCATCGCCGGGAAGATCTCTATCCGAACGGCGACCGATTCCTGCCGGAACGTTTCCTTGACCGGCGCTTTGCTCCCCATGAGTACTTTCCGTTCGGGGGTGGGGCCAGAGCCTGCCTCGGCGGAATGCTGGCGGAAGTCGAATTCAAGGTCGTGCTGGCAGCCGTCCTGAGTTGTTGGGAGATTCAGGCCCTGGATACACGCCCGCTCCAGCCGATCCGCCATGGGACTCTGCTTGCGCCGCCGGACGAGTTCCAGGTAGTGGTCCGTTCGATGGCTCCGGCACAGAGGGGAACCGCATGAGGATGCACCCGCGCACCCGAAGAGAGCAGACATCTCACCCCCCTGGAAGCACTCTAGTGGATATTGCCGTTCACAGGGCGCGCGAACAGGGAGATCACCTCGCGTACGCCTTTCTGGCCGGCAGTGCCGGCGAGGCCGACTGTCTCACCTATGCCCAACTGGACAGGGCCGCCAGAGAGATCGCGGCCGGTCTGCTCAGCGTGTCCCGCCCCGGCGATCGCGCGCTGCTGGTCTACGAGCTGGGACCGGACTTTGTCACCGCCTTCTATGGCTGCCTGTACGCCGGCCTGATTGCCGTCCCGATCCCCGCCCCGGAGGCCAGCCGCCTCCAGGCCTGCCCTCAGCGTGTCAAGTCCGTGGCGACCGACTGTGAAGCGCGGCTGCTGCTGGGCAATGCGCGCACCCACGAGCTGCTGCGCGCCTGCGGCGTCGACTCGTTTCTGGAGGGCGGCACGCAATGGATCGATACCCGCCAGTATGCCGATGGGAGAGCGATAGGAGAGGCCATCCCGCCCGACCCCGATTCGCTCGCCTATCTCCAGTATACGTCCGGATCGACGTCCACGCCCAAAGGCGTCATGATCACTCACGCCAATCTGGTGAATCACCTGGCGGCCATGCAGCAAGCCCTGGAATACGATGCGTCCAGCGTATCGGTCTGCTGGATGCCCCACTTCCACGACTACGGGCTGATCGAGGGGTACCTGATGCCCCTGTTCAACGGCACGCCGGCCTACCTGATGTCGGCCTTTGCCTTTCTCAAGCGGCCGGTTTCCTGGCTGGAGGCGATTTCCCGCTACCGCGGAACGCATACCCAGGGACCCAATTTTGCCTATCGCTACTGCGTGCGCCGGGTGACCGCCGAGCAGCGCGCCGGGCTGGACTTGAGTTCCTGGCGTTCGGCGGGCTGCGGCGCCGAGCCTATCCATCCGTCCACGTCAGACGATTTTTATCAGATGTTCGCGCCGTGCGGGCTGCGACGGGAGGCATTGCGCCCGGCCTACGGGCTGGCGGAAGCGACGCTGATGGTCACGGCGTCTCCCATGTCCGAGGCGCCGCGTGTCACCCGGTTCGATGCCACCGCGCTGGGCCGGGGAAAAATCGTGCCCCAGAGCGCTGCAGCCGACGGTGGGCAGTCTATCGCCGCGTGCGGTCGCCCTCTATCCGCCACCACGGTGGCGATCGTGGACCCGGCGACTTCTTGCCGCGCCGAACCGGACGAGGTAGGTGAGGTCTGGGTCGAGTCGGCAGGTGTTGCCCAGGGTTACTGGGACCGTCCGGAAGAGAGCGCCGCAACGTTCCGCGCCGGCATCGCCGGTGAGGCCGGGAGCACGTATCTGCGGACCGGCGACCTGGGATTCCTCCATGACGGCCAGTTGTACATCACGGCGCGGCTCAAGGACCTGATCATCATTCACGGCCTCAATCACCATCCGCCCGACATCGAATGGACGGTTCAGCAGGCCCACCTGGCTTTTCGCGCCGATCATGGGGCCGCCTTCGGTATCGCTGTCGAAGGAGAAGAGCGGCTGGTGGTGGTTCAAGAACTGGAACGGGGCGAGTACGCGGACGAGGAACTTGACCGGATCTTCTCTGCTGCCGTTCAAGCGGTCGCCGATCACCATGGCGTCGCTCTGTACGGCTTCGTCCTGATCAAACGAGGGTCTGTGCCCAAGACGTCGAGCGGCAAGATACAGCGGCAGGCCGCGCGGGACGCCTACCTTTCCGGCTCCCTGAGCCTGGTTCGCGCCTGGCCGGCCCAGAAATGGGAAACGCACGTCACGTCGGCGGCCCAGCCGGAGCCGCAGAGCAAAGCCGCGTCCCGTAACCCCGGTCCCTCGGCTTCCGAAGCGCGCAGCTCCCGGCAGACCGACGCGCTTCTGGCCTGGCTGCGCGACTATGCCGAGACGCGTATCAACTCCCGCCTCATCGACGAGCGGCGGTGTGTGCCTCCACACATCGTTCTCGATTTTGGCAATCAGGGGCTGTTTGGCTTGCAGGCGCCCGCGGCTTACGGCGGCCTCGATCTGAGCTATCGCGATGCGATGCGCATCTACCGGCAGCTCGGAGCGATCGATCTCACGCTCGCCACCTTCCTGTTTTTGCATAACGTCAATGGCTGCGTGCCCATTCTGCGCTTTGCGTCCCCGGCGCTGCGGGATGAGCTGATGCCCGCTCTGGCGGCCGGCCGCGAGCTGGCGGCATTTGCCCTCTCCGAGCCGGGAGCGGGAAGCCATCTGGGTGGTCTGCAGACGCACGCCGTGCCGGAGGGAGAAGCTTCCTGGCGTCTCTATGGGACGAAGCGCTGGAACGGGTCCGCTTGGGCCGGGGTCATCAGCGTGTTTGCGCGCGTCGTCGATCCGGACGGGCGGAAGCGCGGGCTGACCGGGTTTGTGGTACGCCAATCCGAGCCGGGGCTGCGCCTCGGCCCCGAAGCGCTCACGATGGGCGTGCGCGGCATCATGCAGAACTCCCTGCACTGTGAAGGCGTCCGCGTGTCGCATGAGCGCATCTTGAGCGAGATGGGCCGGGGCATGCAGGTAGCAGAGCACGTTTTATCGCATGGCCGGGTGGCGGCGTCGGCGCTGGCCCTGGGCGCGACCGAACGCTGCGCGCAACTGATTTTGCGTTACGCCTCGCGGCGGGAGATCGAAACAGGCCTGCTGCTGCATAATCCCCAGGCCGCCCTGAAGATCAGCGCGTTGGTCCACCGCATTGCCCTCACCCACGAATCGCTTTCGCGGTGTGTCGCCAGCCTGGACGCCGGAGACCCGATCGTCCCGGAAATCGCCATGGCCCTGAAGGTCTCGGCGACCGATACCCTCAACTTTGCAGCCGATCTGCTGATGCAGGTCCTCGGCGGGCGCGGATACATGGAGAATAACCTGGCGCCTCAAATCTTTCGGGATGCGCGCTTGCTCTCTATTGGGGAGGGCGCCAATGAAGGTCTGGTGGCTGCCCTTGGCCGCAGCATCCGGTTGACCGATGCCGTTCCTGCCTATCTTCGTGCCTGGCAGGCGGACGGATCGCTCGCCGCACAACTTTCCGAGCTGGCAGAATTCGTCGCGCATCGGGATGCGCCGGCAGGCTACGTGGACACGGCGGCCCAGGCCTGGCGAGACTTCGTGCTGGGCCGCCTGACCTGCCGGATACTGGATCTTGCAGCCGCACAGGCGCTCACGGAGCCGTCCGGGCGCGATGCAGAGACGGCGCAATGGGCGCGCCTGCGTTTCGAGCAGTTGTACGGGGACATAGCGTGCGGCGCCGGCGAGGCGACTCCCGTCCTGCCCCCCGCACAGATGCAGGAAGCCATCGAAACGTACATGCGCCACATCGGCGATATCGAGCCGCTCGCCCCGGACGTCGAGGCGGAGCTAGACCCCCTGCTGCGCCGCGATGCGCCGGCGCCGGATCCAGACTCATCGCTTCCCTCGCCCACCGGAGCCGACAGCCGGAGCGTCCGCGAAAAGAGAGAGAAGCTGCGTAAGCTATTAGAGCTATAGAAAGAGGAGGACTGCTATGGAGAATGCGCTGCAAAGCAATAAGCCGGCCCGGACGGAGTTGATCGATTGGATCGGCGCCTGGATCTGTCGTGAGCTCAAGCTGGAGCCTGCCCAACTTGAGCCGGAGGCTACCTTTGTTCGGTATGGGATGGATTCGGTCCATGCCATTATGCTGATCGGCGATCTGGAAGAGCGCCTCGGCTGCCGCCTGTCCCCGACGCTGGCCTGGGATCATCCGACCATCGAGGCGCTTGCCGGATACCTGGCGCAGGAGACCGTACCGACCGGCAGCCCGGCCCAAAGCACAGACAAAGAAGCCCTGCTCGCCAGAATAGATGAGCTCACCGAGGAGGAGCTGGATGCGCTCCTCAAAGCGCATCAGGCCGTCGCGAAGCGTCTGTAAGGCTGCGCCGGCTTTAAGGGCTACCGTCTTGTCCGTACAGGAAAAACGCGCGCTGCTAAAGAGGCTGCTGGAGGAACAGGCATCGCCGGGGAACAAACCAGGGCGCCTGTCCCCGGCTCAGATGCGTCTGTGGGAGATCGAAGCGAACGAAGCTTCCACAGGTATGCACACCTTTGCACTCGCCTACACCCTGAAAGGCCCGCTCGACATAGAGACGCTCGATCGGGCCATACACGCCGTCGCGGCGCGCCATCCCGGACTGCGCGTGCGCATCGCTTCGGAGGACGGCCAGCCCTGTTTTCAGCTAGCTCCCATGATCGAGCCTCTGCTGCAGCGATACGATGGACCCGAAAACGGGGATGAATCCCGGCTGGAAGCGCGCCTGCGTGCGGAAGCGGCTCTCCCGCTCGATCTCGGCAGGGATCGTGCCTGGCGCTGCGCGCTGTTCCCCTGTTCGGAGGAAGCGCGCGTGCTGCTGCTCCGTTTCCACCACATCATTGCCGATCGCTGGTCCGTAGGAATATTTGTTCGGGACCTCGGGACGGCCTACAGCGCCCTGCTTGCCGGCAGCGTTCCCTTCGACTCTGAAAATCCGCCGCCGGCGCCGGACGACGACTCGGACAGGGACGCGCAGCTTGCTTTCTGGAAAGACGTGTTTTCCCGGCCTCCACAGCCGCTGGAGCTGCCGCTGGCACGGGACCTGGACCGTTTCTCCGGATACGCCGGAGAGCGTATGGAAGCCGATCTCGACCCGGCGACCTTTCAGGCTTTGAAAGCCCTGGCGGCGACCGAATCCCTCACGCTCTTTCCCATCCTGCTGGCGGCCTTCGCCGCCTTGTTGCGGGCGCATACCGGCCAGGAGGATCTGGTCCTTTGCACGCCGGTGACCGGTCGCCATCGGGCCGGGACACGCCAGGTGATCGGCTATTTCAACAATATCCTGCCGCTGAGACTGGACCTGCAAGGCGATCCGAGTTTCCTCTCTCTGGCCGGCCGCGTCGCCGATCAGGCGCGTGGCGCTTACGCCCATCAAGATGTCCCCTTTCACCGGATCGCGTCCCTTTCCGAGCTGGATGGCGTCCGGACCACGCGCTGTCTGTTTGCCGTGCAGAATATTCCAGGGCTGGCGCTGCAGCTGCCAGACGTCGAGTCGCGTTATCGGGACATTCCCAACGGCACGGCGAACTTCGACCTGTCGCTCTTTCTCGAAGAAAAAAACGGCCGCGGTGTGGCTTTGCTGGACTACAAAACGGCGCTCTTTAGCGCCGAGGCTGCCGGGGAGTTGATGCAGCGGTTTGTCGCGCTCCTGAAGCTGGCGGCGGACCGGCCTACCGCGCGAATCTCCGAATTCCCCGATTACCGAACCCGGAGCGCATCTGAGCCCAGACCGGCAGACACAGAGGCACCCCCCAAGGATAGCGTCGTAGTGGATAACATGCTCGAGCAGCGCATGATCGCGCTATGGCGCGATCTGTTCCCTGGAGACAGGGAGCGCCCGATCGGCCCGGAGACGAATTTCTTCCACATCGGCGGCGATTCCCTGAAGGCGGCCCGGCTGTTTGCCAGCCTGAAACGCGAATTCGATCTGGAATGGCCTCTGGCGACGCTCATCGAGGCGCCGACGCCACGACAACTGGTCCAGCGGATGGGCGATAAAGCCTGGGTCATGCCGTGGCTGTCCTTGATTCCCCTGCAGCCTGACGGAAATCGACCGCCGCTCTATTTCTTGCCGGGCGGTTTCGGAAATATCCTCTGCTTTCGGCACATCGCCGATTGCTTGGGAAAGGATCAGCCGGTCTATTGTCTGCAGGCGAAAGGGCTGAAACGGGGCGAGAAGGCGATGCGCTCGGTCGAAGACACAGCAGCCTACTACATCGACATCATCCATCGTTCGCAGCCACAAGGGCCCTATCTGCTGGCCGGTCATTCTTTCGGAGCGGTCGTGGCTTATGAGATGGCGCGGAGGCTGTTGCTGGCGGGAGAGGAGGTTCCCCTGCTGGCGCTGCTCGATCACTGCGGGCCGGACATCCAGCTCACCGGCGCAGACTATCTTCGCTACTATCTGATGAGCCTGTCTATGTTGAGCATGCGAGACCGGGTTCGATACGTTGCGGGAGGAATTGCCTGGAAATTGCACGCCCATCGCGCCCTGAGTCACCGGAAAAGGGCCGCGATCCGGAAGGAAAACCCGGAGGCGCGCTGGCGTCCGATCGATGTTGCCGAAGGGGCTCTGCGCGCTCTGCGAGACTATGACATCCCGCCTTTCCCGGGCCGGATCACCCTCTTCCGGGCAGAGAAGCATCCTAAGATCCAGTTAGACTGCTGGGGCGGCTGGGGACATGTGGCTGCCGAGGGTGTGGAGATCATCGACGTGCCGGGAACGCACGAAAGCATGCTGGAGGAGCCTCACGTGCGGGTCCTCGCCGAGAAACTGGCGATTTGCCTGGACCAGATCGCGGCGCCAGAAAAAGGCTCATGATCTCCCGTTAAACAGCCGTCATTTATGGCGATGTCTCTGGTTTCCACTCCCAACATTTCAAGACCCAATCTTGCCCCTCGACGACCAGCGCGTCCGCGTAGCCTGGAAAGGCGCCCAATCGTCGAAAGGACCAGCGGCCTGTCTCGCTCAAATCTCCATGCACGTGCAGAAGCGCCGCCGGCTCACCCGGTTTGAGATCGATCGTGAAGGAATCCAGTGGGCAGGAGAGACCCTGTCCGGTCGCCTTGGTATACGCCTCTTTGCAAGTCCAGTAGGCATAAAAGGCTTTTTGGCGTTCTGCCTCCTCCAGGGCCCTCAAAGCGGCTCTCTCGGCGGAGGAAAAGAATCGGCCTGCGATCGGGTCGGAGGCGCGATCGGGTCGGATGCGCTCGATGTCTATCCCCACTCTCCGATCGAGGGTCACCGCGTACAGCGCGTACCCCTCCGAATGCGCGAGGTTAAACTCGATCGCGCGCCCCTCTATCTTCCCGAGGATCGATGGTTTGCCGTGCGGGCCGTACGTAAACGCTAGCTCCTGTGGAAGTACCTGGAGGTATTGCCCCAAAAGGATGCGAAGAAGCCCACGCCCTACGAGAAACCGATAGCCATCCTGAGGGGAGAGAAAACGATTGGCTCGTTCCATCTCCTCCTTAGAGAGCAAACGGGCGAAGTCCTGACGATAGGCTTCGGGCTGGTCTAGCCGGGCACGCCAGACATGCACTTCTGTAGGACCAAGGCACGTCTGCGTCGCCGGCTCGTTCCACGGCGGGATCGTCTTCACTCTCATAGATCTATTATACTGGCGACAATAATCGATAATATTTTCGCTCCTGGTAATTTTTCGGTCGGTTTGGCATGACTTATGCAGTAAGAGGAAGAGAAGCGGATCATCTCACGTCCCGGAGACAATTCCCATGAAACGGAAACAGAGCGCGTGCCTTCTCGCCTCGATGCTTCTGCCTGGTGTTCTGCTTGGATGGCCTTCTCGCGCCGGCGCCCAGAGCACCAATCTGACCACCATCGAGCAGATGCTGCCTGCTTACGAACAGTATGCCGATGACTGCGAAGCCGCCTTAAACGCTCTGCCGACTCCCTATTCTCCCGCCGTACAGGATGATGTGAATGAGGCCATGCTGCGCATCAACGCCTTGCGCAGCATTCCCACCATCATTCAAAAGGACCCCAGCTATTTCAACAACAGCATCAAGCCCAGCAATCTGGTCGCATGGAAGCAGGGGTGGGACTACTTCCTCGCCTGCGCCCAGGCCGGCGCCGATTCGTTCGCGGGCATGACCAGCGGCACACGGGCCTATGTCTCGCCCATCGATGGTGGGTTGCTCTTCTATGAGCTTCAATTACCCGCCGATTACACTCCTTCCAAGACCTACCCCTTGCTCGTTCTCCTCCATCCAGGGGGCGCTTATTTTTGGGAGGCGAATGGAGTCGGAGGGGCGCCGAGCAACAATCCGAAGTATGCCAACAGTACGGAGACGATTACCATTCATCCCTTCGGGCGGGGAAGCAATTCGTATGCGGGAATGGGGGAGGCTTCCGTCCTGGAAGCCCTGGCCGATGCGGAGGCGCGTTACCCCATCGATCTCAACCGCATCCTGGTCGGAGGGGCCAGCATGGGCGCCGTCGGTGGCTTTCGATTCGGCTGCTTCTACCCCGACCTTTTCGCGGCCTGCTACTCTATCACAGGCGATACGGACTATATGCTGCCCAAATACAACGGCATGTTCGATCCGATCGAGAGCCTGTGCAACTACGCCAATATCGGTGTCTGTATCTGGGATGCTCCGAAGGATCTGAGTTACACCCAGAACGAGCAGGTAGCCAGCGATCTTTCGGCCCTGCAGCAGACCTATCCTGGCTACTACCCTTATGTCAAATACACCGATCCCAACGGCAAGCATGGGGTCATTGATCCTACCTTGCTGCAGGAAGGCTGGGACTGGATGTGGCAGCAGGTCAGAAATCCCTATCCAGCCCAGGTCATCTATCAGACCTACTGGCTGCGCTATAGCGGCGCTTACTGGGCTTATGTCGATGGGGTCGTCGATCCCACCAAGCCCGCTCTCATTCAGGCCAATCTGACCTCCGGACCCGCCGTTAGCGTAAACGTTGAGAACGTGACCAACTTCCATCTTAATCTAGTCCCGCAGTTGGTAGGCTCCATCAGCAAAGTAGCGGTCACCATCAATGGAACGAGCCTCAACGTTCCCACCGGCGGGGAAGTCGATTTTGCCTACCAGAACGGTTCCTGGACCAAAGCCGCCAGTCGCTATGGCTCCGGTCTGGTCAAGCGGCCAGGGCTTTCGGGTCCGGTGCTGGATGCCTTCATGCAAAATCCGGTCTTGATGGTCTACGGCACCACCGCCGGCAAGAGCGATGCCCAGCAGAACGCTATGGTGGATGCGGCCTTGATGAACCTGCTGGGTCCTGGCGACGGAGCAGTGGTCTATCACACGCCTTTCAACCGCAAACAAGACGTGCAGGTGACTTCAGAGGACATCGCCAACGACAACCTGGTGCTTTTTGGTACACCTCAAACCAACGCCTTGCTGGCCTCAGTGGCCGGCTCCCTGCCCATAAGCTTTCTCTCCAATGGCATCCAGGTAGGCAGCAGCCAGTACACGGGCAATGGAGTGGGACTGGTGATGATCTATCCCAATCCCCTCAACCAGAACAACTATATTCTCATCCTCCCCGAAAACTACGGAAGCTATACAGGTCTCCAACCCAGCAGCCTGTACAAGTTCCCAGACTATATGGTGATCTATCCCTATAGCACCTCCCTGAAGCCCAACCAGATGAGGATCCTCAAGAAAGGGACCTTCAGTTCCTCCTGGTCTCTCTGACCATGGACTCTCAAGAACGACCTGAGAGCCTGCATGGCTAGGGAACAAGCTTAAACAGAGTGCCGCCATTCGCGCTGCCACCGGCTAAGGTGGTGGAGTAGAGAGCGCCACTGACCAACACCAGCGGCGTGACCGGTCCAATACCGTCTGTATTGCCTCCGCTAAAGGTGTGGAGCGCCGTTAACGCGCTGGAAGTGAGGTTGAAGCGGAAGACGGTTCCGTAGCCGCTCGCGCCGCCGCCATTGCAGGTTCCGTAGAGATTGCCACTCGTGTCATGGATCAGCGCCGCCATAGGCGCGACGCCATCCCCATTGATTCCGGAAGCGGCCTCGCTAAAAACATACAATTGGTTATACGTATGCGAGGTAAGGTCGTACCGGTAGATGGCGCCGCCGGGCTGTAGAGCGTTTGCCCCACCCATGGACGTCGTACCATAGATGCTGCCGCCGGCAACAAGCGGAGTACCCACAGGCTGGTACCCGTTGTTACTTCCGTCCGCGTTGGAGCGGAAAGTGTGCAAAACCGCGAACGTGCCCGATTGGGTGATATGATACAACACGCCGGCGCCGTAGCTGCCTCCATAAGGAGTGACGCCATACATGCCGGAAGCCAGTCCCGACTGGGAAAAGGCGCCATCTTGATTTTGGCCGTTACTGTTCAGGGCACTGAAGGTATGCAGTACGGTCAATACCCCGGCAGCACTCAATTTAAAGAGGGTACCGGTCCCATTCGCGCCGCCCTGCGCGCAGACTCCATAGAAGTCTCCGGAGTTATTGAGAATGACCGACAGCGGAGCGGCTCCTTCCGCATTGATGTGTAGATTTCCCATCGACGAGGTTTGGGAGAAGGCATAGAGGGTCGTCAGGACACCGGTCGTGACATTGATTCGAAAGATCGTGCCCGACCCGTTGCCCCCGCCCGTCGTGCATCCGTATTGGTTGCCGCTGGCATCTCCTGGTCTATGGAATAGGCCGCCGTAAGGGACAGAACCATCCGCGCCGTTGAAAGTGTGAAGAATAGAATAGGTATTGGTCCGAAGCGCATACTTATAGATGGCGCCATCTCCGGGACCAACGGTCGTACCGTAGAGACTGCTTCCAAAATACATCGGCCTCCCAGAGGGAGACACGCCATCGTTGGCGATACTGCCGAAGTCATGCAGATCGGTGAACGACTGAGCCTGGACACATAGACCAAAACTCATTAACCCCAACACTACCAGGACGAGTATTCGGCTGCTGCCCGAGAAGAAGGGAATAGAGAGAGGGCGCATGTTTCCGGTTCCTTGTTAATGCAGAAGGCTTGTGGGAAATCCTCCAGGCCGACGCTTCTACGGGATATGAGCCTCTTATAGAGGAGAGCATCCATTCCGAACAACGCGAATCGGCGATGCATCCATACTCTTATCCATCTCTAACGAGGATCATTGCCTTTATAGTACCCTACGATGCCGTTACGACCGCACCGTTGTATAGCGCGCCTGGCATCCCGCAACACAAGGTAATTCCCGGCTGCCCCTATCGCGATCTCGGCACAGGCAATGATTGCTTCCTCGGTTTAACCCCCAGAACCCGTTCCTCTGCTTATAACCATCTTTAAATTGCCATCTTAGGACTGCATTTTTCATGGGATGAAGCGCCTCTCATATCTGGCTACGGCCCCATAGCGCCGGATGAATACCCTTGTCCGGGGGCTGTCTTGGCTGTCAAACACAACACCGAAACTTGACAGCCAGAGGCGCTATCCAGCAACAGCCCAATTTCTGTGCGGCTGATCCAATTAGAGGAGATTTCGAAGTGAAACGATTCGCCAGTTTTCTACTGCCGTTGGATAAAATGCGAGGCGTAAGGTACGCTCTTCTCGCGCTCCTCGGCGCCTTCGCGAATGCGAACGCGCAGAGCTTCCCTGTGATCCACGCGGGGCAAGAGATCAATCCTCTGGGAACCAATCCGACCGGTCCGGGCGGCGCTATCTTTGTGGGCAACCGGATGTGGATCGGCGATGCAGTCTTCGGATTGGTCCGGTGTGATCCGCTGGATCCGCAGAATCAGGAGCTTGAGGAGCCTTCTCTTCGTCCGTATCTGCCTTACAAGTGAGACCACTAAGGCCACTTCCCTACGTCCTTCCCGTCACAGCCCGCCCTCCCCCTGCCGGCCAGGCCTTGTTACGAGGAGCCGATCCAGGATCTCCTTTGGAGCACAGACGGCAGCGTGGGCACAGGGGAACAGGAGTTACGGAAAAATAGTCAACAACAGCAAGGATAAGACAGACCGATGCGAATCGGGCTGCTGCTGGCCCTGTATTTCCTGTAAGCCAGAAGGAGAAGAAAAGAGGCGTTCATGTCCGGACCACAATCCATCCCTGCGATCAGCATATGATCTATGGTGCCTGGAAGGGAGATATGGCTGCTGTGTGCCATGCCCTGGAGCATGCGCCCGCGACGAGAAGGGCCTGACCCCGCTGCACTGGGCCGCCTGGAAAGGCAGGGCAGAGGTATTCCGCTTCCTCCTGTCTCACGGCGCCGACTGGGAAGCAAAGGACGATAGCGGGCACACCGTCTTGGAATTTGCTGCGGCGTACGGCCACCAGGAGATTGTGGACCTGCTGCTTGAGAAGGGAGCGGATCCCCAGGCGGCGATGACCTGGGCTGCCCGGCAATGGCAAACGGCGCTGTTCGAGCGCCTGCTGGCGCGGGGATACGCCATGCCAGCCCTTAGCCTCTATAATGCCGTGCGAAGCGGCAATCTGGATGCTGTGCGGGCCGCTCTGGAGCGTGGGGCTGATGTCAATGAGTGGGGCGCCGACGAATCCGCCTTGATGGAAGCGGCCAGACTGGGGCATAACGCCATCGTCGCTTTGCTCTTAGCACATGGGGCGGATCCCAATCTTTGCAATAGAGATGGATTTGACGCCCTGGGCATGACAGGGAAGCCGGAGATCAAGGACCTCTTGAAGCAAGCCGTCGCTAAGGAGTAGACCCGGCCTCTGCCTATCTTCCCCAACCCAATAGCCCGTCCTGTCCCTACGCGCTTTTCTGATGGAGCTTGTGTTGAGACGGCTGTGTTAGGGTGTTTCGGATGGTGAGGCAGGCACTCTCCTGGCACAGCAAGCAGCTAAGAGGTCAGCAAGCGCTATAAACGTCGGATCAGATGTTGCGGATGGTCCCAGCCAATCCGGGAACCTTGTCGAATGAAACCTCGTCTGCCGTGGGATAACGCGTTAACCGAGGTCACTCATTTCAGAAGGGCGATCCGCTTCCATAGCGGATGCCTTAAGGAGGTATTTAAGATGGCAGGGATACTCTGGACGATCATTGTGATCCTGTTTATTTTCTGGCTGCTGGGCTTTCTGGTCTGGCACGTGGGCGGCATCATTCACTTGCTGCTCGTTGTGGCGGTGATTGTGCTGCTATTCAACCTGTTTACCGGTCGCAGTACCGTAGCCTGACACTGCCTTATCGGCCTTGAGGGCAGTAAACCCAAGAGGCCGACCATGTTGCTATGCTAGTGATATAAGGAGGAAATCTAGTGGGCCGAAGAGGGGGAGGTGCCCTGATAATACAGGCGCCTCCCTTTATGCTTCTTTGGCGCCTCGGTTATGTCAGCCTTAAACGCTGAGAAGACCTAGGATCTGATTGAGTATCTGCTGTAAGGTTGAGCAGATTGCCATCGACCATCAAGTCCGCCCTTCAGGATAACCAGCAGGAAAGCAGAGGGCGTCCTGCCGAATAGAGCGGCGGGACGCCTTTCTCTTTAATAGGGGCCCTATAGAAATCATGGAATACCCTCAAAAACGTTTTAGCCTTTTCCGCCGGGTGCTGGTGATCGCTGGGTTGGCTGTAATGGCCGCACCCCGTGTGAGGGCGATCACACTGGTACAAGAGGGCAAGCCCCAGGCTTCGATCGTCGTCGCTATGCGGGCGCTGGCGCCGGCCAAAGAGGACACGGTTGCCAACAAGATCGCCATCGCGGCCCATGACTTGCAGGAATATATTGAGAAAATATCGGGGGCGCGGCTGCCCATCGTTGGCGATGACCGGAAACCGCAGGGCAGCCTCATCCTGGTCGGCAAAAGCCGGCTCACCGAGGAACTGCACCTTGCTATACCGGACGGGCTGACACCAGCGCGCCGTGAGGAAGGTTTTGTGATCGTAAGTAAGGGCGACCGCTTGCTTCTGACAGGCAACGACCAGGGTCCCTATCATGGCACGGAGTACGCCACCTACGCCTTTTTAGAGCGGCTGGGCGTGCGCTGGTTTATGCCCGGTGTGTTCGGGGAGGTGGTTCCCAGGCAAACCACGCTTCAGTTCTCGGAAATGACTGTCCGCGAAAAGCCTGACTTCATTATGCGCAACTGGTGGGATCATACGACCCCTGAAATGGCCGAAGAGGAGCGGCGCTGGAAAATCCGCAATCGGATGAACCCCGACGAAATGTATGCTCCGCCCGGCGACTCGAGCGTGCGCGAATACACCGCCGATCCGAAAGAAGCGACTCTCCATCCCGAATACTTCGCCAAAAACCTCGACGGCGCCGTCAACCCTTACCTGCCCAACCTGATCAACCCTCAGGCCGTCGACATCGCGGCCGAGAAGATGAAAGCCCGCTTCCGCCAGCATCCAGACCAGCAGTCACTAGGGATCGCGCCCGACGACGGCCTGCCCCGCGACTTCAATCCCCAGACACAAAAGCTTAACCAGAACTTTACGGAATTAGGCGGGCGTGAGGGCGAGCCGACCGAAGTGAGCATCAGTGAGGAGTGGTTCCGCTTCGTCAATGCGCTCGTCCGCCAGGTCAAGCAGGAGTTTCCCGACCGCATCCTCACCACCAATGGCTATGCCAACCGGGATACGCCGCCCGAGGGTATTACACTGGATCCAAACCTTAGCATCATGTCGGCGGCCATCTGGTGCGATACGCTGCACGCCTTCGACGATCCCAAAAGCTGGCAGATGGTGCGTCAGGGGCAAAACCTGCAGCACTGGACGCAAATGAACGACAAGGTCTGGGTCTACGGTTACGACTATACGATGCTGGTTTCTGCCCTCACGCCGGTGCCGACCACGCGCAAGCTGGCCCGTGACCTGCCGCTCTTGAAGAAATGGGGCATTATCGGCTTCTGGGATGAGACCCGAAATATCTGGGCGGAGTGCGGCATTCCGACCAAATATCTGCGCGCCCGCCTGGAATGGGATACCAGGGCGGACGTGAAGGCGCTGCTGGGCGACTTCTTCAGCAAATGGTACGGAGCCGCTGCTACGCCCGCGCAGCCGTTCTGGGAGGACATTGAGGCGGCCATCGAAAGCACTCCCTTGCTCGGTCATGAGGATCGCATTCTGCCCTATGTCTACACGCCGGAATTGCTCGGCAGACTCAAGACCGACATCGAGGCCGCCGAGCGAGCCGCCGATAGCGAGCGTACCCGGCTGCATGTCCAGGCAGACCGCCTGATCTATGAGCATCTGGTGGCTTATTGCAAGATGAACGCCGCCGAGTTTGCAGGCGATTTTGCCGCCGCCGCGCGGGAGGCGGACCACATGATGGAGCTGCGCCAGCAGTTGAACGCCATCAACTCCTTCTACATCATGCCTACCGAGAAAGGTTATGAGACCGGCGTGTTCTACTGGGGGGTGACCGCGCGCGCTGATTACGATAGAAAGCTGGCGGACATGACCTCCGGCAAGACGGGCGATCTGATAGCTTTACTGCCGGAGCGGGCGGACTTTCACTTAGATCCCACCGATACCGGCCGCTTCGCCGGCTGGTATGCGTCCGGCCATGGCCCTGGCGGGTGGACCTCTGTCCTGACCACCAGGCCCTTCTACGCGCAGGGCTACATGAGCGCGGAAGGTTACCCCTACACCGGCTACCTGTGGTACCGCTTCCAAATTTCTATTCCTGAGTCGGTCCGTGGAAAGCGGATCGTGCTGTTCGCGCCAGCAGTAGAGACGGAAGCCTGGGCCTGGGTCAACGGTAAATACGTAGGCCATCGGCCCTACCACGAAGCTTACGAGCGCCCGAATGAACTGGCTCTGGACGTTACCGACGCGATCCAGCCGGGCAAGACGAACCTGATTGCCATCCGGGTCAACACCAGCCTGAACGCCGCCGCTGCCGCCGGGGGCTTGGTGTCCCGTCTCTTTCTTTACTCGCCCAAGTGAGCGTCGCAAAGAGCAATGCTGCCATGCCGACCCATACCATCTACATGAGAGCCGACAAGGTGCGAGGCAACTACAAAGACAAGCCATCAATACAAAAACCACTAAGCTATATAGCCTGGCCACTTTGTTTGTGAGCCAGGCATGCAAGAAACTGGGCAGGAAAGGACGATAGTTACCGCATCCGAAAACAGGCTGGCAAGCCTTCTTATCTATCCCGCCAGCCGCCCGAATTCTTCTATTTGGCCCCGGATGACACCCAGGCTGGAGCGCCAGAACGAAACGTCTTCGACATCTATCCCAAACCGCTTGCTCAAAGTAATAGCATCGGCAAGTCCGGTGGAGGAGAGGAATTCATCATACTCCCGACGGAACGAATCGGCATCCTCGAGGTAGCGGGCATAAAGCCCCAGCCCGAATAGAAGGCCGAACGTGTAGGGATAATTGTAGAACGTAGGGCCGTATGCCCCTTCAGTTTATACATTAGATTTGCTCTGAAAGCAAACAAGAAAGATGTATGGCCTCATCCTAGATACTACCGCTTTGACGGTCAAGTCCTTCATGTTGGTGTAAATCCTCCCGCTGGCTGACCGTTCTCTAAACGGCCTTCTGCTGGCTGTGTTCAGGCGGTTGTTGCCTCCATGCACAGTAGTCGCTCATGTCCAAGTAGCGATGCCCGGTTGTCCCTGCCTCATCCAACTCGATTAACAGCGCGCCTGCCAACCGCTGGGCAGAAGTGGTATTTGGCAAGACGCGGATTACCCGCTCCCGACAGCGTATCTCTTCGTTGTAACGCTCCTGGGCATTGGTGGTGCGCAGACGCTTGCGGTATTTCTCCGGTAGAGAATGCACCGCTGTGGCGTCGGCTAGGTCAGTAGAAGAAGGGAAGTCACTGTACGGTTGACGGAAGAGAGCCGAAGGATCGAGGGAGCGGGCATAGAGACTTGAACTGAAAAGCATGCCTAAATAGGAGAACATTTTGCAAATTCACACCTTTTCTTGAAAAAAATCACATTTAAATCACATTACGTTTGTTAAAATCAAAAGAGTGGATAACAGAGAGATCGGAGAAGCGAAAGGAGAACCAAGGTGAAGCAAGAATCGAACCATAGAACGGCTAATGGAGAGTTGAGTAGTCCCAGCAGAACAGATCATGTTCTTAAGCCTCCGTTAACCCGTCGTGAATTCACTCTGGGAGCGGGTATCTCTGCATTGCTGTTTGTTACATTCGGTTGTGGCAACGGAGATCATTCCGTTCCCGCGGGCAACAATAGCGGGAGCAACAATACAGGAGGAAATAGCACAGGTGGAGGGAACGGTGGTAGCGGTAATGGAGGAGGCTCGACTCCATTGACTGTATACAGCGGATCGGCACTATCACCAGGTTTCGACATGGGTGTGAACACCAGCGGGGGGCTAACAAACTGGGTGACGGACGAACACGGCGATATGAATTGCGCCTATCCTTCAGGCCAACAGTGGGGAGCGGTATTCCTGACTGTTGGTACGCCTACCAGCGATACGAGTAGTCGCAAGACTATCGACGTTTCCGCTTACAGCTACCTGGCGCTGGATCTAAAAGGTGCCAGTGGAGGCGAGCGAGTATCGATTGGCGTCAAGACAGAGGCGGATCCAGACAATGGCCTTGAGCCAAAGTATGTTGCTTCTAACCTGACAACCAGTTGGCAGACGATCAAAATACCGCTTACATCCCTGGTGAGCGGTCCAAACTATCCGATGAGCCGCTTCAGCCATCTCTACGTTGTCTGCGAATTGGTCTTTGACCCGGATTTGCCGGAAACCGTCTTTTTCCGCAATGTAGAGTTCTTGAAGTAAAGCGGTTAAGGATTAGCTGCACAGGAACAACCGGCCGCTGTAAGGCCGTAGCGTTAACAAGGAAGGAGGACAAGGACATAATCAATCTATTGTTAAGAGGAGTTGCTTATCGCTTTGTGCTGGCTTTTATGGTGTGTCTATTCTGCATCGCAGAACCAGTGCTTGCCGCTGATAGGCCTTCTCTGGCACAGAAAGCTACCGGGCAGAGTAAAGAGGCAGCATTAAAAGATGAGGATAACCTGGGGCGCAATGTCTCCCAACGGGCCTCCTCTGCACCTGGGTTCGAGCTGGTTTCCTACGGAACGGCTGCATGGCGTGAGAACAATCTCGTCAAGCCTCAGTTGCGTTCCGCTTTTGGCACGTCTGATACAGAGACACGCTTACTGATCGGCGGCCGGAATCATGCTGCCAGCCTGCGCCCCTATTTCAAGGTAAGCCCGGCCTGGAGCTCGTCGGACATTCCTCCCGAGAACACTCTCACATTTGGCGTAGGCGCCGAGATTCGCCCGCTTACGCGTATCTATTTCGGCCGCGACCTGGAGTGGCTGACACGCACTCGTATCTATACCGAGTACCTGGACCAGACGTTCTTTCGAACTCCCGCTCCTTCCATCTTTCCACGCCAGGACTGGGCGATCGGCTTTGATATATGGCGGGAATATGGATTCGTGGATCCCAACCGGCTACATCTGGATGAACACGGGCATCCATTGAATGAGAGGGACCATGCTTGGGGAGAATTGTTTGTAGGAGCGGCGTTCCACACCACAAATTTTTCCCGCAGAGGTTATAATGCCATCCTGGCCGGGTTCGATATAAAGGTCGGATTGAGATATGGCAGCCGGGATCTGCCTTTCATGCCCTATGTCTATGCAGACCTGAATGCTGTTCCTCGCTATGGGGAGGATTATTTCAATAATCGACTCATCGGTGGTATCGGCATCCGGACCGAACACCGGTTTGGGCGGGACAGCAAAATAGAGATCTTTGCTGAATGGCGTGGAATCATAAGCTACGTGGAGGCAACTCCACTTTACAATAACGTTCCTGTTTCCGACTGGCGGGCCGGGCTTACCTACCAGTTCAGCCGCTATTAACTCTGTGGACTGCCAGAACCCCTGGTCAGACGCGCTTATACATCCTTGAATGGGAGGGCTACACTGATGGTACGATATTTACCCCCGTGTTTGCAGAGAAGAGAGGGCCGGACAGGAATTGTGCTCTGCACGCATTGCAAGGGCATTCGCTGCCGTGGGCTAATCCTCTTTTGCGCGGTAATCGGACTGCTGTTTATGGCCGGTTGCGGATATGGCGGAATCAGTGGAGGACCGCCACCCAATGGAGACGTGTATGTCGGCACAACTCTTTCTCGCGGCTTTGACGAAGGAGTGGATACCAGCCAGCATATTACAAACTGGGTAACAGATCATCAGGGGTATCAGGAGTGCGACTATCCGCCGGGACAACAGTACGGCGTCGTCTACATAACAGCCGATACGCCGACCAGCGTCATAGCGGATCGACAGACGCTGGATTACTCTATGTTCAGGGCGCTGGAAATCGATCTCAAAGGCGCTCATGGCGGAGAGACGGTCGATATCGGTGTTAAGACGGCCACGGACCCGGACAACGGTCAGGAGCCAAAATATACGGTCCGTAACCTGACTACAAATTGGCAGACGATCTCAATACCTCTCACCTCGTTTGTGCAAGATCCGAACTACCCGCCATCACGGCTTAAGAGCCTCTATGTCGTGTGTGAGCTCGTCTTCGAGCCTGGAGTCCCTGCGGAGACGATTTTCTTTCGTAATATCCGCTATGTAAAATAGACAAAGCCACCCATAACGCCTCAAGGGGGCTACGCGTACAGCGACCAGAAGTTGGCTGTTATAAGACCGGCTGGGATCTCATTCCAACTCCTCAAGGCCCATAGGGAGCCGTGTAGGTAGCGTGTAAATCCGCAACCACACGCTTGGCTTCGCCCATATCCGTGTGCCAACCCCAATAGGGTCCCAAGGCAGCCTCGGTCGTCTTCCAAAACTGGTCGTAAGCTTCTCCAAATACCACTTTGACATCGGTGGCTGCCAGTTGGCGGAAGAAGGCAGACTGATTTGCCTCCGTAGCGGCTGGATCTCCGCCCCCCGTCGGCCACCAGCTCTCTTTGATGATGATACTACGCCCCGGAGCGACAGACTGGAGCGTGTGGTATTGGCTCTGAACAAACCCGACTGCCTCGGAAACAGACCGAATTCCCTGGTTCCAGGGATGAATGTTAGGAAACGCCCAATCGCCCACGGACAGCAGAGTTGGGTCTGAATACTGGTTCAATGGCTCGCTGGTCGTTATAGGTCGGCCTGTATCGGCACGTAAACTGGCTATTTGCTCCTCAAGTTGTTGGCGCGTATATCGGCCCGACGAAAGTCCCTCGTTGCCAAGCACGAAGCCGTCGATATAGGCTACCTGAGCCAGCGCCGCTGTACGCTCTCTTGCTAGCTGGGCCGCATCGAACCAGAACAGCCCGGCAATGACCATGGTAAATCCGATCTGCTTTGCGATCTGCGGAACGGCGCTAAGCGTGCCGTCCAGCGAATAGGTGACCAGTCCTCGCCATCCTTCATTATAAAGCCTGGTCAGAGCGCCCTGCAACTCGACTTGTGTCGGATAGATGTTAGTATTGGGATCGAACGGACGAGGGGGCGAAAAAGTGATCCAGCTGCGGCAAGTGGTGAGGGCGGCCGGCAAAGAGCCTTGCGGCGCGCATCCTGCGGCAGGCATATTGTTTGTGTGACCTCCGCCGCAACCCCCTAGCGGCGCCATACTCCCTGCAGCAAGACCAATCAGCCCTCCCGTCAGGCCGCCCAGGAATTGCCGCCGTCCTACTTCATTAGGCTTCGCTCGTTTGTCTGACATAATGCTCTCCGCTCCAACACGCCGCGTTCTCGCCCTCAATTTTCTCTGTACGCTTATTCTATCATGTCCAGTGTGAAACCACTGTGATTTTCTACGACAATAAGCGTGATTGGCTAGCAAAACAAGCATCAAAGACTATTAACACCTAACACTCTTGTGGGAAACGTAAAGACTGCTCATTGCCAGCTATTGAAACATCTGGGGAATCCATGTATAATCAGGTCGTAATATTGAGGAAATATTCCATTACTCTCCTCTGTCCTGATAGTCGGTAATCTTACGAATATGAGGATAAACATGGGGTCATAACATGGCAGTCACAAGTCTGTTTATACGGAAACGATGGCATGGGCAGATACATTGTACTACCTAGAGAAAGCCAGACAGACAGGTATAAACAACGTGATGTCAGGCTCGATATATTGAGCCGCAAAGCACAGATGGAGGAGGTGCGTTCGCTTCGAAGCCGGGATCCGGTGAATAGGGCCGTTCGAGAATGGATCGGAAGATGCGATCCTGAGGCGGTGACCTGCCTCACCACCAGCAAGACGGATATGCCGATCCTTAGCGTCGAAGTGGTCGAAATGTCCGACCGGTATGCGGAACGGATGAGACGGGAAATCCCAGATATCCTAGTGATAGAAGATACGCCTCTCGATCCGATTCTTCCTGGGCAATCAGCTTCGAGCCCGAACCAATCCAGCGCTGAAGCAGATTTATGGCATCTGCAGGCGATCGGACTGCAACAAGCCCGCTCGCAAGGATTTACGGGGCGAGGGAGCGGCGTCACGGTCGCAGTACTGGATACGGGAATCGATGCCAGCCATCCAGAGATAGCGGGAAAGGTCTCAAGCGCATGGGAACTCGATAAAATGGCAGGCCAGCTAAACTTGGTACACCCGTCAGAGGATACAGATGGGCATGGCACGCATGTGGCGGGACTCATCTGTGGCAAGCAGGTGGGTGTTGCTCCAGATGCCAAGCTTGCGAGTGTGCTCTTGCTGCCCGGAGGAAAAGGTAACGAGTCGGATTTCATCCTTGCCTTGAACTCGATAATCGGGCAAAAAGAGTTAGCAGAAGAAGTAGTAATAGTAAACGTCTCTGCCGGCATTCGCAGCTATTCGCTGGGAATGCATGTGGCGATCAGGGACCTTCGGCGGGTTGGTAAGCTTGTCATTGCAGCCATCGGTAACGAAGGCCAGAATATAGCGTGGTGGCCTGGAGCCTATATGGAAACCCTGGGTGTTGGAGCTTCAGATCGTCATAAAAATGTCGCTAAATCAAGCGGCGGAGATGAGAATGTCAATAATCAAGGCTATTCAAAGCCAGACCTGGTAGCTCCTGGAGTGGGAATATATTCGTGCATCAAAGGAGGAGGGTACGCAACCAAGAATGGAACCTCAATGGCGGCTGCAATCGTATCTGGTATCGCAGCACTGATTCTGGAGAGCCGGCCGACAATAACAGACACTGAACTGGTCAATGCGCTGCTCGCGAGCTGTGAAGATTTGGGAGAGCCGGCAGACCGACAAGGCCGAGGCCTTGTCCATATACCTTCGAGAATATTATAAGAAATGAAATTAACAGAGGAATACAATCAAAAAATAGACCCTTTGCTCCGTCAAGCCTTGCAGCAGGCGAGGGAGGATAAAAATCTGCGTGTGATCATGGTCCTCGGCTCCGCAGCAGGAGAGAGCAACGGGCATAGGGAAGAGCAGGACCTCGATCCCTCTCAATTCGCCTCTATCAAGGAGTATCGCCAAGCACTTGTTGATAGGCAGAAGGAACGGATTATTCAGGAGGTCGGTGAGACACAATCGAGGCTACGGGAGCTTCCGCTATCAGTTTGTGGAGGAACACACAGCCATAGTATCGTAGTCGAAGGACCAGCCAGTGCAATCCTGCGCTCGCTTGGGCTTCCTGGTGTGCTCCATGCCAGTCTGGACCAGCCGATGGAGCTTATCGAGCCACCTCTTTTACAGGATGAAGATCCTCTCATTGATGACCTCGACTTGGTGGCGCTAATGCAGGACCGCATGACAGCACAATTACAGCCAGGCGGGGGTGCATTTACGTCTGCAAGAAGCTTTAGAAGCATTATTTCGCAGCTTGACAATTTAGAAGCAAGGCTATCTGAGCTTAGAAGCGCACTCCATGAGATGCAAACAAGCTTTTCTGGACCTTTGTATCAGGGAGCAGCTTCCATTGCCAAGAATAACGCTCTCAAAATAACTTTCTATCCTCCCAAGAACCAGGCTAACTTAGAATATAACAATAATGGCCAGACATACACAGTTCGAATCCGGCGTCAACTTTACTGGCTGCTGCGACATGTAGTTCTGTCTACATTAAATTACATTGATTTGGAAACTGATAGCTTTTCTCGTAAGCACTTTCACTGGTCATGGGCCTTCTATCTATTTGATCTGCCAGAGGTAACACCGGAAAGCGGGCTGCGTGTGCGGGCTGGCTTTGTGCGACAGGTACATCAACTTAATGTCCTTATTGCCAAACTGGTTTCAGGCAATGCTCGGAATAGAGAGGCCTACACTCTTCGTGCCGAGGCTTTTGGTCCTCATGCTAATGGGTTCTATTCAACCTGTTTGGGCACACCTCAATTGCCTATGGGAGAAACTAATATCGAACAGGTAGACATATTAATTGGCGACAATGCAATGAAGGATACAGCCTGGCGAAACAGTGAAATTCAGCGTTGCCTCCGGGCGATAACAAATATTCGAAAAATCTTCCTTGAGCAGCCGATCATAAGTAGTGATGACGCTAAGGACCAGGCATTTGCCGCAAACCAGACGATCAAGCAAATCCAACAGATGTATGATCGTCTGCAAGTCGCTGTAGCAGCAGACTCCTGGATTGCCGACATCTTTGAGCTTGTCAACCAAGTCCAGAGACTAGATAGCCATGAGGCGATTGATAAGGACCAGAATGTAGCGATCGCGCCGTCGGTCCTCGAGTTGGCAAAGGCTCTCAACCAGGCGGTGATTGCTCCTCTGGTAAAGCAAGTCAATCTTAGCCCTAGCGAGTGGCGAGAGTATGGCTATGAAGCGCTTTACCGTGCAGCGAAGGCAGCACAACCGCGTTGGGGCACCCGCAAGCAGGTTCAGGAGTATTTCTATTTTGCCCTCCTGATCTATCTAGCTACGGCTCAAGAGGCTAACGAAGAGATAGTCAACCGGGCGATTCTGGCTTTTGGCAAGCAGATATTTGGCGAACAAATGAAGGAGAGTTATAGGGCTTCGATCTATGCCTGGATGCTGGATCTAGCCACCGAGAGAGCCTCTGTGCTGCGCAGTGCCGATCTCGTGCGATCCCTCAAGAAGGACTGGAACCTGCATCGTTCTCTATATTCAGAAGGATGATGGTTGAGGCTATAGCTTGATCAATGGTGCCACAATTTAGCCACCACTCCCTTCGTTATTTGCCGCCTGCCTCCAGCTAACCTGCCTTTAAACTTCCTGAGATCGAACCTGAGAGACGAGCATTAGCTCTGCCGGCTCAGGCCTTTTTTCGTCAAAATAGCTCGTTTGTTCGGTTCAACGGTAACCCCGGCTGCCTCCTTCAAATCGCCTCAACTCCCAGGAAATCCTTCGGAAATATTATCAGAGCAGTATTAGTGACTGGTCAAAAAACCCGCAAGATCGAACGGGTACCGAGGTGCGCATCTCGAAAGATCATTGCCAACGTGACCGCCTGTCCTCAATCCCTTGGCCGAGGAGTAGGCGCAGGCGGTCACTCAAGCCCCGGAGGACTTTGGGTATTTTACCGATCTCCTCCACGCCTGTCAACTGGGAAATGGGATGGACTGTGCAAACCACCTATTGCCAGTTCCCGCTTTTGCACACCATGAAGGAGATTAGGATGAAGCTGCGCCGGTTTATCCTCGGCAGCATGGCGCTACTGGGCGCTGCCTTGCTACTCAACATTATGCCGATCCGTGCGTTCGGCGACACTGCCACCGTGTACATTTATATGTACAACTCGCAGGGGGTCCTCGTCAATGAAACCGGGATCGATACGTACCAAAGCGGGGCGGTCTACGGTCCCAACGGGAATCTCATCGGGACAGTACCGGACTTCCAACTCGGCCACGTCTACGATACAGCAGGTAACACCATCGGATATGTCACCTCGTCGTAGCGTGTAAACCCTCGAGGCCGCGACAGGATAAACATTCGTCTTTATCCTGTCGCGGCTTTATCTATTCTGCACGCATCGAGGGAACGGCAGCTCGGTTCAATCAACGGTCGAATTGTCAGGTCGCTTTAGAGCGTAGACGTAGATTTCTTCGCTGGTCATCGCACGGCCCTGTGTCCATCCTGCTAGAAACCTTTCTTCTCCTAGATTCGCAAGCACCGTTTCCCGGTTGCGCTCGTATTCCGTAATGGCTTTAGGAGGGAGCGGAAAATCGATCTGTTCCCGTAAAGCCTCTCCGGCTCCTAGCAGTACAGCCGCCCGTTCCATATAGCCTGTTTTCACGGCAAGGGTAAAGTAGCAGGTCAGACATTGTGCCAGGTAATGCTTGCTCTCGATGCTCTTACTGAGCAACAAACTCTCCTCCAGAAGGGGAACAGCGGCTTCATAGTCCTGCAGATGGAGCATCATATCCGCCAGGTTATTCAACCCTAAGGCCAGATTCTGCTGATCTTCAAGTTCCCGGAACATATCCAGGCTCTTTTGGTGAAGATCACATGATCGTGTGTAGTCCTTCTCCCCGAAGGCCACCAGAGCCAGATTGGCGAGTGTTAGCGCTATAGCGCGCTTATCACCTGATTTCTGAAATATAGCAAGACTCTTCTCAAAGTGATCGCGCGCCAGAGAGTACTTCCCCTGACCCTGAGCGACGTTGGCCAGACTGGCCCATGCAATCGCACTACCGTGCGCATCTCCCAGTTCTTGGGAAATCGCCAGACTCTCCTCAAATAGGGAGCGCGCCAGCGGATAATCACTACGGATATAAGCGATATTCCCGGCCCCGTTGAGCGCTTTTCGCCGCAGGGATGCCGAACCATCAGGTCCGGAATGCAGCACGCGATCCAGCCATTCCTGTCCTTCCTGATGGTGGCCGCGCACAAACCAGAAGCGCCACAGCGCTCCGGCCAGCCGTAGACCTATCTCCACCTGGTGTGTCTCCAGAGCCCACTCCAGCGCCGCGCGAAAGTTCTCGTGGTCTGCTTCGAGACATTCCAGCCACGATGCCTGACACGGACCGACCAGGTTGCGCTCTGCCTCCTCGGCCAGTTGTAAGAAGTATTCGGCATGATGCAGAGCAACGCGCTCCAAGGCGTCCGTTTCCATCAGACGCTCGTGAGCGTACTGCCGGATCGTCTCTAATAAACGGTACCGTGCCGCTCCCGATGGCATCTCGGCGATTACCATGGACTTCCGTACCAGATGTCCCAAGATGGATAGCGCCTTTCCTGGCGGGCAATGCGGATCGGCGCAGATGGCCTCGGCGGCCTCCAGGGGCCAACTCCCTTTCATAACCGAGATGCAACGGAGTAAGCTCTGCTCTTCCGGCTGTAGTAGTTTGTAGCTCCATTCGATCGTAGCTCGGAGGGTATGATAACGGTCGGCACTCGTCCGATCTCCCAGCTCCTCGAGTATCCAGAAGCTATCGGCCAGGCGAGAGACAAGCTCGTCGACGGACATCGTGTCGAGCATCGCCGCGGCCAATTCGATTGCCAGAGGAACACCATCCATCCAGTGACATATCTTTGCTATTGCCGGCGCGTTCTGTTCGGTAATAGTAAAATCAGGCTGCCTGGCAGCGGCCCGCGCTGCGAATAGACGTACGGCCTCTGTCTGTACGAACGCTTTCAGGTCGAAGGGGGGATGCGGTGCAGGTAGCGCGAGGGAAGGAACGGGATACGTAAATTCGCCTGGAACTCTGAGCGGCTCACGACTGGTCGCCAGAAGATGAACCCAGGGGCAAGCGGCCAGAAGATCCTTTGCGAATTGGGAACAGGTTGCAATCACGTGCTCGCAGTTATCGATAATCAGCAGGATCTCCTGGCTGGCCAGGCGATCGGTGATCGTATCCGTCAGGGCGCACCCGGGCACCTCGCGCACCTCCAGCGCTGCGGCGATCTTCAACAAAACGTGTAATACCGAAGAGGTTTCCGAGAGCATAGACAGATCAATGAACACGACCCCATCCTGATAGTCCTCACTCACGGTTCGGCCGAATTCAATGGCAAGCCGGGTTTTCCCCACGCCTCCTGGTCCGATCAACGTTACTAGCCGTGTCTTATAGAAGCTGGTTCTGATCCGGGCGATGGCCTTTTCCCGGCCTACCAGCGAAGTGAGGGGCGATGGAACGCGCACCCGTTTGGGAGAGGAGGACTGAGGACGTGTTTCCGGCCGCACGGTCATAGGCGAAGCAGGCGACTGCGCTTTCGTTCGGATCTTATCTCGTACGTGGCGAGTACTCTCTTGCGGCGACCTGCCGGCTGCTTGTAGCACCTGGCGCAGATCTTGATAGACGCGTTCCACCCTTTCCGGGTCTCCGTTATCCGCTAACATCTGCATCAAATAACGTACTGCAGACTCTCGCAATGGATCACTACCGATCACCTGGCGCAGGTACTTTTCGGCGAGGTCTGGATTCATATCCTGATCTGCCAGCTCTGCCAACGCCTCCATTGCATCCAGATAATGCTTGCTCAGGCGCTCGCGTTCTGGGCGTACCCAACTTTCGTCGCAACGCTGCAATAAAGGACCTCGATACAGGCGAACAGCCTTTTCCAGTAGCTTAGTGTCGCGGGAAGATTTTCCTTGCTCACAGGCCTCCCGAAAGGCAAACACATCCACGTAGGCGCCGGTCAAGTCCAATTGAAGAGCATGGTCACGTTCATAGATGCGTTTGGCTTCCTTACCCAGCGCGCTTCGCAGTTTGCGCAGATGCTGACGAAAATTAGTCAGTCTGTTCTCCGGGTCGTGCGTCGGCCATAAAGCAGTCGCAAGGTCCGCGCGGGTTTGTGCCTGGGTGTTACGGAGAGCCAATAACGCCAGCAGCGAACACGCTTTCTTCGACATCCGTTCGGTTACCGAGCAACCATCTACCCATAGCTCGAACGGCCCCAGAAGGCATATGCTTAGCCTGGCCTCGCTATCTTCTGACATTATCAATACATCTCCCCCTTCGAGTGAATGCCCTTCTGCAGGAGCGAGGCAATGCTCGGAGGCGCTTCCAAAGCGCTTCCGCTCAAGCGGACCTGCGAAATTCACACACTTACCGCTAAAAAATCACGCTGCAATCACGCGCGCCGGGTTAGAATAACCTGAACCGGGCGACAGAGTCAGCACTGATTTTCGCGATACCCATTCTCCCTCGCTCACGAATGAGTACATCTCCTCTGCCTGATTCTTAACCATCTGGCGATCTAGCCGGTCGCCTTGAGACGGTTCTGTCTGGAGGGAAAAGCAATAGTTGCAGGAGGAGTCTTAGCGACAAGCGGCAAAGATTCCTCTATCCATGCGTGAGCACGAAATCCTTCGCCTGCCAGCTAAAGGCGTTGGAGGTAGGAGAATTCATTGTGGGTTCCACCGGCTATACCCGGCAGAACGAGGAGGTTTAGCGAATGAGGCGAGGGGTATCACGGCTGTTATGGATTGCCGGCTTGCTGATCTGGACGATATGTGCTACCGGTCAGGGAGAGCGACCGTCGGCAAAACCGATCATACGCTACATCTGCCTGCCTACTCCTGGATCGGCGGCGTCTCGGCCTCCCACGGTCACTGAGATCAGCGCGTTTTTGCAGAATAACCCAGCGGTACAGAATACACTGGCTGAATTGTTACGGGACCCGCAATTCGGGCGTTGGGTGATCGGACAGAAGCAAACCGTCAAGGATGTGGCCCTATTTCAGCGGGCACATCCCGAGTGGGTGATCCAGATTCGATTCCTGGAGCCGGCAGAGTGGTTCGATCAGCTTCTAGCGGAGTATCGAAACGTAAAGCCAGGTACGGCTCTGGTCGTTCAGATCGGAGATACGTGGGAAAGATATTTTGTCGATAGAGGAATGCTGGTCAACATGGGGTCCCAGCAATCCCCTCTTTTCAGCTGGCGCTATTTTTATGATGTCCGGTTCATCTGGTACTGGAAAGACCATGTAAAACCGGAAGATCTTGCCACCGGCCAGAGCCTGTTGCGGGCCATTCATCGACTGCAAGAGCAAAAGCGCATCCCGTTGGCGATCTCACGCCTTCGAGATTTCGACCTGTTTTGGAACTTCTACCTCTGGCTGCAGGCCGCCGGCGGTAATGTGGTGAAGATCGACACGAAGTTCTTTATGCCCTGGACAGAGGCTGTCGTCGCGAATGCCGCCGGCATGCATGCCATCGACTATCTTTCCCAGATGACTTCTAACGGGGGATTGGCTCTCCCGGCAGTCGATAACATCCAACTGACCGAGGATTTCCTGAATCACAGCTATGAAATGGTCGTCATGGAGCCCTGGGTGGCGTGGAGAGCGCAGCAGCGTTGGGGCAAGGCATGGAATCAAAAGATCGGCGCAGCTCTTTTGCCGGATATCACAGGAGACAATTTTCAAGGGACTGGTAGGTCGCGCCGGACGTTTATCGGCGGGTTTTTACTCGGTATCATGGCTCCTAACCAGGGCAGTAATGCCCCCTGCGCTCAAGGCGCCGCCGCCTGGATAAACTATCTAACGAACCAGCCAAATCCGCAGATTGCCGACGAGCAGTTGAAATCTTTGCAATATATTCCCGGCAGTGATAGAGTGTGGGCGATGAGCGCGTTCAAGCCTTTCTTCGATGAGGCAATGGGTGGCGATTCTTCCCCGGCCCGGTTAGAGACACTGCGTCCTACATGGTCGCCACCCGTGCTGTCGGACACCCCCACTTTAGAGACCAGAACGTCCGATTACTTCGAGGAGGCATGGAACAGCGTTCTGAGACAACGGCCGGACCTGGCGAAAGATGCGTTGCGGTCCGCTCAGGAAACGATGAATGAGAAGCTTTCGCCGGGCATTGTATGGCCCAGGGTATGGCTGGCGGTCTATGTGTGTATCACAGGCATCGTGGCTGCCAGTGTCATGTATCTGTGGCGAAAGCGCATCGAGGCGATCCGGGAAAGACGCTGGTGGGAGAAGGTAGCTCGGCATCAGGCCGAGACGGAGGAGCTGACACGGCAAATCAAGGCATTAGAACAGATAGTGGCAGTGGTAAAACTCGGCATACCTTATGCCGATTCGCTGCCCGAACTCGACCCTGATGTCCCTATAACACTTTCTGCGTCAGGCTCACAGACAGGGGAAATGATGTAAGATTAATTGCCTCTGAAACAAGCGTTCCAAAGGGGAGATATGCCATGTCTGATAATGAGCCATTTAAAATTCTATTAGCTCAGGCTCAGCAAGCTCTGGGTGGCCTCAAGGAGATCTTAGAGGAATATTCGTTGCCGGAGAGCGACATACCTCGCGACCCAGCTCTAAAGATCGTCTTCCATCCACGCATAAACCAGGCTACCCTGGAATACAATGACAACCGGGAGAAGTATACCAACCGAATTCAGGGGCAACTCTACTGGCTACTGCGGCATGTGGTCTTGGGTACTCTGAATTACATCGACTTTGATACCGATGCCTTCTCCCGTAAATGCTTCCACTGGTCGTGGGCCTTCTACCTATTCGATCTTGGCGCTGTTCCTGCGGAACGCGCAGAGCAAGTGCATGTTGGCTTTGTGCGACAGGTCCATCAACTCAATCGCCTCTTCGCCAAGCTGGTTTCGGGAAAGAGCCAGAATGCAGATGCTTATATCCTGCGTGCCGAAACTCCTGGCAAACTCGGGACTGGTCGCTATTCTATTCTCTTAGGGACGCCCCAAATCCCTATGGGAGAGACCAACCTAGCCGAGGTGGATCTTCTGATCCGTCGCCTCACCGCTGAGGATGCGACTCTACTGGAGCGAGAGCATCGACGCTGCCAACAAGCTATGGCCAATGTCGGGCGACTTTTCCCCAAGGACTTGCTTGCAAACCAGGTAGTCGAACAGATCGAACAAATAGATGCTCGCCTGCAAACAGCGGCGAAACCCACAGCGACCCAATTTGATTCCTGGCTTGCTGAGATCTATGAGCTTGTCAACCAGGTTCAGAAGCTAGATAGCCATGAGGCGATTGATAAGGACCAGAATGTAGCGATCGCGCCGTCGGTCCTCGAGTTGGCAAAGGCTCTCAACCAGGCGGTGATTGCTCCTCTGGTAAAGCAAGTCAATCTTAGCCCTA
>Ga0209810_1001120_pt1 | contig 44492 bp, 24 predicted proteins | sample Coa_R1_7_FD_187159 | JGI IMG/M metagenome (GOLD analysis project Ga0209810, IMG submission 187159) | Surface soil microbial communities from Centralia Pennsylvania, which are recovering from an underground coalmine fire - Coalmine... | ecosystem: Environmental > Terrestrial > Soil > Unclassified... | reverse complement strand
CTAATTTTTTCGGATTGTAATTTCCCGAAATTTGTATTAGATTTTGCCGAGATAGAGATTATTAGGGTTGTTAACTTAGAGGGAGGAATCACATGGCAGGGGATAAAATGGCACCGTTCGGGTGGAAAGTTGTTTGTTTTGCAATAGCACTCTTGGCTACTCTACCCATCGCCAGCTTTTCACAGACATCAGTTTCGGCGACGATCAACGGGATTGTTACGGACCAGTCTGGCGCGGTGGTTCCTGGCGTCAAGATTACCGTCACCAATATTGGGACGCGGCAGGTTTTCACGACAACGACCAATGCTTCGGGATATTACGTCGTACCGAATTTGCCGCCGGGGGTTTACGACTTGCAGGCTGAAAGAAAAGGCTTCGAAGTCTACCTCAGTCGCGATATTCATTTAGATCCGGCCTCCAGCGTACGCGTCGATTGTTCTTTGAAAGTGGGTCAAGTTTCGCAAACGGTTGAAGTGACTGCTCCTCCGGTGCAGGTCCAGACAACGTCGTCACAGGTTTCCCGCCTTGTGGATTCCACGCAAATGGAACAACTTCCTCTAAACGGCCGGAATTTCGTCAGCCTTCTTGGGCTGCAACCAGGCGTGGTTCAGGGGTTCACTTTCAACAGCTTCCAGGCCATGAGCCTTTTCGCTTCGCAGTGCACGATGGTCAATGGACTGACTGGGGAATCCAACAACATTTTGATTGATGGCGCACCTTCCACCCGCACCCGAGCGAACGGCGCTATTGTGGCCCTTCCCAGCACGGATGCCATTTCCGAAGTCAACATCATTACCACGGGCTATATGCCGGAATATTCAAGGGCGGCAGGCGGCCAGTTCGTGGTCAACATGAAGTCCGGCACCGACCAATACCACGGTGATGCCTACGAATTTGTTCGCAACGACGCGTTTGATGCCCGCTATTTCTTCTCCTCAACCGTGCCCAAGCTTTCCTACAATGATTTTGGATACACCTTCGGCGGGCCGGTGATTCCCAAGAAACATAAGCTATACTTCTTTTGGGCGGAAGAGTGGTATCGCCTAGTGACCGGTAACACAGCAACAGCCACGGTACCCACCATGGCCGATCGCGCTGGTGACTTGAACGGATACTGTGCTGTTTTCAGCGGCAATTGCCCAGTGGTTCCGGCTTATCTTAATGGTATAGACGGGCTTGTCGCTGGCCAGCCTTTTCCCAACAACACCATACCCCAGAACCTGATGGCGGGACCGAACGGAGGTTTGGGAGTCGGGGCTGCCATGGTAAATAACTTTTATCTCAAGCCTAACACTATCACTAATCCCGGCACTCCTTATCCTTATGAAGGCGGGCTGAACGTCATTTACAATTACAACACTCCCAATAATGCGCGACAGGACGACATTAAGGTTGATTATAACGTTAACCCCAGAAATCATCTGGCTGTGACTCTGCGCCATTACACCCAGTTCCAGACCAGCCCGACCGGCAGTGGCAACGGATCAGCTCTTCTGGATCAAGGGTTCAAGTTCCCCAGTCGCGGCGCAACGGTGGACTACACGACGACCTTTAGCCCGACGTTACTGAATGATTTCACGGCGACAGCGACGGAGGATATTGTCCACGTCCTGGTTCCCGGAGGCTCATTCGGGGGAAACGGCCTCGATCGCGCTTCACTGGGCGTCAATTATCCCTACATTGTCACTGGCGGCGATGCCAGCAAGGACATTCCGGGTAAAATCCCGACGTTTATTATGAGCGGTTTTGATACGGTCAGCGGTCTGCCCTATCCTTCGGGTAGTACCGGTCACATTTACACAATCCAGAACGTCATCACGAAGATTGCGGGTAATCATACGGTCAAGGCTGGCTTCTGGTGGGAACACGATGGTGAAAATGATCATGATCAGGTGCGTGTCTCACCTGGCGGGGGTGTCGGCAACAATCTTAACGGTCAATTTGAGTTCAACGCGTCGAATCCTTTCACCACAGGTTCCTCTCTGGCCGATGCTCTACTCGGAAATTTTGATAACTATTCCGAACTTGGCTGGCGCAATTACACCCCCTGGGCGGCTTACCAGACGGGTTTGTTCGGACAGGATAGCTGGAAGGTAACGCCGCGACTGACCCTTCAAGGAGGCTTGCGGTGGGATTACTTCCAGCCTTATTCCAGCAAGTGGTGCAATTGGGCCATGTTCAATCCCCTCTTTTACTCGACAGCCCCTGGGATGGAACAGGTGATAGATCCTTCCAGTGGATTCATCATCGGAGGCAATCCATACAACGGGATCTCTGTACCTTGCCAGCAGTTGCCCAATTCGGCGATTGGGCATTTTGCGGTTCTGGGTCAGGAAGTGACGGCGCAGAATATCGGAGCATTGAATACGCAACTGCGCAATGCGGGCATGCTGCGAGGTCTGACACCCCAGATTCTTCAAAGTCATTATCGGAATTTTCAGCCGCGCTTCGGTTTCGCATACGACCCGACTGGCAGTGGCAAGATGGCAATTCGCGCCGGCGGAGGTATTTTCTATAACCACAACACCTTATCCGACGTCACCCTCATGGGTGGTAACACACCCTTTCAACTCGCCACCGAAGTCTTTAATGGCAATGCCAATTGCCCAGGTGCGCAGTTGAGTCCCCAAAGGACATGCCTGCCGGTAAGTGGAACCGCTCCGCAACTGCCCATTCCTATGACTGGCGCGGACTTGATCAACAAAGTCCCTGTGGTCTATTCCTGGAACCTGTCTGTGGAAAGAATGTTCATGAACAACACCCTGGTGGATGTAGCCTACGTCGGCAATCGAGGCAAAAATTTGCCAATTAACGCAGATTTAAACCAGCCACCGATCGGCACATTCAATAATCCGAACAATGCCGGCATCAACCAGGCTGCCCTTCGGCCTTATTTGGGTATCGGCGGAGCCATGACCAGTCTACAGGAAGCCAGTTCCAAGTATGATGCTTTACAGGTCAGCGTGCAGCGCCGTCTGACCCGTGGATTCCAATACAACGTTTCATACACTTATTCCAAGGCGTTTGATATGGCCGACAGCATCTACTCCGTTGTCACGGATACTTACAACCCCAAATATAACTGGCAAGTGGCTGGGTTCAGTCAGACACACAACCTCATCCTGACGTGGGTCTACGATCTACCTTTCTTCAAGACTCAAAGCAGTTTTACTGGCAAGATTTTGGGGGGCTGGGAATTCTCCGGCGACGCTGCTTTTATCAGCGGATTTCCAGCAAGCGTCTTTGCTAGCAACGACTACCTTGGCAATGGTGTAAATCTGATCGGCGGGTCTGAGTATGCCTATGTGAGGTCCGGCTGTCACGTGAGGGGTAGCCGATCATTCACTGAGTTCTTCAATACGTCCTGCTTTTTTGCACCTCCCAACAATGGTACCGCTGGCTTGGCTGGCTCCGCAGCGCCCAACATCCTTGAAGGGCCGGGGACCGACAACGTTGACTTTGCTCTGATGAAAAATGGCGGTATTACCGAGCGTGTAAAGTATCAATTCCGCGCGGAGTTCTTTAACGGATTCAATCATCCATCCTTCAATGGCATTGATACAACAGTGACGGATTCGAATTTCGGATCTGTCACCAGCGCGGTGTCACCACGCAACATCCAGTTCGGATTGAAAATTCTGTTCTAGCCGATTGCAGGAAAGTAGTTTTGCACTTTCACTTTGTCATTTGAGGAATCTCGCTTGGGAAGTAAAGGGACTTGCGAGATTCCTTTCCTTTAAGCTTCGGAGCCGCCTTCTGCTGCTTCAGAAGTACTACGTTTAAGTATTTTCTGGCAAGTTGCCCGTTGCGACTGGAAGCTTAGCGGGCATGATAGAGTTATCAGCTTCCAAAGAGAGTGTGGATTTTCAAGCAGGGGAATACACGTTGATCTTTCAGTCTGGCCTCCTTACAATGAAGCAAGATGAAGTACTTCTTAATGGAGTGTGTGCTCCTTTTCCTGCTGAGTGCGACGCTCCATAGCTTCCCCCAGTCACTTGAGCCTGCGGTTCGCGATCAAGTTCAAGCAGGGGTCGCAGCGCTCAAGGCGGGCGACCTCACAGCCGCTCAAAGGCATTTTGAAGCTGTGCTCAAAGCGAACCCCAGATTGGCGGAAGTTCGCGCCAATCTGGGACTTGCATATTACGCTGCCCACCAGTATCAACTTGCCATCCCTCAGTTTCGCGAGGCATTAAAGCAGGAGCCCATGCTTGCCACCGCCCGGTCGTTCCTGCCGCTCAGCCTGGCTGCTGTTGGCCGGTGCCAAGAGGCCATCCCGGAACTGAATCGTGAATTTGATGGGCCGTCAAATGCGAAGTTACGAAGAATTACAGGCCTCAGTCTGGTGAAGTGTTATATGCAAATGGATGATAACAGCGCTGCGGCCGAGGCAGCGGCGAAACTAGTGTCCAGCTATCCGGATGATCCGGATGTTCTCTATATCACCGGTCAGCTTTATGGCCGGCTTTCCAACCAGCTTTATATGCGGTTAATGAAAGTGGCACCTCACTCCGCGCGCAGCTACCAGGTGATGGCGTCTGTGGCGGCGGCTGACGGGAATTGGAAAATCGCCATCGATGCCTATCGTCACGCACTCCGCATTGACCCAAGCTTGCAGGACGCGCACCTGCAGATCGCCATCCTGCTGCTCACCCACTCGCCTGACCCGAACAATTGGCAACAGGCGCTCACAGAATTGCACGAGGAGCTGAAGGTCAATCCCATGAGTTCAGAAGCGCAGTATGAAATGGGCGAAGTTTACCGCAAACATGATCAGCCGCAAGCAGCTGTTGCAGCTTTTCGCAAATCGCTGGAGCTTGACCCGAATGCGGTTCCCGCGCGGATCGGGCTGGCCAAAGCGCTGCGGCAGATTGGCCAGAAACAGCAGGCGCTGGCCGTCCTGCAACCTGCGGAACAGCAAGCGCCCAACGACGCCGCTGTGCGCTTTCTGCTGGCGCAGCTCTATCGAGATTTGGGTCAGACGGTGCAGGCAAGCCGTGAAGAAGCGGTGTTCCAACATCTGCAAAGGAACGCGAATCAGTGAGGGTTTGCTCGTGCGACATTGGTGCCCCCAACGTGGCAATCATCGGCAGGTTTGAGGCTTGTTCACAACGCCATTCTTCATACCGTAAAGGGTGGAGGCGCAGCCCCAGCGCTATTCTCAAAAAAGATTTTCACGGACTTGATTTCGTAGGGCCTCACTTCGGCCAGCACTTCCTTCCCTGACGGAAGCGAAAGGGCTTTTTCTTCCTTCTCCATCAGGTTGGTCTCGACAGCTCTCGTGGCAGCCTTTGGCAGGCGCAGCCGGGCTTGAACCGCTTTTCCCTCAAACTCAAAAAATCGAAAAATCAGAGCATTGTCGTCTTCCGCCTTCTTGATGGCGGTCAGAATGAGGTTTCGAGGCTCGATCTCAACAAATGAATATGAAGGCGGAAGCGGGCCTGGATGCGCTCCAGTTGGCAGAATAAGAGGTCGGTAATTCAGCTCGTATCCCCGGCGCTCAGTGTGACCTTCCCTCCAGCCGCCCAAGTGCGGATAGAGGGCGTAGGTGAACTCATGGTGCCCCTGGTCGGCGACAGGATCAGGCGACGTAGGTGAACGCAAAAGCGTAAGCCGGATCACCCTCGGTTCCACGGTATCGTATCCATACTTACAATCATTCAACAGGCTAAAGCCGCGTCGCGAGTCTGAAAGATCGCCCCAACGCTGCGCAGGAACTTCCCATTCGGCTTCCTGCGCCTTAAGCGGATCGTATTTCCCCGCTCCCGTGCTGACATCCTTCGCTTCCGTAAATGGTACGGGCGGCTTTCCGGCAACGTGCGGAATCGCCGGGCGCTCAATGGTTCCGTAGGGGATTTCGTAAGTAGCTGATTCCGTCTGAACATCCACTGGGAAAGCCACCTTTAGCATCACATGCTGCTCGTGCCAATCTGCCTGCATTCTCACGTCCACGCGAGGCACCTCAGGATAAACGCAGATATCCTGAATGAAGGAGGATTTCTGAAATCTCTTCTTCACACGAATGACAGCACGCACCGGCGTGTTTTCTACCAGTTTCACCTCCTCTGCATCCCGTAACTCCACTTTTGAAGATTCGTAAGGCCATCCGATGTTCCAGGCATCGAATTGCTTCGGCTTATCGATGAAAGTTTCAAGCAGGTTTCCGTACTTCCCCGGCTTCAGGATATTCCGGCCGTCTTTCTTGTTGATAAGGCTTGCGACTAATCCAGTCTTGGGGTCGATTTCGATGCAGATGAACTCGTTCTCCAGTTTGAAACCGTTCACCTTAAGGGTTGAGACAGGCCGTCGGGCAGTTTCAACAGAAGCAAGATGGAAAACTCTGTACCCCAGGGGTGGAAGCGACCGTGCCAGAAAGCGGACTCTCACGCTATGGATGGATTCGTCTCGGGAAATTACAGCCGAAGGCAGCACCCTGCCCTCAGCGTCGCGCACTTCGACCTGCAGAATAGGAGCAGGGAATTGGACTTCCACTTCTACCACTTCCGTCCGCTCCCAACTCAGGGGGTTAAACACCACGACGGGCGCGCCAGGGCCTTCCGTATGGATACGTGCGGCGAGGGTTTGAAGAGAGCCATCAAGTATGGGTGAGCAGGCAAGGTTAACGAACTCGAGGTTCTTGGCCTCATCGATGTAATTGATGTGAATCCCCGAGCCGGCCATCAGGTCATGGAATTGATCAAAGCAAGTCCGGCGCCAGCACTCGACCAATTGATCTTGTGGGTACGGGCGTCCGTCAAGCATCGCCAACGCTGCGAACTTCTCGGAGTTGAGTAACAATTCCTCAGTGCGGCGCATGCGCTTCTTGGTTTCCGCCTGAGTTGTGTAAGTGCCGCGGTGGTATTGGAGGTAGAGTTCATTCTTCCAGACCGGCAGATTCAGGCCGGGAACGTGGGCTTCAACCTCATTGAAGAATTCTTGTGCCGTGCTGAACTTGAAATTCGGGAAAGCTGCTTTGGGAGATTTGAGCCATCGGACGGCGGTGTCCAGCATCTGGCGCGTAGGCCCGCCTCCATGATCGCCCACACCGTAGAGCAGCAACTGCTCGCGGAAGCCCGAACACAGCGGGGTGTCCTCCGCAATGAATCCGGAACATTGGACGGGATTGATGCCGTTCCCATACCCGTGAGGGAAATAGGTCAGAACACGGCTGCCATCGGGCGATTCCCACCAGAAGAGCTTGTAAGGGAATTGCGTCGTATCATTCCAGGAGATTTTCTGCGTGACGAAATAGTCCACTCCCGAGCGCTTATAGATCTGGGCCAATTGCCAGCTATAGCCGAAGGAGTCCGGATTCCAGCCGATCCGGACATCCACTCCAAACTTCTGCTGGAAATATCGTTTTCCAGTCAGGAGTTGCCGCACCAGTGACTCGCCACAGGGCATATTCAGGTCCGGTTCCACCCACATGCCGCCCACCAGTTCCCAGCGGCCCTCTTTCACGCGTTGTTGTATCTGCCTGAACATGTCCGGATATTTTTCCTCGAGCCAGAGGAAGTCCTGCGCCGTGGATTGGGCGTAGAGAAATCCCGGATATTCGTCCATCAGTTCCAGCACCGTGCCAAACGTATTCCGGACCACCTCAACCGTTTCCGTCCATGGCCAGAGCCATGCCATATCAATATGGGAATTGCCGACCGCGCGGATAGTGAATTGCCTGATCCATTTCGTCAGTGGCTGCATCTTCTGGTCAGCCTCGTCCAGGGAATGATTGAACGCCACCTGGTCTCCGCGATCTAAGGCGTCAAACCTGATGGACTTCACCGCCGCGCTCAGTTGCGCTTCACGCTCCGATTGCCCATCGGCAAAACTCCGGGATGCCGCCTGGACACACAAGATTTCTTCCAGCATTGTGGCAGGATTTGATTTGCCCGGAGGGTAATCCACCTCGAGGCGTGCAAAAATTCCTCCTGGACCGGGAGAATAGGCTGCGATAAGGAACTTCTGGCCCGGCTGGGCGCTCTCGGTGAGGAGAATAGGCTGCTGCGTATTTCCCTGCACCATTTCGACAAGGGAACCGTTCGAGAATACCCGGATTGCGCCGCGTGTTCTGCTGAATACTCGCAGATTCAGAAGCACAGGTAGCCCGTGAATTCTGTAACCCCCCAAAGATTCCGGTATCACAATCAACTTGCGGAACCAAGCCGCGCCTTCGCCCGACGAGTGTTCTGCTGCCCTTCCGAAGCGGCCCGGCACAGGCTGAGCGTCTTGCCAATTTGAATCGTCCAGAGTGACGGCTTCAGGATGAGGCAGATTGTCGGCGTGCGTCTTCCATCCGGTAATCGCAACGCCCGTCATTCTTTCAAGCTTTTGGATGACAGAGCCATAGGGATTGTTCTTCTCCGATTGACCCATGTGGAGCAGGAATCGCTGGGCTCCAGCCGGAAGTGGAAACCCGCCCGCGTGGACGCTCTCAAAGAGCAATGAAGAGCCGGCAACTTCAACAAACCTTCTGCGGTTCAGCGTTGTCATCAACGTAACCTCCAAAATCATCCCCGTGGATTCCATCAGCGGTTAATCTGCGGGGTAAGAATAATGAATGGTGAAATGAATGGCAAGTGCGAGGCTCGCGATGTCGAGGCAAGATAGGAGCATTCTCCAGAAACATGTGGGTTGCGTGAGCGCCTAGGGTGCCTCCTGAAACGTGTGCTGTTGATCCACCGCCAGACGCTCGTGCACTTCTGTGGCCCCGCTGGGCCAACGGATTTCCAGTCGATCGATGGTTCGTGCAGATCCTAACCCGAAATGCAGACGCAGGTCGCAGGTTGACAGATAACTCTCACCGCTCCGCACTTCATCCGTCTGCGTGATTCCTCCAGCGCTCACGCGCACGCGGGCTCCCACGGCGTCACGATTGCTTTTTGTTCCGGTCAACTTGACCGTCACCCAGTGCGCCCCAGAACGGCGCTGCGGCGCGTAAAGAAATGGCTGTTGGTCAATATTATTGACAACAATTTCCTGGTCTCCATCGTTCATCAGGTCCCCCCAGGCGGCGCCGCGGCTGCTGAGAGCCTGGGTAAAGCCGCTCGCGTCATTCCGCAGCAGTGTAAACCGGCCATTGCGGAGGTTCTGAAATAACTGGTTGTGCTGAAAATAGTGATTTCCGGCTTTATCGGCCTGGGGATAAATATGCCCATTGGCGATAAAGAGGTCCTTCCATCCGTCCTGATCGAAATCCACAAATCCGGCTCCCCACCCGAGTTGGCTGTAACTTGCAGTTCCCAATCCCGCGGCATAGGTCACATCATCGAATTGCCCGTGGTTGTTGTGGTAAAGCGTGTTGTAGTCTTCGGCAAAGTTCGTGACCAGGATATCCATCCAGCCATCGTTATCATAGTCACCGATCGCAATCCCCATGGACGACTGCGGCCGGCCATCGCCGCTCACCGCACAACCCGACTGCATACCGATCTCTTCAAAAGTGCCATTGCCCCGGTTATGCCACAAGTAGTTGGGCATGGAATCATTTGCCACATAAATGTCCGGCCAGCCGTCATTGTCGAAGTCACACCAGGACACGCTGAACCCATACGCCTTGTCGGTATCGCGCAAGCCAACCTCGGCGCTTATTTCGCGGAACCTTCCATCGCCTTCATTGTGATAGAACAGGTCCGCCAGCCCGGGCAAGCCGAGCGGACCGCACGCGACCGGGACTCCTTGATACAGGCAGTAACTGTTCGAGCCGGGACGAGGGATGCCGGCACGGCTGAAATCCACATAACGCGCAACGTAAAGATCGAGCCGCCCGTCGCGGTCGTAGTCGCCCCACGCACATCCGGTGCTCCAGTTGCCACCCTCCAGCCCGGCTTGGCGCGTCACATCGGCGAACGTGCCGTTTCCATTGTTGTGAAACAACCGATTGGACCCGAAATTAGTGACAAAGACGTCGGGATGGCCGTCATTGTCGAAATCAGCCACTGCAACGCCCATCCCCCAGCCGTCATTGACCAGACCGCTGGCCTCGGTGACGTCAGTGAACGTTCCATCTCCGTTGTTGCGGAAGAGACGGCTGGAAGTGTGCGGCAGGCCGGGATGATCCAGGATGGTAAAGGAAGATCCGTTCACCAGAAAAATGTCAAGCAAGCCGTCATGATTGTAGTCGAAAAGCGCCACGCCGCTGCCGACCGTTTCAACCAGGTAATCTTTGGCCAGTGAGCCGCATTGGTCACGAAACGCGGCAAGACCCGCGCGACGTGCGATATCCGCAAACCAGGGACCTTGCGCCAGCACTGGCTGGCCTTGCCTTCCGCCATAAAATAAGGGCACGAGAAAGCACAATCCTCCCGTCGAGGATTTCAGAAAGCCTCGACGACCCAGGGCGCGCGCTGAGTGGGTCATCCGCCCGTTTGCCATAGCCCTTCCATTTTAAAAGACAGCTTTTCTCTGAGAGCAGGCATTTATTTCACGATTTGGTCGGCCAGGAGCGTATGAAGGTGAAATCGTGTAAGGAGAGACGCGCTGCGGGGAGTCCAAGCTGAAAAAATCAGTTTCCTTTACGTCGGGACAGATACCGCCTGTCGCGGCTGGCTTGAGGTATGGCGCTGCCCTGCACTACACGCCTTTCTGAGCATGGCGGCCGCTGAAAAAGCTTGCCAAAAAAGATTACTGCGCGGCCGTGATTTTCAATCCATTGGCCAGCCTGAGTTTCTCATCCCGATTATCGAGCGGATAAATCAAGTCCACATTCTTGGGCGTGATGAGCTGATGCTTTACAAATACGGCGGACGAGACGGGCTTCTTCTGGAGAATATCCAGCGCCAGGGGAATAAGCTGGTCTCCATATCGTTCCGGGAAATATGCCACTGATCCCACCAGCCGGGTTCGCGGACGGCGCAATTCATTACGGGCTTCCGGAATGGCATTGTGTCCCATCACGGCGCATAGCTGGATCGCTCCCGCTTCTTCAAACGCCCTGAGAGCAGCCAGCGCGCAGATGTCATTGACGGCGCCAATCAGGGTCCGTTCGGGGTGAGTGCGACGCAGGTAACGCCGCACCGCTTCGAGATTCTGTTCAAATCCACCTTTGCCATTCAGGTGAAAAATCGGCTTTTTATCGATCGCAGGCAGCGTTTCTTTGAGCCCGGCAACCATTCCGCTGATCCGCAACTGCGGAAGCGGGCCCGCAATGGGCAACTCCAGCAACAGAACCTGATCGACCGCGCCTTCCCAATTTTGTTTTGCCCACTGCCCCAGCGCGCGTCCGCCGATAAGCCCGGCCTGGTAATTATTCGCACCAAAATAAGTGGCACCCGGATGCGGAATTTCAATGGCAATGACCGGAATCTTGGCCTCGAGAAACTTGGCGGCAATGGTGGGCGCAACGCGTTCGTAGGTCTGGAATTCGAGGACCAGATCCACCCGTTCCCGAATCAGCAAGTCAGCATTGCGAAGGGCTTCCTTCGCACTGTACTTGTTATTGACGACGATCAGGTGGATGTTCTCGCGCGCCGCCGCGCGGCGAAGGCTTTCAGTAACTTCCCTGCAAAATTCCGAGTCCGTCTGAACGGCGAAACCCAGACGGACAGCAGGGTGGGAAAGCAATCTCACCTGACAGCGGTAAATTCCTTTGCCGACCCGCTCCAAAAGGCCGCCTCTGACGAGGCTCTGGAGCAGGCGGAAGGCGGTGGTCTTCCTCAGTCGGGTACGTTCCACCATATCAGCCAAGGAGAGCACCTCGCCTTCATACCTGAAGGCCTTTAGGATGCCACAAGCCTTGATGACGGATTTTACTTCTCCCGGATCTCGGATCATCAGCGTTTCTAACCGTTCCTTAAAACGGAATATAGTAGCTTAGCGATGCTTGAATGCCAAGGTATAAATCATTGAAAAGGAAATTTCCCTTGTTCCGCAAAATGGAACACTTGATGTCGATGCGGCATAACATTGAACTTGTGTCTGAGGTTCGCTTAAGTTATGTCTCGGAATGGAACAGGATGCAGCCAAGTTTTCACGCCGGAACTTTCTGCAAGGGGTGGCGACTGCTGCGGCCATCGCAGGTTTTTCTTCGAAGCGGGCCGCGCAGGCATTACCGGACAGGGGAAAGCTGAGTGAGCTTGATTATTCAGCCGTCAGAATCACGGCCGGTCCGCTTCGAGAGCAATTTGATCGCATCCATGCCGCCTATTTCGCCCTCGATAACGACCGGCTGCTGAAAGTGTATCGCCAGCGGGCTGGATTGCCCGCACCGGGTGAAGATATGGGAGGTTGGTACGACGCGGACGGATTTGTGCCTGGCCACAGTTTGGGACAATATATTTCCGGTCTATCACGCTTCGCAAGTGCCACGGGAGATAAAGCGACCTACGATAAAGTTACGCAGTTAGTTAACGGGTTTGCAGCCACTTTGGGACCTGGCGGCTATCCTTATGCCAGCGCCAAGGCCTCCAGTACCTGGCCTTGCTACATTCTCGACAAGCTTGAGATCGGGCTTCTGGATGCCTACCGGTTGGGAAAGGTTTCTGCGGCGCGAGGCTTGCTGGCGCGCGTCATCCGGGGCGCCATGCCCTATCTGCCTCCACGCGTTCATGATCGGCAGGGCGTCCAGCATCCGCCTTACGATGAACCCTACATCCTGCCGGAGAATTTATTCAACTCCTACGAGGTTACGGGAGAAAAAGAATTCCTGGCGATGGCGCGAAAGTATCTTTTAGATAAACAATACTTTGATCCGCTGGCGCAAGGCACCAACGTGCTTCCGGGAAAACACGCCTACAGTCACGTCATGGCTCTGAGTTCTGCGGCCAAAGCATTTTGTGTGGATGGGGAGGCTCGATACCTTGAGGCACTTCGCAACGCCTGGGACATGCTTGAAAAAACTCAGGAGTACGGCTCCGGCGGCTGGGGCCCCAATGAAACCTTTGTGGAGCCCGCCCAGGGGAAGTTGGGCGAAAGTCTCACATCCACCCACGCGCACTTTGAGACGCCCTGTGGCTGTTATGCGCACTTCAAGCTGGCCCGTTACCTGCTTCGTTTCACCGGTGAAGCCCGTTATGGAGACGGCCTCGAGCGCGTGCTTTACAACACTGTTCTGGGGGCCAAAGACCCGAGCGGCGACGGGCGATTCTTCTATTACTCGGACTATCATCCCTCTGCCCGGAAGTCTTACTATCCGCATAAATGGCCCTGCTGTTCAGGAACATTGGTGCAAGATGTGGCGGATTATCTTCTTGGAATCTATTTCCGAAGTCATGACGGGATTTACGTAAACCTGTTCGTTCCCTCCGAAGCGGACGTCTCTGTAGAGGGCGTTCCGGTCAAGATCATTCAAACCACCCGCTATCCGCAAGACGGCGAGATCGAGCTTCGCATTGAAATTCCGGCGCCCATGACGTTCACAGTCTACGCTCGGATACCCGGCTGGCTTGAAGCGCCAGCAACCGTATCCATCAATGGGAAAGCAATTGATTTGAAGGCTGAGCGCCACACCTTTACGGCTCTCCGGCGTCGGTGGAACCGAAACGATACGATCCAGATTAAATTTCCACTCCGTCTTCGGGTCGAAGCGGTTGACTCGAAGCATCCAAAGACCGTCACCGCCATGTGGGGTCCGGTGATGCTGGTGGGTGTTAATCCTCCGCCGGGGCTCTTTGCTGATCCGCTTCCCATTCCCCAACAGCTTCAACCGGTCCCTTACAATCCGATGGCGTTTGAAATGGATCGGGCGGGGAAACGATTGCGCTTCGCGCCGTTTTTTTCCCTGGGCGATGAGACGTACACAACTTATTTTCTTAAAACCTGAACGGACTTTTTGGCTTTGAAACTGAAGCAGTCCTTAATGCGTGTCAACAACCATCGACCTCTCCGAGAATAGAAAGGCGCACTCATGTCCAAGACCCTGGCGATGCTCCACACCAGTCATGTGCTGATCCCAACATTTTCAGAATTGTGCGAAAGGAATCTTCCGAAGATCAGCACCTTTCATATGGTGGATGAAAGCCTGATCAAAAATACCATTGCGGCCGGAAAGCTGACGAAGGCAACGATCCGTCGCATGGCAACGCTTGTCGCTTCAGCCCGCGAAGGCGGCGCGGATGCCGTGATGGTCACGTGTTCCTCGATTGGTCCTGGAGTGAGCGTGCTGCGGGCGTTGTTTGACTTTCCCATTCTCCGCATTGATGAAGCTATGGCGGAAGAAGCGGTGCGCAGAGGCGCACGGATCGGAGTGCTGGCGACCCTCAAAACGACTTTGGAACCCACTGTGGACTTGCTTCGCGAAACTGCGGCGACCCAGTCGCGTGATGTCACCGTGATTCCGTGCCTGTGCGAAGGCGCCTTTGACGCTATTCTTTCCGGCGATGATCAAACGCACCATGAAATTGTGACTGAGAATTTGAAGGACTTAATGCAGCGAGCCGATGTGGTGGTGCTGGCACAGGCGTCGATGGCGGGCGTGATTCAGAAACTCCCCTCGGCATTAAGAAAAGTCCCGGTGCTGAGCAGCCCTGAGCTGGCCGTCAAGCGCGTCGAGAAGGTCTTCATGAGCATGAAGCAGCGCTCAAACTCACGCCACTGACAAGTATTCGAAATGGCAAAAAAGCGGACGAAGATCGAACCTCTCTTCATTTTTCCCAAGACTTCGTGAAAAAACGCCACATTGTCCTGCTATTCCTGGTGCTGCTTTCCGTCATCACCTTTCTGGATCGCCTGTGCATTGCCGTCGCGGGGCCGCGAATGCAGCAGGAGCTTGGAATTTCACCCGCTCAATGGGGTTGGGTGCTGGGAGCCTTCGTTCTGGCATATGGGATCTTTGAAATTCCCAGCGGCGGGCTGGGTGACCGGCTGGGCCAGCGAAAGGTTTTAACCCGAATTGCGTTGTGGTGGTCGGCCTTCACATTTCTCACCGGGATGGCATCAGGCTTTGCCTCGCTGATCGTAACCCAGTTTCTTTTTGGCGCTGGGGAAGCCGGCGCGTATCCCAATATTTCCGGAAGCATCAGGCGCTGGTTTCCAGCCGAGGAACGTGCCCGCGCGCAAGGATTTGTCTGGAGCGCCAGCCGTCTGGGGGGCGCACTATCTCCTTTGCTGGTGGTTCCGATCTTGACCCTCTGGGGATGGCGAGCTTCGTTCTGGATTTTTGGCGTTGCAGGCTTCCTGTGGGCGAGCGTCTGGTATTTCTGGTACAGAGACGCTGGCACCGGTCAAGCCGCCAGACACACGAGAGCATGGGAACCCGTTGATACACCGTTTGCCGCCGCTGAACCCATTCGCATTCCCTGGCGCAGTCTCTATCGCAGTCGCACTATCCGGTTCATTGTGGCGATGTACTTCTGTTACGCCTGGGGATCCTGGTTTTTTCTGTCGTGGTTCCCCACCTATCTGGTTCGCGGCCGCGGCCTGACCATCAAGGAGATGGGTATTTTTTCATCGCTTCCATTTTTCCTGGGCGCAGCCGGAAACCTTTTGGGTGGGTACCTCAGTGACTTCCTTGTGCAGCGGCATGGACTAAAGCTCGGACGCCGGCTGATCGGGGCAACAGCCCTCGCGGCATCCGGTTTGCTTGTCCTCCTGACGGCCGTCACTCATGGCAAGGCAGCCGGCGTGGCGCTTCTTACGGCTGCATTTGGAATTATGGACCTCATGCTGCCTTCAGCGTGGGCTGTTTGCCTGGACGTGGGAAGAGCCCATGCAGGCGCGGTCACCGGCGTGATGAACACCGCCGGGCTTTGCGGAGGCTTTGTCTGCACTCTGGTCTTCGGTTATACGGTGAAGATGACGGGGAATTATAATCTGCCGCTGCTTGTCATTGGAGGGATGCTGCTGGCAAGTACAGCCTTGTTCTGGCAAATTGATCCCACACGGCAACTGACTGAGGGCAGTAAAAGGTCGTGAATCTCTACAGCGCGTCCCTTCAGGCGCGCGACCCTGCAATCTGCTGGATACTTTGCATGATGGCGTCGGGTTCAAACACTTTTTTCCAATCGGGCCGGAAAAGAGACTGTTTTGCCTGCTCGATAGCTTTCAGCGCGCCATCGGAAAAGACTGCGCCTTCCATCATTTCAAGAACAATTGCCAATTCAATTTTCAAATGCCCCATCAGGAAATCCCGCGCCGCCTGCTGGGGCACGCCTCGCCGAACGGCTTCATCCAATGCCTCGCGGATGATTGTAAGACATGTGCCCAGGACAGTCTCCGATAGCGCAGGTTCCAGAACAGCCATCTGCTCCGCTGTACACCGATGAGCCCGCTCGACCGGAGCATAAATGGCACGCGCAATGGCCTCGCCCAGCGCATAGGCTTCTTCCGGGCCTTGCACCAGCGAGCACACAATGTTTTGCCTGGCCCGAACGCCTCCAAAGAAGTCGCGCTGCGCTTCGAGGTCCTGCTCAAAGCCGAAAATGGAGGGGTGACAGGGATGGGTGACAAAATAAATGAGGTCATCTCGCTGGGGTAAGGCGCCTGCCAGAGGCGCGGCAATATCGAGCGCGATCAGCATTGTTCCGGGCTTGATGAGCGGCTCGATCTGATGGGTAACCGCTCCAATTCGATTGTCCGGCAACGCCAGAATCACCACCTCTGCACCTTCCAGGGCCTCGTCCAGCGGCACGGTGGAAATCCCCCGTTCCGCAAGCACCTCCCGGCCTCGTTCGCTGATTTCAACATGCCGCACCCTATAATCCGTTTTCTTCAAGTTGTCGCTGATGCGGCGCCCCATCTTGCCGCCGGCTCCGAGCAGCGCAATGGTCGTCATAAATCACCTCGTCGTATCAATCTTGATAAACCTGACCCTTGCGAACTCTTCCAAAGCAGTCTTCTGCACCCACCTGCCCCCCCTTAAAGACCAACTCCAGGTGATTCAGCGAGGGCTCGCGGGAATGAGCGAGGCAAAGTGGCGCGCCGCGAATCAGAGGGCTTGTCAGGGTGAGAGCTTCAATGCGGAGTTGTCGGCCGATATGACTGGAAGTGTCTCCCCCCGCGATCACAACTCTGCGCACTCCTGACCGGCAAATCAGTTCGCGCAGCAGGATGCCGAGTTGCTCGCCCAACGCCAATCCAAAAGAGCTGTCTGCGGTGAGGGCAGCGTGAGCGCGCGCTGAATCTTCGCTGGCAAGCGCCGTGTAAAGGACAATGCTGTGCCCCTCCCACAACTCCCGAAGGGCCTGATTCAACAATCGATCGCGTGTGCGTTCCTGCACTTCAGCAGCAACCAATGACCGAGCCTCGATGCGGATGCCCACAAACCCATGCGCAAGCGACCATCGTATCTGCTTTTCCGTGTTGGGCGAGCAACTCCCGGATACCACCACGAGCCGGTCAAGGGGGCGAGGCTGGCGAAACTCCGGCTGAGGCGGAAGCCGGCCTGCCGAGCGCCAATGCGCCATCAAGGCATATTCGACGCCAGAAGACCCGACGACAAAACTTGTTCCAGGCGGACGCCGTGCCCAGAGAATCCGTCCGATTTGTTGAAGTGACGACTCGTCCAGCACGTCAAAGAGAATGACTTCAGCTCCTTTCTGTTGCAGTGCCGCGAATCGTTCATCGAGGTCGTGCGATTGCAGGCTGAGAACATCCATCAGACTGATCTTCTTCTGCGTTTGCCGCGAAAGATGCAGGGTGAGATCACTTTCCGTCATCGGGGTAACCGGATGAGACTTCATGGAGGGATGCCGGTCAATGCGGTAGATGCGGCCATCAAAATTTGCAAAGAGATGACCAAAGAGCGTGTAGCGTCCCATTGCTGGTACGCCCACCACCACCGGCACGTAAGGCACGGCGAAAACCTCTTGCCCAATTTCCAGTGCCTTGCCGATGCTCCCTACTTCAGGGGAACTATCGAAGGTGGAGCATATTTTGTAATGGCAGATCGGCGCTCCCAGTTGCTTCAACTGCATAAAAACCGGCTTTAGTTCATTAGACATCCACGCCGGGGAACGGCTACGGCTGGTTCCGGCTACGCCGACGGCCCGGCAACCAGGAAAGCGGGCCATCTGCTCATGACTGGGAGGGTTCAAAAACAGGACAGGCGAAAACCCACTCAAGCCCAGAACTTCAAGCGCATCCGTAGAGCCGGTAAAGTCATCTCCGTAATAACAGAGAACCAGGCCATCCTGGGGAAGGTTGCAATCCACGATCCTAGAAATACAACTTCAGGCCGAACTGAATTTGCCGCGGCCGGTTGGCAATACTCAGCACCTTTCCGAAGGTGGTATCACCCACCGTGCTGTCCGGGGTTCCCCAGACCACGTTATTAAAGGCGTTGAAGAATTCGGCGCGGAACTCCAAGGTCTTCCCCTCCGCGATCGGGAATTCGCGGAAGAGCGAAAGATCCTCATTGTGATACCAGTTGGAGCGCAGAATGTTTCGTCCCGCTGTCCCAAAGGTGAAAGGCGCCGGCTTGGCAAAGGCTGTCGTGTTGAACCATTCGAAAGGTGTGGGATTTGAGATCTGCGGATTACCCACAAGATCAGCCCGCTCATTCAGGAAGTTGCCCGTATTCGCGATGTCGCCTCCGGCTGCGCTGACGGTAAACGGGGTTCCGGAAGTCAAGGTCGTGATGCTGTTCAATTGCCAGTGCCCCACCAACTCATCAACCAGACGGCTTCCCGTCTGAAACCGGCCCTCGCTTCCGAAAGGCAATGGATAGACAAGGCTTGCAGAGAAAATATGAGTCAGGTCATAGGCCGAGACGCTGTGATCCAGCCTGATGTTATTGGGGTCATCAATGGAGCACCCTTCCACGCCGTAAAGCCCCGAGCAGCCGTAATCCATGGATTTAGACCAAGTGTAAGAGATCAGGTAGTTGATCCCACTGGCGGCCTTGCGGCTCAACGAGGCTTGCAGCCCATTGTAATTGGAGGTGCTCACGCTGCGGTCGTAAAGCTCGGACCGAATGTAGGGAAAAGGCGCGCGCAATTGGTAGTTGCCGGGGCCCGGTGTCAGGGCAGTGTTATACACCCCGCCGCGGTCTACGCGCGTATTTTCGGATCCGACGTAATTTACCGCAAGCACCGTGTTCGCAGCCAACTGGCGTTCGATGCCGAGGTTCCATTGCAGAGAGTACGGATTTTGCAGCAGGGGATCAACCGATCGCTGCAAGAGGCCAAACGGATTGGCCGCCGGAAGCGGCACGGTGCTGCCCAGGCTGAGCGGATCAAGGATAGAAGCCGTTGGTGTGGGAGAACTGGCTGTGGGAGTGTTCAGGCTCAAATTGGCCAGGCTCGCCACCGTCGGCCAGGTTCCGCTGTAGCCTTGAAGAGTTTCGGTAACTCCCGCCCAGTTGTCAAAGAATCTTCCAAAGGAAGCTCGCAGAGCCGTCTTCGAGCCTAACCGATAAGCCAGACCGAGGCGCGGCTGCCAGTTGTCGTAAGTGTTGTGGTAAATGGCATGGTTCGAGAAAGGCGTTGGGACGACGTGTGCCGGGAGCGTGCCGCCCGGAATGCAGGGTGCTCCCTGCGTCGCCGAGCAGGCGGGAGGCACGCGCGCCAGAATGTAGGTGCCGTTATGGAAATCAAAGGCTCCCACAAACTGGTTGTTGTCTGCCGCGCTGCCATAAATCGGGAGCAGCGTGACGTCGTATCGGAACCCAAGGTTCACCGTGAGCTTATCCGTCGCCTTCCACTGGTCCTGAATATAGAATCCATCAATCCAACCTCCGTGCATGGTCTCATTCACGCCCCGTCGCTGCGCGCTGATCGGAACTCCAAGAAGGAAGGATGCCAACGTGCTGCCCGTCGACGCGGAGCTTTCGAGGTTGGCCGTCTGGGCGGTGCTGAAGCCTTCCCACAGGTTCACGATCGGCAAGGCGATATTGTTACTGTTGAAATCGGCACCCATTTGCAAGAGGTGATGCCCGTGAATCAGGGAATAGTCACCACGGCCTTCGTAGATGTTCGAGGCATGCAGATTGTTTACGTAGCTGCCTGTGAATCCGACGAAACCTCCGCCAATATTCATGGCAGGCAGAAAGGTCTGGCCTCCCGGAAAGCCGCTGATGAAATTCGGTGAAAAGCCAAGCTGCGTGGCCAAGGCATTGGAAACCTTTGGAAGAGTCTGGATCAGATTGTCCTGGATACTCACCCGGCCAAACTCAAGACTTACCAGAGACTGGCTTCCGAGCGAGCGGGTGTAACCCGCGCCGAGATTATATCCATGATAGTAGGTTCCCTGAACCAAACCGGGAAACCCTCCTGATGCAGTCTGTGGCTGCGTCAGCCCGGTGTAGCGAACCCACAAGGAGTTCTTTTCATTGATCTGCTCGTCGAGCCGCAGATGCGCCTCATCCTGAGGCGTGATGAGTGGAGTGCTGTCAATTCCGTTGACTCCCAGATTACTCAGAGCAAACTGGGGCGCCGGGAAAACAGCCTTGGCGTAGGACGTGGCCACGGGAGAGAGCATGCTTTGCGGAATAATGTTGCAGGGCGTGCCCGCAGGCTGAAGCCCGGCCGCTGAAGGCGCCAGAGGAGCGCCGGCCACATCGCACATGAAGGGATCGCGAATGAATGAACCGGGTTTGTTTGGATCGGGCCGAGTGCTGAACGGATTGTAAATCTGGGCTGAGATATCGCTGAGATCTCCGGAGAGCTCCGCCGTCGTGGGCGTTCTGAACAGGGTTTCCGCGGTGGTGTGATTGCGAAAGCCTTCATAACCAGCAAAGAAGAAAGTGCGGTTTCGACCCTTGTAGCCTGGAAGGATCACTGGCCCGCCGATGGTTCCACCAAACTGGTTTTGCTTGAACGGGGTCACCTTGGCCAGGAAGGGGTTGCGGGCATCGAGAGCATTATTGCGCAGAAATTCCCAGGCATCCCCGTGGAATTGATTCGTTCCGCTCTTGGTGACCACATTCACGATCCCTCCGAGCACGCCCCCGTAGCTTGCCTGGTCGTTGTGCGACTGAACTTTGAATTCCTGGATGGAATCGAGAATCGGCGCCACGCCGTAGGTGCTCACAAACGAGCCCTGGTCGTTGATCCCATCCAGCAGGAAGAAGTTGCTGCGGTTGCTCTGGCCATTCACGGCCGGAAACGTGAACGTGCCGACAGGATTGGCGGTGAAACCCCCGGAATTCTGCGCCACACTGATGGGACTGACTCCCGGAGTCAGGGTGAGCAATTGGGTGAAGTTCCGGCCATTCAATGGCAGATTCGTGACCTGAGTGCCGGTAATGGCGGTGCCGAGCTCGGCCGTCGAAGCCTCCAAATGCGCCGCGGTGCCCTGCACCGTCACCTGTTGCGCTGTTGATCCCACTGCCAGTGTGAAGTCAAACGTCACCGTCTGGTTAACAAACAGCGTAAAGCCGACCTCCGACTGAGCGACAAACCCGGCTTTGCGGACGGTGAGCGTATACTTCCCCGGACTCACGTCAGGGATGGCATAAACCCCAACATTGTTGGTGGTGACGGAACGCTTCACCCCGGTTGCAAGATTCTCAAGCGTCAAAGTCGCGCCCGGAATTACCGCGCCGCTTGTATCGCGAACCGTGCCATTGATAGCGGCTGTGGATTGGGCCAAGGTCAGGCTGGAAAAGACGGGCACCAGGCTGACCAAGATGACGAATAGAGAAATCGTCGCTTTGAATCTGCTTGCCTTGGAGCAAAGCAAAGCCGTTGCGCTGCTTTCCGTTGCCTTCATTGGAATTCCTCCCGTTTTAAATCGCTGCTGAAAAAGCGATGCCGCGCATGGTAGGGCAGGACGAAATGAAGGCGCAATCCTGAAGATCATTTAAGACGATCCATTCCGTATTATGGAACATCTGTTCAGAATATCTTTGACATTCAGGCGACATCGATCCATCTGACCGTTATTCATCATTCCACGAATCGGAACGATGATTTGTATTCAGGCAAACGCGTATTCGCGGGATGAAGAGAGATTGACCCCAGGGACACTGAGGACGCGGAGAAAGAGCATCCTTGCCCTCCGTGCCCTCACTGGTGAAAGAGGATTTGGCCCTCGGGGCTTGGAAATCAAAATCCCGCACGAACTCCGACCAACCTCCAAACGGGTGTTTTCACGCAGACTCATCGAGCGGCTATTTATCGGACCGTTGAGCGAACCACTTTGACCAGATAGGTTGTGGTGGCCGGGGTCCCAATCGGAATTTCCCAGCCTTCTTCCAGGCGGCGGCCGTGCAATTCGCCTATCGGGCGCGCGGATCCATCCAGTGGTGTAACGATCATCGCCACAGCGCCCTCGATATTCTTCAGAAGAATCCATCCTGTGACCGGCTCGATCCGTGTGGGTGCTGTGCCCCACTCCTTGTAGTTGGCTTTGCGCGCGTCCCAGACCGAGCCTGAATTTTCCACGCGGCTGGTCGCCGTCAAAAGAAGGAGCGAAGAAACAGATAAAGACTTCCCGTCGAGTGAGGAAACCGTCATGGCGCAGAACGAATTTGCAATGTCGGCGGAGAGATGAGATGTAGCCACGTGGTTTTGTTTGACAAAACCGATCAGGGCGTTGGTCCGTTCCGCGTCGATGGTGACGAGGCCGCCCTTTGCCTCTGAGGTGTACCAGGCCAGTTGGCCCGTATCGGAACGGATGGGATTCGTGGGAATGTCGTGGAACTCACGGGTCGGTTCGCAATCAAGACACCGGATACGCGAGCCGTGCTCCAGGGGAAGAGAAAGTGGAAAGCCCGGGGTGAAATACGGAGCGTCTGATTCAGGCAGCCGCATGCTTTCGTCGATTTGCTCGGTTGAATATGTTCGCTCAATGGTCTTCCTCGCCGCCCTGACATCCTGCCTGAGGAAAATCAGGGCACCCACGGGAAGCTCGGCGATTTTCACCGGATCGAGCGAGATGTCAAAATGATCGCCAATCACAGGCTGCCACTGCCCTATCCGTTTCGGCTCGAAGGTATAGAAGAAGATTCCGTCCCAATCCTGAAACGCGCCGTAGGCCGCCAGAATAGGAATCAGCTCGGACTCGTATTCATTGGGAAAGGGTTCATTGACTTCGCTGACAGTAAAAGGCTTGCCCACCATTGCGGATCGCGTCAGTTTGACCGGTGGAGAGTGGAGCGGATCATTCACGAAGGGCGTGTTGCGCTGCCCGGAAATCCGCGGATGCTGCCAGTAAACGTGCGCGTCCACAATATCCATGAGCGAAGTCGAGCGCAAAAGGGGCAGGCCGGGAATCCAATAAGTATGATCGGCCTCGCCGATAATGAGGGACTTCACGCCGAGCGTCTCTTTAAGATAATTCTTCATCTCTTCCAGGAAATGGGTCTCGACGTGGGTATAGAAGGCAGCTTCGGTATAGAAACGCTCTATGGGGGCGCTGTCAAATTGCTGGCGAAGCAGGCGTGGCACCGGCTGATGCGGCCCCACTCCGGCGATTTGCCGCAACTGGGCGAGCCTGGAGGGCGTCAATGTCTGGGCAAGCCAGCGATTGTAATCGGTGTTGAGTTCCTCGGCGTAGTAGGGAGTCAGGTCAAGCTGATAGTGAGGCGCGCCAGCGCGGAGCTCGCCCCGCAGCCAGTTTCTCATCCAGAATTCGAGGAGGGAATTTTCGTTAACAATTTCGACGATGGCGACCGCAGGCTCGTTGCAGTACCTGGAGCGGGTATAAGGGTTGTAGTGCGTAAGGAGCTCGCGGGCGTATTCCTTTTCGAGCTCGATCAGGCGCGGATCAAATAGCGTCATGGCCTTGGCAGGGCCGATCAGGTTGTAATCCTTGACGCCGTCGCCCTTCTTATACCTCCTGCCGACATTAAGATTGAAATCGGTGTAGATGCCATTCGCTTTTAACTGGGCGACGAAGTAATCGAGCCGGTCGAGCTGCTTCGGATCCATAACGCGCGTATCATCGCGATCGTCTTCGATCAGACCGGCGGGCCGGTCTTTCGTCGTGAAATCAAGAAACTGAAACCGGACACAGTTGACGCCCAGCCGCGCGAGTTCGGCGGCGTATAACCGGGCCTCCGGCCTGGGTGGCAACAAGGAAGAGTCTTTCAGCCAGCCGGTAATGTTGACTCCCCACAGGCGAATCCGGTGACCGGAAGCGGTGGCCAGGTGTCCGTCTACTACGCGAATGAAACCGTCCTTACCCGCCGGGGCATCGAGCAGGAATCTGACATCAGCAGGCGAATCCACGCGAGCCTCGTGGTTGATGGTGAAGGGCGTGAGCGCCGGGTGTTGAGCATGGCTCGGGGTGGGCGAAATCGCCAGTGCGACGAGCAGCCAGGCAAAAAGATGGCAGGGTCTTTTTTTCATGGATTCACTAAAAAGCGCAGACGAAACTGTCTGACTCCTGACTCGGCAGGCTGCCGGGGACCGGGTGGCCATGCTGAGCCCTGCTCCTGTCATTCTTCCTTGAACATAGCCCGTGGCCTGGAATCCAAATCGGGATTCGCATGTTATCTTTCCAACTCCCTTGTTTTCAACAACATCCTCGGTTCGCTTTCCCTTGCGCCAGGGCCTAACAGCCGCAGCACATCCTGGCATTTCATCGCGGTTTCAGCATAGCAGAGCAAGTAGTGCAGAGGGAGACAGATGGGACATTTGAGACAGTTTTTACTCCACCATATGCGGACCACCGGTTTGCGGTCCGCGTTTTTGGGGGTTGTGACGGGTCGGAAAAAAACCGTACATCACCAAGGCGGCGGTCTGCGCGGCCCGTGGCTTCAGAGGATGCTGAAAAATCGGTGGAGTCTGTCATTCCGCCCTTAAAAATATGCCGATCTTTCGGCACGCGATCCGAAAACTTGTCAGAACATCAGCTTCAGAGCCAGTTGGATTTGCCGGGGCACGTTCGACTGGCTGCTGACCACTCCAAACGCCGAAGAGCCGAATGTCGTATTCGGTCGGTTGAAGATCGGCGTATTGGTGATGTTGAATGCCTCAGCACGAAATTGGAGTTGGAATCTTTCCTTGATTTGAAAGTTCTTGAAGAGAGAAAAATCAAGGTTTCTGGTCCAGTCCGATCGAACGTTCCCAATCGTCCGCGCTAGATTGCCGAAAGTAAATGAAGCCGGTTGCGCGAAGGCAGCAGGATTGAACCATTGATTGATGCTCTGCGCGCTTCCGAGGCTGGGGCTGACGCCGGTTGCATCCGGATGCTGGCCGCCTCCGAATGAAAAGCTGGTGTTCTGGGCGGTGGTAAACACTAAGGGCATGCCCGAGGCAAGCGTCAGAATACCGTTGCTCTGCCATCCCCCCAGGAAGAGGTCGGGCAGCCCGTGCCAGCCGGAACCGAATCGCTTGCCAGCACCAAAGGGCAGTTCGGAGGTAAAACTGAAAACCAGGCGTTGCGGTACATCATAAGTGCTCAGCGAGTGCTCGCAGCGCAGGCAATACCAACTGCGGATGGCTCCCCCGGATAACACCGACGCATCATTCCAGACGCCGTCAGAAACGTCGGACATCAATTTTGACCAGGTGTAGGAGGCCATGAAACTTGTACCAGAGGCAAGCCGCCTCTGGAATAAAGCTTGCAAGGCGTTGTACTCAGAATCGCCCAGGGCGGCACCTTTCGGTAGAACAGCGGTCCACTCTGGGAACGGAAGCAAGAGTTGTCCCGCTTGGACTTTCATTTGGCCCAGTGTTCCACCTTGAATATACCCGTAGAACGGATTGGGAACCAAAGCCAATAAATTGCTTCCCAGGCTCATATCTGAGGGCGGCAGTTGATCCATGTTGGGAGTCGTACCACCGCAGCAGAAAGCTCCCAGGTGCGTGCCCTTGTTGCCCGCGTACGCCCCTTGCAACAAGGTGTTGTTGCCGAAACTCCGCTGCACCGTGAAATTCCACTGCTGGTTGTATTCGGTTTTCAGAGTCTCGGGCCATCCGCTTGTGAGCGTTGTTCCAACGCCGGAGAGCAGGCCGGGCGAAGCACCCTGCGGATAAATAAATCCCTGTGGAAATGGATTGCTTAGAAGAGCATTTGGAGTGACGTTGTTCAGGGTGGCGAGCCAGGGCGTGTTTGTCGAGAATGGAGCGCCGGTAAAATGGTCGTTGGCGGCGGTTTGTGGCACCCCATAGAAGATGCCATAGCCGGCCCGGATTACCGTCTTTTCGTTGAGTAGATAAGCGATTCCAATGCGCGGGTTGGGCTTGTATTCGATGGGGCGAAGCGCCCGTCGGCCCAGACTGTCCGGGCCGTTGCCGGCGAAAACATATCCACCGTACACATTAAACCCCACATCTTTGGAGATGGGGTTGAGCACCGTGGGATCAATGGCGGTCAATCGATTGTAGCGCTCCGTAAGAGCGGTTTCCTCTTCCAGCCGGAAACCGAGATTCGTGGTGAGTTTTGGCGTCCACTTGATATCGTCTTCGACATATTGAGCAAAGTAGCGGTTGGCCGTGGCCGGCTGGGGGGAATAATAAGATGAGCCGCTGTCACCTGTTCCCAGCAGGAATGAAGCGAACCCGTCACCGGCGACGCTTGATACTGAAAGCGGATTAGGCCCCTGAGTCATGTTATTTGAGAAAGTCCCCAAGAACGGCCCTGTAGGCTGGTAGAAGTTCAGCAGGAAAAAACGGGCGTCGCCGCCAGCCTGCAGAGTATGTCTGCCCATGACCCGCGCGAAACTGCCTAAAAAGGAATAGTCGGTGTTATGGCTTGCATAGTAAGATCCCCCCGGGGGCCCCAACCCTGAGTAATTCTGGATGCTGAAGGAAGGAAAAAGTGGTTCGGAACCCTGACCGGCGTAGGTTGCAAGGCTCGCCGGCAGTCCCAGCGACGTCAGATTGAAACCATAACCAAAGCTCGGCCGGTTGGCGACAAACCGGTCAAATCCCGCCCGCAAGTCCAGGACAGAGCCTGTGCCGAATGTCTGCGTGTAGCCCAAGACTCCATTGTGCGAGGTCCATACCATCGTTCCGAAAGTTGGCATGGCAGGATTGTTCCAGTAGTTGAAGTCTCCCGCTGTCTGGCTGAGATAGTCGTAGCGGGCAAAAGAGCGTCGGGCGCTGCTGAAGTTGTGATCCATCTTGAAATCAACTTGCTTGGCCGGATTCTGGGCAACGCTGGTAAGGCCCAGATTATTCACATGCGTGTTGGGCAAGCCGGGTAAATTGGGCTGCGGATAGAAAGCTGCGGCCTTCAATGCCACAGGGTCCAGCAGACTCTGGGGGATGACGTTGCCGGGGAAGGGATCGCGAATGTAGGTTCCGGGACTGGCGGGATTCAGGCGAGTGCTGAAGGGGTCATAGATAACGCGCTGCTGCCCCTTCGCGTTCAAATCCTGTGAAAAGTCACCTTGGCGTTCTGCTGGCGTGGGAACGGTGAATAGTGAAAAGGCTCCGGCATGTTCACTCACACCCTCGAACGAAGCGAAGAAAAAGGTTCGATTCTTGATAACGGGGCCTCCGAGAGTGGCACCGTAGTCGTTATGCTGAAGCGGCGTCGGTTTTCCACCGCTGCGGTTGGAGAAAAAGCCGTTGGCATCCAGAGCGTCGTTACGGAAAAAGTCGTATACGTCGCCGTGAAAAGCGTTCGTCCCCGACTTGGTGACCATCATCACCAGGCCGCCTCCGCTCCGGCCGTAGGCCGCTGAGTAATCATTGGTCTGGACGCGAAACTCCTGAATGCTATCAACAGAGGGCAGCGCGGACGAGGCGTAGATGCCGGGGATATTGCTCTGGGCGAGAGCCGAAATGCCGTCCAGTTGAATGTCTGAGGTCGATTCAAGACCCCCATTCAGCGAAAAGCGCACAGGATTGGTGAAGAAGACGCTCGAATCATTATTGGGGAGTGATGGGGCAACGCCAGGCAGCAGGGCCATGAGAGTGAAGACGTTGCGGTTGACAAGCGGCAGATCTACGATCGCTTTGTTTCCCACAATTCCGCCCAACGTGGCGTTTGAAGGCTCCACCATCTGAGCCTGGCCCGTGACCACGACCTGCTGCATCACACTTCCCAGTTTCAGCGTGATGTTCAGGACGGCGCCCTGCTGCGTAGCCAGCGGGAAAGTATCGAGCAGGAATTTGTGAAATCCTGGCTTCTCGGCTGTAATCCGGTAAGTGCTGGGTATCAACTCTGGGATTCGGTAAAACCCTGTCTGGTTGGTAAGCGTTTGATACGATTCTCCGCGTTCGGTATCCGTCGCTGTCACTTTCACGCCCGGGATCGCACTGCCGCTTGGATCGTTCACGACTCCGGAGATGGAAGCCCGCGGCGTCTGCGCGTCCAGGAAGGCCGCAGCGACCAGCGCCAACAAAAAACCCGTCAGAATTGACCGTATCGCGGGGGGCCGAGGGTTTCTGCTCATAACTCCTCCTTGTTCGCAATGGACGCGCCGGATCGTAAGCCGAGTCAAAATGCACACACAATCTTGAAGACACTGAAATCAGATTGTTCCGCCATACGAACCAGGTGATTGTGAACAATCATCGGCGTTTAGCCTTAATTACTGGCACGCCTCGCAAAGATATATTCCACACTACGGAACTGTGAATTCGTTTTCAGCCCGGGACTTGGAGAGCTTGGCATGACGCTTGTGGCATCAAGCGATGTGCGCGGTCGTAGACTTGGGCCACCGACAAATTTGAAATGAAAGATTCAAGAAGCGCAGTGAGCGGCGCCCCGGCGTAACCTCGCTGATACGAGAAGAAAAAGGAGCGGAGAAGAATCTTACCTTCGCAAGATACGGCCTAGCGCCTTCTGTCCTTCAAAAGTTCAGTGGCCCAGAGAGGAAAATGCAGAGAATAACCTTTCTCCTTGGGATACAGCTTTCTGCCCTCCGCTTTCTGCTCGCCGAAGCTTCGCCAGCCCAAAAACAAAAAGGGGCGGAGACTTCGTCTCCGCCCCTTCAGCACACTATTTAGAGCTTTCCGCCTACCGGTTCTAGTACATTCCGCCACCCATGCCGCCGCCGGGAGCTGCCGCGTGAGCCTTCTCCTCTTTTTCAGGGATTTCGCTCACCAGCGCTTCCGTGGTCAACAGCAATGAAGCGATAGAGGCCGCGTTCTGAAGAGCCGTCCGCACGACCTTGGTAGGATCAATCACGCCCGCTTCCACGAGATCACCAAAGGTTTCGGTCTGAGCGTTGAACCCATAATTCGGATTCGAATTGCTCCTCACTTTCTCGACGACCACCGCGCCTTCGTGGCCAGCATTGGCGGCAATCATCCGCAGCGGTTCCTCCAACGCGCGCTTGACGATGTCGATACCAATCTGCTCATCGCCTTCCGCCTTGAGCTTTTCAAGCGCCGGAATGCAGCGCACCAAAGCCACACCGCCGCCCGGAACAATTCCTTCCTCCACGGCTGCTTTTGTGGCGTGCATGGCATCCTCGACCCGAGCCTTCTTCTCCTTCATCTCGGTCTCAGTCGCCGCGCCCACCTTGATCTGGGCGACGCCGCCCACCAGTTTTGCCAGCCGCTCCTGAAGCTTCTCCCGGTCATAATCGGATGTGGTCTCCTCAATCTGGGTGCGAATCTGCTTCACGCGGCCCTCAATATCGGAGGTTTTGCCGGCGCCTTCCACAATTGTCGTGTTGTCTTTATCGACGGTGATCTTCTTGGCCCTTCCAAGATCCTCGAGCTTCACATTTTCCAGCTTGATGCCCAGATCTTCGGAAATGGCCTTGCCGCCCGTCAGGATGGCGATATCTTCCAGCATGGCCTTGCGACGATCGCCAAAGCCCGGCGCTTTCACGGCGCAGCATTGCAGCGTTCCGCGCAGCTTGTTCACCACCAGCGTGGCGAGAGCCTCGCCCTCCACTTCTTCCGCAATAATCAGCAGTGGCTTGCCCGCTTTCGCAATCTGTTCGAGAAGCGGAAGCAGGTCCTTCATCGAAGAGATTTTTTTCTCATGGATCAGAATGTAGGCGTTCTCCAGCACGCACTCCATCCGCTCCGGATCCGTGACGAAGTAAGGAGAAAGGTAACCGCGGTCAAACTGCATTCCTTCGACCACTTCCAGCGTCGTCTCCATGGTCTTGGCTTCTTCCACGGTGATGACGCCATCCTTGCCGACCTTCTTCATGGCCTCGGCAATGATATTGCCAATCGTATGGTCATTGTTGGCCGAGACCGTGCCCACCTGGGCAATCATCGTGCTCTCTTTGACTTCCTTCGAGAGCTTATCCAACTCACCCTTGACGCGCTTCTGGGTGCCCTCCTTCGTCGTTTCCTCATATCCACAAACGGTGCGCACTGCCATTTCAATTCCGCGCTTCACCGCCATGGGATTCGCGCCGGCGGCAATCGTCTTTACCCCTTCGCGGAAAATCGCCTGCGCCAGCACGGTGGCCGTTGTGGTGCCGTCACCTGCCACATCAGAAGTTTTGGATGCCACCTCGCGCACCATCTGCGCGCCCATGTTCTCCAGCGGGTCCTTCAATTCGATTTCTTTAGCCACGGTCACGCCGTCTTTCGTAATCGTCGGCGAGCCGAATTTCTTGTCGAGAACCACGTTGCGGCCCTTTGGCCCCAGCGTCACTTTCACGGCGTCCGCCAGTTGATTCACGCCCCGCAGAATCGCTCGGCGGCTTTCTTCGCCATGTACAATCTGCTTTGCATTTGCCATTTCTCACTACCTCCAAATTCGTTTGGCCTCCTCGATATCCGAGGGGATTGAAATGATCTTTTTTCCCGCCGGGAAGCTCCAGTCAGCGGGAAATCGAACTCGTGGTTACTTCTTCCCGCCGGCGGCGGAATGTTTCGCGGCTTCAATCACTCCGAGCACTTCGTCTTCACGGAGGATCAGGTATTCCTCGTCTTCAATCTTGATCTCCGTTCCAGAATATTTGCCAAAGAGTATCCGGTCGCCAGCTTTCACATCCAATGGCACCACCTTGCCATCTTCAGTCTTCTTACCGTTGCCCACAGCAATCACTTCACCCTCTTGGGGCTTCTCTTTAGCTGTATCTGGGATGATAATACCGCCTTTGATCGTCTCCTTCTCTTCGATCCGCTTCACCAGGATTCGATCATGAAGAGGTCTTACGGTCATCGTCTATCTCCTTTCCTGACATGAATTTATATTCGCTGCGGCCTTCCAACGAATTTCAGCTATTTTGCGGAAAGCCGTAGCCCCGAAGACTTTTTGATATTGGAAGATTGGTATTCTAAGCGAGATTAGCACTCTCATGCCTAGAGTGCTAATTTATATTGGCCCCAATGGGTTGTCAAGAGGTTTTTTGGTTAGCGCTCTCTTCTCAGGCCAAATCCCCCCAGGAGCAAGACGGCATGCAACAGATGGAAGCCAATCCCTTCTCATAGACCGCGCTTGAATAGAGACCAATGACTTATTGACAACATTCCTGTTATCAATAAGATAGATTGTTTTATATGCTTGTAAAACCCAGACATTCTTTTCTTTGTTCCTCAGGCAATGACGGCCTCCCGATCTCCATTGCGACTTTTCCCCAAGCTGCCAAGCACGTCAACACAATGCTTTCCAAGTTCCATTTCAGCATCGGCAAGCGACCGGAAATGGAGGGTGGTTAAATCCAGGGCCTGAAGTCCATCGAGTTGGCTGTTGACGAAGACATGAACCTCAACTAGGATAAGCCACATACCGGTAGTCCAGAATCCAAACGGGAACCCAAGGAGGGAAGCATGATCACGAAGCGGATTGTCACGGTAATGGCGTCTCTTTTCTTGATCTCCACGCTGGGTTGGGCGGATTTCAAATATACCCAAACCAGCCAGATCACCGGGGGGGCGATGAAGAGCATGATGAAAGGGCTTGGCATCTTCAGCAAATCGATGCGCGAGGCGACCAAGCCGATGGAGAGCGTTACATATGTAAAGGGTGATTATCTTCGCAGGGATTCAGCGGACGGCAGTTACGAGATCATCGATTTGCACGGGAAACGCATCATCAACGTCAACCCTCAGAAGCAAAGCTACAGCGTGATGACTTTTGAGCAGATGCGCGAAGCTGTACAACAAATGAGCCAGCGCATGAATGAGCAAATGAAGCGTGAAGCGCATGAGAAAAACGCCAACGTGACCATCACGCCGAAGATCGAAGTGAATCCCACGGGTCGCAGCCAGACTTTTCTGGGCCAGAATGCCCAGGAAGTGATGATGAAAGTCAAAATGGAAATGCAGGCCACGGACGCCACCCATGGGACACAGAGCGGCTCATTTGACACTTCGATCGATTCCTGGGTAGCTCCTTCGGTAAGCGGCTACCGGGAAATTGCCGATTTTTACAAGAAAATGGCGATGGAAATCAACTGGACCCCACCGATTGCCGTTGGCACGGATTCACGCGTGTCGCAGTCGATGGTGGAGCTTTACAAAACCGGCAAAATTCCACAAGGACTGCCGATGATGGAAGTCATCAGCCTGGGTGCGGCCGGCCAGGCGCCAGCCCAGCAGCAAACAGCCTCTCAGCCACCCCCAGCGCAGTCTTCGAATTCCTCCCAGGAGGCCGTCACCCCCAGCGAAGCTGCCGCCAAGGCCATCGGAGGCATGTTCGGAGGTTTCGGCCGTTTTGGGCATAAAAAGAAGAAACAGCAGGATGAGGAGCAAGCTTCGGATCAGCAACAGCCATCAGCCCAGAACACTTCGGCCTCAAACTCAACCGCCAGCAATTCACTGATCGAGATCACTAGTCGTGTGACTTCATACTCGACGGACCCGATCGATTCTTCGCTTTTTCAAATTCCGGCGGGCTACACACAGGTTCAGGCCGACATGACACGGATGAGCCAAGGCAACCCCCGGTAGAAACAGGCACAGATTGCATTTGAGCCCGTTCATGAAAACCATTCAGCAGGTTGCTGAAAAAGCTCGCAATTTGGTGGTAGCGGCGACTTGATGTCGCCAGAACTCCAATGTGATCAAGGCGTCGATGGCGGGATAAACCCGCCTCGACACATTTTCAGCAACCTGTTAGAGCCGTTTTCAGTCCTGGCCTCGCGGCTCAAAGCGTCCGAACCGCAAGGAAAGTGTTGGCAACACCAGCAGGTTCAGCAGGGTCGAGGTGATTAATCCGCCCAGGATGACAATCGCCATCGGCCCTTCAATTTCCCGGCCAGGGTCGCCGCTTCCCAAAGCCAGGGGCAGTAGTCCAAGCCCTGTCACGAGCGCTGTCATCAGGATCGGCGACAGGCGTTCGGAAGCTCCGCGCAGCGCCGCATCCAATCCCCAGTTCATGCCTTCCTGGCCCACCAAATGCTCGTAGTGTGAGATCAGCATGATGGAGTTGCGGATTGTAATGCCGAAAAGGGTTACAAAGCCCACCAGGGCGCCTAGCGAAAGATCGGTATGAGTGATCCCGGCGGCAAACACGCCTCCCACCAGAGCGAAAGGCAGATTAAGCAACACCAGCAGCAGATTCCGGGAGTTTCCCATCACGACGGAAAGCAGAAGAACGATTCCGAGGCCGGCCAGCAGAGAATGGACCAGCAAATCGCGATGGGATTGCGCCTGCGCTTGAATCGTCCCGGCGAAAGCAACGTACGTTCCGGGCGGAAACGCAATCCGGGAAAGGCGGCGGTGAGCTTCCGTCAGGAATGTCTTCAGATCCCCGCTTGCCACATTACAAGTTACGGCTTCAACGCGACGGGCGCCTTCGTGCTGGACTATATAGCGACCCGAGGTTTCATAGATATCCGCCAGTTGGCCCAGTGGAATGTAGTTCCCATCGGGGCCACGGAGCGGCAAATCCCTGATTTCAGCCACCGTCCGCCGATCTGAAGGGTCAAGAATCACGGAAACATCAAAGATACGGTCACCCTGATAAATCTGGCCGACGATATCGCCGTTATACGCGGTCCTCATGGCATCAAGCACCTGAACCGGGTCGAAGCCCCAGCGTGCGATTTCCAGTGGGCGCAGCCGAATCACCACTTGGGGCGCGCCCGGCGGTGACATAAGCTGGACTCCGGACACACCGCGAATTCCGGCGAGTGCCCGGGCTACCTCCCGCGCCTTCTCGTCCAGCAGATCGAGATCGCTCCCAAAAACATTGACGGCTACGCCTGCGGTATAGCCCGAGAGCGTTTCGTTGATGCGTTCAACCAAAAAGCTATTCACTGAGAACATCGCGCCCGGTATTCCTGCCAGCGTCTTATGAATATCGTTCATAGCGGCCTTGTATTGGGCTCCGGTGCGCACTCTGATGACCAGTGGAAACTCGGCGGCATGCGTGCCAAGGGTATCCGTGGAAAGCTCTGCCCGACCTACACGCTCCGCAACCAGCTTGACGTACGGGGTCTTCAGCAACGCCTCGCTCACCCGTGTCCCCTCTCGTAAAGACTGCCGGATGGAGGTTCCCGGCATCATCGTCATATGGAGGGTCAGGTTCTCTTCCCGAAGTTGGGGCAGGAACGTGGTCTTCAGCCCGGTCAGAATGATGATGCCAGCCAGAATGATAAGCGCTACCACAGCCATCACCACCATTGGCCACCTTTCAACACCAAGTAATATACGGCGATATCCACCCTTCAACACACGAACCATTGGAGGATCCCTGGGCGGCAGATCCTGGTTGCCCAGAAGTGCCAGGCAGAGCGCCGGCGTGACCGTGAGGGCGACAAGGAGCGAGACGAGGATCGCCCAGATATAGGCCATGCCTAGTGGCGAGAAGAGACGGCCAGCCAATCCAGAAAGGGTCAGGACAGGGAAAAAGACCAGGATCACGGCAAAGGTGGCGTAAACGACGGCACTTCGGACTTCGACCGAAGCCGCCAGCACCACCCGCCATACTCTTCTTGGGTGTGGTGCAGCGCGGTTTTCGCGCAGGCGACGGTAGATATTCTCCACGTCAATCACCGCATCATCTACCACCTCACCGATAGCAATGGCGAGCCCTCCCAGCGTCAGGGTATTCACGCTTTGACCCGTGTGAACCAGCACGATCACGGCGCCGAGAAGTGAGAGCGGAATGGCCGTGCAGGAAATCGCCGCAGTACGGAAGTTAAAAAGAAACAGAAATAGAATGATGATCACCAGGATCGCGCCGATCTCAAGTGATGAACGGACATTGCCCAGCGAGGTGAGGATGAAATCCGCCGGACGAAAAACATTCGGGTTCACTTCAATTCCTTCCTTCATCAGGTCTGGGCGAAGCTCCGCGAGGGCCTGATCGATCCCTCTCGTAACCTCCAATGTGTTGGCTCCGTATTGTGACTCGATGACCAGCACCAGTGCCGGGCGGCCATCCACCAAAGCTCCGCCCAAAGGAGGCGCCGGAGCGTCCACAATCGTGGCGATGTCGCCCAGCGTCAGGTTGGCGCCCCGGGAGCGTACTATCACGGTTCGGGCAATCTGACCTGGAGTTAGAGACTGCCCTTCAGTCTGAAGAATCATGCGCTGGTTGGCCGTGGAAACGAACCCTGCACCGCGAATCGCCGTGGCCTGCTGCGCGGCAGCAATCACGTCGGTGACGGCAACGTTGTGCTGAATAAGTTCCTCGGGGTCATATTGAATCTGAATTTGCCGCGTCATCGCGCCGAACACCGAGACATTGGCAACGCCCGGCACGGCCAGCAAACGGCGCTTCACCACCCAATTGGCCACGGTGGTCAGATCCATCAATGATAACTTTTGAGAAGAGAGCGCCACCTCCATCACCCAACTGGTAGTCGAGGTGAGCGGCGTCATAACCGGCGTGATGCCAGCGGGCAATTGCCTGGCCAGTGTGCCCAGCCGCTCCGCCACTAACTGCCGGTCAAGATAAATGCTGCCGGTGTTCTGAAATATCACGGTGATCACCGACAGGCCCTGAATAGAACCGGACCGTACCCTTTGGACTCCACTGACGCCGACGAGGGCGTTTTCGATGGGCGTTGTGACCAGTTGCTCCACCTGCTCAGGGGAAAGGCCCGGCGCTTCCGTCTGAATGGAAACCTGTGGCGGTGCAAAATTCGGGAACACGTCGTAGCGCGCCGTGCGTAGGGAGTAGGCGCCGTAAAAGAGCCACGCGCACGCCAAAGCGATCACGATACCCCGATGGCGAAGCGAGAATTGAACAATGGATTTCAGCATGACGACTCCCTTAATCCTCCGGCTGAATCAACGCTCGGAATTCTTCGGAAAGCAGTGCCTGCGCGCCTTGCACCACCACGCGGCCGCCCGGGGTGAATCCGTGTATCGCAAAATATCCGTCGCCAAGCGGCTGGTCGGTGGGCACCGGGCGGCGAGTGAAATGGGTTGGAGCTGTTTGCTCGTAGGCCCAAGCCTGTCCCTGCCACCACACAATGGCAACCTCAGGGATGACGAGGCCTCGCAGCCGATGACCCACCGGCAAGTGAGCCACCAGATTCATTCCGGGCTGGAGCAGAGGATAAGCGTGGGCTAGATACAGCAGGCTGACGCCTTGAATTCGCGGATCGACTTGCGGAAAGGGAGAGACATAGGAGGCATCCACCGAGTTTCCGTTGGGGGTGGAAAGGCTGATTTCTTTCGGGTCTTCCAAGGGAGTCCCTGGCGGCAGCGTCAGCTGGACGAGCATTGCCTGCTGGCTCAGGACGCTTGCCAGCCGCGACGAATTATTCGCCACCCAGTCTGCCACCGCACCGCCCCAACTTTGCTGAACGGCGGATCGGGCCATTTCTAACTGTTTTTGCGCCGCGTCAAAGCTGGCACGATTCGCGTGCAGCGTGCCTTCAGCGGCTTGCAACGCCTTCTTTGACGCATTCTGGTTTTCTGCATAGAGCGTTTTCAGGCGCGCATATTCCTGGCTTGAAACTTCAAGCTGCGCCCGCGCGGTCTCAACCTGCGCTTCCGCAGTCACGTAGGCATTCCGTAGAGCCACCAACCCCTGGGCAGAGAGCACGGTTGCGGCCACTGATTCCTGGCGTCGCGTCTTGACGGTGGTCAGTGGGGAGATCACAAGGCCCAGGCGTTTCTGCGTGGCAGCGTCCAATGTCAAAACCGTCTGGCCATTGATGACAGAGACGCGTGACGGAGCGCGAATCTGTTCTTCCTGCTCCTCTTCCTCCTCCTGGTCCTGATCGGGGTCCTTGTGCTTCTGGGCATAGCTCCGGATCAGGACTGAGGCTGCCAGAATCACAAGCAATATTTCCCATAGCCCTCTAAGCTTTTTCATGGTCTTACTCCCCTGACGGTTAAATTTGTCGCATTTCCAGGAACAACCAGAGGCGTGGAATCCTGTGGTTCGAGTGGTCTTTGAACTACGTTTTCGAGCTGCCCCAGCGCGGCCTGCGCCTGATAGACGGCATTCAGCCATGCGCTGGCGGCTGCAGTTCCCTGAAGAAGCACTGTATTCAGCGTGAGCCAGTCCGATTGGCCATGGGCGTACGCACTACGGGCCATGGGTTCCTGCACCTGGCGAATATTCAGAAGCGCCTTGCGCGCATCCTGAGCCATAGCGTAGGCAGCCTGATAACGCGCCAGAGCCTGCTCGCTTTGGGCGATGGCTTGCGCTTGAATGGCTACCAGATTGTCCGCAGCCTGCCTGCGGGCCGCTTCAGCCTGAGCGATGGGGCCTTGGTTGCGGTTAAAGATAGGAAGTGTCAGGGAGAGGCTCGGCGCGAAAAAGTTGTCGGTCTCTTCATACTGGTATCCCGGTCCGATCTGAAAATCAGGATACTGCCGCGCGATCTGAAGTTGCAGATAGGCTTCAGCGGCCTGGTATTGGGCGAGCGCCTGGCGCACGTCGAGCCGATTCAGAACAGCCTGTCGCCGAACTTGTTGAAGAGAGAGCGTAGACAGGGAGGGGAGTTGCTCGAGGCCTTTCCATGCGAAACGAGCATTGCCAAGACCGGAGAGTGGAACTCCAATAGCCGCTGCCAGCGCCGCCTTCGCCTGCGCCACGCGGCCCTCAGACGCCTTCTCAGCAAGCTGCGTATTGATCAGATTCAGCCGCGAGGCCGCCAGCACGGGTCGCGCAAGTTCGCCTGCCTGAACCTGCTCTGCGATCCGCTCCACGCGCTGGGAAGTCTGCTGCTCCTGGAGGCGCAACACTTCCAGATCCCGTTCTGCCACGACTTCATTCAGCAAGGCCGAACGCACACCCTTACGGACGGCCCACAGAGTCTGGGCCAGATTCAGCCGCGCCGCTTCACTTAAGTTTTGGGCTTGCTGAATCTGATAACGGCGCTTCCCGGCAGTGACCACAGGCACGAGAAAGTCCACGCTGATAAGGTACGGGCTCGGAATGCCAGGCGAAAATCCCACGGAAGGATTGGGATGCATCCGCGCCGTCGTCTCGCCCGCCTGGGCGAACGTAACCTGGTCGCGCGCAACCTGAATCTGGGGGTTGAAATAGAATGCAGCCAGGGTGAGCAGGCGCAAGTTCCAGGCTTTGGGTGGCCAATCCATCGGCCGACCCAGACTTTTTTGAATGAATGCCTTGAGACCGGGATCATCCAAGGTTCGTGCTTCGAGTTTCGTAGCCGTTTCAGAGGGAAAGAGCGGAGCAGAACGGAATCTCTGCGTTGGCGTGCAGCCGGTCAGGGCGAGAATTATGGCCGCACAGACGAACAGGTAAAGATAGAAGGAGTGAAAGCCTTTCCTGATGCTTCCTGAAGTCTGCTGTAGCACCATGAGTGATGCGATCCTTTCCCAAGTGTTTCCGACGGGTGCACAAATTCACACACACCGTCGCTGCCACACGCTTTGAGGGTGTACGGGAAAGTGGAAAAGGTCTAAATACGCAAGGGTGACAAGGGAGGGGAGTGAGAAGAGGCAGGGGTGACTGGAAGAGTGGAAGCCGGGAGATAAAAAGTCAAAGGAAGGAAGCCACTCCAAAGAGCGCCAGCCAGAAACAGACACCGCTCGCGCCACTTTCGGATGACGAAGATTGCAAAACAAAAGATGGTGGCAACCAGCGTCACCACCCCGCCGGCGGAACGCTCAATATCATGCACCTCCGCCTGTGGCGGGTCCCAAAAATCAAAGGTTTCGCATAAGGGGCCGGAAAGATACCATCCCAGCCACAGCAGGATAGCGACTCTGAGCGCTCGGCGTTTCATCACATTCACTCTATCACTCGAAGAGCTGTCAGGCAAACTTCACATGCTGTCCAGCCCTTGCCGCATTCCAGAAATTCGACGATTTATTCAACGGACATTTCCCGATCTCAATGCGAGGTTTTTCAGTGGTGCGCATTGTGAAGGTTTTTCATCGTAAGCGCCCTATCTCCATTGCATTCATCATGATTGTCCCTTCGGATATGGACCTGGAATTTTAAATTTGGCTTGCTTGCAGCCACGTCATGGTCTTCATGGTAACCGTTCTCTCGCCTTTCATCACAGAGGACGCAGGGATCACTGAGATTTTGCGCGTTCTCTGTGCCCTCTCGGGTAGGTCTTTCCTCGAATCCCGCATCAATAGGCTGGGTGGGACATGAGCATTGGGGATTTTTCAAAACGGCTCCTTTATAATGCTATTCGCTTTGATTTAGGGAACATTCTGCGCCGCTATGCCTAAAATTGAACACCTTCGCGCTCGACAGGTGCTGGATTCGCGCGGAAATCCCACCATCGAGGTTGAAGTCTTCCTGCAGGATGGGTCTTATGGCCGGGCCCTTGTGCCCTCCGGCGCATCGACCGGAAAGGCTGAAGCGCTGGAGCTCCGCGACCACGATACGAAAGACTATCTGGGGCGCGGCGTTCGTCGGGCCATCGCCAACGTTGAGCAAGCGATTGCTCCGGAGATTATGGGCATGGAAGCTTTTGATCAAGCCGCCCTGGATCACAAGCTTCTTGCGCTCGACGGTACGGAGAACAAAAGCCGCCTAGGAGCGAATGCCATCCTGGGAGTTTCATTGGGCGTCGCGCGAGCCGCCGCCGCTTCCGCGGGACTGCCGCTCTATCGCTATCTGGGAGGCGTGGGAGCTGTGGAGCTACCCGTGCCCATGGTGAACATCCTGAGTGGCGGTTTGCACGGCGGCGAAAATGCGGATTTTCAGGATTTCCTCGTTATTCCGCTTCGCGCTCAGCGTTATTCCGAAGCCTTGCAGGATGCGGTTGCCATCTTCCGGGCCATGAAGGAAGCGCTAAAGTCGCGCGGAGTGTATGTTGCCGGCGTCGCCGACGAGGGCGGATATGCGCCGCGGCTCGCATCTAACGAGGCCGGTTTTGAACTGATGGTGGAAGCCTTTGAACGCGCTGGATTTCGGCCCGGCCAGGATGCTGCTATCGCGGTTGATATCGCGGCCAGCCACCTCGTGGAACGCGACCGTTACCGCCTCTCCACTGAAGGGGTTGAGTTGAGCGCTGACGAGTTTGTGCGACGTATGGAAACCTGGGTCAGGCAATTCCCCCTCATTTCGATTGAAGACGCACTGGGTGAAGACGATTGGGCTGGCTGGAAGATTCTGACCAGCCGCCTTTCACCTCATTGCCAATTGATTGGAGACGATCTTTTCGTTACAAACCTTTCCCGCCTGAAGCGGGGATTCCAGGAAAAAATCGCCAATGCAATTCTCGTCAAAATGAATCAGGTCGGCACGCTGACGGAAACGTTAGCTGTGATGGAACTGGCGCGGAAACACGGTTACCGCGCCGTCATCAGCGCAAGGTCAGGCGAGACCGAGGATGACTCAATAGCTGATTTGGCTGTGGCCACTGGCGCCGGTCAGATCAAGATTGGCTCAGTAACCCGCTCCGAACGTCTCGCCAAATACAACCGCTTGCTGCGGCTGGAAGAACAATTGGGAGATCAGGCTCAATACCGCGGGGCAGAAATCTTCCGCGATTTTCTTTCACAAAAGGGCCAAACCATAGGGTAAATGGGGCGAGCTCCCGGCACAGGATTTCTGCCCTCCAAATTCTTTTTGCCAGAGTCAGGGAGAATGCGGGCGGATTTGTTCACTTGACTTGTCTATACAATGGGTCCAGAATGAGCGTCATGGTACGCCGGGGTAGCGGCGGCCCCTTGGGTTGCCGGGCGTCAAGTGTTGAGGGAGGGTTTATGACCAAGAAACAGCGCGATTTTTTGCGGGCTTGTCTGGTGGCTTTCACCATTCTGGCGGTTTCCGCCTTGTCTGCGCAGCCTCTCAGGGCACAAGAAATCACGGGAGGCATCACGGGAACCGTAACGGATCCATCGGGTGCAGCGGTCCCTGGGGCAAAGGTGACCGCAACCGACGTCTTGCGCGGCACGGCGTGGCCAACTGAAACGAACGCCGCTGGTGTTTATAATCTGCCGCGACTGCCCGTAGGTGAATACAAGGTACAGGTGGAAGCCAAGGGTTTCACAACCAGCGTTCATCCGGCTTTTGAACTTCAGATGAATCAGATCGCCCGGATTGACTTTCAACTGAAAGTGGGCGAGATGACTCAAACGGTGAGCGTCACCTCCGCACCTCCACTGCTGCAAACAGATACGATGCAGTTGGGTTACGTGACGAGTTCCAATTTTAACGTGAATCTTCCCCTTGCCACGCGTAACTTTATCCAACTCACCTTGCTGACGCCGGGCGTGACCGCCACGAATCCCGCCTCTTTCACGAACGGCCAGCGCACTACGGGCGGCGGCAGGCCGTATGTCAACGGAAACCGGAAGGAAGCCAACAATTTCCTGCTGAACGGCATTGATAACAACCAGATTTCCGATAATCTCACTTCGTATCAGCCCAGCGTTGACGCCATTCAGGAATTTGACATGATCACCAACAATGCGCCCGCCCAATACGGCCAGTTTCAGGGCGGCGTTATCAGCGTCACCCTAAAATCAGGAACCGATCAATACCATGGAGACGCTTTTGAGTTTCTGCGCAACGATGCCCTAAACGCCAACAACTGGGCTCGCAACTGGCAGCATTTACCTACACCCGGCTTGCGTTGGAACACATTTGGCGGCACATTCGGTGGGCCGATCAGGAAAGACAAGCTTTTTTTCTTTGCTGATTACCAAGGCTCGCGTCTTGATAGCCCTCCGGCAACCAGTTTCTTCACTGTCATGACGCCAGCCGAGCGTTCAGGTGATTTCTCCGAGCTGCTGAACCCTCCTCCTGGCAGCGGCCTCTCCACGCCGCGGCCGCTTTACAATCCCTGCGCATCGCTTTCCGGCCCGTGCACGTCGCCTGCAAATCCCGCAGCAGTGCGACAGCCATTTCCCAATAATCAGATTCCATCCACCCTGATTGATCCGGTGGCTCAGAAGCTCTTTGCTTCCGGACTGTATCCGAACCCCGTCAATTCAAATCTTCTGAATAACGCGCTCAACACCTCGCATACTTACACAGACAACGATCAGGGAGACATCAAGATCGATTTCATGGTGAATGACAGAAATCACCTTTGGGGAAGTTATTCACAAGGTTTCCAGCAAAATCCTACGACCAACTCCTTCAAACTGTTCGCTCAAAGCTTCAATAATTCACCCTTCCACGGAGGCGTTATTGACTGGACGCACACTTTCACACCCACCGTGGTTATGGATGCGAAAATGGGCGTGAACCGCATCCTTCTGCACAATGGCGGAGTCGTGACGGGCGTCGGTAATCTGGGTCAGCAGCTTGGCATCGCGGACGCCAACGTGCATGGGCCGGGGCTGCTGGGGCTCAATTTTACCAACGGCCTTGCCAGCAGCCTGGGCGCGTCTGACAGTGAGCAACTGTTCGCTGACACGACGCTCGAGCCCACAGTCGATCTGATTGTCACGCATAATCGCCATGTGTTGCATATGGGATTGCAAGTGTTGCGGGAGGATATCAATACCTATTATGCGGGCAACAACGGCAAGTTCGGGTTCCTGAGCTTCTCCGGCGTCTATACTGATGGCCCCGATCCGACGAGCCCCGCGGCGCACTCAGGCCTCTCTGAAGCCGACTTCCTGCTGGGTCTTCCTAACACGGTGGGGCTTGGCATCGCCGCAGGAACCTGGGGCCAGAGAAGCACCATCATCGCACCCTATATTCAGGATGACTGGCGTGCCACCGAGCATTTGACACTTAATCTCGGGCTGCGCTGGAACTATAACTCACCATGGGGTGAGGTCTTCAGCCGTGAGGCGAACTTCTCGCCTTTCACGGGTGTGGAGGAATTTGCGAGCGGAGCCCTCATGGGGCCCTGCCCGGAATTACTGGGAAGCGCCAATTGTGTGGTGACAAACTCCAAAGCGGTTTACAACGCTTACTGGCGCGACTGGCAGCCCCGGATAGGGTTCGCCTACACCCTCCCATTCCTGGGTAAGACCACTGTGCTTCGCGGCGCTTATACCATTTCGTCATTCCTCGAAGGCACTGGAACCAATCTCCGTCTGCCGCTGAATCCACCTTTCCAGTCGGAGTTTGAGAATGACAACAGCACCGGCTCCTTCCCCTTCTTCCCGAGCTCGACGACTGACCAGGGACTCTCGCTGCTCTCAGCTCCGAGCAATCCCTACTCTGGCACGAACATCCGGTTGTGGGATCCCAACGTGCGACCGGACCAGGTGCAGCAGTGGAACCTGAGTATTGAGCATCAGTTTCCCAGCCAGATGTTGCTTTCCGTCGCCTATGTTGGCCAGCATGGAACGCACCTGATGGTCCCCATGCCGTATTTTCAGAGACGGCTTGTGGGTGAAGCCGGTTGTACGACGGCAAACGCCGTCTTCTTGGGCACCTCGACGATACCCACTTGTGGAAGTCCTTACTTGTCGGGGGACACGCCACTATACAACACCATCGGCCAGATCTCCGGTACGGAGTCAAACGGCGATCAGGCCTATGATGCCTTGCAGGTCAGTCTGACTAAGCGCCTGACGCGGGGACTCGAATTCCAGTTCTCTTACGCATACTCCAAGGCCATGACTAATTCCATTGGCTACTATGGGGAAGGCGGCCAGGCGGCAAACAATTCTGCATACTGGCAGAACCTTTATAATTCAACGGCGGAGTGGGGCCCGGCATACTTTGACACCACCCATAACCTTGTCTTCTCCTATGTCTATCAATTGCCGTACGGTTCCGGGAAACGTTTTGGCAGCCATGCAAATCCAGTAGCTCGAGCGGTTCTGGGCAATTGGCAGATCAGCGGGATCGTCAGCGACCACACTGGCTTCCCGCTCACAATTACTGGGCCCGACAATTCCCAGACCCACAGCCGAGGCGCCAAAGCAAACTGCATTGGTCCAAATTCTTATCCGCACGGGGTAGGTTTGGGAACCACATGGTTCAGCACATCGCCCTTTTCGGTGGCGTCTGTCGGAACCTTCGGCAGTTGCGCCAACGGCACTGTGCGCGGGCCGGGACTCCGAGACTGGGATTTTGGAATCGAGAAGGACTTTCCGATTTCCGAATCCAAGCGCTTTGAGTTCCGTGCTGAGGCTATTAACTTCACAAATACACCGATATTTAACGCTCCCAACCGAAGCGTGACCAGCGCTCAATTCGGAGAGCTCCTGAGCTCGCAGTACGAACGCAACATCCAGTTCGCACTGAAGTTTTACTTCTGAGTCTCCACCTTTCAGCCTGTCGCCGCTGCCGCAAAGTGACCGACTTTACGGTAGCGGCGATCTCTCCTGCCGCATACGCTTCCCTCTTCGGCCTGATGGCATCTTTGGGATTCGTTTAACATCCTGCCCGTTGAGTCGTTCGCTGGGTGATTCGCCGCGACTTTCATGACTTCTTTCCACTTCCTGAAGGGAGGAAAATTCCCCACTTGAGAAGAGACCGAAGGGATGGTTCCTGTAAGAACTGGCGGAGATGAAACCCATCCAGCTTATACCCAGATGAGATTATGC
>Ga0209810_1001118_pt1 | contig 44537 bp, 49 predicted proteins | sample Coa_R1_7_FD_187159 | JGI IMG/M metagenome (GOLD analysis project Ga0209810, IMG submission 187159) | Surface soil microbial communities from Centralia Pennsylvania, which are recovering from an underground coalmine fire - Coalmine... | ecosystem: Environmental > Terrestrial > Soil > Unclassified... | reverse complement strand
CGCAGGCGTTCAGAAACTGTTTCGATTTCAGTTCATTGGAAGGGTGGCCGAGTGGTTTAAGGCAGCGGTCTTGAAAACCGCCGCGGGTGCAAGCCCGCCGTGGGTTCGAATCCCACCCCTTCCGCCATGTGCCGCTGCTTCAACATGGCCTTAAATTCCGGCTTCCGACAAAGCCGGATGATGAGGTGTGGCAGTTCTCGTCTTCACCGGACAGCTGGGAGCATTTGGCCGGTAGAGCTGGCCTTGCGCTCATCCGGGGAAGGACCGTAATTGACGCTTACGTCACGCTGATGAGCTGACCTACGAAAACAGCAGATCGCGTTGTTGGAAGAAAAGATCAAAGAATTGAGGACAATTCTGGAGACTAAACCTGAATGATCCCGGTCGACGATTTGATTTCGGAATTAGGATTGATTCGTAACGCATTGGGCGAGGAGACCGTCGAGCCTTCACGACGGCAACGGCGTCGCGGAGGATCCCCCGCGTCTGAACGTGTAAGCGGCGACCCCATATTCGACTCCGGCCAGCGGGAAGTTACCGGTCAGCACTTGTGGAAGGAGGAGAAGCAGCGCGCGCGTCGCGCCGTCGAGGGAGATGGGTCGGCCGGTCAATCGGGCATTTCGCTGACTGGGATTGAAGCACTTGCTTGGTAGGTCTCGTTCCATGACGACCAGCGTGCCTGGGGCGTCTACATTCCTCTATCCAGCCTCGCACTCATGGATGAGCTTTACCTCAGCAATCTGCGCTGCGCGGGCATTTTTGAAGAAAGCCCTGGCACCTGGGGACCCCGGCCGGTGCCGTTAGCGCCGGGCTCATTGCCTCGCAGATTAATCCAATGCACTTAGGCCGGCCGTCACGCCAGACTGGATACTGCCCTTTGAGCAAAATCGCGCGGCCTGGTAATTTCATTCCTTTGCGCCCGCCTAGTCACCGGTTGCATGGCTTAACTGGATCGCAGCGGCGAGCAGGCAGGTGAGAGATCCATGGTTCAAGTCCGGGTCATTTGCGCCATCGGGAAAAGGGGGCAGCTTGGGCTCAATGGCCAGCTCCCCTGGGAGGGCTATCGCGATCCCGTCTACAAAGAAGATGTTGAGCGATTCTTTGCTTTAACGCGCGGCCACGTGCTTATTGCCGGGCCGCGGACAATCGGCTCCTTCCCGGAATGGGCGCGCGCGGAAAGAAAACTGGTCGTCATCCGTTCGAGCGAGCAACCGGAGGAGGTGATTAAACGCTATCCAGACCGCGTTGTTTTCGTTGGCGGCGGGCCGCCGGTGTGGAAGGCATATGCTCATTTGATCCAGCACTGGGATATCACGCGCCTCCCTTACGATGGCGAGGCCGACCGCTATTTCGATCCCCGATGGCTTTGCGCCGGGTAATGAAGGTATGGAAGATTTCGAGGCCGTTGTCGTCGGAGCCGGAGCAGCAGGCCTCGGTGCTGCGGTGCGCCTTGCGGGCGCCAATGTCTCATTCATTGTCCTAGAAGCCCGGAACAGGGCGGGCGGCCGCGCCTATACGGCGAAGCTTGATGAGTTGCCGCTGGATCTCGGATGCGGCTGGTTGCACTCGGCGGATCGCAACCCGTGGACAGGAATTGCGGCCGAGAGCGGGTTCACAATCGACAGAAGCCCTCCCGCCTGGAGCACACAGAGTTTTGACCTCGGGTTCAGCGCCGATGACCAGGCCGGGTTTGCTTTGGCCTCGCGCCGATTTTACTCCCGCCTCGAATCGATCGGCCCTGATGACGAGGACCGCAGCGCGGCGGAACTGCTCGACCCAGCCTGCCGGTTCAACCCCCTGCTCAATGCGATTAGCGGCTATGTGAATGGTGCTGAGCTTGAATTTATTTCAGTCCAGGACATCAACCGCTATGCCGATACTGGCATGAACTGGCGGGTGGCCGAGGGATATGGCGCCCTCATCGCGGCGCAAGCCGCAGGCTTGCCCATCCGGTTCAACTGCGCGGTTACCCGCATTGACCATCGCGGAAAGCGCCTTGCGATCGAAACCGCGCAGGGACGATTGATCGCGGACGCGGTGATCGTGACGGTCCCAACGTCCAGCATAACGTTGGAAGAGATCCGGTTTGTGCCAGAACTGAAGGATAAGCTCGCGGCCGCGTCAGTGTTGCCACTCGGAATTGCCGACAAGGTCTTCATGGCAATCGATGAGCCCGGCTTGCTGCCGGTCGAGGGCCATCTCATCGGCAATCCCAGTACATCGGCAACCGGAAGCTATTATTTGCGCCCTTTCGGCAGGCCTCTCATCGAGGGATTTTTCGGCGGCGCGCTCGCTCTTGATCTCGAGACCCAAGGGTCTGGCGCTTTTTTCGACTTCGCCGCCTCTGAGCTTGCTGATCTCTTTGGCAGCGCCATTCGCACCCGCTTGCGCCCTCTGACTGAAACGGCTTGGGCGCGCGATCCCTTCGCTCGCGGATCGTACTCCTACGCGGTTCCCGGTCATGCGGATGCACGCGCGGCGCTTGCGGCCCCTGTGGATGGGCGGATCTTTTTTGCTGGCGAGGCTTGCTCATTACATGATTTCACAACGGCGCATGGCGCCTACCTTAGCGGGGCCTCAGCCGCGGGCGAGATGCTTGCCTGCAGGCGGCGCAAGGTTCCCTCTTCAATGGCGCATTAGGCCACTCGCATATACCCCTGGCCGCCGCTTTGGTTATAACGCAACCTTGGGTAAAATTTGGGGACAGATTGCGATGGCGAAACCGACCCAGGCCGATGCCGAAGCCGCCGTTAGAGTTCTCATCGAGTGGGCCGGCGATGATCCGAACCGCGAGGGGCTGATCGATACTCCCGCAAGGGTGGCGCGCTCCTACCGCGAGCTCTTCGCAGGCTACACCGCCGATCCGCGCGGCTATCTCATGCGCACCTTCGAGGAGGTCGGCGGATACGATGAACTCGTGGTGCTGCGGAATATCCGCCTGGTTACTTTTTGCGAGCATCACATGCTGCCGGTCATCGGCCACGCACATGTCGGCTACTTACCCATAAACCGGGTCGTTGGCATCTCTAAGCTCGCGCGCGTCGTGCACGGATTTGCCCGCCGGTTGCAGATTCAGGAAAAGCTGACCGCCGAGATCGCCGAAGCCATCCAGGAGGTCCTTCAGCCGCAGGGCGTGGGGGTCGTCATCGAGGCCGAGCACAGCTGTATGACGCTGCGCGGCGTGAACACGCTTGGATCGACGTTGACGACGAGCAGTCTGCTGGGCGTCATGCGCGATGACCCCCGCACACGCGAGGAGTTTTTGAGTCTTGTTCACGGGACTTAAGCAATTGGCTGCTGCCAGATATGTAAAGGCGAAACCATGCAAATGCTGGACGGAACGTCAATTACCGGCCCGCCCGTCAAACGAGATCGCGCCCAACCGGGCTCATTGTCACAATGGCAACACAGGGTGCGAGCTCACCGCTGCCAGGTAACCGGACAACAATCCGTTGGGCGGGAATATTCCCATATGCTATGATTTCCAGAAAGAGCCGGACATGGAGCGCAGAAGAAAAGGCAGGTAATGGGGCCGTCTCTATCCCCGCTTTTTCTAACCCGGCAAACACCTCTGGCGACGCGGCGGAACTCGTCGGACGCTACACCTTTTGGTTCGGCATACCGGTGAGCGTTGCTCTTTATTTCTCTATCAGATTCAGCAAGAAGAAACGCCTGGAAGCCGTGGCAAGGCAGAAAGGAGTTGACTTAAGGGGCTTTTGGCCGACCCACCGGCCCTGGATGCGAGATCGACGAATAAGGCTGAGGCGCCAACGGCCAAGCGGGCACCCGATCCCCTCGATAGACATGGGACTGCGGTGCTTTCGGCAGATAAGCCTGAGTTAGCACATGGCGGGGGCAGGCAGTGGATTTGGGAGGAGATCGCCGGAGCCATCGTAGTCCTTATCGCGTTCGCCGCGCTCCTCTGGTCAATACCAGCGATTTTGCAAGCTATTGGGGATATATTCCGCTATTTGCCCCGGCTAATCCATGACGTTCTGTACGGTTTGGGGTTGCGTTAAAAGCTCTGGCGGTACACCCGTCAGCACGGCCAATCAGTTTCTTGGCCCGGTCATCAAAGATCGCGAGCAAGGAGATAACCCGGAGGAGCCTCATGAGCCTGTTCTCCACTGTAGGGCGCGCCGCGGCCGCCATCTACATTTCTGTTGGTGTATTGCTTGCGCTGTTTCATCCGCAGCTTGATACCACTGAAGCGCTCATCGCGACGAAGAAAGGCAAAAGCTGCGGCGTGGCTCACGGGTTAGCGCTGACTTTTTTGTGGCCATTTTTATCTCAATTATTACTATGGGGGTGGATTCGACGCCTGCCGGCGGAGCTTGTAAGATTCAAAAGCCTTGGGGACCGGGCGTTAATCGCTGACGGAGCCTGCTGTGGGCGGCTCCGCTCAAGGTTGAAGTCTTGTCTTTCGGAAAAAATTTGTAAAAATTGCCGGCAGCGCCTCATGGCCACGTTACGAGGAATTGGCGTCGCTAAGGAAGAAGCGCTGGCCGCGCCGGCGTCTGCCCAGGGCAGGATCGCGGCCGATCTCACCGCCGTGCTCGTCGCCGTGACCGGCGGGGATCCGCGCGTCCTCACGATCCAAAACCGCTCTGCCCTGCCCTCGGGGCCTTTCGAGGTCGCGCACCGCTCGCTTCAGGCGGGGCTGCGCGCTTGGGTCGAGCAGCAGACCCGGCTGCCGCTCGGCTACGTGGAGCAGCTCTACACCTTCGCCGACCGGGATCGCAGCAGCGGCGGCGAGCGCGTCATCTCGATCAGCTATTTGGGGCTCACACGCGAGCAGCCGGCAACCGGCGACGAAGAGGCGAGCTGGCGCAGCTGGTATGACTATTTTCCGTGGGAAGACCATCGTGCCGGAACCCCGCCGGTGATCGGGACCGCGCTTCTTCCCCGGCTCCAAGCCTGGACCGATGCGGCGCGAAACGTTGGCCAACGCCAAAGCCGGGCGCAGCGCGTAGCCATCACCTTCGGCGGCGGAGGCCGCGCATGGGATGAAGAACTCGTGCTGCAGCGTTACGAGCTACTCTATGAGGCGGAGCTTGTCGCCGAGGCGCTCCGCGCGCCTGGCGGCCGCCCAGCCGCGCCGCTGCCGGGAACTGGCCAGCCGATGATCCTCGATCACCGCCGGATCCTCGCAACTGGTATCGCAAGGCTCAGGGCGAAGATCAAATACCGTCCGGTCGTCTTCGAGCTGATGCCGGAAACGTTTACCCTGTTGCAATTGCAACGCTGTGTCGAGGCGCTCGCAGGCCGCCTCCTTCATAAGCAGAACTTCCGCCGCCTCATCGAGCAGCAAGAACTCGTTGAGGAAACGGGCGAAACCACGCCCGATACTGGGGGGCGCCCCGCAAAGCTGTTCCGGTTCCGGCGGGAGGTCCTAACCCAGCGTGCGATCTCCGGGACCAAATTGCCCATCGCCAGGTCTTGACAAATCTTATGCTCACCCCCAGCATATGTCCAATTAATACTCATTTGGAGTATAAGCCCATGGCGCAGCCCTATCCGGAAATCAGCCGCGCGAAAAACACCCGGGCGGAAATGCTCTATGACAAGGTGCGCCATGCGATCCCGGCCGTCGAGTGGCCTCTGCATGCGCAAGAGATCGACGCGATCATGACCCTCAAGCGGGTCCGCAATGCGGTGGTGCTCGCGCACAATTATCAAACGCCTGAGATCTTTCATTGCGTTGCCGATTTCGTTGGCGACAGCCTTGCGCTTGCCCGCCAAGCCATGGCCGCCGATGCCAATGTCATCGTGCTCGCGGGCGTCCATTTCATGGCCGAGACGGCGAAGCTCCTCAATCCGGAGAAAACCGTCCTCATTCCGGACCTTGGCGCCGGATGCTCGCTTGCTTCCTCGATCCGGCCGGAGGATGTGCGGCTTTTGCGCGAGACCTATCCGGGCGTTCCGATCGTCACATATGTGAACACCTCGGCGGCCGTCAAAGCCCTCTCCGATATCTGCTGCACGTCGGGCAATGCGAGGGCCGTCATCGAATCGCTCGGCGCCGGGCGTGTCATCATGCTTCCCGACGAATATTTGGCCCGGAATGTTGCGGCCGAAACAGATGTGAAGGTCATTGCCTGGGCCGGCCACTGTGAAGTGCACGAGCGGTTTAATGCCGGGGATGTGCAGGAGCTGCGCGAAAATTATCCAGGCGTGACCATCTTGGCGCATCCCGAATGTCCGCCCGAGGTCGTGGCGGCAGCCGATTTTTCGGGCTCCACGGCCGCCATGTCGGACTATGTGAGCAGGAAGCGGCCGCCGCGCGTCGTGCTTTTGACCGAGTGCTCGATGAGCGACAATGTCGCCGTCCAGCATCCCGATCTCGAATTCATCCGGCCCTGCAATCTTTGCCCGCACATGAAGAAGATCACGCTCGGCAACATCCGCCGTGCGCTTGAGAGGATGGAATTCGAGGTCACCATCGATCCCGGGATTGCCGCTCCCGCCCGCCGTGCGGTCGAGCGCATGCTTGCCGTGAAATGACGAGCGTGATCGACACCAAGGGCGCGGCCGTGATCATCGGAGGCGGGCTTGCGGGCTTGACCGCGGCGCTCTCCCTCGCCCCCGAGCCTGTCGTTCTCCTGAGCAAGGCGCCGCTTGGGGTTGAAGCCTCAAGCCCGCTGGCGCAGGGCGGGATCGCTGCAGCGCTCGGCCCAGACGACAATGCCGCCCTGCATCTCGCCGATACGATCGCGGCGGGCGATGGCCTCTGCGACAAGGCGGTTGCGCGGGCAATTCTTGCCGCCGCGCCGTCCGCAATCGAGGATCTGATGCGGCGCGGCGTTCCCTTCGACCGGGATAGCCAAGGCCGCCTCACCCTTGGCTTGGAGGCCGCACACTCGCGCCACCGCATCATTCATGCGAGCGGGGATGCAAGCGGGCGCGAGATCATGCGCGCTTTGATTTGCCGCATCCGCGAAACGCCTTCGATCACCGTTTTTGAGGGTTTTGCGGCGCGCCGCCTCATCATCGAAGATAACCGGCTGAGAGGGATCGCCGCGCAGGATGAGCGGGGATTCGCTATCTTCGCAACAGGGCGGGCAGTGATCGCGACGGGAGGGACTGGCGGCCTGTTCGTCCATACTACCAATCCCCCGGGGTCCTGGGGCCAGGGCCTGGCGCTCGCGGCAAAGGCGGGCGTGCTCATGGCCGATCTCGAGTTCGTTCAGTTCCACCCGACCGCTCTTGATAGCGATGCCTTTCCGCTTAAGCTCATTAGCGAGACGGTACGCGGAGAGGGAGCCATTTTGATAGATGAGCGCGGCGAGCGGTTTATGGCTTCCACCCCAAGCGGCGAGCTTGCGCCGCGCGATATCGTCGCGCGCGCCATCTGGCGGCACATGGCGGCGGGTCACCGGGTCTTTCTCGATGCGCGGTCCGTCCCGGATCTCGATTTTGCCCGCCGCTTCCCGGCGATCACGGCGCTTTGCCATCGGGCGGGAATCGATCCAGCCACCCAGCCAATCCCGGTACGCCCGGCGGCCCATTATCACATGGGCGGCATTGAAGTTGACCTTGCGGGCCGGACCTCCATCGAGGGCCTCTGGGCCTGCGGCGAGTGCGCGTCAACGGGCCTCCACGGCGCCAATCGCCTCGCCAGCAACTCGCTGCTCGAGGCAGCCGTGTGCGGTCGCTGGGTGGCCGAAAGCATTAAAGGCAGCCCGGCACGGCGTGAATCCAAGCCGCAGTGCCAAGAATTCGAGCTTCCCGCCAGCGACCCCGCCTCCGTGCGCCGGATCGTCTCTCGCGCCGCAGGCGTATTGCGTAACGGCGAAGATCTCAAGGCTGCAGCGTCCGGTCTTTTGCCGCTTGCCCTGGGCAGTGGCGCGGCGAGCGATCCGGCCGCGGTCGCGCTGATGATCGTGATCGCCGCCCTGCGGCGGGAGGAAAGCCGCGGCGCTCACGCGCGGATCGATTTTCCGCAGAGATCCGCTCGCGCGGGCCGCTCGAAACTTTCGCTCCGCGAGGCCATCGCCGAGGCGCGGGAGCTTGCGGTTGAGGCGGCCGTCTGAGCGGGAATGGCATGACCGGCCTCACGCCCCTGCCGCGCATCATACTCGAGCCGCTCGTTCGCGCGGCGCTCATCGAGGACCTTGGCCGCGCGGGCGATCTCACCACGAATGCCGTAATTCCGGCGGGCGTGAAAACAAAAGCTACTCTGGTTGCGCGCGCCCATGGCGTTGTGGCGGGCCTCGATCTTGCAATGCTCGCCTTCACGCTGATCGAGCCTGATATTGCCTTCGAAATTAAAAAAGGAGATAGCGCAAGGCTTGCGCCGGGCGCTCTCATCGCGACGGTCAGCGGGCCGGCGCGCGGGATCTTGACTGCCGAGCGCACGGCGCTCAATTTCCTTGGCCATTTGAGCGGGGTTGCAAGCGCGGCCGCGTCCCTAGTCGAGGCCGTGCAGGGCACCGAGGCCAAGATCGTTTGCACGCGCAAGACGACGCCTGGCCTTCGTGCGATCGAGAAATACGCCGTGCGCGCGGGCGGCGGCGCCAATCACCGCTTTGGCCTCGACGATGCGATGCTCATCAAAGACAACCACATCGCGATCGCAGGCGGGGTCCGGCAGGCGCTGCGGCGGGCGCGGGCGGCCGCAGGGCACCTCGTTAAAATCGAGATTGAGGTCGACACCCTCGCTCAGCTCGAAGAGGCGCTCGCCGAGGGTGCGGATGCCGTGCTGCTCGACAATATGGACGTCGCGACTCTCACGGCGGCGGTCGCGGTAGCCAGGGACCGGGCCGTCACCGAAGCGTCCGGGCGGATAACGCCCTCGAACGCGCGCGCCATCGCCGAGACCGGCGTTGACCTCATCTCAGCCGGCTGGATCACGCACAGCGCATCCGTGCTCGACATCGGACTGGATTTCGGCGCATAGACGATGACCCGCGCCAGGTTCCCCGCCGCGGATCAAAGCAGCACGTTCAGAATTGCGGGTTTTCCGGCATCCCGCTCTGATAACCGCGCTCGTCCACATGATTGGGAAACCGGCTCGGATCGATTGACTGATACATAGAGCGGCCCTCGGGCAATCGGTCTGCAGAATAATAGCCGGGCGGAGCGGGGAGCACGGGATAGGGCGGGACAACCGCCGCCTGGGCGAAAGCCGGCGCGGTCGCGCCGGACACCGCGAGGCATCCGAGGATGCCCCGCAAACAAGCCTTTATCATTGCCAATCTCCCTATATTGGCACGCCCCGGCCGGGGCGATCCCCGTAACATAGCGGTCTTTGAGCCTCGGGCAATAGCTCATCGGGTGCCTGAATTGCGCAGCTCACGCTGGTGCACCTCGCAAAGGGGCCGAGGTGCAATTGCTGACCGGCCGGTTTTGGTTTGCCTGCGCGCAGCGGAATGCACTCGCACCGCACTGGCAGCCTCGCAGCTCTTGTCAAGAACCCTTCACCTGAAAGGCCAGGTTCAAACGCTCACAACGGGAACGCGCTCTTGTCGATTAAACCGAGGATGGATACCATAACCCGCATCTGGTTCGGGAGGGCGGGCACAAATGCGGTTTTCTCCGCGGAATGGATGAAATCAATTCAAAAAACCGTTCTACTTTTGGCTTTACTCATAGCGGTTTGCGTCCCCCGCCACATCCCGAAGGCGCTTGGCGAGACGGCGGGGCCAGAAACCGCTGCGAATGCGAAGCAGAGAGCCGGTCAGCTCAGAAAGGCTTTGCCCCCTGAAAGCTCCAAAACCCTAAGCTTAATGCTAGAGCCCGGAGATGAGGCCGAGGCGGCGGCGGCATACGAAATTGTAGAACTGATCTCAGGCGGCCTCGAGACCGGGCCTCATGGCGACGCTGTCCTCAACTTAGCGCCAAAACTGGACAAAGGAGGAATTCAGAATATTGCCGACTTGCTGACATTGGCCGATTGCGACATGGCCATTTTGCCGCTGCCCTTGCTGATCCGGGCATCCGGAGAAATCGGCGAGGAAAATCTTCGCAAGCACATCGTCTACATCGCTCCGCTGTTTAAGGAGGAGTTCCATCTTCTCGCAAGCTGGTCGATAAGCGAGGTGAAACAACTAGCCGGAAAAACCGTAAACCTCGGCGTGAAAGACAGCGCAGGCGACATCCTTGGCCGTGAGATATTCAATCACCTCGGTCTGAATGTGAATGTCGTCAATATTGAGCATACCGGCGCGATAAGAGCCATTCAAGAAGGGAAAATAGACGCCGATTTGGTGCTCTCCGGCAAGCCATTGAGCGCGCTGCAAGATTATACATTGGCAGGTCCGTTTCGTTTCCTCGGGATTCCTCCGGTGGAAGGCCTAGAAAAAGATTTTGTTCCCGCGAAGCTAACCCACGGGGACTACCCCAAACTGATCCCGGAAGGCGTCGTCTACGACACCATAGCCGTGCCATCGGTTCTGATCGCCTACAATTGGCCAAAAGGCAGCAGCCGCTATCGCCTGTTGGATCTGTTCGCCCGCACGTTCTTGCTGCGTTTTTCAGAACTCGAATCCGGCTCGCATCTTCCCAAATGGCGGGAGATTGATCTAAATGCGGCTATTCCCGGCCTAACGCAATTTCCGCCTGCCGAGCGGTGGCTCGATCAGAGGGAGTTTGAATTTTTCTTGGCAAAGCGGCGGATCAATCTTCCAGCGGACCGGACGCAGCTATTTCAAGATATCATCCGGCTGCGAAAGTAAGCCCGCTTGATGAGATCACCGCACGCTGAAACGTTTTAAAGGTGGAGAGTCGCATGAATCGATACTTAGGGGCTTTCGTGCTCTTGGGCCTGCTCACATCAGCGGCCGATGCCGCGCGCCTAGAGCATCATTTTCAGCATCATGCTCACTGGAAGAGGGGAGCCAAGCATTTTAATTACCGCAAAGCAGCAGAGGCAAAGGGCTATAAGAGGGTAAGTTCCTTGGTCAATTTCCCCGATTTTTTCCCGGGGCTCGGTATTCTTTATGTTATCCCTGAGACGCTGCCCGCTGGCCCTTTCCTTTCGTTCGACCGTAAGGACCGGCTTGTGTCAACAATCTATATGATTCCGGTGCAGGATATCACTGACAAGAAGCATTTTGATCTCTCTGGCGATGCGGGCAGAAGCGATCACGCCAGCTTCTATTTCAACGCGGGTCATCCTGGAGTGCCAATGCCCCATTATCATTTCGTCATATGGCACGTTACGAAAAAAGGCGAAGCCAGCGTTGAAAAGTGAAGGTTTCCGCCAATCTCTGTGAACCGTCCTCGAATGGTAACGAGGACAGATTTCCTCAAAAGTCACGCTGGCTGAGCCATTCACATATTGGGATAATTCGGACCCCCGCCCCCTTCGGGCGGGACCCAGTCGATGTTCTGCGCCGGATCCTTGATGTCGCAGGTCTTGCAGTGAACGCAGTTCTGGGCGTTGATGACGAAGCGCGGGCCGGTCTTTTCCCCCTCATCCTCGTAGACGACCTCGTAGACGGCGGCCGGACAATAGAGGCGCGCGGGCTCGCCATACTTTGGCAAGTTTTGCTCAACCGGCACTGCAGGATCCTTCAAGCGCAGATGGCAGGGCTGGTCTTCCTCATGATTGGTATTCGAAACATAGACAGAGGAGAGTCTGTCGAAGATGATCTTGCCGTCGGGTTTCGGATACTCGATGGGCGCGGCTTCGGCGAGCGGCTTAAGGCTCGCGTAATCCGGCCCGCCGTGCGGGAGTGTGCCGAAGAGCGATGCCCGGAAAAGCTGGTTCAGCCACATCTCGATACCGCTCAGGGCAACGCCTTTCACGGTGCCATGTTTGGTCCAAAGCGGCTTGACATTGCGCACCTTGTAAAGATCGCGGCCGATTGCCGAGGAGCGCCACTCCTCCTCGTAAGAGGAAAGCTCATCGTGGGCGCGCCCCGTTTTCAGCGCAGACGCCGCATGTCCGGCCGCCATCATGCCCGAGCGCATCGCATTATGCGTTCCCTTGATGCGTGGCACGTTCATGAAACCGGCCGAGCAGCCGATAAGCGCGCCGCCCGGGAACACGAGCCTTGGCACCGACTGCCAGCCTCCTTCGGTCAGGGCGCGCGCGCCAAAACAAAGCCGCTCTGCGCCTTTGAACAAAGGCGCGAGTTTCGGATGAGTCTTGAAACGCTGGAACTCGTCGAAGGGCGAGAGCGCGGGATTTGCATAGTTGAGATGAACGACGAACCCGACTGAGACGAGCCCGTCCTCCAGGTGATAAAGAAAGGAGCCGCCTCCCGTCTCGTCATCGAGCGGCCAGCCGAATGTGTGCTGCACGAGCCCAAGGCGGTGCAGCGACGGATCGATCCGCCAAAGCTCCTTGAGCCCGATTCCAAATTTTTGCGGCTCGCAATTTTGATCAAGACCGAAGCGCGCGATCAGGTCTTTCGCAAGCGAGCCGCGGGCCCCCTCGGCGATGAGCGTATATTTCGCGCGAAGCTCGATGCCGCGTGCGAAATTGCTCTTCAACGACCCGTCGCGGGCGACCCCCATGTCGCCGGTGGCAATGCCGAGCACCTCGCCCCTCTCACCATAAAGCACTTCTGTACCGGCAAAGCCCGGAAAGATGTCGGCACCCAAAGCCTCAGCCTTCGCGCCAAGATAGCGCACCACGCTCCCGAGCGAGCCCGCGAAATTGCCGCGATTGCTCATCAGCGGCGGCATGATGATACTGGGGAGCCTATATGCGCGCCTCGGGGTAAGATAATAGTAGCGATCAGCCGCCACATGGGTTTTGAGCGGCCGTTTCTCGTCCTCCCGCCAGCCGGGCAGGAGTTCATCAAGCGCGCATGGATCGATCACGGCGCCGGAGAGTATATGAGCGCCAAGCTCGGCCCCTTTTTCGATGACCGCGACCGAAAGCGCGGGATCGAGCTGTTTCAAGCGGATCGCCGCCGAGAGCCCTGCGGGCCCAGCGCCCGCGATCACCACGTCGAAATCCATGCTCTCGCGCGGCGGCAACTTAGATTTTATATCTGTCACTGCGTCCCCCCCGGCTGCCGTTCTATAGAGCGCTTCTGAGATGGATGAAAGTTTGGCTGCTTTGCTTTCCTGGTATGCGGATATGGGCGCGGATGAAGCGCTCGACGACTTTGCACACGACCGGTTTGCGGAATGCGCCGAGCCGGACCGGCGCGCCGGGCCCGCTCCGCACCCAGAGCGCGCCCAAGTCCCGGTGACCGCTCAGCCAAGAGAGAGCCCCGTGTCAGCCCCCCCGCAGGCTCTTGCCGGGGCGGCGCAGGAGCTTGCCGCGTCCGCCCGGTCTGTTGAGGAGCTGCGCGAGGCGCTCTTGCGGTTCGAAGGCTGCGGCCTCAAAGCGACGGCCACCCAGCTCGTCTTTGGCGATGGCAATCCCCACGCAAAGATCATGCTCGTTGGGGAGGCACCGGGCGCCGAAGAGGACCGTCAAGGCTTGCCCTTCGTGGGCCGGGCCGGCCAACTCCTCGACAAGATGCTCGCATCGATCGGGCTTGACCGGACAAAGGTCTATATTGCCAATGTCGTCCCTTGGCGGCCGCCGGGCAACCGGACGCCCTCACCTCTTGAGGTAGCAGCTTGCATTCCGTTCCTGCGCCGCCAGATCGAGCTCGTCGATCCCCAGATCCTTGTCTGTCTCGGCGGGCCTTCGGCTCAGGCCTTGCTCGGCTGCAAGGAGGGTATTTCCCGCATCCGGGGGCAATGGTTTGACTATGCGTGCGGAGAAAGGCTAATCCGCGCTATCGCGATGCTCCATCCCGCCTATCTCCTGCGGCAGCCCGCCCAGAAGAAGCTTGCCTGGCAGGACTTGCGCGCGCTGGCCAAGGAAATCAAACGCTTGCAGCTATTCCCAGAGGCACTCTCAGAAGAGCAGCGGAGTTGATTCGCCACATCATGTGGATGGCTTTTATGGCGCTATTTCAATGCGTTAATCTACGCAATGAAAGTGCAGCGCGAATATTCGATTCCCGCCAGCACCTTGTCAAGCGCGGCAATAGTAAAGGCGCTTCGCCAAATCCCGGCAGTTGAGGGAAGAGGGTGAGCGGCCCAGTGACATTTCGTACCGGACACACGGGTTACATCTTTTGCTTGGCTTTCGGCAGGAGATGTGGATGCCGTGGAAAAAAGTTCGGTCACCCCTCATCACGGCCCTTTAGAGGCCTGCCGGAATTGACTTATCCCTTGCATGACCGCGACGTCGTCGTCACGGCGCGCGGCCGCCTGTGCCTGCACCGCAAGAAGATCAACATCTCGACCGTGCTGGCAGGCCAAAGGCTCGGAATCAAGGAAGTTGACGCGGCATTTGGCTCGTCAGCTTCACGAACTATGGCCTCTCGGCTAGTTCGACCTGGAGCAAAGAGCCCTGCAGCCCCTCGACAACCCCTTCGGCCTAAGGTTGTCACCCATGGCTTGGGTACGTTCTGTTACCTATGTCTCCAGGCTGGCCATGATTTTGTTGGTGCCGCAAGAGGGATTCGAACCCCCGGCCCCATCATTACGAATGACGCAATGAGCCGCAACAGCTGTTAACGCTAGGCCACACTCGCCGGGCCAGGATATGGAGCCAAGTTGTTGATATCCCGCCTCTTTCAGTAACGTTGGCTCACATATGATAACGCTGGTTGACAAAAAATCTGTTGCCCCATAATTGCCCCGTGTTGCCCCGATGGAGCATGTCATCATGAAAATCATGATCACGGACCGGATGTTGAGGGCCATGAAGCCGGCCGGTGCTGGCACCCGCAAAATGATTTGGGATTCGGCGGTGCCGTCGTTCGGGGTCCGGGTGACGGACAAGGGTCAAGTCACGTTTGTAATTATGCGGCGCCTGCACGGAAGGCTGCTGCGCCGGACGCTCGGTCAGTATCCGGTCATGAGCCTGGCTGAAGGACGGGCGGCCGCGCTAGAGGCGCTGCGTGATATTGCGAGGGGGATTGATCCGAGGGAGCGGCAGGCGGCCCAGCGCCATGAGGAGGAGCAAAGGCGCGCCCACACTTTTGCGGCCGTAGCTGAAGAGTTTATCGTGCGCCATGTTCGCAAGCTTCGTTCCGGCGCCAACATGGAAGCGGCGATCCGGCGGGAACTGATTGAGCGCTGGGGAGCGAGGCCTGGCAGCGATATTTCCCGCCGTGATGTTGTGGAGCTGATCGAGGAAATTTCGGACTCGGGGCGCCTCGCGGCCGCGCGGAAAACTTTTGCTCACGTGAGCAAGTTTTTCTCATGGGCCATCGCGCGCGGTATTTATGGCCTCGACGTCTCGCCCTGCGCCGGGGTCAAGCCGGGCTCCCTGCTCGGAGCCGCCGCGGCGCGCCAGCGGGTTCTGAGCGAGAGCGAGATTAAATCGTTGTGGGAGGCAACTGAAGGTCTCGGTTATCCCGCGGCGCCTTTCATTCGATTGCTGTTGCTGACGGGCCAGCGCTTGCGCGAAGTCGCGGAAATGAGTTGGGATGAGGTCGATATTGAAAAAGGGATTTGGACAATCCCGGCCTCGCGGATGAAGGGCGGGATTGCGCATGAAGTGCCGCTGCCGCAAGCGGCGATTGGGATTTTGAAGTCTCTGCCGCGCTGGACCGGGCCTCATGTCTTTTCGACAACCGGCGGCAGGCGGCCAATCAGCGGGTTCTCAAAGATTAAGGCACGTTTGGACGCTGCGATGCCGGGGACCGAGGCTTGGAGGTTTCATGATTTGCGCCGGACCATGAGGACAGGGCTGGGCGGCCTTCCGGTGCCGAGCAATGTCGCTGAGCTTTGCATCGGCCATGTCCAGCCTGGCATGCACCGGGTTTATGACCGGCATTCTTATCGTGATGAGAAGCGGCGGGCTTTCGAGCTCTGGGCCTCGCGTGTTGAGGAAATAGCCGAGCCGGGGCGGACGGATAATCTTGTGAGACTCAGGATATCATAAAGAACACGCGCGGATAGGCCCGGCCAGCCGACAAGCCGGGGTGCACCCTCCGGTTTCCGCGCGTTCCCCTGGTGCGCGCGGGTGCACGCGATGAGTGAAGAGCTGTGGCAGAATGCTGTCTTATCGTTAATTGCTTCAGTTCCGCCTGATCCGAAGCCGCTCGCCTCGATGCTGCGCAGCCGAAACGCAATCCCCGCCGGGATTCGCGACACGCTTGCTGAACTGCTCGATCCCGGCGAGCCGGATTATTTGGGAGTCCGGCTGCAGATTTGCGAAACAGGCGAAATAAAAAAGAACCTTCACAAATTCGCGGTAATCTCTGGGCGGTCTTCTGCGGAAGAGCGGACGAGGTTTCGGTATAAGGCGTATTGGAGAAAATTGCTGAGGCGGCTCTCGGGCGACTGACAAAAAACACTCAATTTTTTGTCAGTGACTTCGGGTTAAATGTGCTTCACGCTCGTTGCCACATGTTAATGCAACGAGGTCAACCGTGGCGTTCGTAACCTACAGATATCTTGAAAGCGAGGGGATCATGCCGAACCGGATGACGCTCGCGAGAAGTATCAGGAATCTCGGATTCCCAAAACCAATTGAACTCGGGAAAAACCGGATCGCTTGGGATTTGGATGAAGTCGAAGCCTGGCTTTCTTCACGTCCGCGCCGGACGCCAAATCTGAAAGAATTTCGAGAAAACCCGGGCGCCGTGCACGGCGCGGTTCAAACGCCAGCGGAATAAAAAAAACCCCTCCCGTCGCGTGGAGGGGTTTTTTTAGGAGTTCGAAAATGACGCTCGTTTCACAACGAGCCCCAGGCCGCGCGGGCGACGCGGGAACTGGGGCGGGCTCACCTGAATGCCAACACGAGGAACATACCAAAATCGTTCCGTCACTGCAAGTGTCAATCGATGACTTGACGAAAGATTTTGATCCCGCGCTCGCGGCGCGCCGGGCCGAGGCGGCATGGGCGAGGGCGAGCACGCTCTTTAAAAGAGCGGCCGAAGATATCTCAATCGGAGATTTTGCAAGCGCAGAGCGGAACCGGCGCGAGGCAAACGAGCACGCCATCAGCGGTAACAATTCTTTTTATCGCATCTTCGGGGGTGCGCAATGATTAGCGCCCTCATCACGGGAACTTTGTTCCGCACACCCGAGCAGCGTGAATCAAAATCAGGCAAGTTCTTCACCAAGGCGTGCCTGAAGATCGCGTCAGGCGAAACGAGCCAGTTCGTCAGCCTGATTGCGTTCGGCGAGTCTGCGCAAGCCGGGCTTCTCAGCCTGCACGACGGCGATGCGCTGAGCGCGCAGGGCACTTTGAAGTGCGAGCTTTACGAAGCCTCGGACGGCTCAAAGAAGCTTTCTTTAAATCTCACGGTCTCGCAAATCCTGCCGCTCAAACAGCCCGCGCGAGAACGCAAGCAGAAGGCCGAGGCGCAACCGGCCAAACCCGGCAAGGTTATCACGGCCCTTCGAGAGGGCCGCTCTAAAGCCGAACGCTGCGCTGGCACCTGGTCTGGTCTCGATGACGGCCCGAACGATGATGTCCCCTTTTAAAGGCGCGCAACAATGGATTTACGAGCGATTGCGCGCGCCCTCGATGGCGACGTTTGCGGCCGGCAAGTGCTTGCGCCCGGGCCGGGTCATTCGAAAAAAGATCGAAGCCTATCGATCAGACTGAACCCGTCTGCGCCTGGCGGTTTTGTGGTCTTCAGCCATGCAGGTGATGATTGGCGGGACTGCCGCGACCACGTAAGCGCGCTTGCGCCCGGATTTGATACTCCGCGCCAGCAAAAGAGATCGCGGCCGCGGCAGACACAGGACGGCGACAAGCTCAACATCGAGCTCGCGCTCGATTGGTGGAAGCAATCGTTGCCCCTCAAGGGGACGTTTGGCGAGAGCTATCTGAAATCCCGCTCAATCACCTGCGATGAAAATCTATCGCACGTGGTCAGATTTCACCCCAACTGCGTTTTCGCGAACGACCGTTTCCCGGCGCTCGTTGCACTCGTTCGAAACATCGAGACCAACGAGCCGCAGGCAGTTCAACGAACCGCGCTCGACCATGAGGGGCGAGCAATCAAACGCGGCGGGAAGACGTTGCGCATGTCGCTCGGCCGGACGTCCAACGGCGCGATCAAAATTGATGATGACGCGGACGTCACGTACGGGCTCTCAATCGGCGAGGGACTCGAAACCACGCTGAGCGGACGCATCTTCGGTTACCGGCCCGCGTGGGCTGTTCTCTCAGCGTCAGCAATCGCGGCATTTCCTGTGCTCAACGGGATCCAATCGCTGACAGTCTTCGGGGAAAACGACGCAAGCGGAGCGAACGAGCGGGCAGTCAAGGAATGCTCTGCACGATGGAAAGACGCAGGCCGCGAAGTGTTCCGTCTTCGCCCGCTCATAGGAAACGATCTCAACGACGAACTCCAAGCTGAGGCGCGCAATGCCAGCGCTTGAAAATGCCCCGCCTCGCGCGCATGGCCCGGAGCGTGCACCCTCTGGCGATCGCAGTCAAAACAACTCTGCATCCAAGCGCAGGATGAAACTCGAACGCATCCACGATGCAGCACATGAAGCTCTCAGAGAACCAGATAGTTACTTAATCAAAGGCCTGCTTGATGATGCCGCCTTCAGCGTCATCTATGGCGATGCAAACAGCGGCAAAACATTCATCGCTCTCGACATGGCTTTCCGGGTTGCATCCGGCCTCCCCTTCGAGGAGAGAAAAGTCAAGCATGGCCTCGTTATCTATGTCTCAGCGGAAGGAGGGAAACGGATCAAGCGGCGTCTCGCAGCCCTGATAAAGAAATACGCAGATGAAAATGCGCCACGCGCACTATTCTCACTGCTCAATTATTCGATCGACCTTCGCTCGAACGGCGCAGACCTATGCGAGCTGATCAAACTCATCAAGGCAGAAGAGGCTGAATTAAACGCAAAATGCGTCTGGGTCATAGTTGACACCCTCGCCCGGGCGATGAACGGCGGCGATGAAAACAGCCCCGTCGATATGGGAAAAATTGTCAGCGCGGCCGATCGCATCCGGGACGAAACCGGCGCTCACTTCACTTATATTCATCATACAGGAAAAGACGCAGCGCGCGGCGCGCGCGGGCATTCACTTCTGCGGGCGGCAACCGATACAGAAATTGAAGTCGCGTCAAATCAGGTAAGAACGACAAAACAACGCGACATGGAGTGCAACTTCGCACTTGGATTCGACCTTGCCGATATTCCTATCGGAACCGATCCAAACGGGGAGCCTGTCAAATCCGCAATCGTCAATTGGCGCCCGCTCGCAGGTGAAAACAGGTTGAAGAACAAGAAACGGCCGGTCCCGATGACCCTGCGCCTTCTCATGGATACCGTTGAAGCAGCCCTCGATGAGGCTGGAAAAAAAATCCGCCCGTTCCAGGATGGCCCATTAATCAAGGCCGCGCCCGACAAAACCATCCGGGCAAGATATTATGTCAGAATTGCCGAAAAGGCTGAAGACGGAGAAGACCCGGACCGGCTCGCGGAGCGCCAGCGCAAAAACTTCAATAATGCAATCAAGCTGGCTCTTGACCGTAAAGACTTGATGGCGGGCGAATACAATAATGAACGCTGGATTTGGTTTCCATACCCCTAACAGCCTTAAGCGCTGGCGGGAAAAGCGGGAAAAATTCCCGGTATTCCCGCAGCGGGACAACCAGAGCCTCTCTGACATGTTCCCTGGCGGGAAAAGCGGGAAAGTTTCCCGGTCAAAAAGGCCTCTGCGCAGCTTAAGCCCCCGAGGGGAGCTTAAGCTCTGGCGGGAAAATTTGAACTTTCCCGGTATACCTGCATTTTCCTACCAACCTTAAGCGCTGGCGGGAACGTTCACGCAATGGCGCAGCTTTCGCCCCCGAGGGAAAACAGCGGGAAAAGCGGGAAAAGCGGGAAAAATTCCCGGTATTCCCGCTTTCCCGGAAATCACGTTGGGACCGTGAAGGGAGGATGATCATTCTCTCGCGGGAAAGACCTTCACCTTCACGGGATGAAACAAGGCCTTCCGTCAGCCTTCCCTTCTCGTTCACCCACCCCGCCCCGGCCGCGCGGCTTGCTGGCGGCCGTTCCGCCCGGCATGGCTCTCATCCCCCTGCCCCGCCGCCCGGCCCGCCAGCGGCCTTCCCAGCCCCGCACGTTTTAGATGCCGGGAGGCTCGACCGGCCGAGGCGAAATGCTCGAATTCGGCTCGTTTTGAGTGGCTGCCCGCACATTGGCTGCAGCGGCCTTCTCGAATTCGCGGCAGGCGCGGATGGAGCGCCATCCCTTGCAACCAGGCTTGTTCAAGCCTGGTTTTCCGCTCACTGAAATTCTTCCTCCTCACGGTAATTTTGCCGGAGCAACAGAGGGCCTTCAGCTGGGCAGATTGCCGCAAGGTCCGGCCGGGCTGAACCGGCCATGGAATGGTTCATGACGTGCTCAGAGCCGCCTGGTGACAGATAAGCCGTTGATGTTGCAGGAGTTGTTGATAACAAGTTTGGGGGTACTTATTTCTGGGGCAACAGGCGGGCAACGATGATATGATTTCATCATGAAATTTGATGTTGAGACTGAACCGATGAACTCAGCTGAAATTGCCGCCCCGGCCAAGGCGGCAGAGCGCTGGCCGGTTTGGCCACCGGTCCCGGCGCAGGGCATGGCAGCCCGCCAGAAAGGGGGCGCTGATGCTGCTTGATGAAAAAAAGACCGCGGACGGGGCGGCAACCGCCGCCGGGGACGGGCCTGGCGAGAACGCTTCGCCCGCGCAAAGCCTGCGAGCTTGGTTCGCGAGGCTTCAAACCGAGTACGATCAATTATGCCAGCAACGGCAACGGATTGAGAAACTCAACCGCGCGGAAGCTGAAATTCTCTCTGAGCTCAGCGAGCTCGAAGCCCGCGAGCGCGAGGCAATGTCTCAATGGGCGCAAACATGCACCGGCAGCCCGCCCGCGCCGTTAATGAGCGAGCGCGAGGCCTTGGCCCGGCGGCTCGCAGAGGCTCGCTCCATGGCCGCCGCAGCGGCGGGAAGTGTGCAAGAGATCGAGGAGAAGCAACGCGAGCTTGCCGCGCGAATGAATGAAGCTCGCACTCAACTGGAAACGGAAGTGCTCGCGAATTTTGAGGCCGAGGGTGAGGCCTTGCACGAACAGATTGACGCGAAAGCAACGTCACTGCGTGCCGTTCTCGCCGAAATGGGAGCATTGAGAATGTGGTTGTCGGAAACCGGCCACGCCCGCAACCGCGAGAAGCCCGATAGCGGCCAGCTATTCTTCCGCTTGTGCGAAAGCCTCGCGCGCGGGCAGCCCGACTGGTTTCCTTCAAATGAAGAAATTGACGCCGCGAAATCTCATTGGGAGAGAAGATTTCGAGACGCGAAGGGAGCACCGGGATGAAGATGTCTGACTTCGATAAGTTGCGGAAAGCCGCCGCGGCGGGCGACGAAATAGCGAAACGAGCGCTGCCGCTTTGGCGCGACATCGAGGCGCTGGAGCGGCGGCTGGAATCTCTCGAAAAGGAACGAAACGAACTTTTTCACGGTGCGTCCGGCCTGCCCCGCCGGGGCCGGACGCTGCATTGAGAAGGCTGGCGGCACTCTTGGGAGTTGATCATGACGAAAGCTAGAAGCCCCTTCGGCCCAGGGCAGCGCGCTCATCCGGGAGTCGCAACGATTGCAGATCCCGGCGGCCAAGTGACAACGCCGAAACCCGCTTCGCAACCGAAAGCCTATCCTCCACCGCCAGCGCCTCGCGCTCCCGGATGGCCCAACCCGTCGCGCTCCGGCGGCTCTCAGCCTCCCGTCATCAATGCGGGCGCGACGAAGGCGCCGAGGCTGCCGGCAACGGAATATCCCGGCACGTATCCCGCGCCGCCAACGCCAGGCCGCAAACGGTGATGACCGAAGGCCTGCCCCCGCATCTGCAACGGCGGTACGAGCAGGCGATGAGAATGCTCGGCGCTGCAATCACGCCGCTCGATCGCGCCCGCGCAAGGCATGACCTGCGCATCATCTGCGACGCAGATGACTCTGCTCTTTCGAGCCGGCCGCGCATCGGCCGTCCGTGCCGCAGCACGAATACTGGTGATGATATGACAAAATCCTGCGCTGTCAACTGGGCGATATCCGTCATGCTGAAGTTGAGATCGCCTGCGGCCGGGATTACGCTTGAGGCCATGAACGCCGATGGCGCACGGGTTGACGATGGCTGACGTCCGCCCGGAACGGAAACGCGTGAAGAGGGGACGTGCCTGCAAATTCTGCATGCATCCGGAACGCGGACGGATCGAGGTCGAGCTCGCCTGCGGGCGCTCGCTTGCCTCGCTCACGGCCCAGTTCGGGCTGAGTCAAATGAGTCTGCGCTGGCATTGGAAGCATCACGTCACCGAGGCGCGCAAAACCGAGATCCTCTGCGGCCCGGCTTATATTCGTGGTGTGGCCAAACGTGCGGCCGAGGAAGAACAGAGCATCCTCGAATATTTGTCGATCGTACGGAGCACGCTGGTACATCGGCTGCTCGAATGCAGTGAGCAGAAAAACTATATGTATGTGTCGATGCTATCGAGGCAGTTGGTGGCCTGCATCGATTCGATAGCCAGGGTCACGGGGCAGTTGCGTGCGGCCGGGATCACGATAAACAACCTGAACACGATCAACACGGTCAATGCGCCGCAGAGCGCCATTGATGACGCGTGGATAGCGAGGATGTTCGCAGCGATCATCCGCTCGCTGGCACCGTTTCCTGAGGCCCGTGAGGCCGCTGCAAAAGCGATGCGGGAGTTTTCGGCGCAGGAGAAGGCGAAATCGAACGGGCACCTGCCGCTGTTGATCGAGGCGCAACCCGTGAAGGCTGATGTTTGATCCTTCCACCATCGCCATGCAGCTGGCGGAGAGCCTGGAGACCGGCCGGCATGCGATCGCCCGGCCGAGCCAGCTTCCTCCTCATGGAGAATGGTCAATATGGCTCCTGCTTGCCGGCCGTGGCTTCGGCAAGACGCGTGCGGCGGCCGAGTGGGTGAAGGACAACATCGAGGCCGGCCGGGCGAGGAATGTCGCGATTGTTGGCGCCACGGCGGCCGATGTCAGGGATACGTGCGTTGAGGGGCCGTCCGGGATTCTGGCAATCAGCCCCAGCTGGAACCGGCCGGTTTATGAGCCGAGCAAGCGGCGGGTGACATGGCCCAATGGCGCGACGGCAACGTTGTTTTCCGCCGAGGAGCCTGACCGTCTTCGCGGTCCGAACCATGATCTGGCCTGGTGTGATGAGCTTGCGAGCTGGCAGAACCAGCAGGCGGCGTGGGACAATCTGATGCTGACGTTGCGTCTTGGCGAGCGGCCGAGGTGCTGCATTTCGACCACGCCGAAGCCGACGAAATTGCTCAAGGACCTGGTGTCGAGAGTGGGCCATGACGTGGTCATCACGAGGGGCTCGACACTTGAGAACCGGGCCAACCTGGCACCGGCTTTTCTCAGCCAGATCATGAGGAAGTATGAAGGCACGAGGCTCGGCCGGCAGGAGCTCGGCGCCGAGCTTCTCGAAGACATCGAGGGCGCACTCTGGAGCCTTGAGGTGATCGAGTCCGGCCGCCGCCAGCGAGGGGACGTGCCGGAGCTGAAACGGATCGTCGTTGCGATCGATCCGGCCGTGTCGAGCAACGCGAATTCGGATGAGACGGGCATTATCGTTGCTGGCCTTGGCGTTGATGGCCATGGCTATGTGCTTGCGGATGCCAGCGGGAAGTATCAGCCGAATGGCTGGGCCATGAAGGCGGTAGCGCTTTATCAGCGGTATTCTGCGGATCGCGTTGTTGCCGAGACGAACCAGGGCGGCTCGATGGTCGAGAGCACGCTGCGGAGCGTCGACGGCAACGTGTGCTTCAAGGCGGTGCATGCACGGCGGGGGAAGATGCTGCGGGCCGAGCCTGTGAGTGCACTGTACGAGCAGGGGCGGGTGCATCATGTGGGCGTGTTTGCCGAGCTGGAAGACCAGATGACCACATTCTCGGGCGGCGGGGACAGCCCGGACCGGCTCGATGCGCTCGTTTATGGGATGACGGAGTTGATGATTGAGAACCCTGAGCCTTCGATTATCACGTACATGCGAAATTTGGCTGAGAATCCGGACGAGGGGCCAACTGAGATGCCTGCCGCGCAGCTGGTGAGAGTGCGGGTTCCGGATGGGCTGACCGACGTGTTTGGGATGTCAGGGCGGCACTACCGGGTTGATGAGAGCCGCATCATCGCGGTCCTTCCCGATGACGTGCTGCCGATGAGAGCTGCCGGGTTCATGGAACTATGACCGCAGACGAAGCGATCCTGCGCATCATCTGCAGATGCAGATGACTTCGCCCTCACGGGCCGGCCGCGCATCGGCCGTCCACGCCGCGAGGCGTGAATGGTCAATATTATGACAATCCCGCGCGGCCGTCAACGTTGAGGTTAACGATGGCACACTCTCTTCTTGAGCTCGCTGCCCGCCTCGCGGCGCTGGCTGAGAAAGAAGCCGAAGCCATTGATGCGAGCAAACTGGCCGCCAAGATCGCGGAGATGCTCGGCCACGAGAATGAATCCGGGGCATCCAAACCGCGAATTCCCCCGAATTCCCCCGAATGTCTGCGAATGTCCACGAATAGGAAGGTGAGATGAACCTGCGCCCAGACTGGAGAGACGCCCTCATGGAGAAGAAACTGCAAATGCTGCGCTCACAAAACCGCGCCGCCTCGCTCATTCAGGACGCGAAACGCATGGGATTGAGCCTCAAGATCATGGACGGGCAGCTGCGCATCAAAGGAGGGAGCCGTCACAAGCTCGATCTCATCAAGGAGCTCCGGGCCCATGAGTACGATGTGCTCCTGCACCTGCGGGCAGTTCGATGAAACCGCGCCCCGGCTGGAGGGAGGCGCTCGCCACAAAGCGGCGGCTTATGTCGCTGCAGGAGCAGCCTATAAATGACGCCGCAGCCGGTCTCATCGAGGATGCCCGGCGGCATGGGCTGAGCCTGAAGGTTCGTGACGGGCGGCTGAGAGTTGTTGGCGGGCGGCGGAATGACCGGGAGTTGATTGCCCGGCTGCTCAAGCATGAAGGCGCTGTGATCAAGTGCTTGGGCGAAGGGCGCGGTCACGAGCTGGTTTGAGCGAGTCTGGCCCGGCCGGCCGCGGCACGGACAACTGGGGCCATCATATCGGGTTGATGGCAGGTGTGCCAGGCGGTAGCTATGCGTGTTCGCGCTGCAGTTCCTCAGCCGCCGCATTGTCTTTCGCGGCGACGGCCATTTGCATATTCAAAGCCTGCAATACTGCGGCGATCGTTTCATATCTCGGATGAGAGCCGGGAGAGAACGCTTTATATAAGCTCTCACGCCCTAGCCCAGCATCTCTAGCGATCTTTGCTACGCCGCGCGCCTTAACCACATTGAGAAGCGCAGCAAGCAAGACCTCGGGGTTAGGATCTTCAAGCGCCGCAGAAAGGTACTCGGCAATGACCTCATCATTGTCGAGATAGGCAGAAATGTCGAGAGGTGCATATCCAGCTGTCATTCCCCGCGCTCCTTCAACCCTCTAGCCATTTCTTTCGCGCGTTCTATATCGCGAGCCTGCGACGCCTTATCCCCGCCATTTAACAACAGGTAAACGCTTCGGCCGTTCCTCACAAAATAGATGCGGTAACCTGGCCCGCAGTGGACTCGCATTTCAGACACGCCATCACCTACAGGTCCACAATTGCCGAAATTGCCCGCCTCGGCTGACGTGAGCCTTGCCAGAATTCTAGCCTTGCCCCGGTTGTCCCGAAGCCTAGAGAGCCACTCATCGAAAACCGGGGTGGTGAGCAAAGTGTACAAGGAATATGTATCCAAATGGCTACAGCAATCAAGTAACACAATATTACCCGGCTCGGACTTCGTCTTATGGCTGATGGCACGTTTTATCCGCAAGCCTCTCTTGCCGGACGAGGATTAAAGGGCGGCAATCCGGGGGCGCGGCCTTAGCGTTTCCTCAGCCTCACTCCTGGACCTTCGCCGTTCTCATCGACAAAGATGACCCCGGCCTTTTCGAGCGCCCGCTGCAATGCTTCGAGGGTGACCCGGCGGGGATTGCGTGCGCCGCGCTCGAAGTCGATCACCGTCCGGAGCGCCACCATTGAGGCCGCGGCAAGCTTTTCCCGCGGCCAGTCGAGAAGCGCCCGCGCGGCCCGGCATTGCTCGGCAGTGATCATGATATAATCCCAATTGCCTCTTTTGTGTTGACAACATCTATGCAGAGTAGCATTATTCATGCGTACTGGCAATTTGCCACTATGGAGGAAATCCCATGATGAAAGGGAAGACAATCAAAGGACTTGCGGCGCTGACCGTGGCGCCTGGCGTCAACGAGAGCGATGAAACAGAGTCAGCGCTGCAGGCCGAGTTTCATCGCTACGAGCGCGCGATCCTGGCGTTCGAGCAGGAGGTGTGGAACCACAGAGAGCGGTTGAGGCAGGAGCACCGTGAGAGGATGAAAGAAATCCTGGACGGAGGCGGCCAATGACCGGGGGTCAAATTCTCTTCCTCGCCTCGGCGGCCTGCGTCATAGTCTGGGGCCTCGCCGTTTACGGCTTCGTGCGCCTCATCGGGGGATGATCATCGGTTTGCCGCCGCTGGCAAGGTGATAAGGAGGAAACGTCATGAGCACGCGCGACGATCTGGCCGCGAGGGATGAGATCATGCTGAGAGTGAAAGAAGCGCTGTCTGGGCTTCCGCCGGATCAGGAGAAGTTCGCTGGACTTCTCCTGCAGGCAATGGAAGAATTCCTGAAAATGCCGCCCGTCCCGGCGGGCATGGACCCTATCGAGGCGATCCGGCGCGATCTCCGGCGGCTGCGGGAAAAGCCGTCAGAATAGAGGCCGCCATGCCCCGCATCTGGTTCTCATTCCCCCGTATCTTGGGCATACGTCCGGGAATCAGCTTCAACCTGAACGAGCTTCGAGCAAGGCGCGGGCGTGAACCCTCGCCGGAGCGGCTTGCGCTCGAGGAATGGTGCAGGGCCATGCCCCGCCTGCCGCTTCGAACGCGCATGACGATTTGGGTCATTTACGCCCTCGCCCTTTATGGGCTGTTTTGCATCCTCGCGGCTGCCGCCAACGCAGGAACCTGCCGGACGTTCTCCGATGGCCCGGATGTTGTGACCAGCTGCGAGGATGGCTCCTTCACGGTGCGGCGCCCCAGCGGGCGGGCCGAGCGCTACGGCGAGCCGAACGCGGGCTTCGAACGCTACCCGGAGCAGCCTGAGCGGCCGGTTTACAGGCGGGGGCGGGGAGACTGACCCCGCCCGGATTTTCACTACCCGCGCAAAAGCTGGAAATTCGGGGAGATTGTCCAATGGCGGTCAACAAGGAAGAGATTTGGATGGCCGTTGAGCTGTTCCGTCATTGTTATAATTGCGGCACCGTGCAGGCAGCTTGCGAGGGCCTGGCGGCCTTTCTCAAGGAACGGAGCACCAAGTTTGAGGGGTGGCCAACAGATGCGGGCACACTTCGCACGGTTCACGCTGAGGTTCAGAGACAAGCAGAGGCGTCACCGTCTTTTCCGCCCCAGGCGATTTTATCGTTGCACATTGGCACTCAGGTCCAAATTGTTGGACGCGAGATCAATTTTGAGGATGTTCTTTCCTTTGCGCTCGCCGACCTGAGAGTTTGACCGGCTCGCCACGCCCGGATTTCGCGGAATTTTTTTCAAACGAAAAACCCGGAAAATCCGGGACCGGCGCGCATCGCCCGATTTTCGCTACCCAGGCAAATCAGGGAAAAATCTGGAACCGAGGGGCAACAAAGATTGGATTTCGAGCCGTCCAGCAGTGTCAGCTTGTTGCCCGGAATGTTGCCCCGGATAGATTCCGGCGCCGTTTTCAGCTTTCAATTCCGGTCCTAACCCTTTGATTTTGTTGGTGCCGCAAGAGGGATTCGAACCCCCGGCCCCATCATTACGAATGATGTGCTCTACCAGCTGAGCTATTGCGGCTTCCGGGAAGACAGTTGCTGGAACCTCTTAGTCAACGCCGCCCCGCTTAGCAATGCCGCTGCGCGCTGCGCGGGGCCTGTCCGCGCGTTCCGGCCCTAATGCGCTCCCGCGGCCTTTGGCGCGCTATCCTTAGCTTCACCCCTGCGCACCTGCGCCTCGGCCGAGGCCGGGCGCGGCTCCTCCCCTGCACCGCCGACGCCCTCTCCTGGTTGAGCCGCAGGCAAGGGACTGGAGGAACCAGGTTGGGGCGTGCCCGCTTTCGCAGGGGGAGGAATCGCGGCAGGCTCGTCCTTTTCCAAGAGAGCTGCCGGCTTGGCCGGCGGCGCAACAGCCTTGAAGATCGCCTCCTCCGCCTGCGCTTTGCCGCCTAAAGGCTGATCCGGCTTCTTCCATATGAAGGCGTCGAGCTTGCCCGTCACAGGAGAGGCTGGCAGCCATTGCTCGGAGATAAGCCCATCGGCGATCCAGCATGCATCGCGTGGCGCGCGCGAGGCCCGCGCCAGCCACTCCCGCGCATAGCCCCCATCCCCGTGCTCCGCCTCCTCGAGCTCGGCCATGAGCAAGCACATGCGTGCCGTCGGCGGCTCGCTGCCCTGAAGGAGGGGCTGCATGGCTTCGCGGGCCGCCACATATTCGCAGGCGGCGATCGCGGCGCCCGCCACGGTCATCGCGCTCTCGGGGTCACTGGGCGCAAGCTTGGCGAGCGCGCGCGCTCTTGCGAGCCGGTCCGAATTGGATTCCCCCGGGCGCAAATCGAGATAGACTTTGGCAAGATCGGGATGCGGCGCCAGCGGCCAAGCGGTTTCGATGATTTTTGCCGCCTTGCGGTTTGCCCCCTTGCGCGCAAAAAGGCGCGCCGCAAGCGCAACCGCTGGAACGAGATCGGGCGCGCGCTTGATGGCCTGGCGGGCAAGCCGCAGGGCCTGATCGGGCTCGGTATTCTCTTTTTCAAGCCCAATCGCCGTCATCAGCACGGCGCGCTGGCGCTCTCTTGTTTTTTTATCGATGAGCGAGCCGCTCGTCTCAAGCACATCGAGCGCGCCCTCCCAATCTTTTGCCAGCACGTGCTTCTTGAGAACCTCGGCGGCAGTCCAAGGCAGGGCCGCAATCCCATGCGCCGCCGTCGCAAAATGGTGCGCCGATTCGACGTCGCCCCGCCGGTGGGCATGGGCATGCAGTCCACGCAGGCCTAAAAGACGCATGTCATCGCGCCGCGTCATCTCGCGGAAAGCCGCCTCGACGGCACGATGATCGCCGGTGAGCTGAGCCGCCTCAGCTTTCAAAAGGAGTGCCAGCGGCTCTTCCGGCAAGAGCCTTTGCGCCTCGGCTGCGGCTCGAACCGCTTGCCGGCCATCGCCAGTCCCGACGGCGACAATTCCACGCGAAAGAGCGCTGTAGCCCTTCTCCCGGCGCCTTGCCTCGCGCCCACCCGAGAGATGCTGGGGCAAGCGGAAAAGAAACAGCAAGAGGTTCCAGGCCGCAATCAGCGCTGCCACGATCGCAAGGAGCACCCCGGCTGCGACAAGGACCGTCGTCTCGACCCTGTAGCCTTGCCAATTCAGGACGATATCGCCTGGGCGGTCGATGAGCCAGCCAAGGCCGAAGGCAAAGGCGGCAAGCAGGGCGAAAAAAACAAGAATCCGGATCATAATGTTTCCCGGCGGCAGTTAGTCCGATCACACGGGCCAAGACTTACGTCTTAGGCTTGCCCAGTGCAGCGACGGCATCGGCCTCGATCTGCCTTGCGGCCTTGAGGGCTGCGGAGCGGATCTGCGCCGCATCGGCCCAGCTCTGGGACGCAGCCCTCGCCTCCGGCGGCAATTCTTGCCATAGGCTCAGCGCCTTATCGAGATCGTGCTCTTTGAGGGCGGATTCGATTCGGTCGATGAGCGCTTGAACGCCATCTCCTTCGCCGCCAAGTCGATGGATTCGCACGAGAGATTTGGCGTGGCGCGAGAGCGTACTAAAGAAATCCGCATTCTCCTGCCCTGACGACCCGCCGGCTGCGATCTTCGGAGCAAGCGACCCAAAGTCGGCTGCGAGCTGATGGTGACTTGCCACAGTGGCTTGGGGCGCGGCGCGCAGCTGGGCGAGGGCGGCGTGCGGAACGCCGAGTGCCTCTAGCGAGGCAAGCTCGCTCGAAAATTCGGTGCCGCTGTCTAACCGGCGCATTAAACTCTGGGCCACAACCGCGATCGCCTGTGCGCGCGAGGCATGCTGGACCGCCGCGCTCTCGCGCTCCGGCTGCGCCCTGGTCGCCCCTTTTGGAGCGGTCAGCGCCGGCTCCAATGACGCAAGCTTTTGTTCAAGAGCAGCGAGCCTTGTCTCGAGCGGGCCGGTGTCCGCTCCCTGTGCATGACCGGCCGCGCTCTCTTGGCCTGCGGCTGCAGAGAGTTTTTGCGCCTCGCTAGCGGCCTTGCCAGCCTCGTCCTTCGCGGAGGTTGCAGCCTCGGCGGCATTCGCCACAGCGCTCTCGGCCGAGGTCATTCTCTTTTCAAGAGATTCGAACCCGGCGCGTAAGGACGCGCTTGCCGACTCCTGCTTTGCTTCCAGACTATCGATGCGGGAAACCAATGCTGCGGTTTCACTCTCGCCAGAACGCTCGTGCGGGGAAATGCCGGTAATTTGCGGCCCGGCAAAGTGAAGGGCCGCAATGGCAGCGCCCGCGCCAAGGCCAGCGCCCGCGATGGCTGTTGCCGCAAGCGCAGGAAAAAGCCGGCGCGGTCTGTTTTGCGGGCCGCGGACTGGGGCCGCCGGCTCTAGCGCAGCTCGTGCAGAAGCCGCCGCCTCCGCATGAGCGGGCGCCTTCTCCTGATCGTTGAGCGCGGCGGCCAGCGAGTCCGGCTGCGGCGCATTGTTCGAGTCCCGCTGTGCCTGGGCAGCCGCATCGCTTTCGCTCGCGGAGTTGTCTGCAGTTGCGCCCTGCGCCAGCCCTTCCGCCAACGCAGAGCCATCCTGCCGGGGTTGAGCTAAAGCAGGCTCGCTCTCTTTGAGAAATTCTTCCTTGCTGCTGTTCATCGCGGCGCCGCCTTCAATTTCCCGGTCTTTGTAAAGGAACCCGTTGACTCGCGCAACGGCCGCAGGCGCGGACCAGAGCGCTTGCACCCCAAGAGCCAAAATTGGCGGCTAGGCAAGTCCTCATGCAGTTCAAGCCCGCATGGCCTCACGGCTGATAAAAAGACGAATGGGCTGCGGCCTGCTCTACTGCCCCGGTCTCCAAAGTTCCTTTGATGGCGTGGTAGCTGCACTCTCCGCGAGATGCCCCTTATATTCCGCACGAGCATGCATCTTTGTGCGCCTGCGCAAAGCTGGCGGATCGGCGCAATAATGGCAGCGAGCTTGGAGCAAGCTTGGTTTGCAACACTTCCTTGCCCGGCGCGTTTTGTAGGGAAGCGAGAAGGCAAGCATCTTATCGATCAGGCCGGGGAGGTCTTTTAGCCTGGAGCCGCAGTATCTCGCGTCCAGGCTGCAAAACGGGCAATGAGCTTAGACGAAAGATAGCTGCGCAGAACAGATTCCAGCTTTTGACGGGGATCGAAATTGGGGTGCGCTGACTCGAACCACGGGCTTCCCGCAACCTCTTGTTGAAAACGTTTTGAAAACATTCAACGGCATGAAGCACGGCTTGCAGAAGGTCCAATCGCGAGTATAGCTTTTGTTAACAATTCTTGGGGTTGCGGTGCGCGCGGACTTTGCACGGCATGAAGCAAGCAACGGACGAGTCAGCTAATTTGAATCGCAAAGCCGGTCGAATTAGGCTCGTTCTCTTAAGGAATATGAGCAAGGGCCCGGCATGATGCACCCGGTTGATAGCCTTTAGGAGGGCTCGATGTCCTGGACCGATGACCGCATCGAGTTATTGAAAAAACTTTGGCTCGAGGGCTGGAGCGCGAGCCGGATTGCCGCTGAGCTCGGCTCTCCGATTACCCGCAATGCGGTGATCGGCAAAGTTTACCGGCTTGGACTTTCCGGCCGTGCTAAACCTCAGTCCCGAGATCTCCCAGATGCGCCTGCCCATCAAAAACCAGCGCCGCGCCCTCCCAGCGCTGCGCGCGCGCCGCGATTTGCAGGAAATGCGGCTCTTGCGTTGGACTCGCTGGAGGCCGAGCTCCCCCTTCCAGAGGCTCCCAGGGATATCGTCGTCCCTATCTGCGAGCCAGTCACGATTCTGGAGCTGCGCGAGTCAATGTGCCGCTGGCCGATAGGCGATCCGGCACAATCCGATTTCCGCTTTTGCGGCGCTAAGAAGCTTCCCGGGCAGGGCCCCTATTGCGCCTGCCACTCGGCCATTGCTTTCCAGACCGTTCAGGAGCGCCGGCGGGACCGGAGATAGGATTTCCGGAATCTGGTTCCCTCAAGATAGAGTGTCCCAAAGCCTTTCCTAAAAAGCCTTTCCTAAAATGCAAGTTGAGCGGTGCCAGCATTGAGCCGTTCGCCGGGCCGCAGCCAATTCGATCGAGAAGCGGACCACGGTCATGCCGGGGCTTCCGGCACATAATCGGCTCTGCCCGTCCATGCGATTTTGAGCGGAATTGAGCAGCCTAGCACAGCGGACCGGGGGTGTTGAGCGGCGTTCCTGCCTCGACTCTTAAGGCTCGTTTACACTTGGCCGCGCGGCCTCACTGCCGGCTCAAGCCGTGCAATGAGGCTCGAGGTATCCCAGCGGCCTCCGCCCATCTCCTGCACCTCGGCATAGAACTGATCGATCAGCGCCGCGACGGGAAGGCTTGCGCCGTTCCGGCGAGCCTCTTCAAGGCAAAGCGCGAGATCTTTGCGCATCCAATCGACCGCAAACCCGAAACTGAATTCTCCGGCGCTCATGGTTTTGTGACGGTTCTCCATTTGCCAGGATTGCGCCGCGCCCTTGCTGATGATTTCCACAACGGCACCAGGATCGAGCTTTGCCCGTTTGGCGAAATGAAGCCCCTCCGCCAAGCTCTGAACGAGGCCTGCAATGCAAATTTGGTTGATCATCTTGGTAAGCTGCCCAGATCCGGGCGGCCCCATAAGACGGCAGGCCCTTGCATAACAACGAATGACACTTTCGGCTTTCGCGTAGTCGGCCTGGGTACCCCCGCACATGACGCTGAGCGTGCCGTTTTGGGCTCCAGACTGGCCGCCCGAAACTGGCGCGTCGAGGAAGCCCGATCTTTGCGCCTGCGCGGCTGCGTGGAGCTCACGGGCGATTGTGGCAGAGGCCGTTGTGTGGTCGACAAAAACAGCCGCCTTCGCAAGGCTTTTGAAAGCGCCTTGCGGTCCGAGCGTTACCTCGCGCAAATCATCATCGTTGCCAACACAGGCAAAGACGAGGTCTTGGCCTGACGCCGCCTCCGCAGGAGTCGGCGCAAAGCGCCCGCGAAACTCCTCAAGCCACCTCTCGGCCCGCGCGGCGGTGCGATTATAAACCGTGACCTCATGGCCTTTTGTTGCGAGATGGCCAGCCATGGGATAGCCCATGGTGCCGAGCCCTATGAATGCAACTTTCGCCATGAGCTCTCCCCGGCCCCTGAGGGCCATCCTCAATTGATTTTAAACTCGAAATATTTTGCCGCGATTCTGGCGAAAGTGCCATCAGCCATCGAGGAGGCCAGGGCTTTATCGAGCTGCGCTTTTAGCACCTGATCCTCCTTGCGCAGCCCAATGCCAATGCCTTCGCCGAAATAAGCTGGATCGTGCGGCACGTCCGCTACGATAATACAGCAGTTCCCCTCTTTACGTTTTTTCATGAAATCGAAAACTGCATCCTTGCTCGCAAGAACGGTATCGACGCGGCCCTCCGCAAGATCAAGGATCGCTTCCTCGAGCGTTGCATAGGGCCGGATCTCCGATTGCTTATAGACGTCCCCGGCGTAAGCCTCCTGCGCGCTGCCGGATTCGACGCCGATCGACTTGCCGACAAGCCCAGGCGGACTCATGTCAAGGGACGAGTGCTCTTTCGAAGTGAGGAAAGACGAAGGCATGCGGACATAGGGCCTTGTAAACGCAATCTTCTGTCCTGCGTCATCGTTGATGTCCATCGCCGCCATGATCGCATCATATTTGTTCGCGAGAAGGCCAGGGATAAGATCATCCCAATTCTGCGCGACGAAGGTGCAGCTAACCCTCATCCGTTCGCATAAGTCGCGCGCAAGGTCGATTTCGAAACCGGAGAGCTTGTTGCTCTCGAGATAATTGTAAGGCGGCCTGGCGCCTTCGCTCGCTATTCTCAGTGTGATTGGGGCGGCTTGCAAAAGGCTTGGGCCCGGAAATCCGGCCGGCAAAGAGAGCAGCGTGAAAAGGAAAGGCCCAAGAACATAAGCCGCGGGCTTCAAAATACGGGCGCGGCGATTGCGAATGCCCAACGGTCAGGACCCCTTGATTTTTTCGGATCGAGCCATCCCGGCTTGGCCCGGGGACCGGTCCTGCGCTTCATAGTGGCACGCTTGAAGGAGGGCAAGCCGCCTTCTATAACTGAAAAAAGCCTTTGCGGGAGCGGTTATGGCGAGCGAGCAAGACGTTCTCAAGGCGTTGCAGGCCGTCCCCGGACCGGACGGTAAGACGCCGCTGCCGCAGTCTGGCGCGCTCTCCGGCCTGACGGTAAAGGACGGTAAGGTTTTCGTTTCGATCACGGCCGATCCGCGCAGGCCGGCAGCCTCAGAGCCGGTGCGCGCCGCGGCCGAGACAGCGATCCGGCGTCTGCCCGGAGTTCAGCGCGCAATCGTGAGCCTCACCGCGAGCAAGGCGCCCGCGCCTTCGCCAAGGCCGCAGCCGCCGCGCGGGATTGCGATCCCGGGAATTTCAAACATTATCGCCGTGGCTTCGGGCAAGGGCGGCGTCGGCAAATCGACCTGCGCGGTCAATGTGGCGATCGCGCTTGCGGGTCTTGGCTGGCGGGTTGGCATTCTTGATGCCGATGTTTACGGCCCCTCGCTCCCTCGCCTGCTCGGCTTGAATACGAGGCCTGCTGCCGAAGGCCGCACGATTCAGCCGCTTGCCGCCTATGGCCTGAAAGCGATGTCAATCGGTTTTCTCGTCGATGAAGAAGAGGCGATGATCTGGCGCGGGCCAATGGTGATGTCGGCGATCCAGCAACTCCTGCGCGACGTCGCCTGGGGCGAGCTTGATTGCCTTATCGTCGATATGCCACCGGGGACCGGGGATGCGCAGCTCACGCTTGCGCAAAGCGTCGCGCTTGCCGGCGCCGTCATCGTTTCGACGCCGCAGGACCTCGCCCTCATCGATGCGCGCCGCGGAATCGCCATGTTCAATAAGGTCGCGGTGCCGGTCCTCGGCATCATTGAGAACATGAGCTACTTCATCTGTCCGCATTGCGGCGGGCGCACCGATATTTTCGCCCATGGCGGCGCGCGCCACGAGGCGGAAAAATACGGCGCCCCGTTCTTAGGCGAGGTGCCGCTCGATATCGCAATCCGCGAGCAGTCGGATTCGGGACGCCCCGTCGCAGCCGTTGATCCTGACGGCGCGCTTGCCAAAGCCTACCGCGCCATCGCTGAGAAGGTGAAGGCGGCGCTTGAGGCAGGCCGCGCCCGCGCCGCGCCGAAAATTACGGTCGAGTAACGGCCCCCCACCGCACCGGATCTTACCGGAGCGCTTCAGGTGAAACATCTGGGTCCGGTTTGCGGCCGCTGCGCGAGAGCAAACGCGCAGCGGCAAGCAAGCTCGCGGGCATGCGTTCCAAACCAAGCTTCACTTTGGACAGATATAAATGGTCGCATGATACGATTGTGCAGCAATGGCCGGGCCCGATTGCGCGCCTTTACCACGCGCAACCGTTGAGCGGGGAGATTGCAGAATGAGCGGCTACCGGGAGTACACCTATGAGCGCGACGGAAAGGGAAGAAGGGCCAAAATCTATGCCTTTTTCGCAGTTCTCTCTTACGTTTTGATTGCCCTTTTGCACCAGGCCTTCTCGTGGATCGGCCTGAATGAGCTCTCTAAAGGGACGGCGATCGATTTAGCATTTTATGTTGGCTCGCTCGGCTGGGCCGGCTTATTCCTGCTTCTCACCTCCTCCTTCGATAAGCATTTATGGAAGCTGCCTGTGACGAGGCGTATTGCCGCGCTGCTCGGCGAAACCATTCCCCCGGATCTGTCGGGCAATTACTTGGGCATATTGAGCTTTAATGTTGGTGGCGTTGAGCAGAAAGGAAAAGTGAAGGTCGGGATTGTGCAAACATGGCAGCGCATGGCCTATACGCTCAATGTTCTCGATCCGAAGATGGGGGCGGGCGGGGAATCGCATGGCCGGCTCTTCCACATCGAAGGCCCTCTGGCCGATGACACAGTTCGGCTGGTCCACACCTACCGCTACCGCCAGATGCGGCCGAACCCCTATGGCTCCGGACAAACCCAGATCACCATCGAGGGCACATCGGCTTTAAGGTTTAGGCCCAGCAAGAATGGGTGGATCATCGACGGCAACTATTATTCCAGCGAGGGCGCCACCGGCACAATCGAGCTCCAGGCAATTCCGTGAACTGGGCGTTAAATGTACAAGAACGTCATTGCGAGCGGAGCGAAGCAATCCGGTGCTGCCCCTGGATTGCTTCGGAGCTCACGCTCCTCGCAATGACATCCAGGGTGCGCATTAGAGGACGCGCGCAATGCCGCGCTCTTGAATTGCTTCGTCATGCCCGGCTTAAGCCGGCACCCAAGAGTTGTATATTTGATAAAGTATATTATCACACATGCAGCCAAAGTCTTTGAAGAAGCGGTGAACCTCTCGGCCGCACATCGCCTCAAGACATTAAGATTCTGATCGAAATCCACGCTGCTCCAGCACCCTCCGCACCGCCTCGACAAGCTCCCCTTCCGGCACGCTGAACTGCGCTTTGGCGCGAAGCTCGACGTAATCCGCGCGATGCTTGGTTGAGGCGGCAAGATCGGCGCCGAGAAGAAGATCGCGGATCGTCACCTGCGGACCATCTTTATGATCGCGCTCGTTCGAGCCTTGGATCACGGCGCAGGGAGAGCGGCGCTTATCCGCATATTTGAGCTGCGCATTCATGCCCGCGGCCCCGAGATAGGGCTCGGCAGCAATCCCGGCCTCGCGCAGCTTCGCAACAAAGCTTTGATAGCGGGCGAGGTGCTCTCTATCGAGCACGAGGACCACAACAGGCCCGCGCCGCGCCGCGCCCGCAACAACCGGCGAGTTGATCGCTTTCAGCGCCGCATAGAGCCGCGAAACGCCAATGGAAAAGCCAGTCGAGGGGATATTCTCGCCGCGGAAGCGGCCAATGAGCCCGTCATAGCGCCCGCCCCCGCCGACCGAGCCAAAGCGCACGGGCTTGCCATCTTCGCCCGCGATCTCGAAGGTTAGGTCAGCCTCGAAGACGGGCCCCGTGTAATATTCGAGCCCGCGCACGACAGAGGGGTCGATGCGGATGCGGTCCTCATATCCCGCTGCGGCAATGAGCGTTTCGATCTCTGCGAGTTCCGCGCGTCCCTGCTCGCCGGTTTCATTGCCGCCAAGAGTTGCTGCCAAGCCATTCGCTGCCGGTTTTTCCGGGCCGATCAGCGCGAGCACAACGCCGGTCTGCTCCTCGCCCAGTCCCGCCCCCTTCGTAAAATCGCCGCTCTCGTCCCGCCGCCCCGGCCCGAGCAAGAGCCGCACGCCCTCAAGCCCGAGGCGATCATATTTATCGATCGCCCGCAAGACCGTGAGTCTTCGCCCGGCGTTCTCCTCGCCGCCCAGGCCAATCGACTCAAGCACCCCATCGAGTACCTTCCGGTTGTTGAGCTTGATTACATATTGCCCGCGCTTGATGCCGAGCCGCTCCAGCGTATCGGCGGCCATCATGCACATCTCGGCGTCCGCCGCGGGGCTCGCCGCGCCGACTGTATCGGCATCGAATTGCATGAACTGGCGGAAGCGCCCGGGCCCCGGCTTTTCGTTGCGGAACACATAACCTGTCCGGTAGCTGCGGTAGGGCTTTGGGAGGCGGTCGAAATTCTCGGCCACGAACCGGGCGAGCGGCGCCGTCAAATCATAGCGCAGAGAGAGCCAGCTCTCGTCCTCGTCCTTGAACGAAAAGACTCCCTCGTTCGGCCGGTCCTGATCGGGCAGAAATTTGCCGAGCGCCTCGGTGAACTCGATGGCCGGCGTCTCGACCGCCTCGAAACCGTAAAGCTCATACGTCTCCCTTATCGCCGCGAGCATTTTCTCGCTCGCCGCAATCTCCTCCGGCCCGCGGTCGGCAAAGCCGCGCGGCAGTTTGGCAAAACCCGCGCCCGCGCCCATTTTCTTCTCTCTCATGGGTCAAAACAGTTCCCGGGGCCGCAGTTCTAGGGAGAGGCTGCTGCTGGGGCAAGCCGGGCCCATTCAGGCTTGGCCCTTGGATAGGCGGGGAAAGCCCCTATATTTGCGCCGCGGGGGGAGCCCCCCGGAAAAAGGGGAGAAGACGCATGTCACCCGACGAACGCCAGTTGCTTACAGATTTGTTCGGACGCATCCGCAGCACGGCGAACTCGCCGCGCGATCCGGAAGCCGAGGCGTTGATCCAGGCTGAAACGAGGGCTCAGCCATATGCGCCCTATTATCTGGCCCAAACAGTTCTCGTCCAACAGCAGGCGCTGAGCGCCGCCAACGACCGCTTGCAGGAGCTCGAGGGGAAGGTCAAGGACCTTGAAGGCCAGGCGGCAGGCCGTTCGCGCGCGGGCGGTTTCTTGAGCGGGCTTGGCTCGTTGTTCGGCAGCGGACCGCCGCAGCCGCCGCGCGCGCCTTCAGCGCCGCCCCGGGAGCGCGGATGGGGTCAGCAGGCTCCACAGCCTGGGTGGCAGCAGCCGCAACCGGCAGCGCCGGGCGGTGCAGGCCCCTGGGGAGCTTCGCCTCCTGGAGCGGGGGGCGGCGGCAGCTTCTTGCGCGGCGCGCTTGGGACGGCCGCGGGCGTGGCCGGCGGCGTTCTGCTGGCCGATTCGATCCGCGGCCTCTTTGCCGGGCACGGGAATCCTTATGGGATCGGCAGCGGCTTTGGGGCCCCGGGCTTTGGGGGCGAGACGGTCGTCAACAATTACTTTGAAGGCCAGCCCGATCTCAGCGCGCAAGACGCGCTTCAAGACGCCGAGCAAGACGCCGACGATAATCTGCAATATGCGCAAGACGTCCAGCAAGATGCCGACCAGGACATGAGCGATATCCAGGACGCGGATTTCGGCGGGGATGGCTTCGGCTCGAGCGATGATGGAAGCTACGACGTCTAAGTTTTCCGGCGGCCGGTCCGCTGCGGCCGGGCCCTGACCAACAGAGCCTGCTCACCGGGCGTGCGCCAGCAGCACGTCGGCAAACGCTTCGCCGCTGTGTGCGCGTGCGAAGGCCAAGGCGCGCGCCTTTGCTTGCGCTTGTGCTGAGGCAAGGCGAGCGAGGAGACGGAGAATCGCCCCCGCGAGCGCCTCGCCCGTGTAAGGGGCGAAGATTTCGCCTTCCGCATCTTCGCTTTCGATGCTGGCGGCCGCAAATGTTCCCTCCGAGGCGATGAGCGGCAGCCCCGCCGCGACGGCTTCCGTGAATACGCCCGAGCCGCGCAGGCCGAAAATCTGCGGGTCATAGGGCAGAAGCATGATGTCAGCCTCGCGCATTAAATCCTGGTAGCCCCCGGCAGTTAGCACGCCCTCCGCAAGCCGCACGCCCCTAAACGTGCGCAAAGCGCGCTCAGCCGCGACCGCCCGCTGCTCCCAGCCGCCATGGTGAATTTGCACGAGAAATTCGGCATCGGAAGTTGCGGCCTGGCAAAGCGCGATTGCTTCGGGGAGCAGGTGGAAGCCCTTGTCGCAGCGTGAGTCGCCGAGAAAGCCAAGGCGGACTTTGCCGTCATGAGGCCGCTCGCGCGCGGCCAAGGGTGCGCCAAAAGGCAAGGGCAGGATTTTCGTCGAGACCCCGAACTCGCGCCTGAAGAGCGCCTGCATCGCTTTGTTTTCGGTCGTAAAAAAGAGTGAGCGGCCGGTCATCTCCTCCGCTAGAGCGAAGGCCTGCCGGTAATAATTTGCCCCAAGCCGGGAGACCTGCGCCCACGGCACATAAGTTGGCGGAAACATCAAATGGCAGACCACAGGCGCAATCGCCCGGCGGCGCTTTGCGCGCAAGAACCGGACAAGGCCCGCAAGCTGGTTTTGGGTGATCGCTGGCAGGGCCACGACATTGGCCGGATCCCAGATTTCCTGCGGCAGGCGGGCCAAATCATCCTCGAAAGCCTCGTTGATAAGTTTCCATGTCCGTGGCTCTGAATGCGGCGAGGAGAGGCCGTCACGAAGCCGCAAGACTGCCGCGAGCCGCTGCAAGCCTTGCGCAAGAGGACTAAGCTCAGCGCATTCATAGAGAGAGCGGCTGAAGTGCGGAGTTGCGCCAAGTTCGGCGGCGATCGGCGGATCAAGCGCGCGCATTCCGAAAACCCGATGGGGGATGTTCCGCCGCGATAACGTCTCGACTATAATCTTTGCTAAGTTATAGCTATGTCCACCCTTTCCGATTAAACCAGGGTCGAGAAAAATCAGCTCCATTGATCACGCCCTATGACCATTGCTATGGCGCTAGCGGTTTGCGCCCGCTTTGCGCCATTTTGCTGACCAAGCCAGCAAGTGCTGATGGCAATTGCTTCTGATCGTTCACTTCCGCATCCGGAGCCCGGCATGCCTTTGACGCGAAAACGCATCCTCGTCACCGGCGGGGCCGGCTTTATAGGCACACATCTTTGCCGCAGGCTGCTGGCGCAGAGCCACGAGGTCCTCTGCGCCGACAATTTCTTCAGCGGGCGGCGCGCCAATATCGAGGATCTCCTCGAGAAGAAACGTTTCGAGCTGCTGCGGCACGACGTGACCTTCCCCCTCTATGTCGAGGTCGATGAAATCTACAATCTCGCCTGCCCAGCCTCTCCAATCCATTATCAATGGGATCCCGTCCAGACAACAAAGACCAGCGTCTCTGGCGCAATCAATATGCTTGGTCTTGCCAAGCGCCTGAAGATCCCGATTTTGCAAGCCTCGACATCGGAAGTCTATGGTGACCCAACCGTTCATCCGCAGCACGAGGACTATTGGGGCAATGTCAACCCGATTGGCAGCCGCTCCTGCTATGACGAGGGAAAACGCTGCGCCGAAACTTTGTTCTTTGACTATCACCGCCAGCATAAGATCAGCATTAAGGTCGCGCGCATCTTCAATACCTACGGGCCTTATATGCGGCCCGATGACGGGCGTGTGGTGTCGAACTTCATTTGCCAAGCTTTGCTTGGGCGAGACATCACCATTTTCGGCGAGGGCACGCAGACGCGCTCCTTTTGCTACGTGACCGATCTCATTGAAGGACTCGATCTCCTCATGAATTCGCCACCCGAAGTGACGGGCCCCATCAATCTTGGCAACCCTGGCGAATTCACGATTCGCGAGCTTGCTGAACGCATTCTGGCACTCACCGGATCAAAGTCGAATATTGTTCGCAAGCCATTGCCGGATGACGATCCGAAACAGCGCCAGCCTGACATCGGCCTTGCCGGACAGCTCCTCGGCTGGCGGCCAAGAGTCACGCTCGACGAGGGCTTGCGGTCAACGATAGACTATTTCGAAGCTTTGTTTTGCGCACACGGCACAAGCACGGCCGCGAGCGGACAGAACCGGTAGCGCAGTCTCGCGAAGCGCAGGATCCTGATGCGGCCATGATCAGCGCCCGCCCCCTCGCCTGCCCGCCTTTGCTGACAGGACCGCGCGCAAGATCGCGTAGGGAGGCGCCTTCAGGCGCGTGAGCAATAAGACGAAATTGAAAAACCCGAGCTCGTTGGCAACGATCCTGGCATTTGCCACGAGCTTTGCAGCGGCATAGCTGCGGCAGCCCTTAACCTCGGCGGGAATTCGCGGCCAGGCCGAATCGAGCCTCTCCAATGCCAGCATATATTGCTGAGGCGACTCCAATTTCCGCAAAAAAAGCTTCGCGCTATCGATCAGATGGCCAATGACCAGCTTCCGCCCCAGTAGGTCATTGTCCGCCGGACCACCCCTCTCGTAATTCAAAATGCCGTAGAGATGCGGATGTTTGGAGAAGACATTCATTCCATGGAGGCGGTAGATGGCAAGCGGGCGGTCGATCAGAACGCTTCCCATGAGGATGCCAATTCCGCGCAAGACATAGGCGTCTGTGCAACTGCGAAGCTCCGCTAGTCTGCCATTGTTCAAAAACAATTGAAGCGCTTCGCGGCGAAAGCAATTTCCGGACGTCGGCGCCCAGTGCCATGCCTTGAAATCACACTCTGCCGGTTCGATGAGGTGGACCTGGTTTTCGATTCCGGCGTTTGCACCGCTTAGAGACCATAGCTCCGGAGCAATTGCGTCGATTCTGCGCAGGAGATCGCGCTTTCTACCCGCTCCTTTGCGGACGTATGCGCTCAATCCAGGGATAGTCCCCAAAACCATCCGGGAATCGACCGATTGAATCATATCAGCAGATGTGAAACCGGCCGGAACCCGCAGAGACAAATGCACGAATATATGAGTCTCGATGCATGAGGACAGGAGCACATCGTCTGCATCGAGAAAAACAACATATTCGCCAGAGCTCATCTCGAAGCCTTCTTTCGAGGCGAGGCTCTGGCCGCAGTTGTCGCTGCGCCGCAAAATCTTGAGACCAGGATATTGCTTCGATGCAGCGGCAATGATGCCGCTGCTTCCGTCAGTAGAAGCATTATCGACAAGAATGCATTCGATATTTGGATAGGTTTGCTGGAAGACAGAATCTATAGCCTGCTTCAAGTAGGAGCCGTAGTTGTAGTTTACAATTATGACACTAACCAGCGGCAGGCTATGAGGAGCCGGAACCTGTTTGTCCATTGCGGCATTCTCTTTGTGCAGAAATCCTGACAAAACGACTCCAGTTCTCATCCGGTGCCGCTTCTGGCGGCCAAGGGAGGATTGAGCATCGGATCCTGTAGCAATAGCGGTGAGAGAAGCGGGATCGCCACCGCAGCAATGTTTCAGGCGCCCCCTCGTTAAGCTGCATTAGGCTTGCGTCTCAAGCCATAGTCTTTGAGCTTTTCGACCGCTATCTGGACGTCCTTTTCGCTCAGCACGCGCGGAGTGCCAACTTGGAGCGCCACCGCATATTGCTTGCAAAGCGTTTCCACCTCTCCAGCAAGCCACAATGCCTCGCGCAAATCGCCTCCGGCCGCGATCATTCCATGGTTAGCCAGGAGCATGCATTTGCGTCCGCTCAAGGCCCTAAGCACGGCGCCTGACAGCTCCTCGGTGCCAAATGGCGCGTAGGGCGCGCAAGGGATGCTCGGCCCGCCTGCCGCCGCAATCATATAATGCACGGCTGGAATCTCCATGCCGCAGATCGCAAAAGCAGTGGCGTAGACCGGATGAGCATGAACAATCGCATTGATCTCTGGCCGCTCACGCAAAATATCGCGATGGAAACGCCACTCCGTGGATGGGAGGCAACTGTGCTCGTAGGTCCCATCCATCCGCATGAACACGAGATCGGCGCATGTTAGTTCGTCATAAGGAAGACCAGAAGGCGTAATGAGAAATCCGTTTTGCCACCGTGCCGAGATGTTGCCAGCGGTGCCATGATTAATACCCATTGTGTTCATGGCAAGGCAGGCTTTGAGGATTGCCCGGCGGAAGCTTTCTTCGCTGAGGTCCATGGCCGTGCTTCAAATCCGGCGGCGCAGCCCGCAAGCCTCGCGCGCAAGGCGCTCGATTTTCGCAAAGTCTTGCGCGGCGATAATTTCGGGCGCGACCATCCATGACCCGCCGACGCAAGCAACATTGGGGAGTGCGAGATAGCTTGCAGCCTTTTGCGCGTCGATACCCCCGGTTGGGCAGAAAATCAAATCAGGCAGAGGTGCCGCAAGCGCAGCGAGATACTTTGGCCCGCCCGCCGGCTCGGCAGGAAAAAACTTCAAAGCCCGGAAACCGCGTTCACGCAGCGCAAGCGCCTCGGACGCAGTGGCGGCCCCGGGGATAAAGGGAACGGGTGATGAAACCGCAGCCTCGATTAGGCGCGGCGACATGCCGGGGCTCACCAAAAAGCGCGCTCCGGCCTCCACGGCATCTTTAATCTGCTGCGGCTCGATAATGGTTCCAGCGCCAACGAGCGCACCGGGGAACGTTTTGGCGAGCGCGGCAATCGCCCCCAATGCGGCTTCGGTGCGCAAGGTGATTTCGAGTGCGAAGAGCCCGCCCGCAATCAAAGCGCGGGCCTGAGACGCCGCGTCTTCCAAGCTGCGGACGGTGAGCACGGGAAGAACGGGCGCGCGCCGCAGCACGGCGGCTGGAGCCTCGGCGTTGCGGTTATGCATAGGCGCCTGCCCCCGCCGCTCTCTCAACCAAAAATGCTTGCCCCAACTTCCGGTCCGCTTACGTTGGCACGAAACATTTGAAAGAGCTCGCGCCCATAATTCCATATATGGTCATCGAGATCGAAAGCGGCGAGCGGCCTGCTCTGCAAAGCGTTCGCTGGAACCTCGGCCATGAGCGTCCGGGCCTCTGCGTCAAGACTGATGATATCTCCGTCCTCCAGGCGCGCGATCGGACCGCCATCGAGCGCCTCGGGACTGACATGAATTGCGGCTGGCACTCTTCCCGAGGCGCCCGACATACGCCCGTCCGTTACGAGCGCAACCTTGTGGCCGCGCGCCATGATGGACGATAGCACGGGTGTGAGTTTATGGAGCTCTGGCATGCCAATGGACTTCGGCCCTTGAAAAC
>Ga0209810_1001116_pt1 | contig 44557 bp, 43 predicted proteins | sample Coa_R1_7_FD_187159 | JGI IMG/M metagenome (GOLD analysis project Ga0209810, IMG submission 187159) | Surface soil microbial communities from Centralia Pennsylvania, which are recovering from an underground coalmine fire - Coalmine... | ecosystem: Environmental > Terrestrial > Soil > Unclassified... | reverse complement strand
GTTCCTGCGCGGCACCACCGGCCTCACCGCCTTCCCCGGTGACGCCGCCCCCAGCCCCCCGCCGGGCTCCGCCCCGCCCGACTACGGCGTCCCCCCCGACCCCGGCACCGGCCCCCAGGTCGCGGGCCTCGACTGCCGGCGCCTGCCGATCCCGGTGTTCTGCCCGCAGCCGGCGCCGACGCCGCCCCCGAGGAATCGGTTCGGCGTACCCCTGCCCGGCGGCGGTGGCTGACCCTACGTGGGCCCGGGCGTGGCCCCGAGGGTCGGGCCGGGGCGGCGGCTGGAGCCGAGGTCGGCTGCGTAGAATCTCTGCCCGATGACCGCAGCCGAGCTCTCAGTGGTGACCGAATCATTGCCGGGGAGTCAGGTCGGCTTGACCATCGAGGTCCCCCAGGACCAGGTCGACCGGGCGTTCGAACGGGCCCTCGATCGGCTCGCCCAGCGCGTCCGCATCGGTGGTTTCCGTCCCGGCAAGGCGCCGCGACCGCTGGTCGAGGCTCGGCTGGGTCCGGCCGCGATCCGTGACGAGGTGGTCGAGATCCTGGTCCCCGGGGTGGTCAGCCAGGCCCTGCGCGACCGGCAGATCGACGCCATCGACCGCCCCAGCGTCGAGGTCCAGCAGCTCGAGCGGGGGCGGCCGGCCCGGCTCACGGCCCGGGTCAGCGTGATGCCCGAGGTCAGGCTGCCCGACCTGGATACGCTCCAGGTGGAGCGCCGGCACACGGTCGTGGACGAGGAGATGCTCCAGCGCCGCCTGGGCGAGCTGCGCGAACGCCTGGCCCAGATCCAGCCGGTGGATCGCGAGATCCGGGAGGGTGACCTGGCCGTCGTCGACCTGGAGGTCCAGGTGGACGGTCGCCGCGTCCCCTCCGAGGCCCGGCGGGCGACGGAGGTGGAGGTGCGCGAGGGAAAGGTGATCCCCGAGCTGCTCCCGGCCCTGCTGGGGCGCAGGGAGGGCGAGGTGGCGACCGCCGACGTGACCCTGCCCGAGGACCACCCCGACCCCCGGCTCAAGGGCAAGCCGGCCCGGCTCGAGGTGACCGTCCGGGGGGTCAAGGAAAAGGTCGTGCCCGAGCTCACCGACGAGGTGGCGAAGGAACTCAGCGATGGACGGCACGCGACCGTGGAGGCCTTCGTTGGGGCGGTACGGGAGGATCTGGAGAACGAGGCCCGGCGGCTCGACGCGCTGGCCTTCGAGCAGGCAGCGGTCGAGGCGGTGGTGAACGCCTCCCAGGTGGAGCTGCCCGAAGCGCTGGTGGCGCGCGAGGTCGACCGGCAGATGGAGGACCTCGAGCAACGCCTGCGCCGCCAGGGCATGCGACCGGATCGCTACTTCCAGTACCTGAACACGACCGAGGCCGAATACCGGCAGCGGCTCCGTCCGGAGGCGGAGGGCCGCATCCGGGTCGACCTCGTGCTGGACGAGCTCGGCAAGCAGATGGCGGTGGAGCCCTCCCAGGACGAGATCACCGAGCACATGAGAGCCGAGGCGGAGCGGGACGAGGGGATGAGGCGGAACCTGGACACGCTCCTTGGGAGCCCGGCCGTCCGGTCCTACTTCCGCCACCGCCTGGTCCGGCTCCGCGTCCTGGAGGGTTTGGTGGCCCGGCTGAGCGGGACGGCCCCGGAGACGTCGGGCAAGGCGGAGTAGAGCCATGGAAGACCGGACCTACAATGGGGTCATGGGCGGGATCCGGCCGGCGGGCTATCTGGTCCCGATGGTGGTCGAGAGCACGAACCGCGGGGAACGTGCGTTCGACATCTATTCGAGGCTGCTGAAGGAGCGGATCATCTTCATCGGCACGCCCATCGATGATCAGGTGGCCAACCTGGTCGTGGCGCAGCTGCTGTTCCTGCAGAGCGAGGACCCGGAGAAGGACATCTCCGTCTACATCAACAGCCCGGGCGGCTCCGTGAACGCCGGGCTGGCGATCTACGACACCATGCAGTACGTGCGCCCGCCGGTGGCGACCATCTGCATCGGGATGGCCTACTCCATGGGCGCCGTGCTGTTGGCCGGAGGCTCTCCGGGGAAGCGCTTCGCCCTGCCCCACGCCAACATCCTGATCCACCAGCCGTGGGGCGGCATGCAGGGCCAGGCGACCGACATCCAGATCCACGCTCGGGAGATCCTGCGGACCCGTGAGCTGCTCAACTCCATCCTGGCCAGGCACACGGGCCAGCCCATCGAGCGCGTTCAGCAGGACACCGAGCGGGACTACTTCATGACACCCGAGCAGGCGAAGGCCTACGGTCTGATCGACGACATCATCCGGGCCCCGGAGCCGGCGGCGGCCGCGGCCGACGGGAAGGCGCCGGGCACGAAGGCGTGAGCGCATGATCTTCCGCCGCAAGGGCAGCAACCCCACGGTGATCCGGCATCGTCCGCGTTGCTCCTTTTGCGGCAAGGAGCGTGGTGAGGGAGGAGTGCAGCTTGTGGCCGGTGCCGGAGTGTACATCTGCAGCGAGTGTGTCAGAGTGGCCAGCGAGATCCTGCGCCACCATCAGCGCCCGGCTCCGGCCGGGACGTGAGGGGGTGAGCAGGTGAGCGATCGCGAGGACCGCCGCCGCTACACGCGCTGCTCCTTCTGCGGGAAGGGGCAGGACCAGGTGCGCAAGCTGGTCGCGGGCCCCGGGGTGTACATCTGCGACCTGTGCATCGACCTTTGCCAGGAGGTGCTCGAGGAGGACAGCCGCTCCGGCAACGCCAAAAAGGCCAAGACCGGCTTCATTCCCAATCCCAAGACCATCGCCGCCGCCCTCGACCAGTACGTGATCGGCCAGGAGCACGCGAAGAAGGTGCTGGCCGTCCAGGTCTACAACCACTACAAGCGGGTGTCGGCCTCGAAGATGGTCGGGGACGTGGAGCTGACCAAGTCCAACGTCCTGCTGGTCGGCCCCACCGGGTGCGGGAAGACCTACCTCGCTCAGACCCTGGCCAAGATCCTCGACGTCCCCTTCGCCATCGCCGACGCCACCAGCCTGACCGAGGCCGGCTACGTGGGGGAGGACGTCGAGAACATCCTTCTGCGCCTGATCCAGGCGGCGGACTTCGACATCAGCCGTGCCGAGCGGGGCATCATCTACATCGACGAGATCGACAAGATCGCGCGCAAGTCCGACAACCCCTCGATCACCCGCGATGTGTCGGGCGAAGGGGTGCAGCAGGCGCTGCTGAAGATCCTCGAGGGAACCGTCGCCAACGTTCCTCCCCAGGGTGGGCGCAAGCACCCCCACCAGGATTTCATCCAGATCAACACCACCAACATCCTCTTCATCTGCGGTGGCGCCTTCGACGGCCTGGACCGGATCATCGAGCAACGGGTGGGCCGGAAGTCGATCGGCTTCGGGGCTCCCTCCACCCGGCCGGCCAAGCACGAGCGGGCCGAGATCCTCGCCATGCTCCAGCCCGAGGACCTGCTCAGGTACGGCTTCATCCCCGAGTTCATCGGGCGCCTGCCGATCGTAGTGACCCTTCACCCCCTGGACGAGCAGGACATCGTCCGTATCCTGACCGAGCCCAAGAACGCCCTGGTCAAGCAGTACCAGAAGTTCTTCAATCTCGACAACGTCGAGCTGGTGTTCGAGGACGGGGCGCTGGAGGCCATCGCCCGAAAGGCGGTGGGTCGGGGCACCGGTGCCCGGGCCCTCAAGTCCATCATCGAGGAGGTCCTCCTCGACACCATGTTCGAGATCCCCTCGCGGCCGGACATCAAGCGCTGCATCATCCGGCCGGAGGCGATCGACAGCGCCAGCGAGCCGGAGTACGAGCTCGGCGACGAAGGGGACCGGACGGCGGTGGTGGGCGAGTCCGCCTAGCCGTCGCCCTCGGCCGGGGGCGGCCGTCCCGCGCGGTGGGCCCGGCGTGTCAGGCGGTGACCGGCGTCGGTGTCACCACCTACAATGGGGAATCCAATGCGCCGCCAGCACCTCGTAGCGGACGCAGCGGTGGTCCGACCGGTTCGCACGCGCTGAGCCGCGTCCGTCGGTCGCTCCCACCAGCCCCACCGGAGGTTCACGCACCGCCACTATGAGCCGATCCCAGACCACGCCAACGGCCGCGGCCATGGCCACGGCCTACGATCCCGGTGCCGTCGAGGCCGGCTGGTACGCGCGCTGGGAGGAGGCAGGGCTGTTCCGTGCCGACCCCCGGAGCCCCAAGGCGAAGTACTCGATCGCGCTCCCCCCGCCCAACGTGACCGGCGAGCTGCACATGGGCCATGCGGTCAACGCCGCCCTCCAGGACGTCTGGGCCCGCTACCGCAGGATGACCGGGTACGAGGTGCTGTGGTTGCCCGGCACCGACCACGCCGCCATCGCCACCCAGAACGTCATCGAGCGCCAGCTGGCCCAGGAGGGGACGACCAAGGAGCAGATCGGTCGCGAGGCCTTCCAGGCGCGCGTGGAGCGCTGGTACCAGGAGGTGGGCCAGACCATCATCTCCCAGTTCCGCGAGCTGGGTGCCTCGCTCGACTTCTCGCGCACCCGGTTCACCATGGACGAGGGCTACGTCCGCGCCGTCCGGACCGCGTTCGTGCACTACTACGAGAAGGGCTGGCTCTACCGCGGGCCACGCATCGTCAACTGGTGCCCGCGCTGCCAGAGCGCGATCTCCGACCTCGAGGTCGAGTGGTGTGAGCACACCGACGTGCTCTACTCCATCCGCTATCCGGTCGCCTCCGCCGGCCCCACCGTGACCACCGCGGACGCGGAGCCCCGGGGCGAAGAGGAGCCCTGGCTGGTGATCGCCACCGTGCGGCCGGAAACCATGCTGGCGGACACGGGGGTGGCGGTGCACCCGGGCGACGAGCGCTACCGGCACCTCGTGGGGAGGCAAGCGTTGCTCCCCCTGGTGGGCCGCCGCCTCCCCATCGTCGCCGACGAGGCGGTGGAGCCGGAGTTCGGGACCGGCGCGCTCAAGGTGACGCCGGGCCACGATCCCCTGGACTGGGAGATCGGGCGGCGCCACGGCCTGGCCGTGGTCAGCGCGATGCACCCGGACGGGCGCATGAACGTCCCCGACCTGCCCGAGTACGACGGCCGACCCGCCCTCGAGGCTCGGGAGCTGGTGGTGCGCGACCTGCGGGCCGGCGGCTATCTGGTCGACGCCCGGCCGTACGTGCACCAGGTGGGGCACTGCGACCGCTGCGGGACGGTCCTGGAGCCGATGGTGTCGGAGCAGTGGTGGCTGCGGATGGACGAGCTGGCGCGCAGGTGTCAGGAGGCCAGTGCCCGGGGAGAGGTGCGCTGGCATCCTCCCCGCTTCGAGCGCACCTACCTGGACTGGCTCGCGGGTATCCGGGACTGGTGCGTGAGCCGGCAGCTCTGGCTCGGCCACCGCATCCCCGTCTACACCTGTGGCAACGACCACGTCTTCGCCTCGGTGGAAGAGCCGGAGCGCTGCCCGACCTGCGGCGATGGGATGCTGGCCCAGGACCCCGACGTGCTCGACACCTGGTTCTCCTCCGCCCTCTGGCCCTTCGCCACCCTGGGCTGGCCGGCGGACACCGAGGACCTCCGGTCCTTCTACCCCACCGCTCTCAACGTCACCGCCCGGGACATCATCAACCTCTGGGTCACCCGCATGATCTTCAGTGGCCTGGAGCTGATGGGCGAGGTGCCTTTCCGCGACGTGATGATCAACGCCACCATCCAGGCTCCCGACGGGCGGCGGATGAGCAAGTCGCTGGGCACCGGCGTCGACCCCCGAGAGATCGTGCGCCGGTACGGCGCCGACGCCTTGCGCGCCTGGGCCTCCCAGGTGGCGATGTCCAGCCAGGACGTGCGCTACGACGAGAGCCGCATCGAGGGCTTCCGACGCTTCGCCAACAAGCTGTGGAACGCCACCCGTCGGGTCCTGGCCGACCTGGAGGAGGTGCCGCCGCCGGTGCCGGAGGCGGGGCTCGGCCTGATGGACCGCTGGATCCTCTCCCGCCTGGACCGCACGGTGGCCTCGGTCACCGAGCACATCGAGGACTTCACCTTCACCGGATCGGTCAGCGCCATCTACGACTTCGTCTGGCACGAGTTCTGCGACTGGTACCTGGAGGCGGTCAAGCCGCGCCTGCGGGTGGGGGACCCGGCGGCCCGAGCCGTGGCCACGCACGTGCTGGACGTGGTCCTGCGCCTGCTCCATCCCTTCATGCCTTTCGTCACCGAGGAGCTGTGGCACCGGCTGCCGGGCACGCGTGACTTCCTGGTCCGCGTCCCCTGGCCCGCGCCCCTGGGCCGCCAGGACCCGGCCGCCGAGGCCGCCGTCGAGCGCCTGATCGCGCTGGTGGAGGACGTGCGCCGGGCCCGGCAGGCGGCGGGCGCGCCACGCCGGGGAGGACGCCTGCTGCTGGAGGAGGCGCTGGAGCCGGAGCTGGCCGCGCTGGCGGCCGAGCTGGCGGCGGTGGAGCTGGTCGAGACCGCGCCGGAGCCCGGCATCGTCCTCTCCCAGTTCGCGGGCCGGGTCGCCTTTCCCGTTCATGGCCCGGAGGAGTCGGTCCACCGCACCACCCGGCGCCGGCTGGAGCAGGAGCTGGGGCGGGTGCGGGCGCGTCTGGCCAACCCGGAGTTCCTGGAGCGGGCCCCGAGTTCGGTGGTGGAGAAGGAGCGTGGCCGGCTGGCCGAGCTGGAGGCGGCCCTGGAACGCATCGGGCCAGCGTGACCGATCCGGCTCGGGGGTGCCGCTCGCCCCGGTTGGGAACCCTCTAAGCTAGCCCGCGATGCCCCTGGCTGCGATGCTCGCCCCACCTGCCATCCTGGCGGTGGCGGCGATCCTCTCCTGGTCGCTGGGCCGAGCCGGTGCCGGCGCCGGCCGGATCGTCTGCGTCCCTGCCGCCTGGCTCGCCACCGGGGTTGAGATCGCCGGATGGTGGGGGGGCGGCCGGGTGCCGCTCGAGCTGACCGTTCCCATCGGCCTGGCCGGTGCGCCCCTGGGCCTCAAGCTGGACGGCTCGATCTTCGTCCTGCAGACGATCACCCTGCTCGCTCTGGCCCTGCTGGTCACCTTTCAACCCCGAGACCCGGGTCGGGCCGCCCTGGCGAGCCTGGTCGGGAGCGTGGCTCTGGGCACGTTGGCGGCCAGCAGCCTGACCCTGACCGCCTTCGGTCTCAGCGCCTGCGCCGGCCTGGTGCGTACCGCCCTGGCCTGGGACGAGCGAACGGCGGTCGGTGCCGTCTGGGGGACCCTCTCCCTGGCCTGGATCGTCCTGCTCTGGGCGGCCGTGATCCTGGAGGTGATCGGGGGCACGTCGGTCTACTCGGCGGTTCCCGTGACCGCGCTCCAGGCCCCGATCTTCCTCCTCCTGACCGCCGCCGCCCTCCTCTGCGCAGGAGCGCTGCCCTGGCGAACGTGGGTGTCGCTGGTCTGGGCTCGTGAGCGGCCCGCGGCCGGGTCGCTGGCCGTGGCCGTGCTGGTGCCGCTGGGGTTCTCGCTCCTGCTGCGCGCCTACGCCCTGGGAGCGGGCCAGTGGCCGGGCGGCTGGCTCCACCCGCTGCTGGCCGGTCTCGGGGCGTCGACCGCCCTCGCCGCCGCCGGCCGGGCCCAGGCGGCGGGGTCGCTGCGCGCGGTGCGGGCCGAGGCGGTCCCTCTGGGCGCGGGGCTCACCCTGATGGGGCTGGCACTCGGGACGCCGCTCGGCGTGGCGGCTGCGGTCCTGTCCCTGGGCGGGCTGGGGCTGGTCGCAGGCGTCGCCCCGCTCCTCCCCGAGGAGGGGCCCATCGCCTCCATCGGCGATGCCCTGGCCTTCGGAGCCCCGCCGGCGCTGGTCTTCGGGGGATGGCTCCTGTGCGTCCAGGCCGCGCTCGAGGCGGGCCCGGTGACCGGCCTCATGGGCCTGGCGGGCGTCTTCGCCTGGCTGACCGGGCTGGCCGCGGTGGTCCGGGCGACCTGGCTCCCCGCCCCCGTGGCCGCGCGCCCGGGCTCGCCGGCCGGGTTCGCCTCCGGGGTCGGGCTCCTCCTGGCCGGAGGGGTTGGGCTGGGTGGCCTGGCCACGCTGGTCGCGGTGCCGGTGGCATCGGACCTGGTGCCGCCGGGCTCGCACGGCGCGGCCGTCTCCTACCTGGGAGGTGGGGCGATAGGGGTCACCGTCCCCTCGGGCGGCTGGCCGGCGGGGGCGCTGGGAGGGGCGGCGGCGATCGTGGGGGTGGTCCTCCTGGCGATCGTCGGGCTGCTCCGCAGACCGGGCCGGGAGCCGGCCCGATCGCCTTCAGGGGGCGATGGGGAGCGTGCCCATGGCCGGTGGAGCGTCCCCGCCCTCGAGGTGAGGCCGCTGATCGAGCCCCCCTGGCGGGGCCTCCGCGATCGCTCGGTCGCCCGGCTGCAGAGGCTGCGGGTCCCCTCGCAGTACCGCAGCCTGGTGCGTCCGAACGCCGTCGCGGTGGCTGCGACGCGGAGCCGACCCTGGTTCTGGGCGCTCGTGACCCTGGCCCTGGCCCTGGTGGTGACGCGCTGATGGAAGCCCTCGCCGTCGGCGGCGCCGTGCTGGCCTGGCTGGGGGTGAGCCTGCTGTCCCTGGCCGACGCGCGTCGAGGGCTGGCCCTGGGGCTGGGGGCCACCGCCGTGGGCCTGGCCCTGGCCGCGGTGGCGTCAGGACGTCCGTCATCGGGGGCCGTCGCCCTGGCCGCCGGCGGGGTGGTGGGCTCGCTGCTCCGGCTGCGCGACGGGGAGCCGGGCTGGGGTCTCATGCGGCCGGGCTCCACCCCTCGCCTGGTTGCGGCCGTGCTCGTCTTCCTGGCCGCGGTGGTGCTGGTCGGTTCCAGCCTGGGGGTTCCCGTCGGCGTCGCGCGGCTGGGCGCGATCGCGGTCGCGCTCCTCGCGCTGCTGCGGCTCATGACCGTCGAGCGTCGTTCGTCCGCCCTCGGCTCCGGCGCCGCGCTGGCGCTGGGGCTGGGAGCGCTCGGCGACGAAACGGGGCTCGTGGCCGCCGCCGTGGCCGTGGTCGGCCTGGGTGCCCTGAGCGGGGCCGAGGCGCCAGGCCCGAGCACGTGATCGCGCTCCGGGCTCCGTTCCGGGGTCCGTTGCCGGCGTGGTGGCTGCTGCTCGGAGGTGCTGTCGGGGCGGCGGTGACGCTGCTCTGCGTCCTGGGGCGTCCGTCGGGGGTGCTCCTGCTCCTGCCGCAGTCGCGGGTGCTGCTGGCGGTCTCGGCGCTGACCGTCGTCCTGGCGGTCTGGCTTGCGCCCCGTGGCGGTCGGCTGGAGCTGCTCTGCACCGGTCTGGCCGGGCTCGGGGGCCAGGCCGTGCTGGCCGCGGTACCGGACGTCCTCGCGGTCGCCGTGCTGCTGGTGCTGGTCGGGTTCGCCGTCGCGGCCCGGCCCGGACGCCGTCCGCTGGCCGTCCGGATCCGGGGGCCGGCGTTCGCGGCGGCGCTCCTGGGCCTGGGTTGGGCGCTGATACGGTCTTCTGGCCCCGTCTGGCTGGGCCGGTTGGGGGCCCTCGGGGTGGCGCTGGGCCTGGTGGCCGCTTGCGGCCTCTTCCCCTACCTCCAGGAGGTGGAGGAGGGAGAGCCGCCCGACGCTTCCTACCTCGCCTGGACCGGCTTTCTGGCCCCCGCCCTGGCGCTCGTGCTCCCGGCTCGACTGTTGCACGGACGTGTGCTCACGGCCGACGAAGGCATGATCGTGGGTGCCGTGCTGGTGGGCCTGGGGGTTCTCAACCTGGCTTGGGGAGCGGTGGGGGCGTGGAGGGCGGCCTCCATCGCCGAGGCCTGGCGGGGTTCGTTCCTGGTCGACTGGGGATTCGCCCTGATCGGGATGGGTCTGTTCGCCCGGAACGGGTTCGCCGCCGCCTACCTGGCCCTGCTGGCGATCGTGGGCGTGCGCACACCGCTGGTATTGCTGGCCCGGACGACGCCCGTGGCCGAGGTGGCCCCCGGGCCTCTCACCCTGTTGCTGGTGGTGCTGCTCGCCGGGGCTGCGCCCTTCTCCGGTTTCCCGGTTCGCCTGCTGATCCTCCACGCCGCAACCCAGCTGGCCTGGCCCCTGGCCGTCCCGCTCCTGGCCGGGATGGTGCTGGCGACCGTCCACGCCCTGCGGCTGGCCCGGGCCGTCGGCCTGCCCCGGGGCCGGGGCGTCCTCGTCCTGGCCATCGTCCTGGCCCTGAGCCTGGCCCTCGGCCTGGTGCCGGGTGTCCTGCGCGCGGTGGGAGGGGTCTGATGCCCTGGGGCGATCTCGGGCTCCAGCTGCTGGCGTTGCTGGTGTACCCGGGGGCGCTGCTCATCGCGGCCGTGGGCACCGTCTGCGAGGTGGGGACCGGGCTCCTGTTCGACGGTCGGGCCGGGGCGCGGGAGGCGGTCCGACACCTGCATGGGGTTCTGCGGGAGCTGCCGGGCGACCCGACCACTCCGCTCGCCTGGCTGTTCGCCTCTCTCGCCGCGTGCGGGTCGTCCGTCCCCCTCGCCCCGGCCGCCTCGACCGACGGCAACCTGCTGCTGGCGGCCGTGGCCCTGGCGGTGGCGGCCTGGCTCGGCTATGCCGCCTTCCCGGGCGAGGAGGGCGGTGCCCGCCGGCTCCTGCTGGGGCAGCTGTGCTGGCTCGTCGCCCTGCTCGCGCCGGCTCTCTCCTCGCTCAGCCTGCGTCCCCAGGCGCTGGGCGCCGTCACCGTGCCGGCCCTGATGCCGGTCAAGATCCTCTCGGGCCTGCTCTACCTCCTCTGCCTCCCGGTGCTCCTGGGGCTGCTCTCCGGACCCGAGCGCGTCGCCGGCCGGTCCGCCCCCAGACGATGGTCGCGGGGCGCCCGAGGAACCGGCGCCGGTGCGCGCCTTCGGGTTTTCCTGTGGCTTCCCGCCTGCGGGCTTCTCGCCTCGGCCGCGATGCCCCCTCCTCCGGCCGATCCGGCCGGCGCCCTGCGCTTCCTGGGCGTGGTGCTCGGGGTGGCGGCGACGGCGGTCGGCTCGACGGCGATGGCTCGTCGGATCGGGTGGTCCTCACACCTGCGACTCGCGCTGTCCCTGGCCGGCCTCGTGCTGGTGGCCGCGGTGGTGACGGCGGCCAGCTCCTGACCGGAGCGGCGCCGGGTGTGCCTGTTGTACAATCGCGCACCGTGCCCGAGCCCAGCGGAGCGCTGACGGCCGTCGTCGTCAGCGGAGGGAAGCAGTACCGGGTTGCGCCCGGCGACCGAATCCTGGTCGATCGCGTGGCGGCGGAGCCGGGGTCCGAGGTCACGCTCGACCGTGTCCTCATGATCGCGGAGGGCGGCGCGACCAGGGTGTTGCCGCAGGAGCTGGACGGGGCCACCGTCACGGCCCGGGTCCTCGCCCACCGACGGGGCCCCAAGATCGACGTACTCCGGTACCGACCCAAGAAGCGGGTGCGGGTGCACCGGGGAGCCAGGGCGGAGCTCACGGCCCTCGAGATCGTGTCCATCGGCTCCGGCGCGGGGGACGGCCCCGTCGCCGGCCGTCGTGTCCGGCGAACGTCCGAGGCGAGGGTGGAGAACCGGTAGGCAGATGGCGCACAAAAAGGGCGGCGGCTCGTCGCGGAACGGTCGGGACTCCAATCCCCAGTACCTCGGGGTGAAGGTCTATGCCGGCCAGCGGGTGTCGGCCGGATCGATCATCGTCCGCCAGCGCGGCAGCAACATCCGGCCCGGCAGCGGGGTGGGCGAGGGCCGTGACCACACGCTCTTCGCCCTGCGCGACGGCCAGGTGGTGTACGAGCGCGTCGGCAAGGACCGGCGCCGCGTCTCGGTCACTCCAGCCGGGGCGCCTGCCGACTGACGGGCGGCGCCGGGAGGCCGCCGTGCCGCCTGGCCCTCGCGCCCGCAGGTCGTTCGTCGATGTCGCTCACATCGAGGTCCAGGCTGGCCACGGTGGGCGCGGCGCGCTCTCCTTCCGCCGGGAGGCCTTCGTGCCCCGCGGCGGCCCGGACGGCGGAGATGGCGGGCGGGGCGGCTCGGTGGTCCTCTACGCCAGCCGGGAAGTGGCATCCCTGGTCGCCTACGCCAGCCGGCGGCACTGGAAGGCGGCGGACGGCCGGCCCGGGGGCGGGGCGAGGAAGACCGGTCGGGCCGGGGCCGACCTCCGACTGCCGGTTCCGGTGGGCACGGTCGTGATCGACGACCGAACCGGAGCGGTGCTGGCCGACCTGGACCTGCCCGGAGCGGAGGTGGTGGTCGCCGCCGGCGGCGCCGGCGGCCGGGGCAACGCCCGCTTCCGGAGCCCCATTCGACGGGCGCCCGAGATCGCCGAGCCCGGCCTGCCGGGTCAGGAGCGCGAGCTCCGGCTGGAGCTGAAGCTGATCGCCGACGTCGGCCTGGTGGGAGCTCCGAACGCGGGCAAGTCTTCGTTGCTGCGGGCGGTGTCGGCGGCGACGCCGCGGGTGGCGGACTATCCCTTCACGACCCTCGATCCCCAGCTGGGGGTGGCGGAGCTGGTCGACGGGCGGCGGCTGGTGGTGGCGGACATTCCGGGCCTGATCGAGGGGGCGGCCGAAGGGGCCGGACTCGGTCTCCGTTTCCTGCGTCACGTGGAGCGGACCCGGGTGCTGGTGTACGTGGTCGATGGAGCCGTCGCCGATCCCTGGGCCCAGCTGCGGGCAGTTCGGCGCGAGGTGGGCCGTTACGCTCGCGAGCTGTTGCGCCGGCCGTCACTGGTGGTGGTCAACAAGCTGGACCTGCCCGAGGTTCGGGCCCTGCGATCGCGCAGCCGCCGACGAGGGGTGCTCTGGTGCTCGGCCCTCACCGGCGAAGGGGTGCCGGAGCTTCTGGAGGCGGCGGGGCGGTCGGTGGCCGCGGCTCCACCGCCGGCCAGGCTGGAACCCGCCCCGCCCGTCCGCCAGCTGCGGCCGAGGACGGCTCCGGAGCCCCCGGTCGTCGAACGTTGCTCCTGGGGGTACCGGGTCTCGGGGCCGGTGGTCGAGCGTCTGGTCGCCCGCACCCGTTTCGACTCCGAGGCGGCGCTGCAGCGCTTCCAGGTGGCCCTGGACCGGATCGGGGTCTCCGCGGCGCTCGAGGAGGCGGGGGCCGAGCCCGGCGATACGGTACGCATCGGCGAGATGGAGTTCGAATACCGGCCGTGAAGATCGGCATCGTCGGCGGCACCTTCGACCCCGTCCACGTTGGCCACGTCGCCATGGCGGAGGCGGCTGCCGCCTGCGCCGGGCTGGACCGGGTGATGCTGGTGCCGGCGGGGATACCGCCCCACCGCCGGCCGGCCGTCGCTCCGGCGGAGGACCGGCTGCGAATGTGCGAGCTGGCCGTTGCCGGTCACCCTCGCCTGGAGGTCTCGGACCTCGAGGTGCGGCGTGCCGGTCCCTCCTACACCGCCGACACCCTGCGCCAGCTGGCCGAGATGTGGCCGCACGACGAGCTCTACCTGGTCCTGGGCTGGGACGCGGCCCGCGAGATCCGTACCTGGCATCGTCCCGACCGGGTGCTGGCGCTGGCGCGGCTGGTGGTGGTCACCCGGCCCGGCTACCCGACCCCCACCCCTCAGGACCTCGCCCGGGCCGGGATCGACCCGGAGCGGGCCCTCCTCTGTGACGTCCGTACCCCGGACGTGGAGTCCACCGATATCCGGCACCTGGCCGGGCGAGGCGGCAGCCTGGCCGGGCTCGTGCACCCTGCGGTCGAGGCCTACCTGCGGGATCACGGCCTCTATGCTCGTCCGCGGGCGTCCGGCCCGGGCCGGAGTCGGGACGGCAAGACGTATGGACAGGACGCGGAGGGGGCATAATCCAGGTGTTGAACACGCTTTCACCGAAGGGCCTGGCCGAGCTGCTGGTCAGGGCAGCCGAGGACAGGAAGGCGTGGGATCCGGTGATCGTCGACCTGCGGGGCAAGACGACCGTCGCCGACTACTTCGTCATCTGCGACGGGGAGACGGACCGCCAGCTCCGCGCGATCGCCGATGCCATGTTGGAGCGAGCCCGGGAGCTCGACATCCGGCCGCTCAGCGTGGACGGCTACGAGGAGGCGACCTGGATCCTGCTCGACTTCGACTCGGTGCTGGCCCACATCTTCTTGCCCGGCGAGCGCGCCTACTATGATCTCGAGAGCCTGTGGGCGGACGCCGAGAGGAAGCGCAAAGCCTCCAGCTCCGCTCGCTGATTTGCTCGTGGTGCTATGCCAATTACCTGATAGGATTGCCCTCAGAAGTGACCAACGGGCGAGGTGAGCATTCCAGTGACGAGATCCGGGTCCTCTTCGTCGAGGACGATCCCACCGTGGCCCAGATGTACCGTCTCAAGCTGGAGCTGGACGGCTACCGGGTCATCATGGCCAGGGATGGCGAAGAGGGGCTCCGGCTGGCCGCGGAGGTGAGGCCGGACCTGGTCTTCCTCGACATCCGCCTCCCCAAGATGGACGGCTTCGTGGTCCTGGAGAAGCTGCGAACGTGCGAACTGACCCGTCACGTGCCGGTGGTGATCCTCTCCAACTACGGCGAGCAGGACCTGGTCGACCGGGGCCTCAAGCTGGGTGCCCTCGACTACCTGATCAAGAGCCAGACCACGCCCGCCCACCTCTCACGCAGCGTCGAGAGCTGGCTGAGGGACGGATGACGTGTCGAGGTCGGTGAGCACCCTCGACCCGGGCTTCGACCTCGACAAGCCCCTCTACACCATCAGCGTCGCCTCCGAGATCCTCGAGACCCATCCGCGGACCCTGATGCTGTACGAGGACGTTGGCCTCATCCAGCCATTCCGCACCAGCACCAACCGGCGACGCTACTCCCAGCGCGACATCCGCAAGCTCCAGGTCATCCAGTACCTCACCCGGGAGAAGGGAGTCAACCTGGCCGGGGTACGATACATCCTGTCCCTCTTCGAAATCCTGAAGAAGCGTGGTCTCGAGCCGCCAGCCGACCTCGCGGAGGTGTTCCGACGCTACGCCGAGATCGTCTGACCGGCCGTCCGGCACGCTGGCTCGACACCGAGTTGACAGTCGGCGTAAAATGCTGGCAGCCGAGCAAGTGAGTCTTCTCGAGCCCTCCCTCCTTTCTTAGGGTCCTCCGCCGTCCTGGGTGGAGGACCTTCCTGTTTTTCCGGTTTTTTTCGGCCCCGTTCTCGGGGTGGCGACCGGTCTCGTCCCTCCCGGCCGCGCCGGGGTGGCCGAGGGCGTACGCTCTTGGGACCGTGACCCGCGACGTCGGCATCGACCTCACCGCCTGCTGGCGCCCCCGCGTCGGCATGGTGACCCTGGCCCTGCAGCTCACCTCGCACCTCCTCGACGCCGGTGCCCATCGCTACACCTTGTTCTGCAGCCGGGAGCGGCCCGCCGGTCTCGAGGGCGTGCCCTGCCGGGTCGTCCTCTCCCCCTACCGGCACGAGCTCGTGAACAAGCTGCGGTGGTTGCCTCGGGTGGAAGCCGAGGCCGGACTCGACGCCATGTTCTATCCCTACTGGCCCTGCCCGCCCCGGCGACGTCGGGACGCGCCCCCGGTTGCGGTGGAGATCCACGACCTGGCCTTCCGGGTTCGGCCGGACGAGGTGCCCTGGCAGCAGCGCGCCTACATGGGCAGCCTCGTACCTCCGGCGTTGCGCCGGGCCGCCCGGGTCCTGGTCCCATCCGAGGCGACCCGCCGCGACCTCTTGGTGCACTACCCCGTGCCCGGCCTCGAGGAGCGCATCTGCGTGGTCCCCGAGGGCTGGAGCCTGGGCGGGGTGGAACCGGGTCGGTTGCCCGGGACGCTCCGGCCCGGCTTCCTCCTGGCGGTGGGCACGATCGAGCCGCGCAAGAACTACGGTCGTCTCCTCGCCGCCTATCGCCTCCTCAAGGCCCGCGGGGTGGCCCCGCCCCTGGTCGTGGTGGGCCGTCCGGGCTGGGCCTGCGGGAGGACGCTGGCCGACCTTCGCGCCGAGCCGGGCGTGCATCTGCTCGGGCACGTGGACGACGCCACGCTCCGGGCGCTCTACCGGGCGGCCGCGGTCCTGGCCTTCCCCAGCCTGTACGAGGGCTTCGGTCTGCCCCTGCTGGAGGCGATGGCGGAGGGCCTGCCGGTCGTGGCCGGCGCCGCCGGGTCCCTACCCGAGCTGGCCGGAGGAGCGGCCGTGCTCGTGGAGCCCACGGACGTGGAGGCGATCGCCGACGGCCTGTGGCGGGCGCTCTGCGACTCGGAGCTGAGGGCACGGCTCTCGACGGCGGGCCGGGCCCGGGCGGCGGAGTTCACCTGGGAGCGGGCGGCCAGGGCCACGGCCGCGGCCCTGGACGAGGTCATACTTGGTTCGTGTCCTGCGCCGGCGCTGCGCCGACCGATGGCTTCGGACTCCGATGCCCCGGTGAGGAGGTCCGACCGACCGCCGGCGCACGTCGCTGGATGCGTCCGCCCTGGCGCCGTCCCGGAGCCCGGTCCGCGGGCCGGCTCCCTCCGGCGCCCGCCGTCCGCCGATCACCCCCCGGCGGGGGAGGCTAGGAGAGGCGGTGGCGAGGATCGGTGAGGATCCGGCCGGCGGCCCCCGCCGGCCAGGCGACACGAGCCCGAGATGGAGCGGCGCGGACGGGGACGGACGGCGGTGACAGAGCCGGGCCGGCTGCGCGTGCTGGTGGACGCCGATCGCGAGGAGGCCGGGGTCGCGGCCCTGCTGCACTACCTGGAGGCCGGACGCCGCTTCGAGATCGACCCGTCCTCGCGGCTCCGGCCGGCCGGCCACCAGCTGGTGCTGGTGGTCGGGGATCGGCCGCCGGACGCCGAGGAGGTGGCCGCCCTGCGTGACCACCTGCGGGCAGGCGGAGGCGTGGTGGTGCTGGGTGGCGCCCTCGCCACCTGGCTGCGGGAGCCGGCGCTGGCGGCCCTGGCCGGTTGCACCTCAGGCGAACAGGCGCCCTTCTCCGAGCTGCGCGTGCGGCCCGTGCCCGGTCGGGCGGTGTCGGCCCGGCTCGACGAGGAGGTGCTGCTGAGGGACCGCCCCTGGCTGGGTTGCGCCCCACCGGACGCCGAGCCGCTGATCACCGTCCCCTGGCGCTTCCGGGACGAGGTGGTCGGCTTCCGCCTCGAGGCGGGAGCCGGACGTCAGGTCTGCCTGGGGCTGGGTTCCTCGCCCGCCCTGCTCGCCGAGCCCGCCTTCCAGCAGCTCGTGCACCGCTGTCTGTGCGCGGCCGCCGGCCTCGAGGCCACCCCCACGCTGGGGGTGGGGCTCTATGGTTACGGCGCCATTGGCCGCGAGCACGCCGAGGCCGTGGCCGCCACCGAGGGGCTGGAGCTGCGGCGAATCTGCGATCGCTCACCGGAACGACGCGCAACCGCCGAAGCCCGCCACGGGACGTCCACGTGCGCCAGCCTCGACGCCCTGCTCGGCGATCCCTCGGTGGACGTGGTGGTGGTGGGACTTCCTCCCGCCGCCCATGCCCGGAGCGTGCTGGCCTGCCTGACGGCGGGAAAGCACGTGGTCTGCGAGAAGCCGTTCGCGATCCGGGAGGCGGACGCCGAGCGCATGGTCGCCGCCGCCGAACGCTCGGAGCGGGTGCTGACCGTCTACCAGAGCCGGCGCTGGGACCCGGACTTCCTCTTGACCAGGCGCCTGCTCGACCGGCGCCGGATCGGGTCCCCCTTCTACATGGAGTCCTTCATCGGGGGCTTCTCGCATCCGTGCAGCTACTGGCACAGCCACGAGCCGATCTCGGGCGGGGCCGTCTACGACTGGGGATCGCACTACCTCGACTGGGTGCTGCTGCTCTTCCCGGGCGAGGTCGTGCGGGTCCGGGCCAGCGCCCACAAGCGCGTCTGGCACGACGTCACCAACGCCGACCAGGTACGGGTCGACCTGCGCTTCGCGGGCGGGGAGGAGGCGAGCTTCCTGCAGTCCAACATCGCGGCCGCCCTGAAGCCCAAGTGGTACGTGCTGGGCACGGAGGGTGCCATCGTGGCCGACTGGCGGCTGGAGACGGTGAAGAGCCGGTCCTGGACCGGTGACCTGCTCGAGGCCCGTCTGCAGCCGGCCGAGTCGCCGGCGCTGGTCCGGGTCTACCGGCCGGACGGCGACGGGGCCGCGGTCGAGGTTCCTCCGCTGCCGGCCCGGCCGCGCAACGCCTTCTACCGCAACCTGGCCGATCACCTCCTGCTGGGCGAGCCGCTGGCGGTCGACCCGCGGGAGGCGTGGCGCAACGTGGCCGTGATGGAGGCGGCCACGCGCTCGATCGCCGCCGGGGGCCGCGAGCAGGACGTTCGCATATGAGTCGCGGCGTTCGCTGGGGGATCCTGGGCACGGCCTGGGTGGCGGATCGGGCCCTGCTCCCGGCGCTCCGGGCTGCCCGGGGGGCGGAGCCGCTCGCCGTCGCCTCCCGGACCCCGGCACGGGCCCGGGCGATGGCCGCCCGGCACGGCGTCCCCCGGGTGCACGCCGGCTACGAGGACCTGCTCGCCGACCCGGAGGTGGACGCCGTTTACCTGCCCTTGCCCAACTCCCTGCACCGGGAGTGGACGCTGCGGGCGCTGGAAGCGGGCAAGCACGTGCTCTGTGAGAAACCGCTGGCCCTGGACGCGGCCGAGGCGCGGGAGATGGCCGCCGCCGCCCGCGGGCACGGCCGGCTGCTGATGGAGGCGGTCATGTACCGCTTCCACCCGGCCATGGGGGAGCTGGTCGCGTCCCTCGCCGGTACCCGTCTCCGCTTCCTGCAGGCGGCCTTCGGCTTTCGTCTGGACGCGGCCGCGGTCCCGGGCAACTACCGCCTCCGGCCCGAGTTGGGGGGCGGGGCGCTCCTCGACGTCGGCTGCTACCTGGTCGACCTCGCCCGCTGGCTGCTCGGCGAGCCGGCGGAGGTGGATGCCGTCTGGCACCGGGGGCCGAGCGGCGTCGACCTCTCCTGCACCGCCGTCCTCGGCTTCTCCGACGGGGCCCAGGCCGCTCTCCACGCCAGCCTGGAGTGCGCCGAGCACCAGGAGCTGGTCGCGGTCCACGGAGGCGGGGTGGTGCGGCGGGACCGTCCCTTCACCGCCTGGCGGGACCCCCACGACCCCTATCAGCTCATGGTCGAGGCCTTCTCCGCCGCCGTCCTCGACGGAGGCCCGCCGCCGCTGCCGCTGGAAAGCTCGATCGCCACCCTGGAGGTCCTGGACCGCATCCGCGCCGCCGCCGAGGCGCGGTCGAAGGGCCGAGCGCGGACGGACGGCGTGGGGGCGGCCGGGGCCTGAGCGTCGGGCGGCATGTGGCGCGTCCGGACGTTCTCGGTCGTGTTAGGCTGCCTCTACATGAGGTGGCTGACGAGACTTCGACCGGACGGTTCAGATCCAGATTCGGTAGATCGTGTCGCCCTCCACCAGCTGTTTCGGGTCTGGGCGGCCCTTGCCTCCGATGGAGCCGTCACGTCGCCGGTACTGGTGGGCCAGGGCGACCAGCTGGCCCGTGATCCGATCGTAGTAACCGAGCAGCTGGCTCCGGGTGCACCTCGGCTCCCGGGCTCGGGGCGGGCTGGGGTGGGCTTCCCGAAGCACCCGCACGAGCAGCTCCCCTCGTGCCGCCCGCTCCACGCAGGCGGCGTGGTTGAAGCGGCGACGGAGTTCCTCGGCGGATACCCGCACGACCCTCATCTCGGGAGCGACCGATGAGCGCCACGGAGCAGCACCTCGAGCTGTTGAACCGCTTGGTCGACTACCTCGAGGGCCGGACGTCCCTTGCCGCTCTGGAGGAATGGCTCGCCCCGCTTACGGTTCAGGTCATGGGGCGAGGCCCCTGGCCGCTCGATCACCTGCTTCAGGCCGTGGAGCTCGGCCTGGCCGAATACACCGCCGGGCACCGCTCCGAGGTAGAGCTTCGGGAGCAGCTCGCCTCCCTGGCTCGGAACTGCATGCTCGAACTCACCATCGACGGTGGGCAAGAAGCGCCGATGCAGGTTGCCGACACGACCAGCAGCGTGATCAGTGACATCCCCCCCTTCACAGCTGGGGAGGAGCTGTCGTCGTTACAATTTGGTACACAATTCGCAACGGCATTCGTGTGAGCAGCTCACCATCTAGCCGGACGTCGAACCAATAGATCCCCTCCTCTCGCGCCTGCAGATTCATCTGCAGGCGAAGGTTGACGCCACGGTCGTCGTCACCCTCCAGCAACACCGGCACCGACACGCTGGGAAGCTTGAGCCCGGAGGGCGCTTTGGGAATCAGTTCCAGGCGCCGGCTGCCCCGAGCGGGTCCGTTCTTCAGCGCGATCAGGGCGATCAATCTGATCCCGACTGATGGCATCGGTGGTGCCTCCGCGCCCGGTGGTGCCTGCCCCTGGACCAGGATCCGGTCGACGATCCGAATCGCGCTCAGGACCCCGTCCTTTTCCTCCAGAACGCGCTCACAGAGGAAGGCGCTCGACAGGTAAGGACCGGTGGAGAGATCGCCCATGCCAGAGGAGTGTAGCGACGGGCCTCAGGCATCCGCTGGGAGCCCTGCTCGGTCGCACGTCTCCGCCCGGACACCCCGAGGTAGAGAGCATGACCCACCTGCGGGCGAGGCGGTAAGGCCCCAGGGCGCTGGAACGATACCGACCATCCGCTCCGCTTTCCCGGGTACCCTGACCTCGTGGACCCCGATACCCGGTGTCTCGATCCCGATCGGACGCACACCTTCCGCCTCCGCATCGTCCTGGGGCAGGTGACGCCCATCGAGGCGGAGGGCAACGCGCGGGACCTGGCCGACCTCCTGCGACAGGTGGGAACGGCGTTCGCCCGTCGGACCAGCGCGGTGGCCGGGCTGATCGAGCGGCTGGCGGATCGTGGATGGCGGCTGGCGGCGGACGACTCGGGGGGTGGCCGCGTGGCTCGCCCCACGCACGGCTTCGCTGGCCCGGATGGGCGGGCCCTGCCCGAGGAGGTGACGCTGGTCAAAGACGCCCTTCCCGCCCAGGTCGCCTCCGACCTGGACGACCTGCGGACCCCGGGGGCCGAGCTGGGGGTGGGGCTGCACGTGCGCATGGAGACCATGGACCTGCCCGCCCGGGTGGTGGGCGGGGCGGTCGAGCTGGTCTACACGCCGAACGAGTACCTGGCCACCTTCTCGCCCGGGCCCTGAGCCGGCCCCGACTCAGTCCTCCACCACCACCGTGGTCCCGATCGTCGCCCAGGCGTAGAGCGTGCGCAGGGGGCCGTCAGGGACGTGCACGCAGCCATGGCTGGCGTAGGGGCCGTACTCCGATCCCGGACCGTAGGCGCTGGCCGGCTCCCAGGGTGCGCTGTGAAGGAAGGTGCCGTCGGGCACGAACTCCATGGCGTCGTAGACCCAGGCCGGGTTGTAGTAGAAGGGGCTGCCCCGGGGCCAGGGCGAGACCATGTGGTAGGCGGGGTACTTGGCGAAGATGTGGAAGGTGCCGCGGTCGGTCGGAAGCTGCGGCCGCCCCGTCGTCACCGGAGCGGCCAAAAAGGGACATCCGTGGTCGTAGGCGACCAGGCGCTGGCTGGCCAGGTGCACGACGATGAGCCGGTCGGGTGCTTCGGCGATGCAGCCGCCCAGCTGACGGGCCCGGTCGACGGCGCCGGCCAGACCGTCGACCGCCTGCTGGAGCTCCGCCACCGCCTGGTCCATGCGCACGTCGTCCTGCTCGCGCTCGGCCGCCTGCACGTCGGCGCGGGCCCGGTCGGCGCGGGCCACCGCGTCGCCCGTCACCCGGAGGCTCGTCGCCTGGTCGAGCAGGCCAGGAAGACGGCTCAGGAGCTGGTCGGCGCGGACCCGGGCGTCGAGGCGGTGCTGGATCGTGGCCAGGGCGGCCCGCACCGCGGCGACGACGGCGTCGTGTTGCTCCAGCTGTTGCGGGTACTGCAGGGCGAGGAAGGCCCGGCCCTGGGCCAGCGCCTGGGGTGCGGGATCGGTGCGCAGCCCCGTCCGTTGCGCGGTGGCCAGGGCCGACTGCAGGCCCGCCACCATCTCCGCCACGTCCCGGGGCCGGCCCTGCGCGTCCAGGCCGCCCGCGGCCTGCGCGAGGCGGTCGCGGACCTGCGCCAGCCGGGCGGCGGTGGCCTCCCATCGCCTCGCCAGCGCGAGGTCGCCGCCGACGGTGTCGGTTCGGTCCAGGACCTTCCGCTCCTCCCGGGCGGTGGCGGCGTAGTTGGGGCCGCCCAGCTCCTGGAGCCGGGACAGGGCCGCCTCGGCCCGCCGTCGGGCGTCGGCGAGGGCCCGCTCGTGGGCCGCGGCTCCCAGCTGCTCTGGCCGCCCGAGAGGGTCGATCACCAGGGCGCCGGAGACGATCGGGTAGGGCAGCGCCAGGATCCGCCGGGATCGCAACCGCTCCAGGGCCAGCCGGGCCGGGGCGTAGCTGGCGGCCGGCACCCCGGCCCGCTCGTCGTTCCTCCAGCGCTGCTCCAGTGCCGACGCCCGCGCCTCGAAGGCTGCGGCGTCGGCCGCGCCCAGCCCGATCAACGCCACCATCCCCAGCGCGGCGCCGAGGGCCACCCGAACCCGACGCTCCACTCCACACTGCACAACGACGGGCGCGGCTTCGATGTTCCGAAAGCCGCCGGACCGGGGCGTCCACGAATGGGCGAGGGCACCGGGCACGCCTCCCGCCGCCTCGACTCCGGCGATACCCGGTCGTGACGGCTCGGGCGCGGACGGGGCCGCGGTCGCGCCGGGGGAGAGCCTAACGACCGCTGGGCTCGGGGGCCGCCTCCGGTTCGGGGGTCGTCTCCGCCATCGGAGCCGCCGACGGTGCTGGAGCCACCGGCTGCGGCGCCGGGGCCGCGACCGGCACGATCTGGCGAAAGCCTCGCAGCGCCGCGTCCCAGTCCGCGAGCAGCTCGGCGGCGCGCCGGCTGCCGGTGCGCCGGTGGTGTTCCTCGACCAGGGCGCGTAGCTGGTCGGCGTCCTCGGGAGGGACGGACCGCGCCACCACGCTCTCGGTGTTGAGCTGCCGGTACTCCCGAACGTAGGCGATGCCGCCGGTCATGCCGGCGCCCACGTTCCATCCCACCGGGCCCAGCGAGACCGCGATCCCCCCGGTCATGTACTCGCAGAAGTGGTCGCCGGCCCCCTCGACCACCGCCACCGCTCCCGAGTTGCGCACGCAGAAGCGCTCGCCGGCCCGGCCGGCCAGGAAGAGCATCCCCCCGGTGGCGCCGTAGAGGCAGGTGTTGCCGGCCAGCACGGGATCGCGGGCCCCGTCCTCGGCGAACGGCTTGACGACGATCACGCCGCCGCCCATCCCTTTGCCGACGTAGTCGTTGGCCTCGCCCTCCAAGACCAGCTCCACCCCGTCGTCGAGCCAGGCCCCGAAGCTCTGCCCGGCGCTGCCGCGGTAGCAGCGGCGTTCTCCGCGCAGGTCCGCGCCCACCGCCCGGCAGGAGTTGTCGATGGCGCCACCGGGCGGCGACCCGCGGGGCGGCTCGCCGTTGCGCTCCCAGCGCCGGCGGCGTGGCGCCGCCGGATCGGAGGGGGCGTGCAGGATGAAGCTCAGGTCCAGGCCCAGGTCGTTGTCCAGCTCACGCAGCAGCTCGACCCGACCGACGATCTCGTCGAGCGTGCGAGCGCCGGCCAGCGCCAGGTACTCGCGGGCCTCCTCGGCGATCAGCGTCAGGTAGGTGATCACGTCCTCGGGCCGGCCTGCGAACTTCGCCCGCAGATCCTCTCGCTGGGTGGCGATGCCGGTCGGGCAGGTGTTGAGGTGGCACTGACGGGCCATGTCACAGCCCAGCGCGACCATGACCCCGGTGCCGAAACCGAACTCCTCCGCGCCGAGCATGGCCGCGACCACGATGTCCCGCCCGCTGCGAAGGCCGCCGTCGGTCCGAAGCGAGACGCGCTCGCGCAGCCGCTGCTCGACCAGTACCTGCTGGGTCTCGGCCAACCCCAGCTCCCACGGCACCCCGGCGCTCTTGATCGACGAGAGCGGGGAGGCGCCGGTCCCACCCGAGTGACCGCTGATCAGGATGTAGTCGGCGTGGGCCTTGGCGACGCCGGCCGCGATCGTCCCCACCCCGGCCTCGGACACCAGCTTCACGCCCACCCGGGCTCGCGGGTTGATCGCCTTCAGGTCGTAGATGAGCTGGGCCAGGTCTTCGATCGAGTAGATGTCGTGGTGGGGGGGCGGCGAGATGAGCTGCTGGCCGGCCTGCGCGTGCCGCAGGCGGGCGATCAAGCCGGTGACCTTGATGCCCGGCAGCTGGCCCCCCTCGCCCGGCTTCGAACCCTGGGCGATCTTGATCTCCAGCTCGTCGGCCCGGCGCAGGTAGCGTGGGGTCACCCCGAAGCGGGCCGAGGCCACCTGCTTGATCCGGTTGTCGCGACGCGGGCCCGGCCGGTCGTAGTCGTCGGGGTCCTCGCCCCCTTCGCCCGAGTTGGAGCGGGCGCCCATCTCGTTCATCGCCACCGCCAGCGTGGCGTGGGCCTCGGGCGAGAGGGCGCCCAGGGACATCGCCGTCGAGATGAACCGTTTGCGGATCTCGGTCGCCGGCTCCACCTCTTCCAGGGGGGCCGGCACCGGTGCGGGCACGATCTCCAGGAGGTCGCGCAGCTCCTGCGGCGGCCCCATGGTGGACAGCTCTCGCCAGCGGCGGTACTCCTCCTGGTCGCCGGTCCGCGCCGCCTTCTGCGCCGCCCGCACCGCCAGCGGGTTGTAGGCGTGGAACTCCCCGGCCTTGCGGAAGCGGACCCGTCCGTGATCGGGTAGCGCGTCCTTGCCCGCGGGTTCCTCGGCCGGCTCCCAGGCCAGGCGCTGCCACTCGCGCAGACGACGTTCGAGGTCGGCGAAGGAGGCGCCGCCGATGCGCGAGGGAACCGTCGGCAGGCAGAGCTGCATGACCTCCGCACCCAGTCCCAGCGCCTCGTAGACGTGGGCGCCACAGTACGAGGCCACGCAGGAGATGCCCATCTTGGACATGACCTTGAGCAGCCCGTGCTCCAGGGCGTGGCGGTAGTGGAGCTGGGCCTCCTCGCCCCCCAAGAGCTGGGCCTGGGCCAGCGCCAGGTAGGGGTGGACGGCGCCGGCGCCGGTGGCGATCAGGCAGGCCACGTCGTGCACGTCGACGGCGTCGCCGGCGATCGCCACCAGATCCTTCTGCATGCGCTGCCCGCGGCGGAGCAACGCCTCGTGCACGGCGCCCACGGCCAGGGCCATGGGGATCGGCAACCGTCGGGGTCCCGCCCGTCGGTCACTCAGGGCCACGATCCCCTCGCTCGCCTCCTCGGCCTCCCGGCAGAGGCGCTCGAGTGCGCCGCGCAGGTCCTCGTCCGGGCCCACGGTGGCGTCCAGGACGGTCGCCCGTTCCAGGACGCGGGCCAACTCGCCGGCGCCCAGGATGGGCGACTCGAGCTCCAGCAGCGTGCTCGTCAGCCCGGCGGCGGCGGGATGGAGCCGCCGCCGGAGGCGATCCCCGGCCTCGTTCTCCGGGTCGAGCGTTCGCCCCCGGGCGCCCAGCGTCACTCGCAGGGACATCACCGAGCGCTCGCGCAGGGGATCGATGGCCGGGTTGGTCACCTGGGCGAAGCGCTGGCGGAGGTGGTTGTAGACCCGGCGGGGAGTCCTGCCGAAGGAGGCGATGGGAATGTCGTCGCCCATCGAGTAGGTGGGCTCGAGCCCGTTCTCGGCCATGGGCTGGATCACCATGCGGACGTCCTCGGCCCCCCAGCCGAACATGCGCTGGCGACGGGTCAGGTGGGTGGGGACCTCGACCTCGACCTGGCGGTGCTCGACCGGCACCAGGACCCGGTCCGCCAGCAGCCCGTAGTCGTGCCGGGCGGCGACGTGCTCCTTGGCCGCCTGGTCGCGGTAGACGACGCCCTCCCGGACGTCCACCAGGATGATCTGTCCCGGGCCCAGCCGGCCCCGCTCCACCACCTGGGATGGCTCCAGGGGGATGACCCCGGCCTCCGAGGCGGCCACCACCGTGCCATCTCCGGTGATCTGGTAGCGCACGGGCCGCAGCCCGTTCCGGTCCAGGGCGGCGCCGGCCACGGTACCGTCGGAGAAGGCCAGGGCGGCAGGGCCGTCCCAGGGTTCGAAACGCGTGGACTGAAAGCGATAGAAGTCGCGCACGCTCGGCGCCATGTCCGCGCGCCCCTCCCACGCGGCCGGCACCAGCGTCATCAACGCCTCGGCGACGTCGAACCCGCGCCGCACCAGGAGCTCTAAGACGTTGTCCAGGTTGGCGGAGTCGGAGCCCTCGGCCCAGACCACCGGTCGCAGCTCCTCCGGCAGCTCGGCCTCACGCGCCCGCATCCAGGCCCGGTTGCCGCTCAGGGTGTTGATCTCGCCGTTGTGGGCGAGGAGGCGGAAGGGCTGGGCCAGGCGCCAGTCCGGCAGCGTGTTGGTCGAGTAGCGCTGGTGGAAGACGGCGATCTGGCTCTCGGTCCGGGCGTCGGCCAGGTCCCGGTAGAAGGCGGCGAGATGGGTGCCGGCCATGAGCCCCTTGTAGACCACCGTGCGGCACGAGCAGGAGGGGACGTACATGCGCACGCCCTCCGCCTCGGCCCGTCGTTCGGCCAGACGCCGGCCGCGGTAGAGGAGGCCCTCCCACTCGTCGTCGTCGACCTCGGGTCGGTCGACGAGGGCCTGCCAGATGGCCGGCATCCGCTCTCTCGCGCGGGCGCCCAGGCTGTCGACGTCGAGCGGTGGGCGGCGCCAGTCGAGGACCCGGAGACCGACCCTGGCCAGGGCCTCCGCGAGCAGGTCGCGGGCACGGTCGTCCCATTCGAAGAGCACCGCCACGGCGACGTCTTCCCCCAGCAGGCGACGCGGGATCTGGATCAAAAGGCCGGCGCCGTCGCCACTCTTGCCGTCGGCGTCCAGGCCTCCACGGTGACTCAACCGGGCGAGCGCGATGGTCCCCAGCTCGACCACCCGGTGGCTGGGTCCGGCGGTGGGCGTGGCCACGAAGCCCATGCCGCACGCGGCGCGGCCCGCCGGCAGCTCGCCCGCCCAGGCGGCGTGGGAAGACACGTCGAGGGAGGGCATCAGTGTGGCAAGCGTACGTGCACTCGGGAACAGGGTGCTAGTCCTCGAACACGAAAACCGGCCCCGTACGCTCGTCCGCCGATCACAATTCGGGGGCTGGCTTTCCTGACCGGCTGGGTCCGACGCGGGGCCGGCGGCCTACAGCCCGAGGAGGTGCTGCACCCGGAGCGCCACCATGAGGTTGAGCCGGGTCTCGGCGTCGTCCAGGTCGGTGCCCGAGACCTCCCGGATGCGGTCCAGACGGTAGCGCAACGTGTTCGGGTGGATGCGCAGCCGCCGGGCCGCGGCCTGTTGCTCGCCGGTCTCGAGGTAGGCCCTGAGGGTGGCGAGCAGGGTCCCGCCCCGGGACTGGTCGTGCTCGATCAGCGTCCCCAGGTGACGGTTCACGAACTCGAGCAGCCGCTCGTCGCTGACCCCCGCCAGCAGCCCGGTCAGCCCGAACTCGGGCACCACCACCACCTGGCCCCAGCGCTTGAAACGGGCCAGCGTGTCCATGACCGCGCGAACCTCGCGGTGGGCGGTGGGAACTCCGGCCGGCGCCTCCACCGGGGTGCTGAAACCGACCGAGACGGTGAAGCCGGGTCTCCAGTCGGCCACCGCCGCCTGCACCTGCCGGCCCAGCGTGCGCATGGTCGCCTCCGGATCGTGTCCGTCCGGTCCCAGGGGAAGGAGGGCGAGCACGCTGTCGGAACGACCTCCGATCAGCGCCCGCGGATGGCTCGATCGGATGATGCCCGAGACGCGCCGCAGCAGCTCCCGCTTCAGGCCCTGGATGGCGTCCTCGCCGATCTGGCGCGCGCGCAGGAACCCCCGGAAGTCGTCGATGTCGACGATCATCAGCACGTGGCGACCCGCCAGCGGGTAGCCGAGGTGTCTGGCCCGGCGCTGGGCGGCGGCGTCGTCGCCGTAGGTGCCGTGAAGGAGGTCGTCGAGGTACTCCCCCCGGACCTGTCCCTCGACCTCCGCGACCTCGCGTTCCTTGATCAGTGCCAGGGCCATGGCCGTGGCCGCCTGCTCGACGGCCATGAAGGCCAGCTCCTCGTTGTCCGGGGGGTGGTCCAGGATGGAGATGATCCCCAGCAGCTGGTTGGCGGCCAGGACGGGGGCGATGATCCGGGATCGATTCATGCCCAGGTGGGGGAAGGCGGGAACCTTCATCGGCCGCCGGCTCTCCGTCACCTCGCGCAGCACCTGCTGGATCTGGGGGTCATAGAGGACCCGGGGCGGGGTGCCCTGGCGGGCGATGGTCTCGCGCCGATGGGGATCGCCGCTGGCCGGCCCGGCGTGGGCCAGGAGGTGGAACGAAGCGTCCTCGACCGCGACCCCGCTGCCCAGCAGCTCGGCCAGGGTCCGACAGATCTCGGCCACGCCCTTGCCGTCCAGGATCAGGTCGGTGAAGCGGCGGTGCACGTCGAGCGAGTACTTGAGCCGCCAGTGCTCGGCGTTGATGATCCGCTCCAGCAGCGGCTCCATCAGGTCGCTCCAAGGGACCTCGGCGCCGATCGTGAACAGCGGCAGCGCCGCCGCGTCCGCCTCCGCCACCATCTCCTCGGGCACCCGCTCCAGGTACCGTCCCAGCTTGAGGACCAGGCCCGAGCCCCCGCTGGTCGCCACCGAGTCCACCAGCCGTAGCTGGGCCACGCGGTCGTCCTTGATCGGAAAGCCGGTGGTGAGCAGGAGCTCGCCCGGTCGCAGGCGTCCGGGCGTCTCCGGCGTCTCCATGACCCGGACCCACTGGATCTGGCGGTCGAGCCCTGACCTGCCCGCGATCAGCGCCGCCTCCGCGAAGCCGCCGAAGCCCATGGCTTCGCGCACGGTCGGGGGCGGAACCCGGCCTTCGACGTCGATCGGCTCCGGAGCTGGCAGGGCGGAACTCATGCGCAAGGTCCAGATTAGCAATGTGACTGTACGCCAATGTGAGTCGGCAACTGCTTGTGTGCTTTCCACTAGGCGCCGGCGGAAGGCGATCCTAGGCTCCAGGGCATGGGTGGCACGGAGGGTCCCGTGTGCCCGCAGCATGCGGGGGAGGTGCGGATGACGCTGGTGACGCTGCACTCCGAGCACGGCCGACCCGGCGAAGTGATAGGGGCGTATCGGTGCCCGCAGTGCGGGCACGAGCGCCGGTTGCCGATCGACATCGGCGGCGAGCCGGGCCCGCTCGTGTCCGGCGGAGGCGCGTAGGGCCGGCCCGGACCGGGTCGGTACCGCTCAGGCGTCGGGCCGTCGCAGCTCCAGGAAGTCGGCGACGTGGAAGAGGCGCAGCACGAGGCGGGCCGGGAAGGGGACGGCCGCCCGGCCCTCGTCTCGGAACGGCCGGGGGCTTCCGAGCTGCTCGGTCCTCCCCCGCGTGATGATCTCGCAGCTGCCGGCCGCGCGCACGTTCTTCACCCACTCCGCGTCGCGACCGTAGGTGAGCGCCACCACGTACCCGTCCGCCGTCGGGAAGACGTTGACCGGTGTTCGGTATCGCCGGCCGGAGCGTCTGCCCACGTGCAGCACGACGCCGAAGCCGGGCAGATGGGCCGCCGGCCCGAGGGTGAGGCGGTTGGTCACGCGCCGGTTGAAACCGGCCATCCTTCGTCCGAGAGGCATGAGGGTTCCTCCGTGGGCGGGCTCGGCGTCGAGGGGCTCCACCGGCTTCCCGCCTCCTTGTCCCGGCTCGACATCCCGGTGAAGGACCTACGGCTGGAGGATACCGGGCGGCGGGTCACGACCCGACCATGGAGAGAGGGATGACGGGGAAGGCGGAGGGCGAGGCGGCTCCGCCGGATGCGAACGCCTCGTTCCGGCGCGCCGTGGCCGACTCGCGCCGGATCGACCCCATGCCCACCTTTCGGCGGCTCTCCGAGGTCACCGGGGTCGCGGTCGAGGATCTCGTCCACCACGCCCTGGTCCGCTGGGCCTCCGCCGGCGCCGAAGCCCTGCTGTGGCTGGGTCCGACCGTCCTGCAGGAGCTGGTCGAGGCCCGGCGCTCAGGCGACTGGGAGAAGGTGGCCGGCATCATCGACTGGCTCCAGGCCGGCTGGGAGCGGTATCGCTCCGGCTGACGGGGTGGATGAGAGGCGGGCCGGGTCGCCGGCCCGCCGCGGGCCACGAGTCTCCCGGTTCTCGCGGTCCGTCCCTGGATCAGGACATGAGCTGGCGGAGGACCATGGGCAGGACCCCGCCGTGCTGCAGATACCGGACCTCCACCTCGTTGTCCAGGCGGGCCAGGGCCCGGAAGCGGACGAGGCCGTCGCCCCGTCGGGCCTCGACCTCCAGCTCCTGGCGCGGCCGCAGGCCGGCCTCGAGGCCGCGGATGGAATACTCCTCCTCGCCGCTCAGGCCCAGCGTGCGTCGCCCTCCCTCGTCGACGAACTGGAGGGGGAGGATGCCCATGCCCACCAGGTTGGAGCGGTGGATGCGCTCGAAGGACTCGGCGATGACCGCCCGTACGCCGAGCAGGTTCGGGCCCTTGGCCGCCCAGTCACGGGAGGAACCGGAGCCGTACTCCCGGCCCGCGATCACCACCAGGGGGACGCCTTCCGCCCGGTAGCGCTCGGCCGCGTCGAAGATCGTCATCTCCTCGCCGGAGGGCAGGTGCCGGGTCCAGTAGCCCTCCCGGCCGCGGGCCAGCTCGTTGCGCAGGCGGATGTTGCCGAAGGTGCCGCGCACCATCACCTCGTGGTTGCCGCGGCGCGCCCCGTAGGAGTTGAAGTCGGGCTTCTGGACACCCCGGGAGAGGAGATAGCGGCCGGCCGGACTGTCGGCCGGGATGCTCCCCGCGGGCGAGATGTGGTCGGTGGTCACCGAGTCACCCAGCACCACCAGGGCACGCGCCCCCAGGATGTCGCGCAGCGGCTCGGGCTGCGGACGCAGGTCATGGAAGTAGGGCGGCTCCTGCACGTAGGTCGATTCGGGGTCCCAGCGATAGCTGGCCCCGGCCGGCGCCGGCATCCGCTGCCAGTGCTCGTCGCCGGCGTAGATCCGCTCGTACTCGCGACGGAACATGTCCTCGCGCACGCACTCGCGGATGACCTCGGTGACCTCGTCGGCGCTGGGCCAGATATCGCTCAGGAAGACGGGTCGGCCGTCACGGCCCTGTCCCAGCGGCTCCCGGGTGAGGTCGCGTTCGATGGACCCGGCCAGGGCGTAGGCGACCACGAGCGGAGGCGAGGCCAGGTAGCTGGCCCGCACCAGGGGGTGGATCCTGGCCTCGAAGTTGCGGTTCCCGGAGAGGACCGCGACCACGTTGAGATCCCGCTCGGTGACGGCTGCCTCGATCTCGGGGCTGGCCAGGGGACCCGAGTTGCCGATGCAGGTGGTGCAGCCATAGCCGACCAGGTAGAAGCCGAGTCGTTCCAGGTCCTCGAGCAGGCCCGCCTGGCGGAGGTAGTCGGTGACCACGCGGGAGCCGGGGGCGAGCGAGGTCTTGACGTAGGGCGGGACGGCAAGGCCGGCCCGGGCCGCCTTCCTGGCCAGCAACCCGGCCGCGACCATGACCGAGGGGTTGGAGGTGTTGGTGCAGCTGGTGATGGCGGCGATCACCACCGAACCGTGTCGCACCTCGGTCCCGGCTCGCTCGGCCACGGCGACGTCGCCCTCCCCGCCCGGGCCGACGGCCGGACCCCGCTCGTCGCCGGTGACGGGAAAGGCCCGCCGGAAGCTCTCGCCGACCTGCCCCAGGGGCACCCGATCCTGTGGCCGCCGGGGGCCGGCCAGGCTGGGCTCGACCGAGCCGAGGTCGAGGTCGAGCAGCTCGCTGAAGACCGGCGTCGGGTCGCCGGCGGACCGGAACAGCCCCTGCTCCTTGCAGTATCGCTCGACCAGGTCGAGGTGCTCGCGGGGGCGCCCGGTGGTCGCCAGGTAGCGCAGGGTCTGCTCGTCCACCGGGAACAGCGCGGAGGTGGCGCCGTACTCGGGGCACATGTTGGACAGCGTCGCCCGGTCGGGGATGGTCAGGCCGGCCAGGCCGTCGCCGCAGAACTCGACGAACTTGCCCACCACCCCGTGCCGGCGCAGCATCTCGGTCAGGGTCAGCACCAGGTCGGTGGCCGTCGCCCCCGTGGGCAGGGCACCGTGGAGGCGGACGCCGACCACCACCGGCGTGGGGAGGTACATGGGCTGGCCCAGCAGGCAGGCCTCGGCCTCGATGCCGCCGACGCCCCATCCCAGCACACCCAGCCCGTTGACCATGGTGGTGTGGGAGTCGGTGCCGACCAAGGTGTCGGGGATGGCCACCCGACGCCCCTCCTCCTCCCGCACCTGGACCACGCGGCTCAGGTGCTCGAGGTTCACCTGGTGGCAGATCCCCATGCCTGGGGGCACGACCGTGAAGTTGCGGAACGCCTGCTGGGCCCAGCGCAGCAGGGCGTAGCGCTCGCGGTTGCGTGCGTACTCGCGCTCGATGTTGAAAGCGTAGGCACGGTCGTTCCCGAAGAGGTCGACCTGGACCGAGTGGTCGATGACCAGGTCGGCGGGCACCTGCGGGTCGATGCGGCTCGGGTCTCCGCCGGCGCGCTCCATGGCCGAGCGCATGGCGGCCAGGTCGACCACGGCTGGAACGCCGGTGAAGTCCTGGAGCAGGACACGGGCGGGGACGTACGGCACCTCCGCTTCGGGCGGCGGAGGGGTGGGCCAGCCGGCCAGGGCCCGCACCGAGGTCTCGGAGGCCATGCCGCGCGCGGCCACCCGGAGCACCATCTCGAGCAGGACCTTGATCGTCATCGGGAGGCGACCGGCGTCGCCAAGGCCGAAGGCGTGGGCACGCTCCAACGCGTAGTACTCGAACTCCGATCCCGGAAGCCGGCGGCGCACGTCGATCATGGACGAATCGTACTCCCCGAAGCGGGGCTACCCGGGTCGATCGGCGCGCGTCGGCGAGCGGGGGCGCCGGGCCCGCGAAGCCAGCTGTCGCACCCGCGCCAGTGCCCGGCCGCTCTGGCGCTCACGGCTCAGCTCGTCGGCCCGGAGCTGGACGGCGCGGACCACCGTCCGAAGGAAGGCCTCGATCAACTCCTGCTCGCGCTCGGGGTAGGAAGCGAGGATGGCGTCCAGGTCCCCGTGCAGCCCGGCCAGGATGGCGCACCCGAAGCGCCGGGCCTCCGCCGTGGGCTGTACCACCACCCGCCGTCGGTCCTCCCGGTCGTGGATCCGGCGCGCGCACCCGGCCCGCTCCAGTCGGTCCAGGACCCCGGTCACGGCGCCGGTGGTCAGCTTGAGGTGGTCGGCCAGCTGGCCAGCGGTCAGACCCTCCCGCATGGTGATGATGTCCAGGGCCCGGATGTCCGTCCGGTTCAGCCGGCCGCGTGGCGAGACCGCGTTGGTGAAGGCCTCAACGCTGGCGGCGAGCTCCCGCAGCAGGGTGACGGTGGTTCGTCCACGTCCCGGGTGCGGCTCCTTGTCCCCCACCGTTGGGCGAAGAATACATCTTCTGCACGTAATTTCCTATACGCTGAGGGAAATCTGCTCGACGATCGACTTGACGGCACCGGGCGGGGGCGCTCGCCCGCCCGGGTCGAGGACGTTCAGGCGTCGCCATCCGAGCGTCCATCCCGTCGGAGCGCCGCCGCCAGCTCGGCCGCCATCGGCTCCCGCTGGAGCTCCTCGAGCGTGAGGGGCAGGGCCAGCGACCAGTTGGGGTGCTCGTTCGTGGTCCCGGGGTAGTTGGGGCGCTCCCTCACACCCAGGACGTCCTCGAGCGTGGCCGCGACCAGGCGGGCCGGGCTCGAGGCCAGGGCCCGGTAGACCGCGGTCGTCACCTCCCCCACCGACTGACCCTCCCTGACCCCGACGTGGCGCCGCAGCCGGTCCCGCATCGTGGGATCGCCGTCGATTCCCTCCCACACCCCGGCCAGGGTGGGCAGGTCGTGGGTGGTCAGCGCCGCCAGCGATTCCGACGGGTACCGGTCGGGCGGCCGGTCCTCGAACCAGAGCAGCCGGTAGGAGAGCATGTTCCGAGCCGCCATCTCCTCCCGCACCACCTCCTCGACCGTTCCCAGGTCCTCGCCGATCACGTAGGCGCGGTGGCGGCAGCTCTCGAGGGCCACGATGTCGAGCAGCTCGTCGTGCGGGTAGCGCACGTAGACGCCGCCGTTCGGCTCGGCCCCGCGCGGAATCCAGTAGAGGCGAAAGAGCCCCATCACGTGGTCGATGCGCAGACCGGCCCCGTGACGGAAGGTGGCCCGCAGGGTCTGGATGAACGGCTCATACCCGGCCGCCCGCAGCCGCCACGGGTCGAAGGGCGGCACCGCCCAGTCCTGACCGGCCGGGTTGAAGGGGTCCGGCGGGGCGCCAACCGACATACCCTGGACCAGGGTGTCCTGCCACACCCAGGCGTCGGCCCCTGCCGGCTGCACGCCCACCGGGAGGTCGTGCACCAGCGGGAGCTCGCGCCCCGCCGCCGCCAGCTGGCGGTCGAGCAACCACTGCAGCCAGGCGTGGAAGCGGACCCGACGGGCTCGTGCGGATCGGAAGCGCGCCACCGCGGCCGAGCCGGGCCGGCGCAGCGGCTCCGGCCATCGTTGCCAGGGCGCGCCGTGTACCTCGCTCAGGGCGCAGAAGGTCGCGTATTCCTCCAGCCCCGGGGTGCGGGCGAGGTGGCGCTCGAGCTCCTCCTGCTCCCCGGAATGCGCGAACAGCTCCTCCAGGGCCTGCATCTTGAGCGCGAACACCCGGTCACGTTCGATCCGGCGCCGGCGATTGAGCTCCGTTCCGGCCCGGGCCAGGGCCACCAGGCGGTCCCCCAGACGCCAGGCGTTGGGGACCTCCTCGATCCGCAGGTAGAGCGGGTTGCGGAAGCGGCGGCTCGAGGGGTAGTAGGGACTGGGCTCCTGCGACGGCAACGGCAACGGCGCCGCCAGAGGGTTGAGCAGCAACAGCCCCGCGCCCATCGCGGCCGACCAGCGGGCCAGCCGGCGGAGGTCGGCCAGGTCCCCCAGCCCCCAGCTGGTCCGCGAGCGCAGCGCGTAGAGCTGGACCGACCAGCCCCACGCCCGCAGGTCGGGAGGGAGGTGGCAGCGGCGGGGGCTGGCGATCAAGCAAAGCTCGCCGCCGCCGTCCAGCCAGCGCAGGCGATGGTAGCCCGCCGGCAGGGGCGGGATGGCGTCGAGGGCGGGAAGGGTGGCCCCGTCCTCGGTCACCACCTCGGCCGGCCGCTCCAGCGGGAGAGGACGGCCGGGGGGGATGACGCGAACCGGCGCCGGCGGGGGCGCCTCGTCCCCCGCCCCCATCGCCTCCAGGACCCGCCTTGCCACCTCGGCCTCGGCCGCCACCCACCGGCCCCGGACGTCGTGGTAACCGGGCGCGACGCCCCAGGCGGTCGGGTCCGGCGCTGGGCTCACCTCATTGATTAGGGTAAGCCCGGATGGACGTCTGGCCCGGTCAGCCGTACCCGCTGGGGGCCACCTTCGACGGGACCGGCACCAACTTCTCCCTCTTCTCGGAGGTGGCCGAGCGGGTGGAGCTGTGCCTCTTCGACGAGGAGGGAGTCGAGGTCCGCCTGGACCTGCCCGAGCAGACGGCGCTCTGCTGGCACGGGTACGTGCCCAACGTCCGGCCGGGCCAGCGCTACGGCTTTCGGGTGCACGGTCCCTACGACCCCCGGCGCGGGCTGCGCTGCAACCCGGCCAAGCTGCTGCTCGACCCCTATGCCCGGGCCATCGAGGGGGAGGTGCGCTGGAACCGGGCCATCTTCCCCTACCAGCTGGGCGATCCCGACCTGGACCTGGCGCCCGACCCCACCGACAGCGGCCCGTTCGTGCCCAGGTCGGTGGTCATCGATCCCTGGTTCGTCTGGGATGACGACCGCCGGCTGCGCGTCCCCTGGCACGAGACGATCATCTACGAGGTCCACGTCAAGGGCTTCACCTACTGCCACCCGGAGGTGCCGCCCGAGCTCCGGGGCACCTACGCCGGGCTGGCCACACCCGAGGCCATCGAGCACTTCAAACGCCTGGGCGTGACCGCGATCGAGCTCCTGCCCGTCCACCAGTTCGTCCACGACCATCGCCTGGTCCAGCTCGGGCTGCGCAACTACTGGGGCTACAACTCGATCGGCTACCTCGCCCCCCACAACGAGTACAGCTCGAGCGGACAGCGGGGGGAGCAGGTCCAGGAGTTCAAGCGGATGGTCAAGACCCTGCACGAGGCGGGGATCGAGATCATCCTGGACGTGGTCTACAACCACACCGCCGAGGGCAACCACCTGGGCCCGATGCTGTCCTTCCGGGGCATCGACAACGCCGCCTACTACCGCCTCGACGACGATCCTCGCTTCTACCGCGACTACACCGGCACCGGCAACAGCCTCAACATGCGCCACCCCCACGTGCTGCAGCTGATCATGGACAGCTTGCGCTACTGGGTCCTGGAGATGCACGTGGACGGCTTCCGCTTCGACCTGGCCGCCACCCTGGCCCGGGAGCTGCACGACGTGGACCGACTCTCGGCCTTCTTCGACCTGGTCCAGCAGGACCCGGTGCTCTCCCAGGTCAAGCTGATCGCGGAGCCGTGGGACGTCGGGGAGGGCGGCTACCAGGTGGGGAACTTCCCCGTGCTCTGGTCGGAGTGGAACGGCAAGTACCGGGACACCGTGCGCGACCTCTGGCGGGGCCAGCCGGCCACCCTGGCCGACTTCGGCTACCGTTTCACCGGCTCCTCCGACCTCTACCAGGCGGATGGCCGCCGTCCCTACGCCAGCATCAACTTCGTCACCTGTCACGACGGCTTCACGCTCGAGGACCTGGTCTCCTACGACCAGAAGCACAACCTGGCCAACGGCGAGGACAACCGCGACGGCGAGAGCCACAACCGCTCCTGGAACTGCGGCGTGGAGGGTCCCACCGACGATCCCGCCATCCGGGCCCTGCGCGACCGCCAGAAGCGGAACTTCCTGGCCACCCTGCTGCTCTCCCAGGGCGTGCCCATGATCCTGGCCGGCGACGAGATGGGCCGCACCCAGCAGGGCAACAACAACGCCTACTGCCAGGACAACGAGATCTCCTGGCTGGACTGGGAGCACCGGGACGAGCGGCTGCTCGAGTTCACCGCCCGCCTCATCCGCCTGCGCCGGGAACACCCCGTCTTCCGGCGCCGGCGCTGGTTCCTGGGGCGTCCCATCCGTGGCCAGGACACGACCGACATCGCCTGGTTCAAGCCCGACGGCAACCCGATGGCGGACCGGGACTGGAACGACGGCTTCGCCCGCTCCCTGGCCGTCTTCCTCAACGGGGAGGAGATCGCCGCTCCCGACCCGCGCGGTCGCAAGCTCAGGGACGATTCCTTCTTCCTCCTCTTCAACGCCCACGACCGGCCCGTGCGCTTCGTCCTCCCCCGAGGCGGCTTCGGCCGGCGCTGGATGCGGATCCTGGACACCGCCAACCCGCTGCCCCGCTTCTACCGGGCGGGAGGCCAGGTGCCGGTGGAGGAGCGGTCGCTGGTGCTGCTGCGCAAGGTCGAGTAGCCCGCGACCCGACGCGGGTTGCGGCCCGGCCGTGGTTGTCGTCCTGCCTGGGCCTCACTAAAATCGGCTCCGGCGCGCTCGGGGGGTCGAGGTCACGTCGACGTGGGGGAGGTCGAATGGAGGTGGAGCACGTGGCGGCGAACGCCGTCGGGGTGTGGTGTCGACCGGCTCCGGGCTGACGCCGGAGGAACGGCGGCGGCTGGTGGAGGTGGCGCGAGAGGCTCGAGGGCGTGCCTATGCACCCTATTCCGGTTTCCAGGTGGGCGCCGCTGTCCTCACCGAGGCCGGCAACCTCTACCCGGGGTGCAACGTCGAGAACGCCTCCTACGGGCTGGCGGTGTGCGCCGAGCGGGTGGCCATCTTCAACGCGGTCGTGGCCGAGGGCCCGGGCGTCCGGGTCCGCGGGCTGGCGGTCCAGTGCTCCGGCGCGGGTCCCTGCAGTCCCTGTGGCGCCTGCCGCCAGGTGATCCTGGAGTTCGGGCCCTCGGCAACCGTGCTCTTCGATCGGGAGGAAGGCATGGTCGAGATGGAGGCGGGTGCGCTCCTGCCCGCGGGCTTCACCTTCGATGCCGGACGAGCAGAGGCCGGCCAGTAGCTCCCTCTGGAGGTTCCTCGCTCGGCATCCGTGGGTCACCGACGTCGTCTGCCCGATCGTCGCGACCGTGGCCGGGGTGGGCTTCGGGGCCTACCTCACCACCGACCCCCACGGCGTCTACGATCTCCTCCTCGTCCCGCTCGCCCTCTCCATCGCCGTGCCGTACCGGGTCCACGCCGTGGCTCGCGCGGACCGGGCGGCCGCCGTGCGTCGAGCGGTGACCTCGGTGCGGCGCGAGTCGCTCGCCAACGTGCGGATCGCCACCCATCGCCTGCTCGAGACGCTGCTGATGGCCCTGGCCTTTCCGGGCGCCTGGGGCGAGAGCGACCTCCGGGCCTACTGTCATCGCGCTTACGGCTCCTTCCTGTACCCGTTCGCCTGGGCCGGGGTCCACCGGGAGAGCGACGTCCACCAGCCCATACCCTGCGGCACCGAGGAGGCGATCAGGGTCTTCGCGATCGCCGAGGCGTTCGCCACCGGCAGCTTCGTCATCAGGGACCGGATCGTACGCTCGGAACTCGAGGAGTCGATGAAGATTCCTCCCTACGCCTGCGTGATCGCTGCCCCGATCAGGATGGGGAAGCGGACGCTGGGAACGCTGAGCCTGGGCAGCTTCCGCACGGCCCGCGCGTCCGGCTCGATCGCGTCGAGGCCAAGGACGCCCTGATGACCATGGCCGACGCCATCTACGACCTGTGGCGAGGGCTCGACGATGCCTTCGAAGCTCACCTGGCGGGCTGGCGGCAGAACGGTGGGGTGGTCAGGGGGCGGACGTGACGGGCCGGGGAGGGGCTCCGGTCTTCTGGCCCCGAGTCGGGCCTGCCGGAGGGTGAGGGAGGCGCCGTGGACGATGAGCTGACTCCGTACCTGGAGTCGAACCGCCGACTCTGGGAGGAGTGGACCACCGTCCACCAGCGCTCGACGTTCTACGATCTGCCCGGCTTCGTCGAGGAGATGCGGGCGGGCCGTGACCGGATGCGCCGGTTCGAGGTCGAAGAGGTGGGCGAGGTGGCCGGCAAGCATCTCCTGCACCTCATGTGTCACCTGGGCACGGACACCCTGGCGTGGGCGCGACGGGGCGCCCGCGTCGTGGGTGTCGACGCCTCGGCACGTTCGATCGCGGTCGCCAGGTCGCTGGCGGACGCGGTTGGCCTTCCCGCCACCTTCATCGAGGCCGACGTCTATCGTCTGCCCCCGACCCTGGCCGGGGCCTTCGACGTCGTCTACGCGTCGCACGGCGTGCTGGGGTGGTTGCCCGACCTGCACCTCTGGGCCAGGGCCGCGGCCAGCTGCCTCCGGCCGGGTGGGGTGTTCTACCTGGCCGAGATCCATCCCTTCGCGCTGACCCTGGACCGCCGCGGCGAGGGTGACGAGGCCCTGAGGGTGTGTCACCGCTACTTCCCGGGCGGCCCGCCTCTGGCCTCTCCGGTGATCGGGTCGTATGCGGATCGCACGGCAACGGTCAGCGTTCGGTGGCAGTACCGGTGGCCGCACTCGCTCGGCGAGGTGGTCTCGGCGGTCGCCGGAGCCGGCCTCAGGGTCGAGTTCCTGCACGAGTTCCCGTTCCTGGTTTACCAGGGCCTCTCGTTCCTGGAAGAGGATGCCGAGGGCCTGTGGCGGACACCGGTGAGCCTCGGCCTGGAGTTGCCGCTGTCCTTCTCCCTGCGGGCGGTCGAGGCCCGCTGACCGGGGCCGGGCCCCGGGCGCCTTCGAGGGGCGGCGGTGGCCGGAGGAGGTCCGGCCACCGGGACGTCCGCACGTTCGAGCGCTCGCGGTTGGGCTGGTCGGAGCCGGAGCGCGAGCCGCACGCCGACCTGCCGGGCTGGCACCGGGGTCGCTCCGGCCCCGGCGTGGCATCCGCGGACCCGGGCGGGGTCCAGATGGAATACGACGAGGGGCCCGCGAGCTCGTCTTCCGGGTGCTCGCTGCGGGTGTCGTGCGACTTCGCCACCGGGGGCGTGAACGTGGAGGGCCACGGACGGCGGCTGTGGGCGGGATGATCGTCTCATGGCCAAGGGCGACTACGTCGAGGTGCTGGTCGACGCGGGCGGTGGGACGGCGCGGGAGTACCGGGTGGGGGCCACCCGAGCCGGCCGGCGGGTGGACATCCGGACCTCCCGCACGACCGTCGAGATCAGCGAGGTGACCCGCAACGGGAAGATCGTCCGGACGGCCCGTTTCCTGGCTCCGCGCGTCCTCGCGGTGGTGGAGTTCCCGGCCCAGGAGCGGCACCCGGAGTGATTCGGTGAGGCCGCACCGGACGCCCGATCCATCGGGCGCCCGGTGCCGGGTCTCGGTCAGGCGGTGCGGACCACCAGGGTGCCCATGATCAGGTCGTGGATGGCCTGCTTGCGCTGCCCCAGGCCGACCATGAAGGCGCTGACGATGGCGGGAATGAGGCAGAGCACGAACGAGATCTCGATCAGGATGAAGCGGACGGCGGCGACGCCGGCCGTGACCGGGGTGCCGTCGGCGCGCATCAGCCGGATGCCCAGGGCCTGGTAGCCCAGGGTCTGGCCGTTGTTGTTGGACCAGAGGTAGGTGAAGTAGGCCAGGCCGAAGACGAAGTTGACCGGACTATCGATGGTCCGGTAGTCGATGCTCGTGACGGCGCTGATGATGAGGCTGACGATAGCGGCGGGGATGCCGTAGATGAGCCCGTCCAGGATCAGGGCGGCCAGGCGGCGCCAGAAGCCGCCATAGACCGCGGTCGCGACCATGCCCGAGTAGGGGGGAGGCGCTCCGTATCCCGGTGGCGGGGGGGTGTAGGCGGGCCCACCGCCCGGCGGTGGCGGCGGCGTCCAGCCCGGTGGCGGTGGCGGCGGGGGTGCTCCGCCCGGCGGTGGCGGCGGGGGTGCTCCGCCCGGCGGTGGCGGCGGGGGTGCTCCGCCCGGCGGTGGCGGCGGGGGTGCTCCGCCCGGCGGTGGCGGCGGGGGTGCTCCGCCCGGCGGTGGCGAGGGTGGGGTCCAGTGCTGGGAACTCATGGGCGTTTCCTGTACCAGACCGGCCCCCCCTCCTGCCGACCCGAAGTCTGCCGGCGGCTCAGCGCCGATGGAGGTCGAGCCGGCGGAGGACGCGCGAGCGCCGCGCGTACCGCTCATGGGTTCGGACGATCTCGCTCTCCGCCGCCTCGCGGCCGTGCCAGCCGTGGACCTCGGTGTGCTTGCCCTCCTCGAGGTCCTTGTAGACGTCGAAGAAGTGTCGGATCTCGTTCAGCAGCACATCACCGACCTCGGCGACGTCCTGCCGTCGGTCCCAGGTGGGGACGGCCAGGACCTTCACGTCGGTGCCCTTCTCGTCCTGCATGGCGAAGAGCCCGATGGGGCGGCACCGGATACGGCAGCCGGGGAAGGTGGCCTCGTCCACCAGGACCATCGCGTCCAGTGGATCACCGTCCTCGGCCAGCGTCTCCTCGACGAAGCCGTACTCGGCCGGGTAGCGCAGCGCGCTGGAGAGGAAGCGGTCCAGACGTACCACTCCCGTCTTCGGGTCGATCTCGTACTTGTTGCGGCTGCCCTTGGGCACCTCGACGACGACCTCGATCTCCATGGCCGGTTGCGCTCAGTGTACGGGCCTCGGCCGAGCCCCCCTGCCGGCCAGGATGACCATGCCGGCGGCGGCGACGAACGATGCCGCCATCAAGGCGAAGGTCGGGCCGAAGCCCAAATGATCGATGGCGACGCCCAGGACGGTGACCCAGATCGATCCCGCCCCGTAGGAGACGGCGAAGAAGATGCCGAAGGCGGCCTGCTGGGGAGCGCCCTGGACGGCGTCGGCGAAGAGCGCCTGGAGGAGCGGCGACTCCGCGTAAGCCAGCACGCCGACCAGGGCTCCGGTCACCAGCAGGAGGGGAAGGACGCGCCCGACCGCCCCGAAGGCCAGCAGGATCAGGGCGCCCAGGAGGTAGGTGACCAGGACCACGCGGCGCCGGCCGAGGCGATCGGCGAGGTGGCCGGCGAGGATCGGCCCCACGATGCTGCCGGCCATCACCACGGTGAAGACCAGCCCGACCGTGACCTGCGGCAGCCCCAGCCCGCTGCGCAGGTAGGCGGGGACGTAGGCGGTGATCACCCCCAGGCCGCGCCCGCCGGCCGCCACTGTGCCCGCGAGCATGATGGCGAGCGTGGAACGGCGCAGGATGACCTCGCGCAGCCGGGCGCCGCTCAGGTGGGCATGGCGGCCGTGCTCGGGCAGCGCCGGCTCTCGCAGGCGAAGGGCGAGGAGCAGGCCGCCGAGGGCGATGGGGACGGCGAAGCCGAGCAACGCCGCCCGCCATCCGTAGCGGGCGATGACCACCGAGGCGATCAGGGGCACGGCCAGGGTGCCGATGTTGCCCCCGGTGGTGTGCCAGCTCAGCACCGTGCCCCGCCGTTCGGGAAAGTGCCGGCTCAGGACCGCGTTGCCGACCGGGTGCTGGGGAGAGGAGACGATGGCGCCGAGGAAGCGGCCGGCGCCGAAGGTGAGGAAGCCAGGGGCCAGCCCGGTCACGACCAGCGTCGCCGCCAGGCCCAGCTGCTGGACGGTGAGCACCAGCCGGGCCGTGATCCGCTGGTAGACGCCGGCCATCCCCTGGAGCAGGCCGCCCACGACTCCGACCACGCCCAGGAGCACCCCCAGCGCCGTGTAGGAGGCGTGGAACTCGGCCACCGCCAGCGGGTAGGTGAGCGGCAGCACGGCCGTGTAGAGGTGCTGGAGGGCGTGGGAGAAAGTGATCAGCCCGACCAGCTCGCGACCGCGGGCGGGAGCGCCGCGATCGTGACTGGGGAGTGCCGCCACGTATGGGAGCGTAGCTCAAACCTGGCCCCGGCTGGGGCGGCGGTCGATCCGGCGCCGGATCACCCCTGGTCCCGGCCGAACGCGATCAGCGAACGGCCGCGACCAGGAAGTACCTGGGAACGCCGGGGACGCTCCGGGGCAGCACCGGCCACGGCCAGCGTTCGGTGCCGGCTCCCTCCTGGCCGGGTTGCACGACCCGGACCCGATGCCAGCCGTGCGCTTCCAGTAGCTCCTCCGGCCGGTCGTGCCCGAACCTCCAGGGCGTTCCCGCCTCTTCCAGGCGCCGCAGGTAGGGACGGGTCCATTCGCTCCGGAGGAGCTCCCGGGAGGGGAGATCGACGCCGAGCCGGCTGCCCGGCGCGGCGAGGCCACCGACGCGGTCCAGCAGGTCCTCGGCGCCGGGTGCCTCCAGGTAGCAGAGCAGGCCCTCGAGCAGCCAGGCGGAGGGTCGATCCGGCCGGAAGCCGGCGGTGGTGAGGAAGTCTTCCCAGACGTCCTCGGCGAGGTCGGCGCCGAGCGGGATGCGGCGGCAGCGGGGACGCGCCGCGACCTCGGCCAGCAAGTCGTCCTTCAGCCGCAGGAGTGCGGGCCGGTCCAGCTCCCAGAGCCACACACCAGGTGGCCAGGGGAGGCGGAAGGCTCGTGTGTCCATCCCCGCGGCCACGATCACCACCTGCCGGATGCCGTCGTCCGTCGCCTGCCGCAGCCAGTCGTCGAACCATCGCGTCCGGATGGCGAGGTAGGGGTTGTCCTGGGGTTCGGCCTCCAGCAGCATCCGGCCCTCCTCGCCAGCGAGCAGCTCGGCCAGCGGGTCCTCGAAGAGCCGGTCCTCGCGCCCGGTCTCACGGGCCCGGGCTGCGGCCGTCCAGCGCGCGGTCAGCGCCAGGGGATCGAGACCGTTCCCGTCCTGAGCCCGGGAGCCCGGCCAGGGTGGCGACACGGAACGTCCTCAGGGGCTCTGGGCGCAGACACCGGTGGGGTGCGAGGCCGGCGCGTAGCGCACCTTCACGTTGGGGGTGATGGTCCCGTTGCGGCTGGCCTGCATCACCCATACGTAGCCCGAGCAGCCCTCCGCGTCCTGGAAGGTGCGGTTGACCGAGGTCGAGGCGGGGAACGACGGGTAGGTTCCGCTGACGCAGCGCACGTCGAAGCCGCAGCTGTCGAACTGAGCCCACTGTCGGAAGGTGAAGAAGTAGGTGGTGACGGGGACGGTGGAGGTGAACTCGACGTCCAGCTCGAAGGTGTCGGGCGCGCTGCCCACGCGCACGCCGTTGGGGCCGATCGTGCAGGGGCCGCCGCAGGTGTTCCACATGGTGAGGGTGGGATTCCGGGCCTGGGCCTGGAGCTGGGCCACCTGGGATTGGAGCTGGCGCTCCTGGGCCTGGACGGCGGCCAGTTGTTGCGCGAAGCGGCTCGCGCGCTCCGCCTGCTCGCTCGCTTCCGTTCGCGAGCGCAGGTCGTCCACGCCGAGCAGGACGGCGAGGATGGTGAGAATGGCCACGACGGCGGCGAGCGCGGTTCGTGCCCTCCGCGGCCGTGGCGCCGGAGCCGGCGGCGGCATGGCCGATGCGTAGAACCCCTCCGGAGTCCGGGGGTCGAACTCCCTCATACCAGCCTCAATCTTGCCGCTCTCCGGCGATCCCTGCGCGGCCCCATCTGTGGTCGGGAGTTGGAGGCCGAAGCCCCTGCGGCTGCGGCCGCGGATGGCGAGCGACCCCGGGCTCCGGGGCCGCTCGGGTGGTGGGGTGGGGGGAGGACGATCGGCGATCCACCGATCTCACGGAGTTCGCACGTTGCTGAACAGGTCCTGGATGCCGCGACCGCCGGCATCGATCGGGGCAGGCAAGCCCTCGGGCGATTAGTACCGCTCAGCTCAACGCCTTGCGGCGCTTCCACCTGCGGCCTATCGACCTGGTGGTCTACCAGGGCCCTTACCCGGTTCACCCGGTGGGAGACCTTATCTT
>Ga0209810_1001115_pt1 | contig 44581 bp, 48 predicted proteins | sample Coa_R1_7_FD_187159 | JGI IMG/M metagenome (GOLD analysis project Ga0209810, IMG submission 187159) | Surface soil microbial communities from Centralia Pennsylvania, which are recovering from an underground coalmine fire - Coalmine... | ecosystem: Environmental > Terrestrial > Soil > Unclassified... | reverse complement strand
GCAACGACAAGGGCTTCCAGATCCGTCATCTCGAGCTCCGATCTCGAGGGGACACAGGTCTGGAAGCCCTTCGTCCTCGCCGGGCGGGTCCCTGCGAACCCGCCCCCGTTTCACATCAACCCTCTAGCTGACGACACGCGTCTCCACGGGCGCGAGCAGCTCGCGCACCTCCGCGACGGCATCCGGCGCCTCGGCGTCTCGCAGGCGTATGCCCTGGACCGAGGCCCAGACGCCGTCTGCTCCCGCGACGAGGACGAAGCGCGACGTCTTCACGACGAGCGCTCCGGCGGTGGGTTCCATGAAGCGGCCCGGCGCCTCGACGAAATCGATCAGGGCGTCCACCGGCATCCTCGGACCGTAGCGTCGCGGTCATTGCTCGATCCCGCGGGACGGCGTAGGGGCACGACGACCGTCCACTACGGCGAGAGGAGGATGCAGTGGCAGACGCACGGACCGTGGGGGCGCGGTTCATCGAGGCGTTCAACGCCCACGACGAGCGCCGGGCTTGCAGACGCCGACGGGCGAGATCCCGGCCACGAACCGGCAGTTGCGTGGTCGCGGGGTGCAGATCCTGCGGATCGAGGGGGACGCAGTCGTCGATACGCGGCTCTACTTCGACCAGGTCCAGGTGCTCACGCAGCTCGGCCTCATGCCCGAGCCGGCGGCCGCCTGAGCTCCGGGTGGGAGGGCGTTGCGTGCGTGCGCGCCCTCTCACCCCGGAATGGGCGATTCCGCCCATGCGTTGATCCACCCCGTGTCCGTGCCTTCAGAGGACATGAGCGGCCAGCCCCTCAAGAGCTATGTCATCCTGCGGCGCTCGGACTGGCCCTCCGAGGCCGCGCTCCGCAGCTCGGCGAAGGCGTCGATCGCCGAGGCCGCTCGGATGGGCGACATTCGCTGGGTTCGCAGCTACGTTCTCGAGGAGCCGGACGGCCGGATCGGCACCGTCTGCCATTACCGTGCCTCCGGTCCCGAGCGGATCCGAGAGCACGCGCGACGGATCGGAATACCCGCCGACGACATCGTCGAGGTTGCGGATCTCGTCGTGCTCGAGCCGGACACGCCGTTCGAGCTGACGGCGCGCGAGCGCGAGGTGCTCGGCCTCGTCGCCGAGGGGCTCCGCAACCGCGACATCGCCGGGAGGCTCGTGTGTCGGTGCGCACGGTCCGACCACCACGTCTCGGCGATCCTGCGCAAGCTCGGGCACGCACGCGCGGCGCGGCGGTCGTCGAGGCGCGCCGGCGCGGACTGATCGCGACGCACTGAGCAAGATGGGCGATTCCGCCGATGCGGCGGAGGCCGAGCCGGGCCTACGGTTGTCTCCAAGGCAAACGAAGGAGGCAGCGATGCAGCTGTACGCAATTCGCCGGCGCAACGGCTGGCAGGACGGGCCTGCGCTCGAGGCGGCCGCGGCCAGGTCGAAGGACGAGGGCGACAAGATGCCCGCCGACGTCCGCTGGATCCGCAGCTACGTCCTCGCAGAGGACGACGGGACCCTGGGCACCGTCTGCATCTACGAGGCGTCGAGCCCGGAGAAGATCCGCGAGCACGCGGCCCGGGTCGGGATGCCCGCGGACGAGATCTCCGTCGTCGCGGACACGGTGATCGTGCGGCCCGACCCCGTGGCGGTCGCGGCCTGAGACAACGCTCGGGCGGAGTGGCCGGGAGGCTCCGGTACGCTCCGCCCGTGACCGAGACCGTCGACGCGCCCACCGCCACGCGCATCCCGCACTGGGTCGGGGGCCGGCGGGTCGAGGGAGCCTCCGGCCGGAGCGGCCCCGTCTACAACCCCGCGACCGGGCGCCAGACCGGCGCCGTCGACTTCGCGACCGCGGAGGAGGTGGACGCCGCCGTCCAGGCCGCGCGCGACGCGTTCCCCGCCTGGCGCGCGACCTCGCTCGCGAAGCGGGCAGAGCTCTTCTTCCGCATCCGGGAGCTGCTGCACGCGCGGCGCGAGGAGCTCGCCGAGATCCTCGTCCGCGAGCACGGCAAGGTCTTCTCCGACGCGCTCGGCGAGGTGACGCGCGGGCTCGAGGTCGTCGAGCACTGCTGCGGCCTCCCGACCCTGCTCAAGGGGGAGCACTCGGAGCAGGCGTCGACCGGGATCGACGTCTATTCGATCCGGCAGCCGCTCGGCGTCGTCGCCGGCATCACCCCGTTCAACTTCCCGGCGATGGTGCCCATGTGGATGTGGGCGCCGGCGATCGCCTGCGGCAACTGCTTCGTGCTCAAGCCCTCGGAGAAGGACCCGTCCGCGTCGCTCTGGGTCGCCGAGCTCCTGCGGGAGGCGGGCCTGCCGGACGGCGTGTTCAACGTGATCATGGGAGACCGCGTCGCCGTCGACGCGCTGCTCGAGCATCAGAAAGTCGCCGCCATCTCGTTCGTCGGCTCGACTCCGATCGCCCGCTACGTCTACGAGAAGGCGACGGCGAGCGGCAAGCGCTGCCAGGCGCTCGGGGGCGCGAAGAACCACATGATCGTCCTGCCCGACGCCGACGTCGACGCAGCCGCCGACGCGGCCGTCTCGGCGGGCTACGGCTCGGCCGGCGAGCGCTGCATGGCTGTCTCGGTCGTCGTCGCGGTTGGGGACGTCGCGCAGCCGCTCGTCGACGCGATCCGCGAGCGGATCCCGAAGGTGAAGGTCGGCGACGGCATGGATCCCGCCTCGGAGATGGGCCCGCTCGTGACGGCCGAGCATCGCGACCGCGTCGCCTCGTACGTCGAGAACGCGCCCGCTGAGGGCGCGACCGTCGTCGTCGACGGTCGCGAGGACGTCCCCGAGGAGGGCTTCTTCCTCAACCCGAGCCTGCTCGACGACGTCACGCCCGAGATGAAGGCGTACGTCGACGAGATCTTCGGACCGGTGCTCGGCGTGACGCGCGTCGCCACGTACGAGGAGGCCGTGCGCCTCGTGAACGAGAGCCCGTACGGCAACGGCGTCGCGATCTTCACGCGCGACGGCGGCGCGGCACGGCGCTTCCAGTTCGAGGTGCAGGCCGGGATGGTCGGGATCAACGTGCCGATCCCGGTGCCGGTCGCGTACTACTCCTTCGGCGGCTGGAAGGGGTCGCTCTTCGGGGACAGGCACGTCTACGGGCCCGAAGCGATCGACTTCTACACGCGCGGCAAGGTCGTCACGCAGCGCTGGCCCGACCCGGCCACGTCGAAGATCGACCTCGGCTTCCCGCAGACGCGGTAGTGCCGGGCCCGCACCACCGTCCGCTCGACGCGAGGGAGATCCCGCGCTTCGCGGGGATCCGCACCTTCATGCGCGCGCCGCACACCAGGGACCTGGCCGGCGTGGACGCAGCCGTCTACGGCATCCCGCTCGACACCGCGACGAGCTACCGGACGGGGCCGCGCTTCGGGCCCGAGGCGATCCGCTCCGCGTCCGCGCTGCTGCGGCCCTACAACCCCGCGCTCGAGGTGAACGTGGTCGAGACGCTGTCCATCGTCGACTACGGCGACGTCGCCGTCTCGCCGGGCGACACCGAGCGCACGTACGGCCAGGTGGAGGCGGCCCTCGCGCCGCTCGTGGACGCCGGCGTCTTCCCGCTGGCGCTGGGCGGCGACCACTCCGTCACGCTCGCGGAGCTGCGCGCGCTCGCACGCCGCCACGGGCCGCTCGCGCTCGTCCAGCTCGACGCCCACGGCGACACGTGGGACGAGTACTTCGGCCAGCGCTTCTTCCACGGCACGACGTTCAAGCGGGCGGTCGAGGAGAAGCTCGTCGAGCCGAAGGCGTCGGTGCAGGCGGGGCTCCGCGGCTCGCTCTACGGCGTGGAGGACCTCGAGTCGGCCCGTGAGCTCGGCTTCGCCGTCGTCCCGTGCGACGCCCTGCGCACGCTGGGGCCGGGCGGCTACGCGAGCCTCGTCCGCGAGCGTGTCGGCCGCAGGCCCGTCTTCCTTTCCTTCGACGTCGACGTGCTCGACCCGGCGTTCGCGCCGGGGACGGGAACGCCCGAGGTCGGCGGCCTCTCGACGGCGGAAGGTCTCGCGTTCCTGCGCGCCCTGGGTGGGATCGACCTCGTCGGCGCCGACGTCGTCGAGGTCTCGCCGCCGTACGACGGGCCCGGGCAGCAGACGGCGCTCGCCGCGGCGAACGTCGCCTACGAGCTGCTCAGCCTGCGGGCGCTCGCGGTCCGGTAGTCAGCGAACCCGGAAGCGGAGCGTCCGGCGGCCGTGCCGTCCCCATGGGTCGACGGCGACGATGCGGAGTCGGTACGCGCCGGGCCGGAGCGTGCGCGCGTTGAGTCGCAGGCGCACCTGCATCGACGTGGGCTTGCGGAGGTAGGACTGTGCGACCTGGAAGCCTCCGGCCCTGAGCCGCGGGCCGAGGCGGCTCCCGTGGCCCAGGATGACGACCGCCGCCCCGTGCGGGCCGGTCACCGTTGCGGACACGCGGGCCTGCGAGTGGACGGCGATGCGCGTCAGCAGGAGAAGGCTGTGGTCGGCGGGATGGGGGACGGCTCGGAAGGGGGTCTGCGTCATCAGGGACGGGCCGTTCGGCGAGGTGTACCTCGGGTCGCCCCACGCTCCCTGCCTGAAGAGCGCGAGCTGGAACGGCGTCCGCGTGAGGACGTGGGTCAGCTTGTCCGGGTCGACGTACCAGCCGACGGCGGTTCCCGGCGGCAGCTGTGCGCTCTGGAGCGGCGGCACCGCCTGGTAGACGCGCCCGTCCGTCGCGTAGCCGAGCACCGCTCGGGCCTGCTGCGGGCGCGCGTACACCAGGTCGAGCGGCCAGCGGAACCCCTTCGACAGGCCGGGCACGGAAAGCGACACCTCGCTCCCGGGCACGGTCAGCAGGCCGGTGAAGGGGGTGAGCGAGACCCGCTTGCCCACCGGAACGGCGCCGGGCTGCCATGTGACGGTGGCGCGGCCGTCGTCCGTCTGCAGGTTGCCCGCGATCCCACGATGGACGGTCTGGGTCCCGATCGACACCGGCGGCAGAGGCGCCGCCACCACGACGCCGGTCGGGCCCGCGGTCACGGATGCGGAGCCGCCCTTCCCGGTCGCGGTCACGACGAGCGAGAGGGTGGAGCCGATGTCGTCGGGCGAGAGCGTGCGCCGCGGCCCCACGGCGTGCGGGATCGCGAGGCACGCCGCGCCGCTCGCGTTGCACCGTCGCCAGCGGTACGTGAACCTCGCGGGCGAGCCCGTCCAGGTCCCGACGGAGCTCACCAGTACCTGCCCCGCTTGCGGCGAGCCCGTGATCTGCGGCGGGCTCAGGTTCGTCGGGCGGGCGGCCGGCGAGGTCCCGGCCGGTGCCACGGCTGCCGTCGGGACGGTCACGGCTGTCGCGCTCCCCGCCGCGGAGGCCGCCGTCACGACCACCTTCAGCGCGTGCCCGACGTCGAGGCTCGAGGTCCGGTACGACTCGCGGGTCGCCGTCGTGATCGCCGCGCAGCCGGCGCCGGCGGCGTCGCAGCGCCGCCACTGATACGTGAACGTGAGCGGCTTCCCGCCCTCCCAGGTGCCCGGCACTGCGGCGAGCAACTGTCCCGCCTCCGGCGGCCCGACGATCGTGGGCGGCGTCGAGAGCAGCGGCGGGCCGCTCGGGAAAGGGGCGATGGCGGCGGCTGCGGGCTGCGCGCCGTTCATCCGGTCGCCGTCGGTGCAGTGATCGATGCCCGGGACGGAGAGGCAGTCCGTCCACTGCCAGAACTTCCAGCCGATCCCGTTCCAGTTCCGCGCCGGCACGGTCGGGCTGCTCCTCGACGTCCAGTGCGCGATCCAGAGGCCGGTGCCCGACGCGGCGGCGGCCGTCGAGTCGCCGAGACGCAGCTTCCAGAAGAGCGGCGAGGTGTAGACGAGCGGCTCGACACCCGTGCTCGCGTAGATCTGCTCGAGCCAGGCGAGCGTCCACGCCAGCAGCCGCTGCCCGGGGAGGTTGCCCGTCTTCTCGAGGTCGAGCACGGGCGGCAGCTCGCCGGGCTGGGGCGCGGCGACGGCGAGGAAGTGGTTGGCCTGCCTGATCGCGCTCGCCGTCGCGGCCGCCACCGTCGTACCGCTCGGCCGCGCGAAGTGGTAGGCGCCGAAGACGAGCCCGGCGGCCTCGCTGCCGTTCCGGTTCGCCGTGTACGTCCTGTCGGTGAAGGAGGTCCCCTCGGTCGCCTTCCCGAACGCGAAGCGGTAGCCCGCGCCTGCGACCTTCGCCCAGTTGATCGTCCCGTTCCAGGCCGAGACGTCGATGCCCCTCGCCCGGACGGTGGCAGCGTCGGAGGCGCTCGCGGAGACGAGCGCGGTCAGCGCGAGGACAAGACTCGCGAGCAGCCTCAGCCGCCCGCGGCGCGCTCCGATGGGGGACCCCACGACTCGCATGAGGCTAGCGCAGGTCCTGTTCGTCCGAGGTAAAAAAAGCCCTGCTCGCGCCCAGAGCCGTGGCTCAGGACGGCACGGCGGCGCCGGCCTCGAGCCGATCGCCGAAGCGCGCCCGGCGCACGAACCGCCCGGTGCCCGGCGTGCCGACGAGCTCGCCGTCCTCGACGAGGACGGAGCCGCGTAGCAGCACGTGCTCCGGCGCGCCTACCACCTCCGTTCCCTCGTAGAGGCTGTAGTCGCAGCGGGAGTGGTGCGTGGAGGCCGAGATCGTCTCGCGACGCCCGGGATCGAAGATCACGAGATCGGCGTCGGAGCCCACGGCGACCGTCCCCTTGCGCGGGTAGAGGCCGAACAGCCTCGCCGGCTGCGTCGCGAGGAGGTCGACCATCCGGTTGAGGGTGATGCGGCCCTCGCGCACGCCGAAGTGATGGATCATCTTCAGCCGGTCCTCGAGGCCCGGGCCGCCGTTCGGGATCTTCGTGAAGTCGTCCTTGCCGAGCGTCTTCTGCCCGTCCCAGAGAAAGGCGCAGTGGTCGGTCGAGATCGCCGAGAGCGCGTCGGTGCGCACCGCCTCCCAGAGCACGTCGTGGTTCGCGGCATCGCGCGCCGGCGGCGAGTAGACGTACTTCGCGCCCTCGAAGCCCGGCCGCGCCAGGTCGTCAATCGACCGGAAGAGGTACTGCGTGCACGTCTCCCCCCAGACGTCCCAGCCCTGCTCGCGTGCGCGGCGGATCGGCTCCACCGCCTCGCGGCACGTCACGTGGACGACGTAGAGCGGGCTGCCGGCGATCCGCGCGAGCTGGATGGCGCGGTTCGTCGCCTCGCCCTCGAGCTCGGGCGGGCGCGTCAGCGCGTGGGCGATCGGCGCCGTATCGCCGCGGGCGAGGGCCTCCCGCACGAGGACGTCGATCGCGTCGCCGTTCTCGGCGTGCACCATCACGAGCGCCCCGCTCGCCGCGGCGACCTCCATCGCGCGGAAGAGCGTCTCGTCGTCGACCTGCAGGACGTTCTTGTACGCCATGAAGAGCTTGTACGAGGTGATGCCCTGCTCGGGCAGTGTCGCGAGCTCCTCCAGCCGCTCCTCGTCGGCGAGGTCGGTGACGGCGATGTGGAAGCCGTAGTCGATCAGCGTCTTGCCGTTCGCCTTCGCGTGCCAGCCCTCGAGGGCCTGCGCGAAGGTCTGACCCTTTCCCTGGATGCAGAAGTCGACGTGGCAGGTGGTGCCGCCGCACGCTGCGGACGCCTGACCCGACTCGAAGTCGTCGATCGTCACGGTGCCGCCGAACGGCATGTCGAGATGCGTGTGCGGGTCGACGCAGCCCGGCAGGACGTACTTCCCGCCCGCGTCGATCGTCCGGTCGGCCGCGACGTCGAGGTCGGCGCCGACGAGCACGACGTGCTCGCCCTCGACCAGAACGTCCGCCACGAAGTCGTCGGCGGCGGTGACGACGCGCCCTCCTCGGATCAGGATCGACATCGCTCACGAGTCTAAGCTCGTCCGGTGGGCCTGTCACCGGAACGGACGGTCGCCGAGCTGCGCGAGCTGCAGGAGCTGACCGGCGACGAGAACGGCGCGCAACGCGTCGCCTGGACGGAGACGTGGGAGCGGGCACGGCAATGGCTGCGGGAGAAGGTCGTGCCGACGGGCGCCGAGGAAGAGGTCGACGAGGCGGGGAACCAGTGGTTCACGCTGCCGGGCGCCTCGGAGCGGTCGCTCCTGATCGGTGGGCACATCGACTCGGTGCCGAACGGCGGCTGGCTCGACGGCTCCCTCAACGTCGTCGCCGGGGTCGAGGTGCTGCGGCGCCTCGCGGAGGAGGGCACTCCGCCGCTCGCGGTGCGCCTCGTGAGCTGGGCCGACGAGGAGGGGGCGAGGTTCGGCCGCTCGCTCTTCGGCTCCTCCGCGGCAGCCGGCTCGATGACCGACCAGGACGAGCTGCGCGAGCGGCGGGACGCCGACGGGGTCCCCCTGCCGGACGCGCTCGCCCGGCACGGCGTCGATCTCGACCGCGTGCTCGAAGCGCGGCGGCTGCTCGAGGGAGCAGCCGCCTATCTCGAGCTCCACATCGAGCAGGGGCCGGTGCTCGAGTCGCTCGACCTGCCGCTCGGGGTCGTCCTCGGCACCTTCGGAGTCGAGCGCCACCTCGTCACGTGGCGGGGCCAGGCGGCGCACGCCGGCTCCACGCCGATGGGCAGGCGCCGCGACGCGCTCGCGGGCGCGGCGAAGCTCGCGCTCGAGATCCGGCCGATCGCCGCGGCGGTAGGGGACGGCGCCGTCTGCACCTCCGGCGGCGTGGTGTGCCGGCCCGGCATCGTCACCTCCGTCGTGGAGACTGCCGAGCAGCTCCTCGACCAGCGCCACCTCGACGCGGCGAAGCTCGCGCTCCTGCTCGAGCTCGCCCGCGACGCGAGCGAGCGCTTCGCGCGGGAGGAGGACGTCCAGGTCGAGTGGGAGCGGATCTGGAGCATCGAGCCGATCCCGTTCGACGAGCGGCTGATCGAGCTCGCCGACGAGTCCATACGCGAGGTCGCGGGCGCCTCCCACCGGCTCCCGTCCGGCCCGCTGCACGACGCCGCCGAGGTCGCGCGGTCGGGAATCCCGACCGTGATGCTGTTCGTTCAGTCCCTGCGTGGGCTCTCGCACACGAAGCTCGAGGACACGAAGGAAGAGCACCTCGAGCTCGCGGTGGAGGCGCTCGACAGGCTGACCACGAAGGCATTGGGGGAATTCGCATGAGCAGCACCGAGGCAGAGCAGCTCTTCGGCCAGGAGCACGTACGGCGCTACCGCGAGACGGACGGCGAGGTCGGGCACATCTGGAAGGAGGGATCGACGATCCTCCTCTTGACGACGACCGGGCGCCGCACCGGCCGCGAGACGACGACCCCGCTCATCTACGGCCTCGACGGCGACACGCCGGTGATCGTGGCCTCGAAGGGCGGTGCGCCGGAGCATCCCGGCTGGTTCGAGAATCTCGTCAAGACGCCGGAGGTCGGCGTCCAGATCAAGGGCGAGCGCTTCCAGGCCCGTGCCCGCGTGGCGCAGGGCGAGGAGCGCGAGCGCCTCTGGGAGCTGATGAACGAGATCTGGCCGCACTACGACGAGTACGCGACGAAGACCGACCGCGAGATCCCCGTCGTCGTGCTCGAGCGCCTCCGCGGGCGGCGATAGGCTCGGAGCGTGGACTTCGGCGTCACGGTTCTCCCCGATCCGCCCTTCTCGCGCTGGCTCGAGCTGATCCAGCTCGCCGAGCGGCACGGCTTCGGCTACGCCTGGACGTACGACTCGCACGTGCTCTGGCAGGAGTCGGTGCCGATGCTCGCGGTCGCGGCGCGCGAGACCTCGGCGATCAGGCTCGGGCACTTCGTCACGAACCCCGCGACGCGCGACCCGACCGTGCTGGCGAGCGCGTACGCGACGCTCCACGACCTCTCCGAGGGCCGGATGGCGATGGGCATCGGGCGGGGCGACTCCGCCGTCCGCTACATCGGGCGGCAGCCGATGAAGGTCGCCGAGTTCGAGCGAGCTTGCGCGATGGTGCGCGACTTCATGAACGGCGAGGAGGTGGAGTGGAACGGCAAGCGGCTCCAGCTCAAGTGGGTGCGGCCGGAGCTCCCGCGCATCCCGATGTGGATCGCCGGCTACGGGCCGAAGGCGCTCGCCGTCGCCGGCCGGGTCGGCGACGGCGTGATCGTCCAGCTCGCCGACCCCGAGATCATCCGCTGGATCATGGAGACTGCGCGCCACGCCGCCGAGCAGGCCGGCCGCGACCCGGCGCAGCTCGAGTGCATCGTCGGCGCGCCGGCCCACGTCTCGGACGATCTCGCCGACGCGCGTGAGCAGGTGCGCTGGTTCCCGGCGATGGTCTCGAACCACGTCATGGACCTGATCGACCGCTACGGCGCCGACGGCAGCGCCGTGCCGAAGGCGCTGACCGACTACGTGCAGGCGCGCACGTTCTACGACTACGACGAGCACTCGCGCGTCGGCGCGAAGCACGGCGAGTTCGTGACCGACGAGATCTGCGACCGCTTCTGCGTCCTCGGCACCGCCGAGCAGGCGAAGGCGAAGCTGCAGGAGCTCGCGGAGGCCGGCGTCGACCAGTTCAACGTCTACCTCATGACGCACGGGCAGGAGGAGACGCTGCAGGCGTTCGGCGACGAGATCATCCCCGAGCTCGCGGGCACCGCTGCCTAGCACGCTCGAGCAGCTCCTCGCGCTGCCGCAAACCTGGCCGCTGGGATTCACGGCGGACGGCTCGGCGCTTCTCGTCGCCTCCGACCGGCCGGGGACGCGCCAGCTCTTCCTGCTGACGACGGAAGACGGCAGGCTCGAGCAGCTGACCGACCTGCCGGAGCCGGTGGACGGCCTGCTGCTGCCGGACGGCCGCGTCGTGCTCGAGGTGGACGAGGGCGGCAACGAAAGGACGCAGCTCTATCTCCTCGCGCGCCGCGGCGGCCCGGAGCCGCTCGTCGTCGACCCGCGCTTCAACCACTGGACGCCCGCGGTCTCGCGCGACGGCGCCCTGCTCGCCTACGCGACCAACCGCGGCAACGGCCGCGACTTCGAGGTCGTCGTGCGAGAGGTCGAGAGCGGGGAGGAGCGCACCTTTGACCTGCGAGGCTACCTCGCCGTGCACGGGTTCTCTCCGAACCGCCGCTGGATCGTGGCGGAGCGGCTCGGCGAGCGAGCGGGCGACTCGGATCTCTTCCTTCTCGACGTCGAGGGCGGCGACGTCCTCCACGCGACGCCGCACGAGGCCGAGGCCGAGTACGTCACGCCCTCGTGGCTCCCCGACTCGTCGGGCCTGGTCGCCGCGACCAACGCCGTCGGCGACGCGCGCTCGCTCGTGCGCTACGACCTCGGCACCGGCGAGTGGGAGACCGTGCTCGAGTCGAGGTGGGATCTGGAGTGCGCGATCGACGACGCCGGCCGCTCTCTTCTCGTGGTCGCGAACGAGGACGGCTGGTCGCGGCTGGAGCTGCGCGACCCCGCGACGCTGGAGCTGCGGGCCGAGGTGCCGCTGCCGGGTCGCGGCCTTGTCGCGCACCCGGTCTTCTCCCGCGACGGCTCGCGGCTCGCATTCGCCTTCTCGAGCGCGCGCGAGCCCTTGCAGACGCACCTGTACGACCTCGACGCCGGAGACCTCCGGCGGCTGACGGGCGACGGGCCGTTCGAGGGCGCCGACCCTGAGCTGCACCGCTTCGCGAGCTTCGACGGCGAGGAGATCCCCGTCTTCCTGTTCGAGCCCGAGGGTGACGGCCCGTTCCCGGTCGTCGTGACCGTCCACGGCGGGCCGGAGTCGCAGTGGCTGCCGTACTTCTCGCAGGGCTTCGGCCCCTTCACCCAGTTTCTCGTCTCGCGTGGATACGCCGTCGCAGCGCCGAACGTGCGCGGGTCGAGCGGCTACGGGAAGCGCTTCGAGCACCTCGACGACGTGGAGCGGCGGCTCGATGCGGTCCGCGATCTCGCCGAGCTCCACGCCTGGCTCTCGGCACGGCCGCGGATCGACGGCTCGCGCGCCGTCGTCTACGGGCGCTCGTACGGCGGCTACATGACCCTCGCCGCGCTCGCCTTCCAGCCGGAGCTCTGGGCGGCGGGGATCTCGTTCGTCGGGATCTCGAACCTCGTCACCTTCCTCGAGAACACGTCGGAGTACCGCCGCGCCGCCCGCGAGCGCGAGTACGGCTCGCTCGGCCGGGACCGGGCGGTGCTCGAGCGGGTCTCGCCGGCGAGCCGCATCGACGACATCCGCGCGCCGCTCCTCCTCGAGCACGGCCGGAACGACCCGAGGGTGCCGGTCGGGGAGTCCGAGTACATCCACCGTGTCCTGACCGAGAAGGGCATCCGTTGCGAGCTCGTCGTGTACGAGGACGAGGGCCACCTGATCGAGAAGCTGCCGAACCGGGTGGACGCCTTCGAGCGCGCGGTCGCGTTCCTCGACGAGGTTCTCGCCTGAGCGCCCGGATACCATGGCGGCCGCGGCGGCGCCTTGGCCGAGTGGTTAGGCACGGGTCTGCAAAACCCGGTACACCGGTTCGACTCCGGTAGGCGCCTTTCGGCCGAGGCGGTCAGGGAGGGCACGTCCCCGGCGCGTACTCGCCCCCTCGCGTGCCGGGCGTCAGTGGCTAGACAACGTGCCCTGCGTCGTTGCGCAAGCGACTCCCTGACCTCTCGGCACATAGGTCGAGCGCCCGCGTTCGTCGTCCGCCGGACGGGCGGGATGCCTTAGTACGTCCGGGTCGGCAACTCGGGCGTCCCTCGAACGAGGCACGACCGTCGGTGCCGGCGGAACTGGCCGTCCCGCCAGGGTGCCGGCGGCCCGGATCGATCAGCATCTCGGGCAGAGAGACGGGCGCCCGAGTTCGTGCACACCGCTCCCCGAGCGCAACACGACCGGCCCATACCTGGACACTGCGGCGACAGGCGGACTCGAGCACGAGTCCGCCTCCGCGCGCAGAGACTCAGTCGATCTTGACCGCGACGTGCTTGAGCTGGGTGTACTCCTCCATGGAGTAGATGGACATGTCCTTGCCGTAGCCGGACTGCTTGTAGCCGCCGTGGGGCAGCTCCGACGAGAGGGGCAGCAGGTGGTCGTTGACCCAGACGCACCCGAACTGGAGCTTCCGCGCCGCGTTCATCGCGCGGCCTACGTCGCGCGTCCAGACGGAGGCGGCGAGGCCGTAGCGCACGTCGTTCGCCCAGCGGATCGCCTCGTCGTCGTCGGCGAAGCGCTGCACCGTCACGACGGGCCCGAAGACCTCGCGCTGGACGATCTCGTCCTCCTGCCTCACGTCGGTGACGATGGTCGGCTGGACGAAGAAGCCGCCGCCGTTCTGGCCCGTGCCGCCGCCGGTCAGGATGGTCGCGCCCTTGGCGCGCTCGAGGAAGCCGAAGATCCGCTCCTGCTGCTCCTTCGAGATCACCGAGCCCATCTCGGTCTCGTCCGAGAGCGGGTCGCCGACCTTGAGCGACTCGACCGCGGGGACGAGCTCCTCGAGCAGGGTGTCGTAGATCTTCGGCCCGGCGATGACGCGCGACCCGGCCGTGCAGTCCTGGCCGGAGTTCCAGTAGCCGGCGAGCCGGATGCCCTCGGCGACCGCCTTCGGGTCGGCGTCGTCGAAGATCACCATCGGCGCCTTGCCGCCGAGCTCGAGGTGGACGCGCTTGACCGTGTCCGCCGCCGTGCGCGCGACCGTCTTGCCGGTCTCGACGTCGCCCGTCAGCGAGACCATCCCGATCCCGGGATGCTCGACGATGCGCTGCCCGACCGGGACGCCGTCGCCGGTCACGACCTGGAGCACGCCCGGCGGGATGACCTCCTGCGCGAGCTGGACGAAGCGGAGCAGGGAGAGCGGCGTCTGCTCCGACGGCTTGAGGATCTGGAGGTTGCCCGCCGCGAGGGCCGGCCCCATCTTCCAGACGGCCATCATGAGCGGGTAGTTCCAGGGGCAGATGCCGCCGACGATGCCGATCGGCTCGCGCCGGATCATCGACGTGTAGCCCTCGATGTACTCGCCGGTCGACTTTCCCTCGAGGTTGCGGGCGGCGCCCGCGAAGAAGCGGAGGTTGTCCGCCGAGAACGGCATCTCGTCGCGCGAGGCCATGAGCGGCTTGCCGACGTTGACCGACTCGAGCTGCGCGAGCTCCTCGGCGTGCTCCTCGATCACGTCGGCGAGCTTGTGCAGGAGCTCCGAGCGCTCCTTCGGCGCCTTCTCGAGCCACTCGGGCGCCGCGGCCTGCGCGGCCTCGACGGCGCGGTCGACGTCCTCGGCGCCGCAGCGGGGCACCTCGGCGATCGTCTCGCCCGTCGCCGGGGCGATGATCTCCATCGTCTCGCCCGAGGCCGAGTCGGCGAGCTCGCCGCCGATCAGGATCTGGTACTGCGTGGTCGTCGTGCTCATGGTTCCCTCCTTGCTCACACCGCGGGCAGCCCCGCCGCCTCGACCGTCTCGGTCGCCTGCGCGGCGCCGCGCCGGACGACTCCGGTGTCGCGCATCACGCGCTGCGCGAGCGCGACCGGGATCACCGTGAGGACTATCACGAAGAAGGCGACGACGTTGATGACCGGCAGCTGCTGGCCGCGGTTGATGTTGTCGAGGATGAAGATCGGGAGCGTCTCCTGCGCGCCCGCCGTGAACGTCGTCACGATCACCTCGTCGAACGAGAGCGCGAAGGCGAGCAGGCCGCCCGCGACGAGCGCGGTCGAGAGGACGGGCCAGACGACGAAGCGGAACGTCTGCCAGCCGTCCGCCCCGAGGTCCTGCGAGGCCTCGATCAGCGACGGGGAGCTGCGCCGCAGGCGCGCCACGACGTTGTTGTAGACGATGACGACGCAGAAGGTCGCGTGGCCGATCACGATCGTCCACAGCGACGGGCTGAGCTTCGCGAAGCCGAAGAGGAACGAGTTCAGGGCCATCCCCGTGATGATCCCGGGCAGGGCGAGCGGCAGGACGAGCAGGAACGACACGGTCTCGCGCCCGAAGAAGCGAAAGCGCGCGACCGCCGCCGCCGCCATCGTGCCGAGCACGAGCGCCGCGGCCGTGGCGAGCAGGCCCGCCTTGACCGAGAGCCAGAGCGCGGCGCGGGCGTCGGGGTTGTCCCAGGCGACGCGGAACCAGCGCAGCGTCCAGTGCGTGATCGGCCAGCCCTGGAGCGTCTCGGCGTTGAAGGCGTAGAGCGCGATCAGCACGAGCGGGATCCAGAGGAACGCGATCACGAGCGCCGACCAGGCCGCGAGCGAGACGCGTGTCGAGCGGGCCTGCATCAGAAGGCCTCGAACGCGCCGAGCCTGCGGGCGACGAGGAGATAGGCGGCCATGATCGCGAGCGGGATCGTGGCGAACGCCGCGGCGAGCGGGATGTTGGAGGCGCCCACGAAGCTGTAGACGGCGTTGCCGATGAACTGCGAGCTCTTGCCTCCGACGAGCTCCGGCGTGATGTAGTCGCCGAGCGTGAGCGCGAAGGTGAAGATCGAGCCTGCGACGAGGCCCGGCAGGGCGAGGGGCAGGGTCACCGAGCGCAGCGTCCGGAAGCCGCGCGCCCCGAGGTCGGACGAGGCCTCCAGGTAGGAGTCGGGGATCCGCTCGAGCGCCGCGTAGACCGGCAGGATCATGAACGGCAGCCAGACGTACGAGAACACGATCCACATTGCCCAGTTCGTGTAGGCGAGGTTCTGGTCGGGCAGCCCGAGCTTGTGCAGCGACCAGTTGATCGCGCCGTCGTGCGCGAGGATCGTCTGCCAGGCGTAGATGCGGACGAGGTAGCTCGACCAGAGCGGCAGCAGGACGAGCACGAACAGCACGGCCCGCGTCCGCCCCTTCGCGAGCCGCGCCATGAAGAACGCGAGCGGGAAGGCGAGGACGGCGTCGGTGAGCGTCACCGCGGCCGCGATCTCGACCGTGAGCGCGGTGATGTGCAGGTACGGCTGACCGGTCGAGAAGATGATCCGGAAGTTGGCGAGCGTCCACGTGTGCTCGATCGCCGCCGTGAACGAGTTGATCGTCCAGAAGGACGAGACGAAGAGGACGACGAGCGCAGCGAGGTAGACGAGCACGAACGCCGCGAGCGGAGGGGCGAGCAGCCCGGCGGCCTTGAGCCAGGGCCGTCGCCAGAGCAGCCCCGAGACACGGAGGCGGGCCCGCCGTCCGGGCGGGCCCGCCGCGAGTGCGCCGGCGTCAGCCGCCAAGCGTCACCCCGTGACCTTCTTCCACGCGAGGACCCAGGCGTTGTAGTCCGTGCACGTCTGGGTCTTCGTCCAGCCGCACTGCGGGATGGGCGTCTTCCAGAACTTGATCTTCTTGTAGTAGGACGCCGGCTCGTTGAGGTGGTAGCCCGCGCACGAGCCCTTCTGCATCCGGTTCATGTACTTGCACGCGAGCGGGTTGACCGGCGTCTCGCCGAAGACGAGCGCCTGCTTCGCCTCGACCCGCGGGGTCGTCACGTACCGCATCCACTTGTAGGCGCAGTTCGGGTGCGGCGCCTTGCTCGCGAGCATCCACGTGTCCGCCCAGCCGGTCGTGGGCACCGGGACGATCTCCTTCACCGGGACGTGGTTCGCCTGCAGCTGCAGCGTCTGGTACGGCCACCCGGCGCCGAGCCAGACGTCCCCGTTCTTGAACGACGTGTCCTCGTCGGTGGCGTAGTTCCAGTACCGCTTCAGGAGCGGCTTCTGGCGCAGGAGCAGCTTCACGGTGGCCGCGAGCTGTGCCTGCGTCAGCTCGTAGGGGTCCTTGATCCCGAGGCTCGGTTTCGTCTGCTCCAGGTACAGCGCGGCGTCGGCGATCTGGATCGGGTTGTTCGGCACCGTGACGTGGCCCCGATACTTCTTGCCGTAGATCACGCTCCAGTTCTTCGGCGCCGGCTTGACCTTCTTCGTGTTGTAGATGAGCGTGTTCGGCCCCCACTGCACCGAGACGCCGTAGTGCACGCCGTTCACCGTGTTGTGGGGCGGCGACTTGAAGGCCGGCAGGAACTGCTTCCAGCTCGGGATGAGGTGGATGTTGATCGCCTTCACGTCGTGGGCGTAGATGAGGCGCAGGCTCGCGTCGCCCGAGGCCGAGACGAGGTCGTACTGGCCTCCGCCGCCGCCCCCGTTCGCATGCATGAGCGCGAACATCTCGCTCGACGAGCCGGCGTCGCGGCGGTGGATGATGCAGCCGGTCTGCCGCTCGAACTTCTTCGCGAAGCTCTTGTCCGTATAGGCCGGCCACTCGATCACGTTGAGCCGGCCCTCGCCCTTGCCGATCTTCGTCGGCAGCCCGCTGCCCGCCTGCACGGTCGCCGCCGGCACCGCGAACGCCGTGACGACGGCCGCCACGACGACGGCCGTCAGTGCGTGCCTCTTGCCGATCCTCCTCACGTGCCCTCCTTCCCGATCTCGTACGTGTGCTCCGGCCGCCACGAGAGGCGGACCCGTTTCCCTTGCTCCGAGAGAGCCTCCTGCGAGGAGGTCTCGAGGTTCTGCCGCACGACGACCAGCTCGCCGCCGGCGTCGAGGTCGACGACGTAGCGCGTGATCATCCCGGCGTACACGACCTCGCGCACGGTGCCCCGCTCCGGCGCGGGCAGAGCGCGCGCCTCGGCTCCTGGGCGGGCTCCGTCGAGCCTGCGCCCGCTGCCCGGCTCGCCCTCGCCCGCGGCGTCGTCGGTCATCCGGATCTTCTCGGGCCGGATGGTGAACCGCCGGCCGTCGCGCTCGAGGACGTTCGAGACGCCGACGAAGCCGGCCACGAACTCGGTCTGCGGGTGCTCGTAGACCTCCGCCGGCGTCCCGACCTGCTCGATCCGGCCCTCGTTGAAGACGGCGAGGCGGTCGCTCATCGTCAGCGCCTCCTCCTGGTCGTGGGTGACGTAGACGAAGGCGATCCCGAGGTCGCGCTGCAGCGCCTTGAGGAAGGTCTGCATCTCCTGGCGCAGCTTCAGGTCGAGCGCGCCGAGAGGTTCGTCGAGGAGGAGGACGGGCGGGCGGTTCACGATCGCTCGCGCGAGCGCGACGCGCTGGCGCTGGCCGCCGGAGAGCTGCGCCGGCTTGCGGTCGCCGAGGCCGGGCAGGCGCACCCGCTCGAGCATCGCCTCCGCGCGCTCGCGCCGCTCGCGGCGCCCCAGCCCCTTGACCCGGAGCCCGTACTCGACGTTCTCGACCACCGTCATGTGCGGGAAGAGGGCGTAGTCCTGGAAGACCGTGTTCACGGCCCGCTGCGACGGCGCGACGCGCGTGACGTCGACTCCCTGCAGCTCGACGCGGCCCGCGTCGGGGCGCTCGAAGCCGGCGATCACGCGCAGCGTCGTCGTCTTGCCCGAGCCGGAGGGGCCGAGCAGGGTGAAGAACTCGCCGGCGCCGATGTCGAGATCGATCCCCGCCACCGCCACGACGTCGCCGTAGACGCGGCGGACGCCGCTCAGGCGGACGGCGGGCGCGCCCCCGAGCGTTTCCGTGTCAGGCGCGGTCGGCGCCAGCGTCGCCAAGTGCCTCCTCCAGCAGGCCGAGCCCCCGTTCGAGCTCCTCGTCCGACGCCGTCAGCGGCGGCAGGAGCCGGATCACGTTCCCGTCGAGGCCGCATGCGAGCAGGAGCAGGCCCTTCTCGAAGGCGGCCGCGGTCGTCGCCCGCGCCGCGTCCGGCGTCGGCTTGCGCAGCTCGAGCGCGAGCATCGGGCCGAGCCCTCGCGCCTCGCCGACGAGCGGCTGCCGGGGGGCGATCTCCTCGAGCCCGGCCCGCAGCAGCGAGCCGACGTGCCTCGAGCGCTCCGCGAAGCTCGGCGCCGTGAGCTCGTCGAGGACGGCGAGCGCCGCCGCGCAGGCGACGGGATTGCCGCCGAACGTGCCGCCGAGGCCGCCGGGATGGACGGCGTCCATGAGCTCGGTGCGTCCGGTCACCGCCGCGAGGGGGAGGCCGCCGCCGAGCGTCTTGCCACTGACGAGGAGGTCCGGCTCGACCCCGAGCTGCTCGATCGCCCACAGCGTGCCGGTGCGCCCGCAGCCCGCCTGCACCTCGTCGTCCACGTAGACGATCCCGTGCTCGTCGCAGATCCGGCGCAGCGCCTGCACGAACTCAGGCGGCATCGGGATGAAGCCGCCCTCGCCCTGCACCGGCTCGAGCACCATGCACGCGACCGAGCGTGGGTCGACGTCCTGGGCGAAGAGGAGCTCGAGGCTCGCGAGCGCTTCCTCGGTGGAGATCCCGCGGAAGGGATACGGCGCGGCGGCGCGGTGGACGTCGGCGGCGAGCGGGCCGAAGCCCTGCTTGTAGACCAGCTTCGCCGTCATCGCCATCGTCAGGCTCGTGCGCCCGTGGAAGGCGCGGTCGAAGACGACGACCCCGGGCCGGCCGGTCGCGGCCCGGGCGATCTTGACCGCGTTCTCGATCGCCTCTGCGCCCGAGTTGACGAGGATCGACTTCGTCGCGGTATCGCGCCGGCCGGAACCGTCGCCGGGAGAGCCGTCGACGCCCGGCCGGAAGTTCCGGTCGCCTTCGGCGACCGCCGGCCACAGCTCGTCGAGCCGGCGGCAGACCTCGACGTACGGCTCGTACGTCCCGACCATGAAGCACTGGTGGAGGTAGCGGTCGACCTGCTCGTGGATCGCGGCGACGACGGATGACGGGCCGTGCCCGAGGTTCTGGCAGGCGATGCCGCCGGCGAAGTCGAGATACTCGCGCCCGTCGACGTCCCAGACCCGCGCTCCCTCGGCGCGGGCGACGACGAGCGAGGGCGTCGCGACGCCCCGGGCGACGTAGCGTCCGCGGGCGGCGAGGACTCGTTCGGCGGCGCTGGCGCGTTCCTCCACGGACATCGGCGCCAGGATTATCGCTGCGCGATGCGGCGCGTTCAAGCCGCAGCTGCCTCGCAATGCGAGGCCCACGGCGCGACTGCTAGCGAAATGCGCGACCGGTAAGACGTACCGTCACAGAAGTGTCTCGAACGTGCCGAGGCGGAGCTCGCTGTCGTAGTGGAAGCGCGTCGCGTCCACGCGCGCCATGTACTCCTCGCGGCGCTCGCCGACGTTGTAGGCGTCGGCCGACTCCCAGCGGTCGATCACGAGGTAGCGGCTCGGCGACTCGACGTCCGGCAGCAGCTCGGTGCCGACGTAGCCGCGGCCCTGCCGGAAGAACTCGGCCCACTCTCCCTCCGTCCCGTAGACGCGCTCGAACTCCCCCGCGTCCCGCACCTCGTAGCTGAAGACGAGTGCGACCACACGGCTGAGGATATGGTCCGATCATGAGCGTAGGCTCGACGGAGCCCGGCAGGGAGCGCAGGCGGCGGCTTTGCCGGCGCCGGAGCGGAGCTTGAGCGCGGAGGCCGTTCCCGCCGAGCCGGAGTCCCGGGAGGAATACGCGGGGGTCCTCCGCTTCTACCACCTCGCCAAGCACCAGGAGTGGCAGGTGGACGACGTGCCTTGGGGGGAGATCCCGTTCGTGCCCGAGGGCAAGGGCTCGCCCGAGCGGCAGGCGCGGCGGCGGGACATCTGGCGCTCCGTGATCATGCAGCAGCTCCAGGCGGACGTCTTCGCGTGCGAGATGGCGTCGCAGCTCCTCGCGGCGGCGCCCGACCCCGAGGCGCGCCTCTACTACTCGACGATGGTGCAGGACGAGTCGCGCCACACCGAGGCCTGGCTGCGCCTGATCGGCCAGGTCGGCGGGGAGGGGGAGCGCGACCCGTACCTCGACGAGCTCGCGCACATGTTCCTCGAGGCCGACCTGCTCGAGGAGAAGGTCTTTCTCATGCAGGTGTTCTTCGAGCGGCTGATCATCCCGCGCTTCCGCCTCATCGCGCGCTCGTCGCGCGGCACGGTGCTCGAGGACCTGTGCAACCGGCTCGCGATCGACGACGGCATCCACCACGGCGCCGGGATGGCGTACGAGCGGGTGCTGCTCCAGACGGCCGGCGAGAAGGTGCGGGCGCGGCTCGTCGACGCGGCCAACACGATGCTGCCGATCTTCGCCAAGCACGTCCTCTGGCGGCCGAAGGCCCGGGAGATGATCGGGACGCTGATGGAGGCGCGCGACCGCGAGCGGCTGCGCGAGGAGCTGAACCACGGCGTGCGGCTCGCGAACTCGCTCGGCCTGGACGTCTCCGACGTCCGGCTCCCCGCGCGCTGACCCCGCCGGCACCGCCCGCACCCGCTACCCTCGGCGTGTGGTCGCGCCCTCAGGGGGTGACGGGTCATGACGAGGCCGAGTTTCGGAGACCGCGTGCGCATCGGCAGCTCGCCCGAGTCGGAGGCGAGCGGGTTCGCCGGGCGCGTCGGGGAGGTCTGGAGCGAGTCGGAGCCGTCCGTCTCCGGGGTCGGCCCGGTGATCGGGGACAGGGGCGACGACGTCGCCGTCTCGGTTCTCTTCGAGGACACGGAGGACGTCGTCTGGTTCGCCCCGCATCTCGTCCGGCGCGTCGAGCGTGCGCGCTCGCCCTCCCGGCGGCTGCTCCTCGTCTTCTTCGCCGCGCTCGCGCTCGCGACGGCCACCGCCGTCGCCGGGGTCGGCAAGGCGCGGATCCGCAGCCTCGCCCTGGTCGGCGCCGCGCCTCCCTGCTTCCCGGCCCAGGGGTACGTGACCGCGGGGGCCTACCCGAATGTCCGCGGCACCTCGAAGCGTGCGGCCAGGGCGAACATCGCGCTGCGCCGGGCGGTGATCGCGGACCAGCGCAGCTATGCCCGTACGGCGCTGCGGCGCGCGGCGAGCCGTGCCGGGATCTACGAGATGGGGATCGACCAGGAGCTCACCTCCGCGAGCACGGTCGTCGTCAGCGCGCTGATTCCCGCCCTCGAGCTCCATCCGGGCGGCGGCGCCGGGCAGACCTGGATCGCGGCCACGGTCGACGTGCGCTCCGGGAAGGCGGTCTCGCTCCGACAGCTGCTCGCCAACCCGCCGCTCGCGCTTCCCGTGCTCGCGGCGGACTGGAAGGCACGCCTGCGCCACACGACGCTGTGGCCGTACGTGGCGCAGGACACGGCCGGCTACACGCCGAGCTTCGCCCACTACCGGTACTTCGCCCTGACGCCGACGGGCCTCGCCTTCGGCTTCAGGCAGGAGCCGGGCGGCTCGAGGTTCGCCGCGGTCATCCCGTACCGGCTCGTCCGCCCCTACCTCAGCCCGCTCGGCAGGCGCCTCGTCGCCGGCGTCAGAAGGCCCCGCACGCCCCGCGCCCAGGAACAAGGCGGGACCGTGTGGGCGGGTCTCGGCCGCTCCGTTCCCCGCGTGGAGACCGGCTGGCCGACGGCCTGCACCTAGAGGTCAGCGAAGGCCGCCGCGCTCGAAGTGGGCGCGGAAGAAGTTCTCGCTGCCGGCGGTCGCCATCGCCGCCGAGGCGCTGATCTCGAGGGCGAGCGCGGTCGCGGCGACGAGCTGCGCGAGTCGGTAGACCTTGCCCGGCCCGGCACAGCCCATCAGCTCGAGCCAGCGCTTGGGGTCGGGCAGCGACGTCCCGCCGCCGACGGTCCCGACCTCGATCCCGGGGAAGCGGATCGAGACGTGGAGGCCGCCCTCGACGCGCTGCTCGGTGCCGTGCGCCATCGAGCTCGTGCCGACGAGCCCGAGATCCTGGCCGGTCGCGGCGAAGACGGCGGCCACCGCCGAGGCGGGCGTGAACGCGACCGACTGCATCCCCGACGCGACGGCGCCGTGGGTCCCCGCCCAGGCGAGCTCCTCGAGATCCGCCAGCGTCGTGCGCAGCACCCGCTCGATCGCGGCCGCGGTGAGCGTCGTCTCGGCGATCACCGTCTTGCCGTGCCCCTGCTGAAAGTACTCGAAGGACGGCTTCTTGTCGCCGCCCATGTTCGCCTCGAGGATGGTGCGTTCGACGGCCACCGGCGCCTGCGGCAGGACGTACGCCATGTTCAGCGCGTACGCGTTGCGCGTCATCATGTTCGCGCCGAAGGCGTCCCCCGTCGTGAAGCGCCAGAGGACGTGGCACATGGGCCCGACGACGTGGGTCTTCGCCTCGCGCAGAATCGCGTGCCTCGAGAGCTCGGGGTTGTCGGCATCGCGCAGGAACTCGCGCATCGCAGGCACCTGCGCCTCGATCCAGCGGCCGAGCGTGAGCGCGTCGCCCGAGTCCCTGCAGACGAAACAGGAGGCCCTGGTGATCCTGTCGGCGATCACATACGCCCGGCAGCCACCGGACTCCGCGATCGCCTTCGCCCCGCGTTGCACGGAGGCGGTCAGGCCGCCCTCCGTGTGCGCGAGCGGGACGACGACCTCCTCCTCCGTCCGGCCGGTCTCGACGAGGCCGCCGTCCTCCGACAGCTCGTACTCGCCGAGCGAGACCCGGAGCTGCGCGACCGAGACGGGAATCGAGACGAGGCCCGTCACCGACTCGGCGGCCCGCGCGTACGGCCCGAGGTCCGTCTCGGGCAGCCCGAGGATCTCCTGCCGCGTCCGCACCGAATCGGGGTCGTTCCTGCGGGGAAGTCGCATCGGGCGGAGGCTATAACCTCGCCTCGTGCCCGCCACGCTCATCGACGGCAAGGCGCTGGGCGCGAAGGTGCGCCAGGAGGTCGCGGCCTCCGTCGCGGAGCTCGGCCACGTCGGCCTCGCCACCGTCCTCGTCGGCGACGACCCCGCCTCGCACATCTACATCGACCTGAAGCAGACGGCCGCGCAGGAAGCGGGGATGGAGGCGCGCGACCTGAAGCTGCCCGCCGACACGTCCGAGGAGGAGCTCCTCGCCACGATCGCCGAGCTCAACGCGGACGACGAGGTCGACGGCGTCCTCGTCCAGCTGCCGCTGCCCGGTCACATCGACGAGAACCGCGTGATCGAGGCGATCGCCCCGGAGAAGGACGTCGACGGCATCCATCCGGTCAACGCGGGCCGGCTCTACCTCGGCCGGCCGACGCTCGTGCCCGGCACGCCGCTCGGGATCATGCGCATGCTCGACGAGTACGAGATCCCCCTCGAGGGAGCGCGTGCCGTCGTCGTGGGGAGGTCGGCGATCGTCGGCAAGCCGATGGCGCATCTCCTCCTCCAGCGCAACGCGACGGTCACGATCTGCCACTCCCGCACGCAGGATCTCCAGCGGCACACGCTCGACGCCGACGTCCTCGTCGCCGCCGTCGGGCGCACGCACCTCGTCTCGGCCGACATGGTCAAGGCCGGCGCGACCGTGATCGACGTCGGGATGAACCGCGACGAGTCGAGCCGCAAGGTGCTCGGAGACGTCGACCCGGGAGCAAGTGAGCGCGCCGCCTACATGACGCCGGTGCCCGGCGGCGTCGGGCCGATGACGATCGCGATGGTGCTCCAGAACGCCACTTTCGCAGCGCGTTTGCGTCGACCCGCAGCCGTTGCAACCAGGAAAAACTGAGCTAGACTCCCGCCTGTTTCAGCAAAGGTCGGCGGCTCGGTGCCCGGGCCGTCGTTTTTCTGCAAGGAGGAAGGGTTGGCTGAGGGCACCGTCAAGTGGTTCTCCAACGAGAAGGGCTACGGCTTCATCGAGCGCGAAGGCGGCGACGACGTCTTCGTCCACTTCTCCGCGATCACGATGGACGGCTACAAGTCGCTGACCGAGGGTCAGCGCGTGTCGTTCGAAGTCGTTCAGGGCGACAAGGGCGCGCAGGCCGCGAACGTCCAGGCGATCTAGGGGACCACTCGGATCAAGGTTGAGAGGGGCCCCGACAGGGGCCTCTTTCGTCTGGGAGGATCGACGGCAATGGCGATAGACCGGGAACAGCTTCTCCACGTGGCGCGCCTGGCGCGGCTCGTGCTGCGCGAGGACGAGGTCGAGCGTCTCGAGGGGCAGCTCAACGACATCCTCGAGGCCGTCTCGAAGGTCTCGGAGCTCGACCTCTCCGACGTGCCTCCGACCTCGCATCCGCTCGAGGTCGTCAACGTCTGGGAGGAGGACGAGCCACGGCCGAGCCTGCCGGTCGCCGAGGCGCTCGCGAACGCGCCGGAGCGCGACGGCGACTTCTTCAAGGTGCCGCCGGGGGGTACGGCGTGATCGACACGCTACGGCTGACCGCGGAGGAGGCGAACGCGCTCCTCACGCGGGGCGAGGCCTCGAGCGACGAGATCTACCGGGTCTACCTCGACGCGATCGGCGACCGCGATCCCGAGCTGCACTGCTACCTCCACGTCTGCGAGCACGACCCGGGCGAGGGCATCCCGATCGCGCTCAAGGACGTGATCGGGACGAAGGGGATCCCCACCACGGCCGGCTCGCGGATCCTCGAGGGCTACACGCCGGTGTACGACGCGAGCGTCGTCACCCGCCTGCGCTCGCGCGGCCTCCGCGTCCTCGGCAAGACGAACACGGACGAGTTCGCGATGGGCTCCTCGACCGAGAACTCCGCCTACGGCCCGTCGCGCAACCCGTGGGACCCTTCACGGGTGCCGGGTGGCTCCGGCGGCGGTTCCGCGGCCGCGGTCAGCGCCGGCCTCGCGCCGTGGGCGCTCGGCTCCGACACGGGCGGCTCGATCAAGCAGCCGTCGGCGCTCTGCGGCAACGTCGGCCTGCGACCCACGTACGGGACGGTCTCGCGCTACGGCATCGTCGCCTTCGCCTCGAGCCTCGACCAGGTCGGGCCGGTGGCACGCACCGTCCGCGACTGCGCCTTCCTCTATTCGATCGTCGCCGGCCGCGACCCGTGCGACACGACGACCGTCGAGCTCCCGCAGCCGGTCGAGCTGCCGGAGGCGGACGAGCTGGGCGGGCTCCGGATCGGCGTCCCGAGGGAGCTGAACGAGGCGGAGGGGATCGAGCCCGGCGTCGCCGAGGCCGTCCGGGCCGCGATCGCGAGGCTCGAGGAGCTCGGCGCCGAGGTCGAGGAGTGCTCGCTGCCCCTCTCGGTCGAGTACGGGATGCCCTGCTACTACCTGATCGCTCCCGCCGAGGCGTCCTCCAACCTCGCCCGCTACGACGGCGTCCGCTACGGCCATCGGGCCGACGCGGCCGAGCGGCTGGAGATGTACGAGCGCACGCGCGAAGAAGGGTTCGGCGACGAGCCGAAGCGGAGGATCATGGTCGGCACGTACGCGCTCTCGGCCGGCTACTACGACGCGTACTACGGGCAGGCGCAGAAGGTGCGGACGGTGATCAAGCGGGAGCACGATGCGCTCTTCGAGACGTTCGACGCGCTCGTCTCGCCGACCTCGCCGACCGTCGCGTTCCCGCTCGGCGCCCGCACCGCCGACCCCCTCGCGATGTACCTCAGCGACCTGCTCACGATTCCGTCCTGCATGGCCGGCCTGCCCGGGCTCAGCATCCCGTGCGGCCTCTCGGAGGGGTTGCCGGTCGGGCTGCAGCTCGTGGGCCCGCAGTTCGCCGAGAACATGCTCTTCCGGATCGGCCATGCGCTCGAGCAGGCGATCGGCTTCGACCCCGTCCCGGAGCGCCTCAGGTGACCTTTCATTTCGAGGACCCGGCGGCGGAGTTCGTGCTCGCGGTCGAGCGGATCTTCGGCGAGCAGCCGCGCGTGCTCGACGGCTCTCGGGCCGTCCTCGTCGGCGACGTCAAGCTCCAGCTCGAGGCGGGCGAGCGCGAGCTGTGGCTGATCGAGACGCACGGCCCGCTCGAGCACCGGCTCGCGATGGTCGAGGTGTACGACGACGTGGAGGACGCGCTGCGCGAGGCGAAGGAGAAGCTGCATGAGCTCCGCTGAGTGGGAAGCGGTCGTGGGCCTGGAGGTGCACGCCCACCTCAAGACGCGCACGAAGATGTTCTGCCGCTGCGAGCTCGAGTACGGCGCGGCGGAGAACACGCACACGTGCCCCGTCTGCCTCGCGCATCCCGGCGCGCTGCCCGTCCCGAACGCCCGCGCGATCGAGATGACGATCCTGCTCGGCCTCGCGTTGGAGTGCGAGATCGCGGACCGCGCCGTCTTCGCCCGCAAGAACTACTTCTATCCCGACCTCCCGAAGGGCTACCAGATCAGCCAGTACGAGGCTCCGCTCTGCGGCCCCGGGCGGTTTCTCCTGCCGAGCGAGGACGGCGACCGCGAGATCGGGATCGTCCGCGCCCATCTCGAGGAGGACGCCGCGAAGACCGTTCACGCGGGCGGCGCGACCGGCCGCTCCGTCGGCGCCGAGTACAGCCTCGTCGACTTCAACCGGGGCGGCACGCCGCTGCTCGAGATCGTGAGCGCCCCCGACCTGCGCTCGGCGGACGAGGCCATGTCGTACCTGCGCCTCCTCCGGCAGACGATCCGCGAGCTCGGGGTCTCGGACGCCGACATGGAGAAGGGGACGCTGCGCGCCGACGTCAACGTTTCGGTCCGCCGGCGCGGGGAGGCGGGTTTCCGGCCGCGCTGGGAGATCAAGAACATGAACTCGTTCACGTTCGTCGGCCGGGCGATCGAGGCGGCGTTCCGGCAGCAGGTCGAGGCGCACGAGGCGGATGGGGAGGTCGTCCAGTCGACGTACGACTACGACGACCACACCCGGCGGCTGACCGTGCACCGCTCGAAGGAGGAGGCGGACGACTACCGCTACTTCCCCGAGCCCGATCTCGTCCCGGTCGAGCCGCCGGCGGAGCTCGTCGAGCGGCTGCGCCGCGGGCTGCCGGAGCGGCCCGCCGACCGGATCCGGCGGCTGGCGGGGGAGCTCGGGTTCGGGCCGGCCGCCGAGCTCGTCATGACCGGCAACGAGTGGAAGGCGCAAGCCCTCGCCGCGGAGGGCGTCGAGCCGAAGGCGGCGGCCGCGATCGCGATGAACCGGGGCGACTTCCTGCCCGAGAACGCCGGGGCGCTCGCCCGGATCGTGCGGGCGAACGTGACGCGGGAGGCGCTCGACGAGGCGTTCGCCGCGGCGGCCGAGCGGCCGATCGACGCCCAGGACTATCTGAGCCGGGCGGCGCTGGGCGACGAGGACGCGCTCGCGCCGGTGATCGAGGCAGTCCTCGCAGCCCATCCCGAGCAGGTCGAGACCTACCGCGGCGGCAAGGAGGGCGTGCTCGGCTTCTTCGTCGGCCGGGTGATGCGCGAGACGCAGGGCAAGGCCGACGCGAAGGTCGTCAATCGGCTGCTGCGGGAGAAGCTCCGAGGCTAGGCGGCGCGTCGGGCGGATCGTCGAGCTCGGACAGGCTGGGCGCGTTCCGGATCGACGGGCTCGCGGCCGTCCAGATCGCGACCGCGAGGGCGACGCCGCCGAGCACGAGCATCGTCGCGCGGGCGGAGAACGAGTCGAGCAGCAAGCCGGCGACGAGCGGGCCGAGCGGGGAGGCGAGCTGGGCGAGGTTCCTCGCGACGCTGCTGACGCGGCCCACGAGGTGGTCGGGCGTGATCGCCGTCCGGTAGCCGACCACGACGGAGTTGAGCGACGGCGAGAGGAAGGCGATCGGGAGCGTGCAGGCGAGCAGCAGGTAGGGGCCGGGCGCGATCGCGCACAAGACGATCGCGGCGCTCAGCCACTCCGTGCCGACCATGATCGCCCGCATGGAGAAGAGCCTCGCCAGCCGCGGCGCGGCCACCGAGCCGGCCAGGCTCACGCCGCCGAAGACGGCGATCAGCGCGCCGATCGCCGCCGGCGAGAATCCGTCCCGCTTGGCGAGGACGACGAAGACGAGGTAGATCCCCCGAGAAAGCGAAGTTGCCCACGGCGAAGATGAAGGCGCTGGTGCGGAGGTACGCGTTCGCCCAGAGCCACGCGACGCCCTCGCGTACCTGCGTCCGCAACGGTGCCGGGTCGCGCTCGCGCGTCTCCTGGAACGGCGTCCGCATCGACGTGAGCGTGAGGATCGAGCCGGCATACGAAAGCGCGTCGCCGAGGAACGGCAGCGAGCGGCCGAGCCCGAAGAGCGCGCCGCCGAGGCTCGGTCCGGCCAGGGTGACCGCCGCGTAGCGCGCCTGCTCCGTGGCGGCGGCCTCCGGCAGCTGCCGCCTCGACACGACGGAGCGCAGCGCGCCGACCTCCGCGATGTTGAAGAAGACGAAGGCGGAGCCTTCGACGAAGGCGACGGCCGCCACCTGCCAGAACCCGAGGACACCGGCCGCAAGGGCGGCGACGATGCTGCCCATCGCCGTCGCCCGCACGAGATCCATCGCGATCATGAGCCGCCTGCGGTCGACGCGGTCGGCGACGACGCCCGCGAGCAGCGCGAACAGCGCGTAGGGGAGCACGTTGGCGAAGCCCACGGCGCCCGCCTTCGCCGGCGAGCGCGTCAGGGCGAGCACGAGCAGCGGGTACGCGACGTACGTCGACGTGGAGCCGATCGTCGAGAGGCCCTGCCCGAGCTGGAGCAGGACGAAGTCGCGGTTGCGACGGAGCGGGAGCTCGCTCACCCCGCGAGCTGCTCGGCGGCGGCGGCGGGCGCCTCGCCGTGTCTCGTGAGCAGGTAGGCGGCGCTCGCGGCGACCACGGCGGCCATCGCGACGAGCAGGATCCTGTAGTCGAGGAGCGTCGACAGAGCCGCGCCGGCCCCGATCGACGCCGTCTGCGCGAGCGAGAGCGAGACTTCGCAGGCGGCGTCGACCCGGCCCTGGATCGCGAGTGGCGCCCGTGTCTGGATCGACGTGTTGAAGGCGACGATCGCCCAGACGATGCCGAGCCCCGCGACGACGAAGCCGATGGTCACGACCGCGAGCGACGGCACGGCGAGGAGGAGGCCGCAGAGGCCGAACAGCCCGACTCCTACCCCGACGGTCCGGACGTCGCCGAGCCGCCGGAGAACGGCGGCCGCCGTGAGGCCGCCGGCGATCGAGCCGATCCCCTGCAGCGTCGCCAGGACGCCGAAGAAGCTCGGCTTGTGCCCGAGGTGCTGGATGACGCTGAAGATGAGCGTCTCGGTGAAGCCCGTCACTAGGAGCGCGACCGTCACGCCGACCGTGATCTGGCGCAGCGGGAGGGTGCGCCACACGTGCTCGACTCCCGCGGTCACCTCGCGGAGGAAATGGTGCTCCGGGGGCTTCGGACGCTCCTCGGCGACCCGCATCCTGGACATGAGGAACGCCGAGCCGGCGAAGGTCGCCGCGTCGAAGCCCGCCACGACGCCGCCGCCGAACGCCGCAAAGAGACCAGCGCCCGCGAGCGGGGCGACGACGCGGAGCCCCTGGCGCATGGTCGAGAGCGCTCCGTTCGCGTCGGCGAGCAGCTCTTCGGGCAGCATCACGCGCAGGAGCGCCGTCTGGGCGGGGTAGAAGACCATCCCGACCGCGCCGTAGAGCAGGGCGACGACGTAGATCAGCCACGCGTCGCCGCGGTCGTGCACGAGCAGCAGCAGGAGCACCGACGCGCTGAGGACGACGTCGCACGCGATCATCAGCGGCCGCCGGCGCACGCGGTCTGCGAGCAGCCCGCCGAGCGGGGCGGCGAGGGCGCCGAGACCGAGGACGAGGAAGACGAGGCCCGCGCGGGCGCTCGAGCCGGTCAGCGTCTTCATCCAGACGGCCATGACGATGAACATCGCCCAGTCGCCGAAGGCCGACAGCGTCTGGCCGCCGACGAGCAGGCGCGCGTCGCGGTAGGTGAGGAGACGGCGCATCAGGCTGCGCGTTCCTGCGCGAGATGGCGCACCGTGACGAGGGCCGCGTAGCACATCGCCAGCAGCTGGCCGGCGGCCGCGACGGCCACGACGTGCCGCGAGCCGAAGGCCCTGAACGCCGGCCCCGCCGCCGCGATCGCGACCGGGCCGCCGATCGCCGAGGCGGTCGACATCGCCGTCAGCGCCTTCGCGCGGACGGCGGCAGGAGGCCGCAGCGTCAGAAAGGCGTGGAGCGTGGGGTTGACGAGACCGTTCCCCAGCCCGGAGAGCGCGAGCGCCACGGCCACCGCGGCCGCCGGCAGCGGGGCGGCGAGGGCCCAGAGCGGCGTCGCCTGCAGAAGCACGAGCCACGGCGCCTGCGGGAGGCCGCCCACGCGGTCGCTCCGGTAGGCGGCGACGTTGCCCAGGACGGCGCCCGCTCCCCATGACGCGACGAGCGCGCCCGCGAGCCGCGGGTCGGCGCCGTAGTGCGCGACGACGACCACCGGAATCGCGACGAAGATCACGCCGAACGACGTGTCGCCGAGGACGAGCGCGGTCATCCAGCCGCGCAGGAGCGAGTCGCGGAAGACGTAGCGGACGCCCGAGAGGAGGCCGCGCCCGTCCTCGGTCTCGTCCTCGCGCGGCGGGCTCGCCACGGGGACGAGCAGCGTCACGAGCACGAAGGCCACGAGGTAGGTCGCGGCGTCGACGACGAGCACGACCGGCGAGCCGACGAAGGCGATGAGGATGCCTCCGAGCGCCGGGCCCCCGAGCATCGTGAGGCGCGTCGCGCCCTGGAGCAGCGCGTTCGCCCTCTCGACCGCCGCCTCGTCCTCGTCGAGCACGTCCGCGACGACGACGTGCTGCGCCGCGCTGTAGGGCGTGCCTGCCACCCCGAGCGCGAACGCGAGGGCCACGAGGACCGGCAGCGTCAGGTCGCCGCTCCAGTGCAGCAGCGGCACGAGCAGCATCAGCGGCGCGCGCACGGCGTCGCAGAGCCGCATCGTCCGCTGCGAGCCGAGGCGTTGCAGCAGCGCTCCGCTCGGGATCCCGAACAGCGCGAAGCCGCCCGCCTCGGCCGCGACCACGAAGGCCATGTGCTCCGGGCCGGCGGTGGTGAGCACGAACCACGGCAGCGCGATCCACGTCATCTGCGAGCCGGTGGTGGACAGGACCTCCGCGGTGAGGAGCGCCGCGATCGGCCGGCTGCGCAGGACGGAGGGCCTGGTCGCGGCGGCGACGCTCGCCATCAGCCGGCCCGGAAGACGCGGACGTCGCCGCTGACGGTGCGCCCGCGCAGGACGACGGTCGGCGCCGCGGCGCCCTCGTCCGTCGGCGGCTCGCTCGCGAGCGGCACCTCCGAGGAGAGGTCGCCCGAGGTCGAGCCCGCGTCCACGTCGAGAAGCGAGCCGGCGGCGATTCCGATCTCGATGTCGCCCGACACGCTCGTGAAGCGGACGTTCCCGGCGGTGAGGGCGTCGAGGCGGATGTCGCCCGAGACGGAGCTCGTCTCCACCGAGCCGGCGATGGCGCGTGCCCGGACGTCCCCCGAGACACACTGGACGACGAGATCCCCGTAGACGCGCTCGAGCTCCACGTCGCCGCTGACCGTCTTGATGGTCGCGTCCTCGGCGAGCTCGCCGCGCAGGCGGACGTCGCCGGAGGCGGAGTTCAGCTCGAGCGCGCCGAAATGACCCTTGAGCTCGGTGTCGGCGGAAGCGGTCTTGACCCTCACCGACGAGCCGTGCGGGGCGCGTACCTCGACGCGCAGCCCGTTGCCGAAGAGCGAGCCGAACGAGAAGCCGAATTTGCCCTGCTCCCGCAGGCGGACCGAGACGCGCTCGCCGCTGGAGTGGACCTCGACATGCTCCAGCAGCCGCTCGTCGCCGTCGACGGACACGTGCGTCTCGCCGCTTCCGTCGGTCTCGACGTCGATGTCTCCGGAGGGGATCGAGACCTCGAGCATCGCCCCGTTGGGCGTCTGGAAGGTGTGCTCGAGCATCCTCAGTCCTCCTCGCGGTGCAGGGTGCGCTTGACGCGGATCCGGATCTCGCCGGCCCGCGGCAGCGGTCGCCGGTCGGGCCTGAGCCTGCGTCCGGTCTCGTAGGGAAGATGGGGGGCGGGGAACATGGGTCCTCCTCTCAGCTGCGGCCGTATCCGGTGAGCCGGTTGCGGCCGACGGACAGCGAACGGTGCGAGGCGCCGGCCTCGCGGACGAGCGAGCGGACGATCCACGCGTTGACCGAGATGCCGTCGCGGGAGGCAGCGTCCTCGACGCGGCGCTTCAGCTCCTCCGGCAGGCGGAGGGTGATGCGGGCGTCGAGAGCGGTGTCGGCCGGACCCTCGGGCTCGGTGGTGTCGCGGACGAGCACGAGCTGGAGGTCGTGGCCTGCGATGCGCACCTCGACATGCGCGGACTCGAGCTGGTCGTTCAGCTCGAGGGCCGCCTGGGCGAGCACGTCCTGGATCCGTCGACCCAGGGACGCCTCGATCGCGACCGCGAGGAGATCGGCCGTGCGCGACGTCGACTCGTCGCCGAGCGCCGCGACACGCACGAGGTCCTCCCGGAGCGCCTGGATGAGACCGTCGATCTGCATGGCGGCACTATGACATCATTGTGATGTCATTGTCAAGTCTAGTTGACGTCAAAGTGACGACGGCCCGCTGTCAGCGGGCCGTCAAAGGCAGTGCTGGAGCCGAACAGCGCGATTTACATACCGCAGTAGCGCGCCGTCGGCCACGGCGAGAAGCCGCGCACGCGGGAGGCGCGCACGGCGGCCCAGATCTGCTCGAGTGGGCTCCAGTTCTGCGCCGTCCCCTTGTGGCGCAGGAGCCAGCCGCCGTACGAGCGCTGGAACGACAGGTCCATCTGAAGTCCGCCCCAGTAGGGAGCGCCGGAGTCGCTCCAGCTTCCCTCGTAGCGGTGGATGCAGAGCCACGCTCCGAGCGCGGGCGGGTGCTTCGCGCGCCACCATGCCCTGCGGGCGCGGTGCTGCCAGCGCCGCGCGAGCTCTCGCAGGCCGCGGAGCGAGCGCGTGGCGAGCGACCGGGACACGCTCGCCGGCGGACGGCCCAGCATCACGGTCACCCAGTGCCGGGTGTCCGCCCGGAAGCGCCGGATGTCGCGCCGCCAGGTCCTTGCCTCCCGCACCTCCCAGCGCGAGGGACGTTTCCGCGGCACGGCCGTGCTCGTGGTGGTCGCCGTGGTCGTGGTGAGAGTGGAGCTGGTCGTCGTTGCTTGACCGGTTGCTGACCCTGCGGCGGCCGCCGCCGCAGTGGCCAGGCCTGCGAACGCGAGCAGCAGCCCGCAGGCCAGGATGGAGCGCCGCAAATCGATACCTCCTGGTCGATTGCAAGTCGGAGGCCGGACGGGCGGGAGTGCGCCCTCGCGGGCGAGCACCGTTCGGCGCGGCTTATGCGATCGGTGACGGGAGGGTAGCTACGGACGCAACGTGCGTGCGTCGGTAAGGCAACGCTTGTGACTCAGCGAGACGCCATTTTGGGGCCCAAAGGCGCCGGAATGTGCGCGGGAGCGACGAATCCTGCGTAAAGCAACGCAGCACCCACCGCGATCCCGATCGCGCTCCCTGCCGCCCCGAGACCGGCGAGCCCGCTTCCCGTCGCCGCCGCGGCGATGCCCGCGACGATCAGCCCGTTTCCGAGCGGCCGGCGACGGAACGAGCGGAGCGCGACGCCGACCACGGCGAGCGTGCCGAGCGCGTTCGCGACGATCGCGAGCAGGCGTGCCGGCAGCAAGGAGAGGTGATGCTGGGCCGCCGGGATGCCGTGCGCGGCGAAGGCGCCGTGCACGGGCACAGCGAGGGCGATGCCGACGGCGAGGCCGGCGTAGACGAGCGCGACCGGCGCAGCCCGCCGCCTGCCTGCGAGGAGGAGCGAGCCGGCCCCGAGGAGCGGAGCGGTCAGCAGCGCTCCGGCGGCGTAGTAGACGCGAAAGGCGCGCCCGTCCCAGCCGGCGGCCTCGCCCCAGGCGATGGCCGCGGCCGCGACTGCGTAGGCGCCGAGGCCCGCGGCCCAGGCGAGCAGCTCAGTCCGTCCGCTCCGCCGATACCGCCCCCCGAGGAGGCCTGCGAGCCGGAGGGCGAGGAGGGCGGCGGCGAAGGCCACGAGCGCGTCCACTCCGGCAGGGTAGAACGCTACGCTCGGGACGTGGCGACGAAGCGCTACCTGTTCACGCCGGGGCCTACCCCCGTGCCGCCGGCGGTGCTGGCGGCGATCGGCGCACCGGTCGTCCACCACCGCAGCCCCGACTTCCTTCCGGTCTACGAGCGCGTGCTCACCCGCCTGCGCGAGATCTGCCGCACCGAGAACGACGTGCTGCTCTTCGGCTCCTCGGGGACCGGCGCCTTCGAGTCGGCCGTGGCAAACCTCGTCTCGCTGGGCGAGCGGCATCTCGTCGTCTCTGCGGGGAGCTTCGGCGAGCGCTGGGTCGCGATGACGACCGCCTACGGGGCGGACGTCGACGTCCTCCGCTACGCGTGGGGGGAGACGCCCGACGCCGACGACCTGCGCGCGCGGCTGGGCGAGCGCGAGGCGAAGGCTGTCTGGTTCGTCCAGTCCGAGACCTCGACGGGCGTCGTGGCCGACGTCCGCGCCCTCGCGGCAGCCGCGAAGGAGGCGGGCTCTCTCGTGGTCGTCGACGCCGTGTCGAGCCTCGGCGCCGTGCCCTGCGAGACCGACGACTGGGGGCTCGACGTCGTCGTCTCCGGCTCGCAGAAGGCCCTCATGTCCCCGCCGGGTCTCGGCCTCGTGGCCGTGTCCGAGGCCGCCCTCTCGGCGACCGGCTCGTCGCCCCGCTTCTACTTCGACTGGGCGCGCACGCGGAAGGCGCAGCAGTCGCTCGACGCGCCCGTCACGCTACCGGTCTCTCTCGTCGCCGGCCTCGACGTCGCCATCGAGCTGCTGCTCGAAGAGGGGCTGGACGCGGCCTTCGAGCGGCACGTGCGGCTCGGGCGCGCTGCGCGCGCCGGCGTCAAGGCGCTCGGGCTCGAGCTCTTCTCGCCGGACGAGGACCGGAGCGCAGTCGTGACCGCGGTCCGCGCACCCTCGGGCGTCGACTCCGGCGACGTCATCGGTGGCGTCCGCGACCGCTTCGGGATCACGATCGCGAACGGCCAGGGCGAGCTGAAGGGGAAGATCTTCCGCCTCGGCCACATCGGCTGGTTCGACGTGTTCGACATCACGACGCAGATCGCGGCCGTCGAGCTCGTGCTCGCCGACCTCGGCGCCGACGTCGAGCGCGGCGTCGCCGTGACCGCGGCGCTTCAGGCCTTCAGCGCCGAACCTTCGCGCGCGTGACCGCCCGCGTCCTCGTTCGCGAGGAGATCTCGGACGCGGGGGTCGACCTGCTCCGCTCGCGCTTCGACGTGGACGTCGACGGCGAGAGCGAGCTCGAGGCGATCATCGCCGGCTACGACGCGATCGTCGTCCGCTCCGCGACGAAGCTGACCGCCGACCTGATCGAACGCGCGGAGCGGCTGAAGGTGATCGGCCGCGCGGGCGTGGGCGTCGACAACGTCGACGTCGACGCTGCCACGCGCCGCGGGATCATCGTCGCGAACGCGCCGGAGTCGACGGTCGTCTCGGCGGCCGAGCACACGATCGGCCTGCTCGTCGCGCTCGCGCGCAACATCCCGCAGGCGCATGCCGCGCTCAAGCAGGGCCGCTGGGAACGGAGCGCGCACGGCGGGATCGAGCTCGCCGGCAAGACGCTCGGCGTCCTCGGCTTCGGGCGGATCGGCCAGCAGGTGGCCCGGCGTGCGCTCGGGCTCGGGATGCGCGTCGTCGCGTACGACCCGTACGTGACGGCCGAGCGGTTCCGCGAGCTCGGCGCGGAGCCCGTCGAGTCGCCCGGGGACGTGTACGCCGTGGCGGACTTCCTGAGCCTGCACCTGCCGCTGACGCCGGAGACGCGTGGCTCGGTGGACGCCGCGGCCTTCGCGGCGATGCGCGACGGCGTGCGGATCGTCAACGCCGCCCGCGGCCCGCTGCTCGACGAGGACGCGCTCCTCGAGGCGCTCGGCTCGGGGAAGGTCGCCGGCGCCGCGCTCGACGTCTTCGGCAGCGAGCCCTACTCGGGCCCGCTCCTCGAGCTCGACAACGTCGTCGTCACGCCGCATCTGGCCGCCTCCACGGGTGAGGCCCAGGACCGCGCAGGCGTCATCGTGGCCGAGCAGGTCGCCGCCGCGCTCGAGGGCGGTCTCGTCTCGAACGCCGTCAACATCCCGGTGATCGGCGCCGACGACCTCGAGGTGCTCGGGCCGTACGTGCCCCTGGCGTCGCGTCTCGGGCGGATCGCGATGGAGCTCTCGGGCGGCGCGGCCGAGGAGATCGTGATCACCGTCTACGGCGGCCTCGCCGACTACGACGCGCGCCTGCTCACGGTCGCGGCGCTGAACGGCGCGTTCCAGGGCCGGGCCGACCGTCCCGTCAACTACGTCAACGCGCCGCTGATCGCAGCCGAGCGGGGCATCGAGGTCCGCGAGCAGCGATCGCGCTCCGCCCGCGACTACACGAACCTCGTGCGGGTCGAGCTACGCACCGGAGGCTCGAGGGTCCGGGTGGCGGGCACGACGATCGGCAGCGACCACCGGCCGTGGCTCGTCAACGTCCTCGGCTTCGAGATCGAGCTCGAGCTGGCGCCGCTCTTCGTCCTCTGCCTCTACGACGACGTGCCGGGCGTGATCGGCCGCGTGGGGACGCTCTTCGGCGAGGCCGGCATCAACATCGCGGGCATGACGGTGTCGCGCAGCCGTCGGGGCGGCAAGGCGCTCATGGCGCTCACCGTCGACTCGGCGCCCTCGCGCGAGCTGGTGGAGCGATTGCGCGGCGAGGGGTTCGACGACGCGCGCGTGCTCGAGCTCGGCCCGGTCGCCGCCTAGCGCGTCACGTCTCCGTCGGCGCGGGCCCGCTTCGCGGGTCGAGCCGGATGACCGCCCGCCGCACGGCCGCCTGGATCTTCTCCACGATCCGGAAGCGTCCGCGGTCGGACACGACCCGCTCGATGTCGCGTTCCTCGTGCCCGGGCGTGACGAGGAACGTCGCGGGGTCCTCTCGCACCTGCTCGTACTCCGCGAGGCTCGCGGAGACGCGATGCGTGCAGCTCGGGTCCGCGCACTCGCAGACGAACTCCGTCTCGGTCGCGTCGAAGCGCTCCGCGCTCTCGGCTATTCGCTCGTTCACGTCGCGGAACAGCGCTTCCGTGGTGGCACGGCGTTCTTGTGCGTTCACGTCGTCTCCCTTCGACCGTTGTCGTCTCCCGCTGCCAGAACGGCCGTCGGCCCGCGCGGGTTGCGCGCGGGTTACGGTGGGCGCGTGGAGCGGTGGCCGGAGCCGGTGGCGCGCGTCGCCGACGTGCTGAAGCGCGCCGGAGTCGACGCGCGGGTCGAGGAGTTCCCGGAAGGGACGCCGACCGCCGGCGCCGCCGCCAAGGCGGTTGGCGCTTCCCGCGCGCAGATCGTCAAGTCGCTCGTCTTCGTCTGCGACGGCCGTCCCACGCTCGCGCTCGTCCCGGGCGACAGGCGGGCGGACGAGACCAAGGTCGCGGCGGCCGCCGGCGCGCGCCACGCCCGCGTCGCGCGCCCGGACGAGGTGCTGGCGGCCACCGGCTTCGAGCCGGGAGGAGTCGCGCCCTTCCCGGCGCCCGGAGTGGCGCAGGTGCTGATGGCCGAAGAGCTCCTGGCCCACGATCGCGTCTGGATCGGCGCCGGCTCCGAGCGGCACATGGCGGGCCTCTCCCCGGTCGACCTCTCGCGGCTCACGCAGGCGCGCGCGGCGGATCTGACCTAGCCAGACGGGTACGATTATGCGGGCCAGCCCCCGACCGAAGGGACAGCCGCAGATGCTCGAGACGAAGAAGATCTGGATGAACGGCGAGCTGGTCGACTGGAGCGACGCGACCGTCCACATCGGCACGCACGGCCTGCACTACGGGTCCGGAGTGTTCGAGGGGATCCGCGCCTACGAGACCGACCGCGGCACCTCGGTCTTCCGCCTCACCGACCACCTCGAGCGGCTGCACCGGTCGGCGCAGCTTCTCTACATCGACCTTCCCTACTCGATCGAGGAGCTCCGGGCCGCGACGTGGGACCTGATCGGCGCGAACGAGCTGCCCTCCTGCTACCTGCGGCCGATCGCGTTCGTGGGCTACGGCGAGCTCGGTGTCTCGGCGGTGGGCAATCCCGTCGACGTCGCGATCATGTCGTGGCCGTGGGGCGCGTATCTCGGGGAAGAGGGACAGCGCAACGGCATCCGCGCCAAGATCTCGAGCTGGCAGCGCGTGGGTCCGAACGTCATCCCGCACGTCGCCAAGGCGACCGGCGTCTACCTCAACTCGATGCTCGCCGTCGGCGAGGCGAACCGCGCCGGCTACGACGAGGCGATCCTGCTCACCGCCGAGGGGAACGTCGCCGACGGCTCCGGCGAGAGCATCTTCATGGTGCGCGACGGCGTGATCTACACGCCGGATCTCGCGGCGTCGATCCTCGTCGGCATCACGCGCGACTCCGTGATCCAGATCGCGGAGGATCTCGGCCATCGAGTCGTCGAGAAGCCGCTGATCCGCACGGACCTCTACCTCGCAGACGAGGTGTTCATGGTCGGGACGGCGGCCGAGGTGACGCCGATCCGCGAGGTCGACGACCAGGTGATCGGCCCGCCCGGCCCCGTCACGCAGAAGATCCAGCAGGCGTACCTCGACACCGTGCACGGGCACAGCGAGCGCTGGAGCCAGTGGCTCGAGTTCGCGCCCGCTCCGAGCGCCGCCGCCACGGCCGACGGCGCCGCGGGCGACCCCGCCGCGTGAGGCAGGAGGTGGAGTCGGTCCCGCTCTCGGGGCCGTATCTCGGCGAGCGCGAGGAGGAGCTCGTGCTCGAGGTGCTGCGCTCGGGTCGGCTCTCCCTCGGCCCGGCCGTCGACCGGTTCGAGGAGCTCGTCGCCGAGCGCGTTGGCGCGCCGTACGCGGCAGCCGTCTCCTCCGGCACCACCGGCCTCCATCTGCTGTGCGTCGCCGCCGGCATCGGGCCCGGCGACGAGGTGATCACCTCCCCGTACTCGTTCGCCGCCAGCGCGAACTGCTTCCTCTACGAGGGCGCGACTCCCGTCTTCGCGGACATCGACCCCCGGACGCTCAACCTCGACCCGGCTGCGGTCGAGGCCGCGGTCACCGAGCGGACGAAGGCGATCGTGGCCGTCGACATCTACGGCTACCCGTGCGAGCTCGACGAGCTGCGCGCGATCGCAGAGCGGCACGGGCTGGCGCTGATCGACGACGCGTGCGAGGCGCTCGGAGCCGAGTACCGCGGTGCGCCGGTCGGCTCGAGCGGCACGCCGTGCGTCTTCGCCTTCTATCCGAACAAGCAGCTGACGACGGGCGAGGGCGGCATGGTGGTCACGCACTCGGAGGAGGAGTGGCACCTGATCCGCTCGCTCCGCAACCAGGGGAGGCCGGAGCCGGGCGGGTGGCTCGAGCACGTGCGCCTCGGCTTCAACTACCGGCTGAGCGACGTCGCGGCCGCGCTCGGGATCGGCCAGGTCGAGCGCCTCGAGGAGATACTGGCGCTGCGCGCGCAGGCGGCGGTGCGCTACCGGGAGCTCCTCGCCGCGGTGGACGGCCTCGGGCTGCCGTGCGAGGACGATAAGGACCACCGCCGCTCGTGGTTCGTCTACGTCGTCCTCTTCCCGGACCGCGCGGCACGGGAGCGGGTGGTCGCGGCCTTCGAGCGGGAGTCGATCGGCTACAACCGCTACCTCCCGTCGATCCACCTGCAGCCGTACATGCGCGAGCGCTTCGGCTTCGGGGAGGGGCTCTGCCCGGTGGCGGAGGACGTGAGCTCGCGGTCGCTCGCGCTGCCGTTCTTCACGGGGATCGAGGCGGGCGCGCAGGAGCGCGTCGCCGAGGTCCTCGCCTCGGCCCTGTGAACCTCCGGAGCCTCGAGCGCGCCGAGCCGTTTACCACGAAGGACGGCTCGACGATCCGCGAGCTGCACCACACGGCCGCGCAGAGCCTCGCCGAGGCCGCGCTCGAGCCGGCCCAGGCGACCGACCGCCACTACCACGGGCGTACCGAGGAGATCTACCTCGTCACGAAGGGTTCCGGCACGCTCGAGGTCGGCGGCGAGACGCGGCGCGTCCGCCCGGGGGACGCGGTCCTCATCCCGCCCGGTGCGTGGCACACGCTCGAGAACGACGGGACGAGCGAGCTGACGATCCTCTGCATCTGCTCGCCGCCCTACTCCGACGAGGACACGTACTTCGAGTAGCGCCGCGGAGCGTGCGATGATCCCGCCCATGGCGGACGGATCCGCGCGGATGGTCTTCCTCGGCTTCGGCAAGTGGGCGCGGGCCGACCGCATCTACGCGCTCGAGCCGATCACCGGCGAGGAGCGCGGCGGCGGCCGCCGCACCCGCGTCTGGGTCGACGGCATCGCGGAGCCGATCCTCGCCGGCCGCACCGAGCGGACGATCCTGCACGACATGGGGCAGGACGCGGCGACGGCGACCGTCGTGCTCGACGACGCGCTCGACCTTGCGGAGCGTGTGGCGAAGGCGGTCGACGAGGGGCCGCTCGACCTCCGCGACCTCGGCCGCCGAGCGCGCCGGGTGCTCGAGAAGACCGCGAAGCCTGCCGAGCCGGAACAGCTCTTCTAGCGGTGGAGCCGCTGGCCACCGAGGAGCGCCCCTCGTGGCGTGAGTTCGTCGCGCGGGTTCCCGTCGACTTCTCGCCGCTGCGCGAGTACCCGCACTACCGCCGCCTCTGGATCGGCCAGGCGGTCACGTTCGTCGGCAGCGAGATGGCGCTCGTCGCGCTGCCGTACCAGGTGTGGCGACTCACGCACTCGACGCTCGCGCTCGGGCTCTTCTCGCTCACCGAGCTCGTGCCGCTGCTGACGCTGACGCTCGCCGGCGGTGCGGTCGCCGACGCCTTCGACCGCCGGCGGATGGTGCTCGGCACCGAGACGCTGCAGGCGGCCGGCGTCGCCGGGCTGCTCGTGAACGCGGCGCTCCCGCATCCGAGCATCGTCGCGGTGTTCGCGCTTGCGACGGTCGTGGCGGCCTGCTTCAGCGCGGGCGTCGGCGCGATGCGCTCGCTGCCGCAGCGGCTGGTGCCGGAGGAGGTCTTCGCGCAGGCCGGCGCGCTCGACTCGATCTACTACGGAGCCGGAGGCGTGGCCGGGCCCGCGCTCGCCGGAGTGATCATAGGCGCGGCGGGCCTTCCGGCCGTCTATGCGATCGGCACCGCTTCGTTCGCGGGAACCGTCGTCGCCCTCTGGGGGCTGCCGCCGATGCCGCCGCATCCCGACGCCGACCGGCCCGGGATCCGCTCGATCGTGGAGGGGTTCCGCTTCGTGACCCGCGAGAAGGTGATCCTCGGCTTCTTCGTCGTGGACACGAACGCGATGGTCTTCGGCATGCCCCTCGCGCTCTTCCCCGCCATCGCCGCCCGCTTCGGGAACAGCGCGAGCTTTCTCGGCTACTTCTACTCGGCGCCCGCCGCGGGCGCGCTCGTCGCCGGGCTCGGCTCGGGCTGGGTCGCGCACGTCCGCCGTCAGGGCCTCGTCGTCGTGGTGGTTGCAAGCCTCTGGGGCGTCGCGATTGCAGGATTCGCCTGGGCCGACCGTTTCTGGCTCGCGCTCGTGCTCGTCGCCCTCGCCGGTTTCGCCGACCAGGTGAGCGCGATCTTCCGCAACGCGATGCTGCTCGCGCTGACGCCCGACCGCCTGCTCGGGCGCGTGCGCGGGATCGAGTTCATGCAGGTGGCGAGCGCGCCGACGCTGGGGAACCTCGAGGCCGGCGTGGTCGCCTCGCTCACGAGCATCCGCGTCTCGGTGGCCTCCGGCGGGCTGCTCTGCGTCGCGGGCACGCTGGCGAGCGCCGCCGCGTTCCCCGCGCTGGTCCGCTACGAGGCGAGGCGCATTGCAGCTCACTCGTGACTTCTTCGCGCGCCCGGTGCACGAGGTCGCGCCCGAGCTGATCGGGGCCACGCTGCTCGTCGACGGCGTGGGAGGGAGGATCGTCGAGGTCGAGGCGTACGACCAGGACGATCCGGCGAGCCACTCCTTCCGCGGCCGGACGGAGCGGACGGCCTCGATGTTCGGGCCGCCGGGTCATGCCTACGTCTACCGCTCGTACGGAATCCACTGGTGCCTCAACCTGGTGTGCGCCGAGGACGGCCGCGCCGAAGCCGCCCTCGTGCGCGCGCTGGAACCGACCCGCGGGCTCGAGCTGATGCGCGAGCGGCGGGGCCTCCAGGCGAAGCGGTCGCTGTGCTCCGGCCCCGGCAAGCTCTGCCAGGCGCTCGGCATCACGCGCGTCCACGACGGGCTTGCGCTCGACGAGCCGCCGTTCGAGCTGCGCGCGCGCGAGACGGAGCCGCCGCTCCTCGTCGGCCCGAGGGTCGGCATCACGCGGGCGGTCGAGCAGCCGTGGCGCTACGGGCTCGCCGGCTCGGCGTTCCTCTCCCGCCCCTTCTAGAGTGCGGTCGTGCCCGTCGAGGAGCTGACCCGGAACGCGGTCGACGTCCTGCCCGAGGGCGGGCTCGAGGCGAAGCTGAAGCTCGGGAGGCCGCTGCGCGTGAAGCTCGGCATCGACGTCACGGCGCCGCAGGCGACCCTCGGCAACGGGATCCCGCTGCAGCGGATGCGCGCCTTCCAGGACGAGGGCCACACGGGCGTGCTCATCGTCGGCGACTACACCGCGAGGATCGGCGACCCCTCCGGCCGCTCCGCCGAGCGGCCCGTCCTCGATCCCGAGGAGATCGACCGCATGGCGGCGCGCTTCTTCGAGTCCGCGTACACGATCCTCGATCCGGAGCGCACGGAGGTGCGCTTCAACGGCGAATGGCTGAAGGAGCTCGACTTCGCGGGCGTCCTGCGCCTCACGCGCACGACGACCGTCGCCCGGATGCTCGAACGGGACGACTTCGCCAAGCGGTTCGCCGCGAAGGAGCCGATCTCGGTCTCCGAGCTGCTCTATCCGCTTATGCAGGCGTACGACTCCGTCGCGATCGAGGCGGACGTCGAGCTCGGCGGCACGGACCAGCTCTACAACCTCCTCACCGGCCGCGACGTGATGGAGGCCTACGGGCTCGAGCCGCAGGTGGTGCTGACGACGCCGCTGATCAACAGCTGGGACGGGACGAAGATGTCCGGCTCGCGCGGCAACTACATCGGCCTGCTCGAGGCGCCCGAGGAGCAGTTCGGGAAGACGATGCGTTTCCCGGACTCGATGCTCCCCGAGCTGTACAGGCTGGTCATGGAGCGAGAGCCGCCGTCCGGCGTCCCGATGCACGCGAAGCTCGCGCTCGCCCGGTGGATCGTCGCGCGCTCGCACGGGGAGGAGGCCGCCCGCGCGGCCGAAGAGCACTTCCGGCGGGTCGTGCGGGAGGGAGAGGCGCCGGAGGACGTTCCGGAGCGTTCGCTGCCGGCGGGGGACCCCGTGCATCTGCCCGCGGTCATCGCCGACGCCTTCGGCCTTTCGACGAGCGAGGCACGGCGCCTGATCGCGCAGGGCGGAGTGAAGCTCGACGGCGACGCGGTGACCGAGCTCGACCTGCCGCGGCGGCGGCTGGCCGGCGCCGTCCTCCAGGCGGGCAAGCGGCGCTTCGTTCGGCTCAACGAAGCCGCTTGACGCCTGCCACGACCCTGCTACACTTCCCCGGCTGCCCGAGAGGGCGGAGTGGAAAAGTCCCTGCAAGCGAGCGAAAACGGAGAGCCTTAGGAGGATTCCCCGCAAGAGGAAACCCGCAAGTCCTGAGGCCTCTGGCGCGAGTCGGGGCCTTTTTTGCGCCGTCCCGACGGCTCGGTCCTTGAAAACTCAACAGCGTGCGTTTACGTCGAGACGCCGGTCCGGCTCAGGCCGGAGCGGCGAATCAACCCTGTCCCGTCCCCTCGGGGACGGACACTTTGAGCACAAGCTCACTGTGTTGAATTTGCCGGCCTTTCGGCCGGCAGACACTTCTTCACGGAGAGTTTGATCCTGGCTCAGGACGAACGCTGGCGGCGCGCTTAATACATGCAAGTCGAGCGAGAACCAGGGCTTCGGCCCTGGGGACAGCGGCGAACGGGTGAGTAACACGTGGGTAATCAACCCCCGACACCGGGATAGCCCGGGGAAACCCGGATTAATACCGGATGCCCCGTCCGGCCTTCCGGCCGGCCGGAAAAGGGTAGCTTCGGCCTCCGGTCGGGGACGAGCCCGCGGCGGATTAGCTTGTTGGTGAGGTAAAGGCTCACCAAGGCGACGATCCGTAGCTGGTCTGAGAGGACGATCAGCCACACTGGGACTGAGACACGGCCCAGACTCCTACGGGAGGCAGCAGTAGGGAATCTTGCGCAATGGGCGAAAGCCTGACG
>Ga0209810_1001113_pt1 | contig 44681 bp, 36 predicted proteins | sample Coa_R1_7_FD_187159 | JGI IMG/M metagenome (GOLD analysis project Ga0209810, IMG submission 187159) | Surface soil microbial communities from Centralia Pennsylvania, which are recovering from an underground coalmine fire - Coalmine... | ecosystem: Environmental > Terrestrial > Soil > Unclassified... | reverse complement strand
CGATGAATGCGAAGGGCCTGCGCGTGCTCTCGCGCAAGTCGTATGAGGCTGCGGCCGTGTCGGTGTTCGACAATCCGCTCTCGTCGCGTTTTGACGAAAACGACGCGCTGATGTTTTTCGATGACGTCAAGGTCCCGTGGGAGCGCTTGTTCGTTTACCGAGACACCGATATGTGCCGCGCCCAGTTCCATGACACGCCCGGCCACGCTTATCAGAATTACCAGGCGCAGATCCGTCTCTCGGTAAAGATCAAGTTCCTCGTCGGATTGGCGCGACGGATCACCGAGGCGATCGGCACTACAAACATTCCGTCGGTACGCGAACAGCTTGGCGTCATGGCCGCCCAAGCAAGCATGGTCGACGCCATGCTTTCAGGCATGGAAGCAAGCGGCACGAGATTTGGGGAATGGTTTGTTCCGAATAAGCACTTCATGTACTCAGCGCAGGTGCTTACGCAGGAGCTTTATCCGAAACTCGTCAATGCAATCCGCGAGTTGGCTGGCGGTGCGCTCATTATGCTACCCTCGTCGGTCCGCGATTTCGCCAATCCCGAGCTCAATAAAATCATTCGCAAGACTCAGCGTTCCGCCTCGATGTCACCGGAGGATAAGGTCAAGTTCATGAAAGCGGCGTGGGATGCCATCGGCTCAGAATTTGGCTCCCGGCACACGCAATATGAAATGTTCTATGCAGGAGCACGTTTCGTCACGGCCGGACACAGTTTTCGCACTTTCGATTGGGACGCAGCGACCGGAATGGTGGACAGCCTGTTGTCCACCTATGATCTCGCTTCTGCATCGGACCATGCCGCTCACGAGCTAGATGGAATCCATCCGTGATGATCTGCGCGGCTTGTGGATGTGGATTCCCGCCGATCGGCAATATTGCCATCTCCGGTCGACGACGAAGTGAAGCCGCGTTCGATGACCCAGGCGCAGCGGTGCGTCATTGCGGCTACGAAAATTTCTTAATGTGTAAGATGGAACGGGAATGAAAGTCGCGGTCGTCAACATAGGAGAGATTGTGTCCGGCGATTGGCGTGCGCCGTTCGTGCGCGGCGACACGATTTTGGTCGAAGATGGTCGGATCACGAGTATCGGGACCGCAGGGGCCGCGGCGGTCGAGGCCGCCGAGGTCGTGATCGACGCGGGCGGCATGACGGCCATACCCGGTCTCATCGATTCGCACGTTCATATCACCTTCGGCGATTATACACCCCGCCAGCGGACGGTCGGCTATCTGGAAAGCTATCTCCACGGCGGCACGACGACGGCAATTTCCGCATCCGAGGTGCATGTGCCGGGTCGGCCGCGCGATCCCGAGGGCGTGAAGGCACTGGCCATTGCCGCACAGCGCTGCTTCGCGGAATATCGACCCGGCGGCATGCGCGTGATTGCCGGTTCTGTGATCCTTGAGCCCGGATTGCAACCGAATGATTTCAAAGAGCTGGCAGAAAAGGGGGTACGCCTCGCCAAGGCCGGCTTCGGTGCCGTGCGGACGGCGTACGATTACGTGCCGCTTGTCCAGAGCGCCAAGGCCGCCGGCCTCATCACGACCTGCCATACGGGCGGCTCGTCGATCCCGGGTTCCGGCGCGATCACGGGGGACCACCTGCTCGCCATGCAACCGCACGTTTCGTTCCATGTCAACGGCGGGCCAACGGCCATGCCCGACAAGGACTTCGAGCGCGTGGTCAAAGAAAGCCAAATTGCCCTCCAGGTGTGCACCGCCGGCAATTTGCGCACGACGTTGTTATGTGCGGAGCTGGCAGCCCGGCATGGGGCATTCGATCGTTTTATCATTGCGACCGACACACCAACCGGAAGCGGCGTCATGCCGCTTGGCATGTTGTACACGATCGCGCATCTCGCGAGCCTTACGGAGCTGCCGCCGGAACAGTTCGTCTGCGCCGCTTCAGGCAACAATGCAAAGGTGTATAAGCTCGATAGCGGGTTCCTGCAGGTCGGAAGAGCGGCCGACATCGTGCTCATCGACTCACCGGAGGGCGGCACGCAGAACACTGCGCTCGCCGCCATCAAGCACGGAGACATTGCCGCAATCGGTGCCGTGATCACGTCCGGTGTACCACGCTTTGTCGGACGCAGCCGCAATACGCCGGCTACGATGCGCCATGCTCGCGTCGTGCGCTCGGCGGTCATGCAGGATTTTGCTGCTGCAACACATTAGATCGCTGTTATTCATTCGACAGTTGTGGCCGCGGGCAAGGCGCGGGAGCCTCAGTCTCTGAGAAGCCGCACGCAAGCCGAGCGAATCCGCCCCACACGTGCCTCCCCGTCTTCTCCGCCGAAAATGCAAGCTACGCGTGTCGTCCCCACGTCAGACGGGATCATAATAATGAATCTCAAACAGGAGACAGCCGGTATTCGACTTGAAGGGACCGTGCTCGACCCCGGGCGGACGGCAGGCATAGGTATTGGCTGCGAATGATCTGCCGCCGCGGCCCTGTGCGTCGTTACCGACGATGAGGTCTCCGGAAATGAGATAGACCTCCTCCCAATAGTCATGCACGAAAGGCCGCGTGGTAAATACGCCCGGGGCGAAGCGGAGGAGACGCGAGCGCGTTCCGCGCTTCGCGCTCTCGTCCAGCACCCCTGCGAGAATTTTCTGTTCGATACCCCTTGGATAGCCTGGCGGCGTCTCCCAGCCGCTCAGGAGATCGACGGCATGAAATTCTTTGTGCTCCTTGTTCACGCCCATGGCTTCTCCGTCCTTTCCCCGGTTCGGGTTCGTTCATTGCCCTTCACCAGCCATGCAGATACACCGCATCGCTCGGGGGCGCATGTACGGATCCATGATCCGAAAGCCGCCGATAACGCCCGCCGTGGAAAACGAGCGGGCGCGCGGGGCTGGCTCGTCCTTCGTGCAGACATTTGACCTCGCCGACAATAATTTCATGATCTCCGCCGTCGTATCGACCGTACGTCTCGCATTCAAATGCCGCGAGCGTGTTCGGCAGAAGCGGCAGACCGAGCTTTCCACGCAACGGCGCGAGCCCGATCCATTTTTCCCCGCGGGAGCGTGCAAACCGGTTCGAAAGTTGCTCCTGATCCTCGCTCAGAATATTGACGGCGAATTGCCGCGCCTTTGTCCAAGCCGGGAAACTCGCCGCATTCCGCGCGATGCTGAATAGAACCAATGGAGGCGAGAGCGAGACAGAGTTGAACGAGCTCACCGTCATGCCAAGCCACGCGCCCTCTTCGGCAACGGTCGTGATGACCGCAACCCCGGTCGGGAAGCGACCGAGGGCATCGCGAAAGCGGCGTTCGTCGACCGGCATGGCGAAAACCACTCCTCCGCTGCCAAAACCAATGGACCGCATAAGAAGCTATGTTACAACGCTTTTCAAGTTGTCCGATGGCGAGGATGTGATGCTCACTTTCGATCGTTTTTCCGCTGAGACATACGACCGGATCACATTCGAGGCCCGCGCACTGGTTTTGGCCGGATGGACGGGCCGCGACCCGGCAGCGCTGCGCCTCCATATCGAAGAGCTTGCAAATCTCGGGGTGCCACGCCCCACGTCGGTTCCGATATTTTATCGCGCGAGCGCTGCGAATATCACACAGGCCGAGCGCGTCGAGGTTCTCGGGCCGGACACTTCTGGCGAAGCAGAGCCGGTGGTGGTTGCCTGCGCAGACGGGCTCTGGCTCGGGCTTGGCTCGGATCACACCGATCGCAAGGCCGAGACAATAATGGGCGTGGCCGCGTCTAAACAGCTTTGCCCCAAGCCGCTCGCGAGGACCTTGTGGCGTCTCGATGAGGTCGCGCCGCGCTGGGACCGGATCATCCTCCGCTCCTATGCGACGATCGACGGTGCGCGTATGCTCTATCAGGAAGGTACGCTCGCGGCGATGCGTACGCCAGCCGATCTCATCAGCCGGCTCGCCCTTGACAGTCGTGGCTTGGTTCCCGGCACGGTGCTGTTTTGCGGCACCTTGAGCGCGATCAGTGGGATCCGCCCAGCAAGTCGTTTCGAGATGGAGCTCGAAGACCCGACGTCCGGCCGCAAAATATCGCACGCATACGATATAACAGTCTTGCAGATCGTATCTTGATAGTGACGGCGATCGCGGAGAGGACGCTGAAGTGCCGCACCGTCGCGCGTGTGAAGTCGGGCCGCAGATATTTGCTCCCTCGCAGCATGGATCGATCTCGTGGGCCTACGGCGCGACATGCGGTCGCAATTTCCGTCGTTCAACGCCGGTCGACTTTGCATTGGCGACGAATGCCCGACATAGATCGGAACGGCAGCCGTCATTGGAACGGTGTCGGCCACCCGCGCGCTTTCCTTCCGTAGCGTCGCTACACGCAAATTCAGCCAGCCTTGAGCGAGAAGCCTCCGTCGACGACCAGCGATTGGCCGGTGATAAAACTTGCTTCCGCAGATGCCAGAAACAGGATTGCGTCGGCGATTTCTTCAGGCTTGCCGAACCTGCGAAAATAGGTACCCGCGAGCATGCCGTCGCGTACCTCCTGCGGCAGCGAGCGAAGCAGGTCGGTTTCTGTATTACCCGGCACGACGACGTTCACATTGATATCGGGAGCAAGTTGCTTCGCAAGCGTCTTGGTGAGACTGATGACGGCGGCTTTCGAAGCGGAGTAGTCCATGACCCCTTCGCGACCGAGATGTCCGAGGCCTCTGACGGAGGACACATTGACGATCTTGCCGCGTTTGGCGGCTACCATGTACCGTGCCGCAGCCTGCGCCATGAGAAACGTGCCGATGACGTTGACGCGCAGCGTCTCCGTCCAATCCTCGACAGTCTTATCAAAAAAGGGGCGTCCAATCCCGATGCCGGCGTTGTTGACGAGAATGTCGATACGTCCGAAACGTCGGACAAATTCATCGACGCAGCGAACCGCATCGTCCTTGGAGCCGACGTCGCCCTGAAACACTTCGATCGCAATGGCTTCGTGCGTTGCGCACTGTTTCATGTCGGCCAAGGTCTTTTCCGTGCGCGCCATGATGCCGACCCGCGCGCCCTCGCGCGCGAATTTTAACGCCGTTGCCGCTCCGATGCCGCGGCTGCCCCCCGTGATCAGGGCGCATTGTCCTTCAAACCGTTGCACCGTTCAACCCTTCCCGCCGCTGAACTCGTGGACGCTTTCTGCCAGCTTGGCTTCGATAAAATCCATATGGGCGATGACCGCCGCGCGGGCACGTTCGGGCGCGTGCGCGCACAGGGCGTCGTAAATATCCTTATGATGCTGCCAGATCACTTTCTGCTCCTCGCGATTCGGAATGTGTCGTTTGAGCCGATAGAACGCCGAGAAGCTTTCCCGGAGAATTTCCATGATACGCACCGCAAGCGGATTTCCGGTCGCGGTCGCAAGCGCCTTGTGGAATCCGACGTCGTTATTCTCCCACGCGTCATCCGTGACATCGAGGTCGCGCATGGCGTCGAGCCGTGCCTTGATGGCCAGCAGATCGGCTTCGGTCGCGACGCGCGCGGCTTGGCTCGCGCACCAACCTTCCAGGGCACGACGAATCTCGAAAAACTCGCCGATCCGACTCGCTTCGATTTTAATCAGATCAATCAATGGCTTGTCGGGCGGGAGCCGCGGTTTGCGCGAAACGACGAAGCTGCCGGCGCCGTGACGCACCTCCACGAGCCCCACCAGTTCGGCGCGATAGATCGCCTCGCGTACCGTTTGCCGGCTCGTATTAAAGAGCGCGGTGAGTTCGCGCTCCGCCGGCAGGCGACTGCCGGGAGGAAAACGCCCCGCCGCGATGAACTTGGAGATCTGTTCGAACACGTGATCGGACTTGCGTCCACCTTTGAGCGGTAGCACCGCGTCCCTGAGCGCCGAGCGTCGCGCGGTTCGAACTTGCGCCTTCGTCATGGCCGTCTTCATACGTCGCTCACCCGATTGCGCTTGCGCCACGCGCATTGAGACCCAGATAGACCTCCTGAACCTGATCATCCTTTTCCAGCTCGCGCGCTGGGCCTTCAAGAGCAATGCGTCCGGTCTGCAGGACGTAAGCATAATCTGCAATGCCGAGCGCCAGCGGGATCGATTGTTCCGCCAACAGGAGTGTCAGTCCCTGCTCATGAAGCCGCTCGAGTGTATCATAAAGCGCTTCGACCACCGCAGGAGCAAGACCAAGGCTCGGTTCGTCAAGCATCAGCAATTGCGGATCGCTCATCAGCGCGCGGCCGAGTGCAAGCATCTGCCGCTCACCGCCCGAAAGGGTTCCCGCCAATTGCCGCCGTCTTTCGGCGAGGCGTGGAAACAGCGTATACACACGCTCGAAAAGGCGGTCGATGCGCGTGCCGTCTGCGAGCGCGGTAGCACCGAGGCGCAGGTTTTGCTCAACCGTCTGCGAGACAAAGAGTCGCCAACCCTCAGGCGACAACGCCAGCCCCTTGCGGACGATATCATAAGCGGGTTTTCCGGTGATCGACTCATTGTTCCATTCCACACGTCCGCGCGAGGGCCGGACCAGGCCGGCGATGGCGTTCAACGTGGTGGTCTTGCCTGCGCCGTTCGACCCGAGCAGCGCCACGACTGTCCCGGCCTTGACCTCGAGTGAAATATCACTGACGCCGATAAGGTCGCCGTAGCGGACCTCGAGATGTTCAACCTTCAGGTCGACCATGCGTCATCCCCGACGCGGCACGTGACCGTGACCAAGATAGGCATCAATGACCGCGGGGTCCTTGACCACATCTTCTGGTTTTCCGCTGGCGATCACGTGCCCTTGGTTGAATACGAGAACGCGCCTCGTCAGCGTCATGATCACTTCCATGATATGTTCAACGATGACGAGGGTGATTCCCATCTCGTGGATGCGTTTCACAAGACCAATGGCGTCTCGCAGCTCGGCGGGCGTGAGGCCGGCAAGCGATTCATCAAGCAGCATCAGGCGCGGCTGCGACGCTAGCACGCGCGCGATCTCGAGCCGCTTGCGCCCAGGTGTGCCGAGCGAGCGAGCCCAGTTGGATGCGTGCGCCGTGAGCCCCGTCAATTCGATGATTTTGCGCGCATGCTCGCGTGCGTCGTCGCGGTGAGGATGGCGAAGGAACGCGCCGACCATGACGTTGTCAAGTACCGACATGTCCTCGAAGGTGGCCGGCAACTGGAAGGTCCTCCCGATGCCGATGCGCGCATGGGCCTCGGGCGAGGCACGCGTGATGTCTCGTCCATCGAAAATGATCTGGCCCGTCGTGACCGGCATGTCGCCGGCAAGACAATTGAAGAATGTCGACTTGCCTGCGCCGTTGGGACCGATCAGTCCCACGATCTCACCCTCTTCGATGGTAAGATTGGCGCCGGAGACCGCACGGAAGCTCCCGAACGACTTGGAAACATCCCGTGCCTCAAGCAGCATGATGTCGACTCCGGTATTTGGCGACGACCCGATGCCATAACTCGAACAGACCGCCCGGCTCGAAACGGGCGATAAGTACGATAATGCCGCCGTAGAGAATATACGTCAGTCCCGAACCTCCGCCGCCAAACCAGGTATTGGTCGCGCTCTGCAGCGGAATCAAAATCAACGCGCCGAGTAGGGGTCCAAACAGCGTGCCTGCACCCCCTAGAGCAGCAATGATCACCATCTGCACGGACACGAGAATGCCGAAACCGCTCTCGGGATCGATGAAACCGGTCTTGATGGCGTAAAGAGAGCCAGCGAGCGATGTGAATGTGGCGCTGAGCATGAGTGCCTTCATCTTGATCTGTAAAACCGGCACGCCGAGACTGCGCGCGGCACGCTCCCGCGCCTTGATTGCGCGCAGGTAATAACCGAAGCGCCGCCGCTCGATGGTATGAGTGATGAAGAGCAACACCGCCAGAACGCCGAGAAAAATGTAATAGTAGGGCGTTTCGCCTCGAAACGTCAGATCCCACCAGCCGCGCGCCGTCGCCGGTCCCTGCAAACCGATAGCGGCGCCCACAAAATCCCATGTGCCGGTGAAAATGCGGATCAGCTCGGCGACGGCAATCGTTGCCATGCTGAAATAATGACCGGTGAGACGAAAAGTCGGCATGCCGATGATGATCGCAAGCCCGACGCTAGCAGCAATTCCGATAGGGATGCCGGCCATCGGAGGCCATCCGAGCCATTGATAGAACAATAGCGGCGCGTAGGCGCCCAGGCCGAAAAACATGCTGTGTCCCACCGATATCTGTCCGGCGTAGCCGCCGACGATATTCCAGGCTGACGCGGAGATCGCTGCGAGCAGAAACGTCACGCCGATGTCGAGAAAAAAAGGATTGGTAAAGACAAGCGGATAGAGCAACAGGGCCACAGCAAAAACGGCAAAACCCAGTCTTGTCGGAGAAAGACGTTTCACGCTCTACCCATCAGGCCTTGCGGTCGCAGCCATAGCAGCACGGCAAACAGCGCATAGACGACGATATCCTTGTAGATCGGGCCAAGCCAGAATGCCGAAACGGACTGGATGAGGCCGATGATCAGCCCCGCATACATGGCACCGGGCACACTGCCGAAGCCGCCGAGTGCAACTACGACAAACGCGATCAGACCGAATGTTTCGCCGACCGAGGGCGACCAGGGATAGGCTGTCGCCATGAGCGCCCCCGCAATCCCCGCAGCGCTCGCCGACAATCCCCAGGCGAGCGCCTGCATCCGGTCCGGTCGAATTCCCATCAGCATGGCGGCGTTGCGGTCCTCGGCCACGGCGAGCAGACGACTGCCGACCGTCGTGCGCGTGAGCAGAAGATGCAGGACGATCGTCAAGGTGATCGCAAGAAGACCAGCGATCAGTTGCGGAATCGGCAGCCAGATTCCGCCGACATCGATGCTGCCGGAGAGCCAGGTTTCCGGCAAAGACACGAAGTTTGCCGAGAAGATCCAGAACGCGGTGTAGCGCAGCAACAGTGCAAGTCCGAACGTGGACAAGATCTGCGCTAGCATCGGCCCGCGCAGGACGTGGCGTATGAGGCTGGCATAGACTGCGACGCCCATGAAGAACAGAAAGAGAGCCACAACCACGCCGAAGACCGCGGGGCCACCACCGAGCCAGACCACAACCAGCAGCGCCGCATACATCCCCAGCATGACGAATTCGCCGTGGGCGAAGTTGATGAAATTCATCATGCCCCAGATCAAGGTGAGGCCTGAGGAAAAAAGCGCGTAGATGGCCCCCAAAAGGAGGCCACCGACGAGGACCTGCACGAGCAGCATCGTTTATTTTGCCCAGCCGGCCATCGGCCATTGAAGTTGAGCGGTGGCAGCTCTTTCGGGCCACACCAAGTCATAGGTCTTGCCGTGGAGCTGGATAAGATAGGTCGAGGCAAGAATGTTCTGACCGGTACTATCGAACTTGACGCCCTGATAGCCCATCATCAATTGCTCGGGCTTCAGATCTGTCTGCGTGAGCGCGATGCGAATTTTCTCCGGATCTGTCGACCCAGCGCGATTGATCGCGTCGGCAAGGGCAAAGAAGCTCTGCATATTGCGAGCGCTCGTATCATCGAGGTCGCGACCGGTCTTGGCCTTGTACATTTCATTGATCTTGTACGTTACCGATCCCGGTTTGCCGATCGCCCATGCGCTGCGATTCATGACTCCCTGTGCGATGTCAGCGACGGCCGGTATGAATGACGGATCCGAAAAACCCGTATCGTCGCCGATGATCATTGGCGGCTTGTAATCGAGGTTCTTGAGCGTTTTCATGTACAGAATCGAGTCGGCGGTGTAGCTGATGAAGATCACGACGTCTGGCCGCTTCTCCTTCAGTTGCAACACCTGAGCCGAGACGTCGGTCGAGCTCGCACTGTAGGGAATGCGAATGGCGACGGGAATATTTGCGTTCTTGGCCTCTGCCGCGATGGCATCGGCGACGGACGTACCATAGTCCGTGTTTTCGTTGACGATGGCGATCGAATCGATCTTCTTTCCCTGTTTCTTCATATCGGCGAAGAAACGCATATAGGTGCGCGCATAGTCGCTGGCGATGGGCGTGCCGCGGAACACCCATTTGAAGCCGCGACCGGTGATGTTGAGCGCGGCCGATTCGCCGACCATGAACGGGATGCCGTAGCGTTCGGCGACCGCCGTTGCCGTAAAGCTGCAGGAGGACTGATAGGCGCCCATCAGGACATTCACCCTGTCTTGCGTGATAAGGCGCGTGGCAAGCTGCTGAGCGAGCGACGGATTGCCTTGATGATCGGCAAAGACGAGTTCGAGCTTGGCGCCACCGAGATTCGGCAGTCCGGCGGTTTTTGCGAGCGGTAGATCGCCCAGTTCCGGATGCGCGTTGTTGACGATGTCGGCCGCGACCTCGGCCGCTGCCTTCGACGCTTGACCCGCGGCCGCGGCATTGCCCGTAAGCGGCCAGATAATTCCGATCTTCACTGAATCGGCCGCCTCGGCGAGGTGTGCGCCGAAGAGCAGCAGGCAAGCCGCGGCGGCGGCGAACTTCATCCATGACCGGTCCATGCGTTTCCTCCCATTTCGGTTTGGCGGTCGGATATGGGGTGCCGGCGGTCGACAAGCCGGCATTGAACGGGCAGCGAGACCTCGCTAGTGTGGTCAGATGTCTGACCACGTTAAGAAGCACGGTGAACTCTGTCAATCATGCAAAGAGCGGACGTACGAGGATGAGTCGTGACCCACTATTATGACGTGACCATTATCGACGTGCGGCCCGGAACCCATCCCAAGGCCGCCGCCGCGCTCGAGAAAGGTCTATCCGGCGCTCGGGGCTTATTGGGGTGCTGGTATTCGGAGATCGGCGTACTCAACCGGATTCTGGTGCTCCGTCACGTTCACGATGTCGCCGCCAACCTTGCCTGGCGCGCGGCGGTGCTCAACTCGGGCAATCCGTTCGGCGTGGGCGAGTTCATGACGGGCCTGTCGATGGACACCTATGTCGCCTTCGATTTTCTGCCGACGGTGCAAGCGGGAGAATTCGGGCCGTACTACGAGGTGCGCAGCTATGTGCTCAAGCCGGACGGTCTTGGCCCGACGCAGACGCTGTGGCGCGAGTGGGTGCCGCGGCGGGTCGCGATCTCTCCCCTTCTCGCGGCAATGACCTCGGTAAGCGGCGCGGTGGCGCGCTTCATGCATGTCTGGCCTTACAAGACGCTCGACGAGCGCGCCAGGCTCCGGGCGCAGGCAATCGCGGAAAACGCGTGGCCGCCGCGCGGCGGCCCCGACCATTTGCTCGCGCAACAAACCGACATCTATCTTCCCTTTTCGTTTTCGCCGCTGCGGTGATGCCCCTGCGTCGACAAGGCTGATCGGGACCCCGCCTGGATGAATGGCAGCAAGTCCATTGGTTCTGTTGCTGTCGCAGTGACGATCCGCGGCGGACCCTCGGTTGCTAGACTTGTTCCGCGTTGAGATAAGCGAGCCGAGCGCCGCAAAAGGCACAGAACGCGCCTAAGCCTAGTGCGACGAGGCCGACCGCGACGCCGGCCGTCCCACCGATACTGCCGTTCTTGCTCATGAGGCCCCCGGCCGTCGCAGCGACGAATACGAGTGCGACCAGGAAGCGGCGCGCGAGGCGGTAAATGAAATCGCGGCCGCGCGCTGCCGCGATGAGATAAGCGCCGGCGCCCCAACCGCCGGCGAAGCCGGCGCCAGCCGTCGCCCACCACGCCAGTGCGGCGATCGTCTCCCCCCGATCGCCCGTGTCCTCACGCAGCACCGCGTCGAGCCCGGCGCCAAGAATGGTCAGCGCGATATGGACCACCAAAGCGGCGAACACTCCGCAGGCGATTGCAGCGGCATAATGCAGGCGCCGAAGCGTGTCGGTGTGCATAGGCGTGCCCATGCTCGCGACACTACTGCGGCTATGTTCCCCCGCCAAGCGGGGCGAACGGCCTGCCCGCGGGCGCGTTTAAATTAACAAGTGGCGAGGCGTGCAATGGCGGCTGGACAGATCATTGAGAGTGACATTCCGGCGCGGCTCGATCGGTTGCCCTGGGGGAGGTTCCACACGCTGGTGGTGGCGGCACTCGGCATAACCTGGATTCTCGACGGGCTTGAAGTGACGCTCGCCGGAGCGCTCGCGGGCGCACTCAAGGAAAGCCCGACACTCAAATTCACCAATACGGAAGTTGGTCTCGCCTCGAGCGCCTATCTCGGCGGCGCCGTTCTCGGCGCCTTGTTCTTCGGCTGGCTCACGGACCGGCTCGGCCGCAAAAAACTGTTTTTCACGACACTGACGGTATACCTCATCGCCACCGCGGCAACGGCTTTGTCGTGGAACGTCGCGAGTTTTTCTCTTTTCCGTTTTCTCACGGGTGCGGGCATCGGGGGCGAGTATGCCGCGATCAATTCCACGATCCAGGAACTAATCCCTGCGCGGGTACGCGGTTGGAGCGACCTTTGCATCAATGGCAGCTTTTGGGTAGGCGCGGCGATGGGCGCGCTCGGCTCGCTGGTGCTGCTCGATCCGCACTTGGTTGCCCCTGATCTTGGCTGGCGGATGGCATTCATGATCGGCGCAGGCCTCGCATTGGTGATCTTTTTCATGCGGTTGTGGCTGCCGGAGAGTCCTCGTTGGCTCATCACTCACGGGCGCGCCAGCGAGGCGATCCGCGTCATTGAGGAGATCGAAGTTGGTTTTGCGAATCTCCCGCCAGTCGACGGCTTGCCCCGCGTCAGATTACGCACCCGCACCTCGACGCCGCTTTGGGAGGTGGCGCAGACCCTGTTCTCCCGCCATCGGCGGCGCACCTTTGTTGCACTCGCGTTGATGGCAGCGCAGGCCTTTTTCTACAACGCGATTTTCTTCACTTTCGCGCTGGTCCTCACGGACTTTTATGACATACCATCCGAGAAGGTCGGCCTGTATCTCCTGCCCTTCGCGGCGGGAAATTTTCTCGGTCCGGTGCTGATCGGCCGCTTGTTCGATACGCGAGGACGCCGACCGATGATCGCGTTCACCTATATCATCTCCGGTTTGCTGCTCGCTGGGGTGGGCCTTTTGTTCGTACGCCAATTGATGGATGCAGATATGCAGACGCTCGCGTGGATGATCGTTTTCTTTTTTGCGTCAGCGGCAGCAAGTTCCGCCTACCTCACGGCCAGTGAGCTTTTCCCGCTCGAGATCCGGGCCTTGGCAATCGCTTTCTTTTACGCGATCGGCACCGGTATCGGCGGAGTCGTCGCCCCGGCGCTGTTCGGCGCGCTGGTCGACACCGGCTCGCGCGTGAGCGTGTTCGGTGGCTATCTCCTCGGCAGCGTATTAATGATCGTCGCCGGTCTGATCGCCTGGTTTTGGGGCGTAGCCGCCGAACGCAAGCCGCTCGAGACGGTGGCAAGGCCGTTGACCTTGCTCGACGTTGACTAGCGCCGAGAGCGTCGATATCGGCGCGCCTTCTCAAGCACAGCGAAGCAACTCAGAATCGAATATGCGCATTCCCGATTGCTCCGACGCTGCTGCGAACCTGCTCGCAATGACGGCGCCGATTCAATCCGGTGGAAGAGCGCTCGATGGCAGGATGCGTTGCGATTGAGTCGCCACGCTGGCCCAACAGGTTGCCAGCCCATGACCTCTTCGGAAAGTCGGTCCGCATCGTTCTGAACAACGCGCTAAGGAGACGACCGTCGCATGCGCGCGGCCAATACCGCATCCGCTGCGGCAAGACCGGTCAGATAGGCACCGTGGGCGGTGGAAAAATCCCGCAGCGAACAGGCCTCGCCGGCAAAAAACAGTCGGTCGTCGATCGGCGCGGCAAGCTTGGCGCGATCGCCCGCATGACCGGGCAATGCGGAGGAGTAGGAACCGCGCGCGAATGGATCGTGCCCCCAGCGGTGAATGCGGAGCGGAGTCAGGCGTTTGGCGAATGCGTTGCCGAAGACGCCAGTGAGTTCGGCAACCGCGAAATCGAAAAATGCCTCGTCGCCGCCTTTTTCGAGTCGCGCGGCGTTGCGGCCGCCGAGATAGACCTCGATCATCGGCCGTCCGAACGGACGCAGATGATAGGCGCCGGTCTCGACATGGTCGGTGCGACCGAAAACCCGGCTGTCCCTGGGAAACTCATCGGCCTGCTGCAGCGCGATGAATAGCTTGTCCGCGAGTCCGAGCGGAAGGCCCCGCGCCGCCTCGATCTTGGCCGGAAGCGCGGGCAAAAACCTGAGCGTTTCATCGGCGATGAGGTCCGTCGGGACCGTGATGATGACCTGATCCGCGGATAGCGTGCCGCATGAGGTCTCGACTCTGAGACGCGTGCCGCGATGATCGATAGTATGCGCCGCGCATTCGAGCGTCACCGGTAATTCGGCCGCATGCGCGACGATGGTCGTGCCGTAGCCTTCGACAATACGCCAGTTGACATTGGTCGCACCGTAGTTGTTGAGGTCATGCGTCGATACCGACGGCAGTTCGACCCCGCTGATGTAGGTGTTGATTGCGCCAATCAGACCGTTCCAGCGACAATCCGGTTCGAGCAGTTCCGAGGCCGGCCGGTCCGGTCGGTTTCCCGCTGCATGCACGCGATCGAAAAAAGCATTCAATGCGCCGATGAATTGCTCTTGCTCCTCTATAGGAAATCGATGAGGCAATGACGGCCTTTCCGCCCAGGGCGGAGGCGTCTTGTCGATCGTGCGGCCTTGCGATTCGGCAATTGCCACCCATGGATTGCGATCGGCCGAGTGAAGCCAGCCGCAGCCGAGATCAAGCGGATAGCCGCCGCAGAAAACCGTAAACGCGCGTCCGCCGAGCCGCGCACGCGCTTCGATGAGCCTGCAGCGCACGCCGGCCTCGTGCAAACGACGCGTCGCCGCGATGCCGGCCGCGCCCCCGCCGATCACGACGACGTCGACGTCACTGTTTGCCATGCGCGGCAATCTATTACCGATGCGCGCCTGCGCAAGCAAAAAGCGGGAGGTCGTCCACCGAAGGCTGATCGATGCCTGAGGCTTGGCATCGGCGACGAGCTCGGTTAAGCCAGAAAGAGGTCATTCGGGAGGCGGCCGCAATGAAGTTTGCGCATTTCTCGCATGTCTGGGCAAAACCCGGCATGACGCCGCACCAGCGCTATTTGCAATTGTGGCGCGAGCTTGCGCTCTGCGACGCGCTTGGTTTCGATTATTCCTTCTGCGTCGAGCACCACTTCCGACCCGACGAAAGCTGGATGTCATCGCCCAGCCTCTACGCCGTCGGTGCAGGCGCTCATACGAAGCGCATGCGGGTCGGACCGATGGGTTACATCGTGCCGCTCTATCATCCTCTGCGCCTCGCGGAGGAGATCGCGATCGTCGATCAAATGTTGGGCGGACGTCTCGAACTCGGGCTGGTACCTGGCATCAGCCCGGATTACTTCAAGCCGTTCGGCGTCGATTACAATTTCCGCAAATCACCGACGCTCGAATTCGTCGACTATATCCGTGCCGCATTCGGCGAGAAGCAACCGTTCTCGTTTCACGGGGATAACCACAGCACCGAGGCGGCCGAACTGGCGGTTCAGCCGGTGCAGAAACCGCACCCTCCGCTGTGGATGATGAGCCGCGACCCGCAGACTCTGGCGTTTTGCGCGAAGAACGGCATCAATCCGGGCTACTTCCTGGTTTATCCGCGTGCGGACGCGGCGCCGCGCTACCGCGTTTTTCTCGAGGCTTGGACGAAGGCGGGTTGGGCGTACAAGCCGAAAATTGCCTATTGCACGATCATCTATGTGGACGAAAGCGACGACCGGGCGCTCGATGTCGCGCTGAAGCGGGCCGCGCGCGCTTATGAAGGTTTTCTTCCGAGACCGAAGCCGGGTGAAACATTCGAAGAGCGCGTACGCGAGCACGCCAAGAAATTCATCGGTCGCGGCGAACCCGGCGCATCGGAAATCATGGCCAACCTGTTCGATCCCGACTATCTGATGAAGCACGACCTTGTCTTCATCGGTTCGCCCGAAACCGTGGCGGCGAAGATTCGCAATACCGCGGAGACAGGCGTCTATAATGTGTGCATGGGCGAGTTCAATTTCTCCGATCTACCCGAGGCCGACCTGATGCGGTCGATACGCCTGTTCGGTGAAAAGGTGATACCCGCGCTGCGCGATTACGAGCCTTTCTAGCATGCTGCTGAAAGAGCGGAACGAGGTCATCGGTCCGATTCAGGCTCATTCACCACGAGGTTCCGCGACGTTTCGGGAACAAATGATTCTTTCAGCGGCCTGTACGAGCCGATCGCATTCGATACCGTGATCGCGGGGAGCACCCACCGGCGGCGACGGGCCAATCCAATCAACCGGTTCAGTTCCGGATTGTCGGGCTGCACCGGCAATGACGGGTCAACAATGCCGAAATCCGCGCTGGCGCCTGAGCCTCCAAGTTCGCCGCTTTTTATGCAGGCGCCTGCGCGGCGCGAAGCTCGGGGTGCGCCTGGAGTCTTGCTTCGTTGAGCCTCCAGATGGCAAAACATACGACGGCGCCGACCGCGAAGGGCAACGCGGACCACATATAGAGTTTTTCCACTGGCAATCCGACAAAGAACGCGCCGACCAGCGGCCCGATGATCGAGCCGACGCGACCGACGCCCAGCTCCCAGCCGGAACCATTGGCTCGCAGTGACGTGGGATAGACGAGTGCGCCCGCGACATTGATACCGGTCTGGATTCCAAGCACGCAGAAGCCGGCGAAAAAGGTTGCGAGTGCAAGCGCCGCCGTCGAAGTGAGGCCCGCATAGCCGATCGATGCGACGATCGGGACCGTGACCACGAATACGATGGCAATCGCGAGAAAACGATATTTGTCGAACCAGCGCGCGAGCAAAAGCGAACCGACGGTACCGCCGACCTGAATCATCGAGCCGGCGAGGGCGCCGACCGACGGCGGCAGCTTCAATACCTGCATCAAGGTCGGCGTCCATGACAGCAGGAAAAAATAGCCCATCAGATTGAGTGCAAAAAGCAGCCATAACAGTGGCGTAATCAACCACAAACCCTGGCGGAAAAGATAGACCGGGTTGAAACCGGGGAATTGCTGCTCGTCCTCGATCACGAATTTGGCGTTCGGAGGTACCCGGAAGCTCGGGTCGAGCGCGGCGATGGTACGTTCCATCTTGCTCCGCTGGCTTTCATGCAGCGCCATGAACTTGATCGATTCAGGCAGGGTGAACAGGCCGATCGCCGCGAGGACGATCGGAATGATGCCGCCGATCGTGAACAGAATCGGCCAGCCGTGCGTCGGCACCCATGCGCCTGCGACCAGGCCCGGAAGGGCGCCGCCGATCGGTACGAAGCCGACGGCAATCGATGCGAGCGTCGCGCGGTATCGGCGCGAGGACGACTCGCTGTTGATGGCAACGACGTTGGGGATGACGCCGCCGATACCGAGGCCGGCAAGCAGCCGCAGCCAGAACAGTTGATCGAGATTGGTCGACCAGGCAGCGGCGAGAGTGAACACGCCGAACCACAGGTTTGAGGCGAGCAGGGCTGCCTTGCGGCCGAAACGGTCGCCGACCCAGCCGAATAAGGCCGAGCCGAACAGAATGCCGATCAGACTCGCGCTGAACACAGGCCCGAGCCCACCGGGCTTGAGGCCCCATTCCCGTATCAGATGCGGCGCGGCGAATGCGATCGCGGCAATATCGTAACCGTCGATCAGCGAGAGCAGCACGGACCAGAAAATCAGGTTGTAATGGAACGAGCACAAACCGCGCTGATCGAGCAGGCGCGAGACCTCGACGACTGGTTGTTCCGCCATTTCGTCCTCCCCCGGATTTGCCGTCCGCATGGACAGCCGCCGCCCCGGCACGGGCATGGTATGCGAGGTCCTCCGCGTTGAGAAGCGGTCCCGCCTCACGCGTCAGCCGCCGCGACGGGCAGGATCAGCGCCGACGGGTGGGCCGGGTCGTGATGGATGGTGTCGGCACCGATCTTGTCGGGTCGGTAATAATGCACCCAGAGCTGCTCGCTGACCGGTGAATCACCATTGACGATCTCGAGCCGCAAGCGATGTCCTGCCCTCACCAGATACGCCATGGGCTCGAGGCTGATCTCGAATTTGTAGATCTCGCCCGGCGCAAGCGGCTGCGGATCCGCGTGGGTATGATAAGGGACGGCATCGGTCGCGCGCTCTGGATCGAGCGCGCGATGCGACGCTCGCAGCCATCCGCGCGTGATGACCTCGGCGAAAGGATTGATTCCTTTCGCCCGGTCCTCGGCCGACTGCGGGAATTGATCCGACAGCTTGATGAAGAAGTCGGTATCGCGCGCCGTCGACGATGCATAGAGCACGACCTTTCCCGGCCCGGCGATCTCCATGTCATTCGTAAGTGGCGCGCTCGTGAATGTGAGAACGCGCCGTACCGGGTCGAAGCCGCCGCTGGGACCTCCGGGACCGAAGCCGACAACGCCGGCAACCCACCCAGGATCGGGATAGCGGTAGGTCGTCGCCCCCGGACCGCCTGCCGGCTGCGGTGCGAGACCACCATCGTTGAGAGACGTCACACTGCCTGTCGACAAGCCGTTCAGCAACCAGCGTACGTATCTCGTTCCCGGCGGCGGCCAGCTCTCTGCGCTTCGCACGATACTCGTGCCGCGCAAAGCATATTCCACGTTGGGACGCGCGGGATAATCCGTGCTGATGCCTTTGAGGTAGTGGTCGTAGAAGGGCAGCATCACACGCTTGTGGAAGTCGATGCTGGCGAATTCGGCCGCGGCTGCCCACGCGTTCGGCGCTCCCGACATGCGCAGCTTCTTCGGTCCCTTGGCGCGAGCATAGCCGTCGATGTTGCCGCGCGTGTGCAGTTGCATCTTACCCCACACGCCGCTCGAATAGAGTGGAACCTTGATGCGCGCGAGCCCTTCCCAAGCACTGCGTTCGCGCCAGAACTCGTCGAACAGCGGATGCGCGGCGCAGAGAGCCCCGAGATCCGTCGCCTGCTCCCGCGCCGGGCCCTCGGCGGGAAAGCGGTTGATGAAGCGGTTCTGGTACCACCAGTAGCCGGGAAAGAAATCGCAAGGAATGCCACCGTGATACGCGCCCGCGCGATAGACGTCGGCGAGACCGTCGTGTGCGGCCAGGCATGCCAGACTCGGCGGCGCCAAGGCGCCCATGAACCATTGCAGCATGCAATAATACGACTGGCCGATTCCGCCGACCCGGCCGGTGCACCACGCCTGCCTGCCGATCCACTCAATCACGTCGTAGAGGTCTGTCTGCTCGTTCTTTCCGAGGAATTCAAACACGCCGCCGGAGCGGCCGCTGCCGCGCACGTCCATGTGCACGTAGGCATAGCCCTGTTCCACGTACCATGCGATGGGTCCGGTTTCGCGCCAGAGAAATTGTGCGCTTGCCGGCAGACGGTTGTTGTCGAAGCGATAGGGCGACGCGGCCAGCAACGCGGGGTAAGGCCCGGAGCCGTCGGGGCGATAAACCCGTACGGCAATCGGCGTGCCGTCGCGCACGGTGATCGAGACGATCTCGTCGATCATGGCGGCGTCTCATGAACAAGATGATGCGAGTGGTCGATCCGCTTTGGCGCCAGACGGCGCGTAGGATGCGGCGTGCGCTTCCGAGGGATGTCTGCCGGCCCGAGCAAGCACGCACCAATCCGGGATCACTGGATCTGCTGAATCTTCGCGTCCTTGATGACGCGCGCCCACTTCTCCACCTCCTTCTTGATGTAGATCGAGAAATCCTCCGGACTGTCCGCGACCACGTCGAAACCAAGTTGCGCGCACTTGGCTTGGACGTCGGGAAGTGCCATCACGCCGACGATCGCGTCATGCAGTTGCTTGATGACGGCTCGCGGCGTTCCGGCAGGCACGAAGATGCCCTGCATGGTCTCGGATTCCTGCCCGGGCACGCCGGCTTCCGTCATGGTCGGCACGTGCGGCAGGGCGGCCGATCGCTTGACCGAAGTAACCGCGAGCGCACGCAATTTCCCGGCCTGCACCAGCGGGGCGGCTGGAGGCAAGGCACTGAAGGCGATCGGCGTGTGGCCTGCGACGGCCGACTGCATCGCTGGCCCTGCTCCCTGGAAAGGCACGCTCGCGGCATCGAGCTTGAAACTGAGTTTGAACAATTCGGCTGCGAGTTGCGGTGTCGTACCGATGCCGGGATTGGCGATCGTGTATTTCCCCGGCTCCTTCGTGAGGAGCGCGATCAGTTCGGTCACCGACTTGGCGGGTATCGAGTCATGCACGACCAGCACATTGGGGGTGGCTGCCGCTCGCGTGACGGGAGCAAAATCCTTGTAGGGATCATAGGGATTGTGGGCGTAGAGGCTCGGATTGACCACGAAGCTCGAACTGGCGACCAGGATCGTGTAGCCGTCCGGCGCAGCCTTTGCCACCATTGACATGCCGATATTGCCGCCCGCTCCCGCATGGTTCTCGACATAGAACTGCTGCTTGAAGCGGTCAGACAGTTTCTGCGCAATGAGCCGGGCCATGACGTCCGTCGGCCCCGCTGGAGCAAATGGCACCACGAGCTTGACCGGCCGGTCCGGATAGTCCGCCGCGAATACGGGGCCGGTCGCGGCCAGAACCACGACGACGCTCACGAGCAGGGCAATCGGTAATCGCATGGGTATCCTCCGCAAGGCTGCTGCCGTTATGGTACCAACGTATCGTGGCGTCGGACCAGCAGGTCTTGCATTCCCGAAGCCTGCAAGGCTCAATTCGCCGCCGCAGCGGCGTTTCTTTTTCATCAGAGGAAAGTCAATGCCTGCTCGAAAGATCACGCGACAGGACCTGCGCGAGGCCGCCGAACGATACAAGAATTGGGGTAAATGGGGTCCCGATGACGAAATCGGTACGCTCAATTACACGACACCCGAGGACATCATCGCCGCGGCCCGGCTCGTGAAAAAGGGCAAGGTCATCTCGCTCGCGCTCAATTTTGATCACACCGGCCCGCAAGGCGCGAAGAGCAAATATCCGGCGATGGGCCGGACGAACCCGATCCACACCATGCTACGTACCGGCACCGACGCCTATGCCGGCGTGCTCGACAAGCGAGGTATACGCGCGGCGGACGACATGGTGACCATGCCTTTGCAATGCGGCACGCAGTGGGATGGGCTCGGCCACGTCTTCTACGAGAATTTCATGTGGAACGGCTATGACTGTCGCGAAGTGACGAGTGCCGGCGCCCAGAAATGCGGCATTGAAAAGACCAAAAACAAGATGGTCGGTCGCGGCGTGCTGCTCGACGTTGCCCGCTACAAGGGCGTGGAATGGCTCGACGATGGTTACGGCATCACCAACGACGACCTTTACAATACCGCGAAAAAGCAGAACGTCGCGCTGCGGCGCGGCGATTACATCATCGTGCGCACCGGAATGATGGAACGCTGCCAGAAACTCGGTAGTTGGGACGGCTATCCCGGCGGCGATGCGCCCGGTCTCGCCTTCGAGACACTCGAATTTGTTCAGAAGACCGAGCTTGCGGCGCTTGCGACGGATACCTGGGGCTGTGAGGTACGCCCGAACGAGAGTGAAGAAGGGATCAACCAGCCCTGGCATTGGATCACAATCCCGATCATGGGCATGACCATGGGAGAGATCTTTCAGGTGAAGGAACTGGCCGACGACTGCGCCGCCGACGGCGTCTACGAATTTCTGTTCGTCGCGCCCGCGCTGCCGATCACTGGCGCGGTGGGCTCGCCTGTCAACCCGCTCGCCATTAAATAGCGGTGGAGCGCTTTTTGGATCGGTGCCTGCGCGACGGGCTTGGCGTAGCTTGTGCGGCCGACGATCGAACCGAAGCGCGAGGCCGCGCGGCGCCTTTTCGCCGCGCAGGAGCGGGAACCGAGGAGCTTGTGGACCATGCGAAAGACCTATCCCGTCACGCACAGCGAGGCCGAATGGCGCCGGATCCTTACGCCCGAGCAGTATGCCATCATGCGCGAACATGGCACGGAACTGCCGGGCAGCTGCGCTTTGCTGCACGAGAAGCGGACAGGGACCTTTCACTGTGCCGCCTGTGGCCAGCCGCTGTTCGCATCCAAGCGCAAGTTCGAGAGCGGTACGGGCTGGCCAAGCTTCAACGATCCCATACCGGGCGCCGTCGAAACCGAGACTGACACCAGCCACGGAATGATCCGGACCGAGGTCCATTGCAGCCGCTGCGGCAGCCATCTCGGCCACGTCTTCCCCGACGGCCCGCCGCCGACCGGACTGCGGTATTGCATTAACGGCGTCGCGTTGAAATTCATGCCGGAGTGAAACCCAGCACGCATGGCAACGTGCGGCTCCGAACACAAAATGACGGGCCGAGAATCCGAATCACGGAATAAACACCGCACGACAATCGGGATCAGATTGCGATCGGGCTGAACCGGCCCGGTGTCATGGCCCGGATCCCCCGAGCGTCGATGATTCAATAATTGAGCGTCAGCGAGACGCTTGCATTGCAGCGGGACGCGTGACACTGGGATGAGCGGCCTCCCGCCGCGGTGGCGTTCCCATTCGGTCGGTCCGCAAGCGACGATGCCAACGTCGTCCATGACGTGATCTGTGCGACGGGTCGGATAGTCGGTGATCACGCGGCCGAGGTCGTACCGCGTAGGCTGTGGACAACATTCCCTACTGACATAGTCAAAGCCAGCCGCTATCTGTGGGCGCATGTTGAAGCACAGCCAAAAACACAGCGGGGCCGAGGTGCTCGCCGACATGCTGGCGGGCTACGGGGTTACCCATGTCTTCATGGTGCCAGCGGTGCTGAGGCGGACATTCGCCGAGATGGAGCGTCGCACAACGATCGCGCGTATTCACTGCCACGGCGAGAAGGCGGCTGCTTATATGGCCGATGGCTATGCACGCGCGTGCGGCAGGCCAGGAATTTGCATGGCGCAGGTGGTCGGCGCGCTCAATCTCGCGGCCGGCCTGCGCGACGCCTATCTCGCGCACTCGCCGGTGATCGCCTTTACCGGGGGCCGTGATCCCAAGACCAAGTTTCGCAAGGTCTATCAGGAGGTGGATGACATGCCGGCCTTCGAGCCGGTGACCAAATTCAACGCGACGCTCGACGACGTATCGCGTATCCCCGATATGGTGCGGCAGGCGTTCCGCGTCGCCACCTCAGGCACCCCGGGTCCGGTGCATCTCCAGTTTCGCGGAAACGAAGGTCAGATCGATGCCGAGGAAGCCGACATGGAGCCTCTGGTGGAGCCGCCGTTTTCTCGCGTGCCGCCGTTCCGACCGCCCCCCGAGGCTCAGCACGTCAGAGCCGCGCTCGAGCTCCTCCATCGTGCGCAGCGCCCGATTCTCGTCGCCGGCGGCGGCGTGCGCGCCTCGAACGCTGGCCGCGAACTCGTGGCGCTGGCGGAAGCGTTGCATATTCCGGTTGCGACCTCGCTCAACGGAAAGGATAGCATCCCCGGAACACACCCATTATCGGTTGGCGTAGTCGGTACCTATTCGCGTGAAAGCGCCAACCGTGCGGTGACGCGCGCCGATCTTGTTTGCTTCATCGGAACGGAAACGGGCGGGATGACCACGCATTTTTGGACAGTCCCCAAGATCGGCACTCCCGCGATCCAGATTGATATTGCCGCGGAAGCGCTCGGGCGGAATTATCCTCTGCAGGCGAGCGTCCTCGGCGACGCGAAGGCTGTGCTCGCGGCGATGCTGGCGGGCGCGGACGGATCGACCGCCGCGAAGCGCACGCCCTGGCTGCAGGAAATCGCCGCCCTGCGCGAAGGATGGTACGCGAAGTACCGGAGCGACCTGCACTCCGATGTGGTGCCGATTCATCCGGCGCGCATCTGTCACGAGCTGACGCAGGCGATGCCTGACGACGCGATCGTGGTGGTCGACACCGGCCACGCGGGGATGTGGATGGGCGGCATGTATGACCTGCGGACGCCCGACCAGAGTTATATACGCAGCGCCGGCCATCTCGGTTGGGCCTTTCCGGCGGGGATCGGCGCCAAGGCGGCCTGCCCTGAAAGACCGGTCGTGGTTTTCACCGGCGACGCGGGCTTCTGGTATCATATCGCCGAGGTCGAGACGGCCGTGCGCTGGAATATCGCGTCGATCACGATCGTCAACAACAACGGTGGCGGCAATCAAAGCAAGCGCGGCTTCGACCGCGCCTATGGCGGAACGCAGACACAAAAAGCGCGCGAATTGTGGACCTACCGGCCGACGAATTTCGCCCGCTTGGCGCAGGAAATGGGCGCACTCGGCATCCGCGTCGAGCATGCCGCTGACATCGCGCCCGCGCTTGCCCACGCGCTCGCTGCCAAACGGCCGGCCGTGATCGACATAGCGACCGACATCGATGTCATGGCGCCTGCCGCGGTCGCTTGATCGAACATTGTCAAACGTATTTTTGATTCAACGCTCAGGGAACCCTCGCGGTTCCATCGTGCCTATGCACGATGGAATGATGTGATGGCGAATTCCCGTCCAAATTCAGTCACAGGGTCCCGTCCATCGATGCGCATCCTGGAGGCAAAGGTAGTCCGCATATGCAAGCTGGCATAAAGCGAGCCGGGTCTCCGGTTCCAGGTTAACGTGCGATAGGTCCATGCAGAGGGAACGCCGCGCCGCCATTCGACTGCTGCAGCTGATGATGGTGGCATCCATCGTGCTGCCGACGGTGTTGTTCGGTTTTGGTGCCTGGATCAGCTATCGCAATTTCGAGCAGGTTACCGATGAGCGTATCGACCGCCTGCTCGACATCCTGCACGAACATGCGCTCAAGGTTCTGCAGATCGTTCAGGTCACCCTGGGCGAGGTCGATGCGATCACCCACGCCATGTCCGACGACGAGATTCGTCTTAATGAAGGGCCGCTCCACGAGCGACTCAAAAAGACGGTCGACGCCTTGCCGCAGGTGCAAGGCGTCATGATCATCGATCGGGACGGACATCCGCTGGTATCGTCCAGCGTTGCGCCCGTGTCACGGACGCTCGATTTCTCCGATCTTGACTACTTCAAGGTCCAGGCAAAGCGGAACGCCGGGCTTTTCGTGAGCACCGTACATTCGTCACGCATGGCGGGAATCGACAGCGATTTCTTCGCGGTGTCGCAGCGCCGTTCTTCCGATGACGGAGCCTTCAATGGTATCGTATCGGTGGCGCTGCTGCCCGGCTATTTTGACGCATTCTATGCACGCTTGAGTCGGGGTGAAAGCGGCTACTTCGCCTTGGTGCGCGACGACGGTAGTTTCCTTGCACGGATTCCCTTGCCGAAGACGCGATTTGTCAAGCTCGATGACCGCAGTGAGTTTCGACGCGGCATCGCGCGCGGTCTTGAGAGCCATATTTTCACCGTCGATTCACAGATCGACGGCGTCGAGCGTCGTATCGGCTATCGCAAACTGGCCGGCTTTCCGCTCTACGTGCTGGCCGGGAGCGAACATTCCGCGTTGATCGGCGAATGGCTGGACTATCTCTCCACGCATTTGATCTTCGGCGTTCCGGCGACGGTATTCCTGTTTTCCGGATTGGCGCTGGCGCTGCGACGCACAAAGCGACTTTACGATGAAGCGGATCGCCGCGAAGCTGCCGAGGTTGCCGTACGCCAAGCAGAACGTCTCAAGGCGCTCGGCCAGCTCACCGGCGGTGTGGCACATGATTTCAACAATCTGCTCATGATCATTAGCGGAAGCGTGGATCGTTTGCGCAACGAGCTCAGCGATCGCAAATATAGGCGCCTGCTGGACATGATCGCCACCGCGACACAGCGAGGCGAGACTCTCACCCGCCAGTTGTTGACCTACTCGCGCCAGCAGACGCTGACGCCGCAGGTGATCGATCTGTCGCAGCGCCTGCCGTTGATTCGGGATCTGTTGTTGCGGTCGCTGCGGTCAAACACCAACATCGACATCAAGGTTGAGGTGCCGGATACGGTATGCGCGGTCCGAGTTGACCCTGGCGAATTCGAGCTCGCGATTCTCAACCTTGCCGTCAACGCGAAGGATGCGATGCCGCGGGGCGGCACGCTGTCGATTCGTGCAAGGCCCGTGACGCTCAAGGGCGAGGCGAGCGAGGAGGGGCTTGCCGGCGAGTTCGTTGCCGTGCGCGTGTCGGATACCGGCGAGGGTATTGCTCCGGACGTGTTGCAGCGCGTATTTGAGCCGTTTTTTACCACCAAGGAAGTCGGCAAAGGTACGGGACTCGGCTTGAGCCAGGTCTACGGCTTTGCGCAACAGAGCGGGGGTACCGCGACCATTACGAGCGCCATTGGACGCGGCACGGCGGTGACGATCTATCTGCCACGGTCGAACGAGGTGCCCGAGGAGCCATCGCAGGCGCGGCCAGCGACGACTTCGACGAAGGCCGCGGGAACGGTACTTCTCGTCGAGGATAATGCCGACGTGGCGGAGGTCGGCGCTGGTTATCTTCGGCAACTCGGCTACCGAGTACGCAGTGTCGCCAATGCGCAGGCGGCGATGGCCGCGCTGCAGCTCGACCCGCAGGTCGATTTGGTTTTCTCCGACATCCTGATGCCCGGCAACAGGAACGGGCTCGACCTCGCGCGGCAGATTCGCGAACGTTTCCCGCACATTCCGGTGCTCCTGACGACGGGCTACAGCGCGAGCGCACAGGAAGCCGTCCGCCATGGGGTCGTCGTGCTGCAAAAACCCTATGATCTTGACGGACTGCGCAAGCACATCGCCGAAGCGGTGAAGACGGCAGGTACGCACGGCTCGGCTGCGGCGGCGGAATAACAAAGGCGTCTGGATCCTTGACTTCGGAACCGCGTCTTCGTCTTCGGGCAAGGCGCCGCGCCGCGGCCACGCGGCGCGGGGCAAGCGATCCGACCCGTACCGGTCGTACGTCAGGCCTCGCCGATCTCGCGCAGAATTTCGGCCGTATGCTCGCCGAGCAGCGGCGCCGGGCGGTCCGATGCCGCGCGCCAGCCGTCCATGACGATCGGCGTCCGCACGCCCGGAATCGACCCGCTTTTTGCCGCCTTGCTCGGCAGATCGAGCTTCATGCCACGATGCCTGACCTGCGGGTCGTTGAAGACCTGCGCGAGGTTGTTGATCGGGCCGGCGGGCACGCCCTGCGCCTCCAGCTTGGCCAGGAGGTCATCGCGCTTCATCTTGGCGGTCAATGCCGACAGCTTGCCCACGAGTTCCTGGCGGTGTTTCAGGCGGCTCGCATTGTCCTTGTAGGCGGGATCCTGCGCGAGATCGGCGCCGCCAATGACATGACAGAACTTGACGTATTGACTGTCATTGCCGGTGGCGACGATGACATGGCCGTCTGCCACCGGAAATTCCTGGTACGGCACGATATTGGGATGCGCATTGCCGATCCGCTTGGGGACTTCGCCTGAGACAAGAAAATTTAGTGCCTGATTGGCGAGCACGCCGACGGTGGAATCGACGAGCGCGGTGTCGATGTGGCAGCCTTTGCCGGTCCTTTCCCGCTCCGCCAGCGCGGCGAGGATGCCGATCACGGCATAGCAGCCGGTGAAGATGTCGGAGATGGCAACGCCTACCCGCGTCGGCGGGCCGTCGGCGAAACCGGTGAGATCCATCATGCCGCCCATGCCTTGCGCCATCAGGTCGTAGCCTGCGCGTTTGGCGTAGGGGCCGTCCTGGCCGAAACCCGTCACTGAGCAGTAGACCAGCCGCGGGCATTCAGCGGCCAGGCTATGGTAATCCAGGCCGAACTTCGCCAAACCTCCGACCTTGAAGTTTTCGATCAGCACGTCGGAGCGCGCGGCAAGCTTGCGCACGATGCGGCGACCGTTTTCGCTCTCAAAATCCAGCTCGATCGAGCGTTTGCCGCGATTGGCGGAATGAAAATAGGCGGAGCCGATATGCTTTCCGTCGACGCCTTCGACGAAAGGCGGTCCCCAGCCGCGCGTGTCATCGCCCGCACCCGCGCGTTCGACCTTGATCACGTCCGCCCCGAGGTCGGCGAGCATCTGGCCCGCCCAGGGGCCAGCGAGAATGCGGGCAAGTTCGAGGACGCGCAGACCCGCCAGAGGTTTCGGCATGGATTGGCACTCCCGGTCTCGACGATCGGAATGGAGGGATGCGGGCGGGGTTATAGAGGCAAGTCCGCGGCCTTTCCAGAGCCCGAATCGCCGCGTGCGTGCGGACTTGACAGCGGGTCGACCGTCGCGGCTATGGCATTAAACCGCGCCCGCGTTTAAGGTGGGCCAGGGGGTGACGCGGGGGTTTCGCCATTCTGTCGGGCGTGGATCAAATGCGGCGAACATCCCTGTCGCCAGACCAAACAAGACCGAGATGGAGGAATGACCGATGAGGAGCACAAACATCGTCCTGACGGCCGTCGCGGCTGCCCTGCTGCTGACGGTCCCGGTGCAGGCGCAAGTCACCCTGCGGGCGTCCCATCAGTTTCCGGGCGGCAAGGGCGACGTGCGCGACGACATGGTGCAGATGATTGCCAAGGAGGTCGGCGCGGCAAATGTCGGGGTCAACATCCAGGTCTACCCGGGCGCGTCGCTGTTCAAGCCGAACGCACAATGGAACGCGATGGTCGACGGGCAGCTCGACATCTCGCTGTTTCCGCTCGACTATGCGAGCGGCAAGGTCCCCACGTTCAGCGCCACGCTGATGCCGGGTTTGATCCGCAGCCAGGAACGCGCCAAGCGGATCAACAATTCGCAATTCATGAAGGACATCCGCGCGGAGATCGAGAAGCATGGCGTGATCGTTCTGTCGGATGCTTGGTTCGCGGGTGGCATGGCGGCGAGGGATAAGTGCATCCAGGATCCTAAGGACATGGCGGGCATGAAGTTCCGCGCCGCGGGACCGACCTTTGCCGCAATGTGGCAGGCGGCCGGCGCGAGCATCGTGAGCCCGCCGTCGAATGAGATCTACAACGCATTCCAGACCGGGGTCGTGACCGGCACCGACACCAGCCTCGGGACCTTCGCCTCGATGCGGCTTTACGAAGTGACCAAGTGCCTCACGGCGCCCGGCAACAACGCGCTTTGGTTCATGTATGAGCCGGTGCTGATGTCGAAAAAGAGCTTCGAGAAGCTGAACAAGCAGCAGCAGGACGCCGTGATAAAGGCGGGCAAGAAGGCGCAGGCCTATTACGAATCGAAGGCCGACGACGTGAACGAGGAAGCGATCAAGGCATTCCGCGATCACAACGTCAAGGTCGTCACGCTGAACGACGCGGAGTATCAGGCCTGGATCGAGATCGCCAAGAAGAGCTCGTACGCCAAATTCGCCAAGGACGTGCCGAACGGTCAAAAGCTGATCGACGAAGCACTCGCGGTGAAATAGAATAGCTCGCGGGGTCGGCAGGAGCCTGGCCCTGCCGACCCGCCTTCCGTCAATCGTTCGTTCATCGTCGCGCCAGCAAGCCATCCGCCTTTCCATGGACACGTTCATCCAGGCGATCGCCTTCCTTTCGCGCGTCGCCGGTGTCATCGCCGCCTTTCTCATCGGTTTTGCCGTGCTCGTCATCTGCGACATGGTGGTCGAGCGCTATCTGCTCAACCACACGACCATCTGGCAGATCGACGTCGTCACCTACGCGATTGTTGCTGCCACGTTCATAGGCAGCGCCTATGTGTTGATGACGCGCGGGCATGTGAACGTCGATGTTCTGCCGCTCCACCTCAGCGGCCAGGCGCGTTATTGGCTTGCGCTTTTCACCGTCATTCTTGGCTTGGCCTTCGTCGTGGTGCTGTTCGTGCTCTGCACGGCTTATTGGTGGGAGGCATGGAGCAAGGACTGGCATTCCGACACCGTATGGCGCGCGCCGTTGTGGGTCCCCTATTTCTCGATGCCCATTGGTCTCGGGCTGCTCGTCCTTCAATATGTGGTTGAGCTCATCTGCCTCGTCACGGGTCGCGCCCCGCCGTTCGGCATTTCCGAGAAGGCGGATGCCGCTGAAATCGTGCGCGAGCAGGCGCGAGAGGCACTCGGAGGTGCGGGGTGAGCCCGACGACTCAGGGTACGCTCGTTCTCATCGTCACCCTGCTGATGCTGCTGTCGGGGATTCCCGTGGCCTTCGGCCTCGGTGCGATCTCCGTCATCTTCCTCCTGGCATTCCAGGGGCTCGACAGCATGCATGTCGTGGCGGAGACCTTCTATTCCGGCCTCGACGAGTTCACGCTCGTCGCCATACCGATGTTCGTAATGATGGGCGCGGCGATCGGTTCCTCGCCCGCGGGCAAAGATCTGTACGAGGCGCTCGATCGCTGGCTCTACCGCCTGCCGGGCGGGCTCGTGCTGTCCAATCTCGGCGCCTGCGCGATTTTTGCCGCGCTGACCGGCTCCTCGCCGGCCTGCTGCGCCGCCATTGGCAAGATGGGCATTCCGGAGATGCGGCGGCGCGGATATCCCGACGAGATCGCTACCGGATCGATCTGCGCCGGCGGCACGCTCGGCATCCTCATTCCCCCTTCGGTGACGTTCATTCTTTACGGCATTGCGACCGAGACTTCGATCGGTCGTCTGTTCGTGGCTGGCGTACTGCCGGGCATCATGCTCACCGGCATGTTCATGCTGTGGTCGATGTTCGCGATCTGGCGCAGCGGATTCAAGTCGCACGCCGCCGATTTCCGCTACTCCTGGAAGGAGAAGTTCTCCGCGATCCCGAAGATCGCACCGTTCATACTGATCATTCTCGGCGTGATGTATGCCCTCTACGGCGGCATTGCGACGCCGTCGGAGGCCGCGGGGGTCGGGGCGGCGTTGTGCCTTGTTCTGGCGATCGCGATCTACAAGCTTTGGCAGCCGGCGCAGATCTGGCAGATCCTGCGCGACACCATGCGCGAGTCGGTGATGATCCTCACGATCATCGCCGCGGCCGTCCTCTTCGGCTACATGCTCACGTCGCTTTATCTCACCCAGACGCTGGCGCAGGCGATCGCCGACGCGCATTTCAACCGCTGGGTGCTAATGTTCATGATTAATCTTTTCCTGCTCGTGTGCGGGTTTTTCATCCCGCCGGCTGCCATCATCCTAATGACCTCGCCGATCCTGCTGCCGATCATCACGGCTGCAGGATTCGATCCGGTCTGGTTCGGGGTGATCCTCACGATCAACATGGAAATCGGATTGATTCATCCGCCGGTCGGGCTCAACATTTACATCGTCAATGCCATCGCTCCTGACGTTCCCGTGGTCCGCGTCATGTGGGGAACACTGCCGTATGTTCTGTGCATGATGCTGGCGATCGTCATCTTGTGTATTTTCCCCGAAATAGCCACATGGTTGCCGAACCATCTGATGGGACCGGGCCGATGAAAAGCTCCTGCCGGGCGATCGGACGGTTCCGCGGGAGCAGGGCATGAATGTTTCGTTCTTCGGTGAGCTATTGCAGACGATCTCCGAACGCGGGCGCGCATTGCTCGGCGCGCGCGAGCGCCGGGCGGCGGATGCCACGCGTTCGGAAAATCTCGTCGAGCTCGCCGAGCACCTTCTGTCGGGCCGCGGCGAAGCGTCCGGGGTTGCGCTTGCGCGCGAGATCCTCAGCCGATACGGCGAGCTGACGACCGGCCCGCGCATTGCCTTCTTTGAGGCCTTGGCGCAGCGCTTCGGACCGGATCGCGAGCGTCTGGAGACGGCGATAGCGCGCTGGCGCGATGCACCGACGGACGAATCGGCCGCGGAAGTGCACGCGGCGTCGGAGCCGCGCCGGCAGGAGCTGTTTCGCCGCCTCAATCTTGCGCCAGGAGGTACGCTTGCGCTGGTGCGGATGCGCGAACAATTGATGGACGTGCTAGCCCATCGCCCGGATCTCGGCGCGGTGGATGATGATTTCGTGCACCTGTTCTCCTCCTGGTTCAATCGCGGTTTTCTCGTGCTGCGCCGTATCGACTGGTCGACTCCGGCGATCGTGCTGGAAAAGATCATCCGTTACGAGGCGGTGCATGAAATCCGTGACTGGGACGACTTACGCCGGCGTATCGACCCGCCCGATCGGCGCTGCTACGCGTTCTTCCATCCGGCGCTGGTCGACGAGCCGCTGATTTTCGTCGAAGTCGCATTGACCCGCGACATCGCGGGGGCGATCGCGCCGATCCTTGCCAAGGATCGGGAGATGATCGACGCGGACAAGGCTCGCACGGCGGTGTTTTATTCGATATCCAACTGCCAGCGCGGCCTGACCGGCGTATCGTTCGGCAGTTTTCTGATCAAGCAGGTTGTCGAAGAGATCAGCCGCGAGCAGCCGAAGCTTTCGACCTTCGTCACCCTCTCGCCGGTACCGGGCTTCGCGGCCTGGCTCAGCCAGGAGCGCGCGCGCGGAGAGTCGGCGGCCTTGAGCGAGGCCGACAAGGCACAGCTTGCCGCGCTCGATCGGCCAAATTGGTGGCGCGACGGGCAGATGGCAGAGACACTCCGCGATCCGTTGATGCGAGCGGCGGCATGGTATTTCCTGCGGGCCCGCAACAGCCGCGGCATGCCGGTCGATCCGGTTGCGCGTTTTCACCTCGGTAACGGCGCGCGGCTCGAGCGTATCAACTGGATGGCCGATGACTCGGAGAAGGCAATCGCCCAGAGCCACGGTCTGATGGTCAACTACCTCTACGATCTCGCGGAGATCGAGAAGAACCACGAGGCTTATGCCGAAGGTCGTACCGTGGTCGCGGCAACGGCCGTACAGCGCCTCCTGCGGCCGCCGCTCGAGCTTGTCCCGATCGCAGGCTGAGCGCCGGTGCATTCTCTCAGGAGCAGCATTGACAGCGGCAGCGTTCGAAAACGCCGCCGACGCGCGAGCTGCCGTGCGGCTCCCCCCGGGCGGGCAGGCCGAGGCGCGAGAACTATGCTTTCCCGTATACCGGCACGACGGCACCCCGCGTGACCTTGTTCTCCGGAGAGGCCAAAAACGCGATCGTGGCCGCCACCTCCTCTACCTTCGGCCAGGCATCGAAATCCCTGCCCGGCATGGCCTTCCGGTTTGCCGGCGTGTCCATGATCGAGGGCGCCACCGCATTGACCAGGATTCCGTGTTCGGCGACTTCCTCGGCAAGCGCGACGGTGAGCGCGGCGACCCCGCTTTTGGCCACGGTATAGGCGCTCATCCCCGCCCCGAGGCGCGGCTCGAGCGCCGGGCGCGCAGCGACATTGACGATGCGGCCAGCCTTATTTGCTGCTCGCATGGCGTTCACGGCCGCGCGACAACAGAGGAAGCACGATACCAGATTGCTGTCGATCTGCGCCATCAGTGCGGCCTTGTCGGTCTCCGCGACGCTCCCCGCCGCAAAGCCGCCGGCAATGTGGATCGACGCCCAGGGCGTCGCGCCGGCATAGACCTTGGCGACGTCGACCTCGTCAGACAGGTCGGCGACGGCAATCAGCGTGACGTTCTCGTGTTCGCGATGAGCAAAGCGTTGCGCCTGGCTCAGATGCACGAAAGGCACGATGCAACGCGCACCATGGTGGATCAGCACGTCAACCACCGCGGCGCCAAGTGCACCCGTGCCCCCGGTGACGACGACCGGCCTGCCGGAAAAGTCCATCAACCACGACCCCGCTTGACCCGCGTCGGCAACACCTGGAATTCGACCCAATTCGCCACTTCGCTCACCCTCAGTTTCTTGTCGAGCACATTCTTGCTGATGCCGTGGCGCCAGGACAAGCGTTTGCATGCAGGGTCGCGGTCGAGCGCGTCAAGGTCCTGTGCGAAACCGATCATGTCCTTTTCGTCGGCGAAAAAGCCTTCGCCGATCAGTCGCGTGCCGATACGGCGCACGATCGCCGCGAGCTCCCGCAAGGGATATTCCGGATGATACTGCACCCCCCATGCCGTTGACCCGTTGGTGCGGATCTCGGCCGCCTGCACTGCCGACATCGCGTTGCTGGCAAGCACGGTCGCGCCGGGCGGCAGTGAGTCCACCTCGTCAAGGTGGACGGTCGGCGCGTTGAAGACTTCGAGCTTGCCCACATACATCGGGTGCTTGCGGCCGGCCTCGGTCAGTCGAACGCCGCGGGCAAAGCCGATCTCGCGCCCTTGTGGATTCCTGCGTACGCTGCCCCCCGCCGCCACGGCAATGACCTGCAACCCCCAGCAGGAGCCGAAGATCGGCGTGCCGCTCGCCAGCGCGGTGCGGACAAGATCAACTTGCCGCATCACTTCGGAACCGCCATTGTAGATGTGCAGTGCCGAGCCGGTAATGGCGATACCGTCATAGCCCTCAAGCGCTTCACCGGTCGGAAGCGTGGCACGCGGATCACCCGGAAAGCAGATGTCGACGATCGCGCCGGGGAGCAGTTCGCGCAACAGGTCGGAATAGCCCTGGCTTGCAGGGATGCCGCCAGCTGCGACATGCTCCGCGGTAGTCTGCGGCGAGTTGCCTTCGATGACGAGCAGGCGAGGGGAGGCCATAGCCGATTTTCGAGCCACTCGGCAGGACGAGCCGACGGGAATCAACATCGATTCATGCGCCGCTGATATGGCGACATTCGCGCGCGATTGCAATCGCGGGCCCATACGAGGCCGATCATTGCCCTCGGTGTTGGTTTTGAGCGCACGCCGCGATCTCCCCACGCGGGGGTGCTGACGGACGCATGCCACGGCTATGGCCGAGTACGACCTTGCCATCATCGGCGGTGGTATCAACGGCACCGGGCTCGCCCGCGACGCCGCCGGACGCGGTCTGCGGGTGCTCTTGGTCGAAATGAACGACCTGGCCTCGGGCAGTTCGTCGGCCTCCTCGAAAATGATCCATGGAGGCCTGCGCCACCTCGAGCACGGTGCCATTCGCTGGGTGCGGGAGGCGTTGGCGGAACGCGAGGTCTTGTTGCGGGTCGCGCCGCATCTCGTGCAGCCGCTGCGGCTGCTCCTGCCGGTGGCCTTGCACGGGAGCTCCCCGCTGGTGCTGCGATGCGGCCTGCTTCTCTACGATCTGCTGGGCGCGCGGCGTCTATTGCCCCGCAGCCGAGTCGTTGACCTGACGCATCATCCCTGGGCCGGCCTGCTCAAGCGGTCGCTCCGCCTGGGCTTTGAATTCTCGGACTGTTGGGTGGACGACTCGCGCCTGGTGGTGCTCAACGCGCTTGATGCCGCCGAACGCGGCGCCGTCATCCGCACGCGCACCCGCCTGGTGCGCGCGGAGCGCGGAGAAGCATGGACATTAATCCTGAACCGCAGAGGTCGCCGGGAGCAAACGAGCGCGCGGATATTGGTCAATGCGACCGGACCCTGGATCGGCGCGGTCGCCGAGACCGCCATCCGCGTGCCGCTCGCGACGCCGGCGCGGTTGGTCAAAGGCAGTCATATCGTAGTGAGAAGGCGTCTTGAGCGCGACAGGGGCTTCCTGTTACAGGCCCGCGATGGGCATGTCGTCTTCATGGTCCCGCTCGCCGAAGACTTCACCCTGATTGGTCCGACGGATCGGGTCTTCGTCGGCGATCTCGCCGCACCGGCACCGAGCTTCGAAGAAATTTGCTATCTTTGCGAGACCGTGAACGACTATTTCCGCGACAAGGTGACGCCTGACGAGGTGATCTGGTCGTTTGCCGGCGTGCGTGCGCTCTATGACGACGGCGCCGGCAAGCCCGAAGGCATCACCCGCGATGACCATGTAGTTGCACTCGATGCACCCGCCTCATCCGCGCCGCTGCTCACGATCTACGGGGGCAGAATTACCACGTATCGTCGCCTGGCGGAGGTCGCCATGACGCGAATCGCGCCGTTCGTTGCAGCGCGGGCGCCATGGACCGCGACGGGCGCTCTGCCGGGCGGCAATTTTGCGCCTGATCGACTTGCGGAACAGGTTGCAGAGGCCATGCAGCGATGGCCGTTTCTTTCCGAGTCCCACGCAACACGCCTGGTGCATGCCTATGGCAGCCGCGTCGAGCGCATTCTCGGGGATGCCCGGCGTATCGACGATCTCGGCGTGCGTTTCACCTCCGACCTTACCGCCGCGGAAGTGCGGTATCTGGTTGACCAGGAATGGGCCGAGACGGCCGAGGACGTGCTTTGGCGCAGGAGCAAGCTCGGTTTGACCGCAACAGAGGCGGAAGTGGCGGCGCTTGCGCAGTTCCTTTCCGGTCTACGTGCCGAGAAGGTCGCGCGTCGTTAACGAGCAATCAGTTGGGTTCGGCATGGCGCTCATTGCGATCGATCAGGGGACAACCTCCACACGCGCCGTTGTTTATAACGCGACGCTTGTTCCGCTCGCGGCGGCTCAACGCGAATTGCGCCAGATCTATCCGGCGCCGGGCGAGGTGGAGCACGACGCGGAGGAGATCTGGGATGCGGTCGTGGCGGTGACGCGTGAAGCGATGGATCGAGCGAAGCTCTCGGCAAGTGAAATTGCTGGTATCGGTATTGCCAATCAGCGCGAAACGACCGTCATCTGGGAACGCGCGACCGGAAGGCCGATCCACCACGCCATCGTGTGGCAAGATCGACGCACAACGGGTCTCTGCAGCGCGCTGCGTGAAGCGGGCCATGAGTCCGAAATTGCGGCGAAGACCGGCCTCGTGCTTGATCCGTATTTTTCCGCCAGCAAGGTCGCTTGGCTTCTGGATCATGTGCCTGAGGCGCGCAGCGCGGCCGAAGCAGGCAAGCTGGCGTTCGGGACCATCGACACGTTCCTGCTCTGGCGCCTTACTGGTGGAAAGGTTCACGCGACCGATGCCACGAATGCCGCACGTACCGCGCTGTTCGACATCGACAAGGGTCGTTGGGACGAGGACCTGTGCCGACTCTTCCACGTGCCGACCTCGCTATTGCCGGCGGTACGCGATTGCGCGGGACATTTTGGAACCACCACGCCGGATCTGTTCGGCGCTCCTATTCGCGTGTACGCGATGATCGGCGACCAGCAGGCCGCGCTCGTCGGCCACGGTTGCTTCAAGCCGGGCATGATCAAGGCGACCTACGGCACTGGCTGCTTCATGGTGCTCAATACCGGCACGGAACGCGTGACCTCGCGCCATCGCATGTTGACAACCATTGCCCTACAGTTGCCGGGTGAACGCACGTATGCGCTCGAAGGCGCGCTGTTCGTCGCCGGCGCGGCCATACAATGGCTGCGAGATGCGCTTAAAATCATTGACTCGGCCGCTGAGGCCGACACTCTTGCCAGCCGGGCGGGTGTGGACGACCAGGTCTACCTGGTGCCGGCCTTCGTCGGTCTCGGCGCACCCTATTGGGACGCCGAGGCGCGCGGGGCGCTGTTCGGTCTCACGCGCGGCTCCGGGGCCGCCGACATCGCCCGCGCGGCTCTTGAGTCGATCGGCTATCAAAGTCGCGATTTGTTAGAGGCCATGCGCGCCGATTGTCCTTCGATCTTGACGGAAACGCCGCTTCTGCGCGTCGACGGAGGCGTGACCGCAAGCGAGATCGCCATGCAGTTTCTAGCCGATATCCTTGCGTGCCCCGTCGATCAGGCCGCGATCACGGAAGCGACCGCGTTGGGCGCGGCCTGGCTTGCTGGCTACGCCGCCGGCATCTGCCCCGACGCTGAAAGCTTCGCCCGCCACTACAAGACTGCCCGTCGTTTCGAACCGCGCATGGATGAGGAGGTTCGTGCGCGCAAATATGCCGGCTGGCAAGATGCCGTGCGGCGAACGCTCACACGCGCTTGATAAGTCTGGCCAACGCGTTAAGGGATATTCACCTCGTCGCCGCCAACGGCTGGACGAGATCGGTTGACGACGAAAGTGGGAGAGATGGACAAATCGGCAGCACTCTTGCGGATCGAAAACGTCAGGAAGCAATTCGGCCCGCTCACGGCCGTGGACTCGCTGTCGCTCGAGATCAACCGCGGCGAGTTCTTTGCGTTGTTGGGTCCCTCGGGATGCGGCAAGACGACGCTGCTGCGGATGCTCGCGGGTTTCGAATCGCCGACCACTGGCCGCATTCTGCTCGATGGTACGGACATCGTCGCGGTGCCTCCGCATCGGCGGCCAATCAATATGATGTTTCAGAACTATGCGTTATTCCCTCACCTGACGGTCGAGGGCAACGTCGCGTTTGGTTTGCGCCAGGAGCGCCTCAGCCGCGCTGAAATCGCAGCGCGTGTCGAAGAGATGCTGGCGCTGGTACGGCTCAAGGGATTCAATCGGCGGCGTGTCGACCAGCTTTCTGGCGGGCAGCAGCAGCGTGTCGCGCTCGCGCGTTCCCTTGTCAAGCGACCGCGCGTACTGCTGCTCGATGAACCGCTTGCGGCCCTCGACAAGAAATTGCGGGCGGAAACGCAGTTCGAGCTGATGGAATTGCAGCGCAAGCTGGGGACGACCTTCGTCATCGTGACCCATGATCAGGAGGAAGCCATGATCGTGGCTGACCGTATTGCGGTGATGGATCGCGGCCGTCTCATGCAGGTTGCAGCGCCGAACGACATCTACGAGCGACCCAGTTCTCGTTGGGTGGCGGAGTTCATCGGCGAAGTGACCCTGATCGAAGGAGCCCTGCGCGCCGACGGCATTCTCGACAGCGCGCTCGGACCGCTGCGCGTGCCGGAGAACATCGCCGCACGCGGCAAGGCCTGGCTGGCACTCCGGCCGGAAAAATTGCGGCTAAGCGCAACGCGTCCGGAGGAAAATCTCAACGCGCTGCCCGGAACGGTGTTTGAAGTCGGCTACCGCGGCGGCGTGTCGATCTATAAAGTACGGCTTGCTGACCAATCGCTGGTCAAGGTGGCTTTGTCGAACAGCGGTCCGACCGAGGGGCAGGAGATGTCAATTGGCGCAAAACTATGGGTCGCCTGGCCAAAAGAAAACGGGGTGGTGTTGACGCAATGAAGGACCGTCGTCGCATGGGACTATGGAACCGGCGGCTGGTTCTTTTCGTTCCCTACGCTTGGTTGCTGCTGTTCTTCCTCGCGCCCTTTGTCATCGTGGTCAAGATCAGCCTTTCGCAGACGGCGATTGCGCAGCCGCCCTATGTGCCGATCCTCGACCTGTCGGCAGGTTGGCGGGGTCTAACAACATTTTTCTCCGCGCTGTCGTTCGACGCCTATCGGCTGCTTGCCTCGGACGCGATTTATCTTTTCTCCTACCTCAAAAGTCTGACAGTTGCCGCAATCTCCACAGTCATTCTTGTTCTCGTCGGCTATCCCATCGCCTACGGAGTTGCGCGTAGTCCGCGGCATTGGCAGCCGCCGCTCATCATGGCCATCGTCCTTCCCTTCTGGACGTCCTTTCTCATTCGTGTTTACGCATGGATCAACATCCTGCAGCGCGACGGACTGTTGAACGACATTCTACTGCGCTTGCACATCATCGCTACCCCGCAAGCGTGGCTCGCTTCGGATACGGCGATCTATATCGGCATCGTCTATTCCTATCTCCCCTTTATGGTGTTGCCGCTTTACGCCACGCTCGAAAAGATCGACATTGCGCTGCTGGAAGCGGCGGCCGACCTTGGCTGTACACCGCTGCGGGCGTTCTGGATGGTGACCGTGCCATTGTCGCTTCCCGGCATCGCCGCGGGCGTGCTTCTATGCTTTATCCCGATCGTCGGGGAATTTGTCATTCCCGATCTGCTCGGAAGCTCCGAGAGTCTAATGATCGGACAGACGCTGTGGACCGAATTCTTCGCCAATCGCGATTGGCCGGTCGCATCCGCCATCGCCGTCACGCTGCTGGCCATTTTGGTGGCGCCGATCATGGTCTATGAGCGACTGCAGCGACGCCACCTGGAGACACCGAAATGAGACGGAACGTCTCCGTCTTCAATCTGATATCGATCGTGCTCGGCCTTGCGTTCCTTTATTTGCCGATTGCCATCCTGGTGATCTATTCGTTCAATGCCTCGCGCCTTGTCACGGTGTGGTCCGGATGGTCGCTCGCCTGGTATCGCGAGCTGCTTAGCGACGAGGCGATGATTGCGGCCGCCTGGACGAGTCTGCGCGTGGCGGCGCTGTCCGCCACGGCGGCGACGGTGTTGGGCACGCTCGCGGCAATCGCGCTCACGCGGTTCGGGCGCTTTCGCGGTCGTGTCGTGTTCTCTGGCATGATCTACGCGCCGCTGGTCATGCCGGAAGTCATCACCGGGCTGTCGCTTTTATTGTTGTTCGTCGCATTGAATCTGGATCGCGGATTCTGGACAGTCGTGCTCGCCCATACCACCCTGGCGATGTGTTTCGTTACGGTGATCGTGCAGTCAAGACTCCTCGATTTTGACCGCAGCGTCGAAGAAGCGGCGATGGACCTCGGCTGCCCGCCATTCAAGACGTTCGTGATCGTCACCCTGCCGCTGATCCTGCCCGCGATCGCCGCCAGCTGGATGCTCGCCTTCTCGTTGTCCCTCGACGATCTCGTGATCGCCAGCTTTACCACGGGCCCGGGGGCAACCACCCTGCCGATGCGGATCTATTCCGAAGTGCGACTCGGAGTGAAGCCGGAAATCAACGCCGTCTGCACGATCATGATCGCGGTGGTGGCGCTCGGGACAATCACCGCCTCGCTCATGGCAAAGCGCGGTGCGCGGCGTCGCGAGCGCGGTGCGCTGGGCGCACAGGTTTGATGGATCATCCGTCGGGGCGCGGTCAAGGGGCAGGAATCGCGGACGGAAGGCGGTACGCCATGCGATCGCAGGCTCGGGCGAATACGGTCGTATTTACACACGTCTGCTACTGGAGAGGGGCCGCAGGCTCGGTTGCGGCCGGCGGGGATCGTGCTGGCGCGGCACCCGTCAGCCGCTCCAGCGCCGAGCGCACGGTGTCGCGCGCATTGCGCTCGCGGACGGCATTAAGGAGCGGCGCCGCGGCGCCGGAGCGGCGCAGCAGAGCCTCGGCGTCGGGCAGGATCACCGGATCATCCCACGAGCCCTGGACGACGAAAGGCAGTTCGAACGGCTGAGCTCCTGCTCGACTGGCGGCCACAAGCGCCGCGGTGCCGCTCAGGTCGAGTTCGCGTGCAGGAATGGAGGCTGATCCGGTCAGCACGACTTTCACTGCCGGCCCAACAATGGTCATGTCTTCCACCCTGGCGGTACCTTGCGCGATCTTGAGCGAAACGTTGAGTTTGTCGAAGGGGGTTCGGCCGCTGCGGAACTCGCCCCCGCCCGACAAAGGTCGCCGTTCGAGCCGCCGCAGCAGTTGCTCTACATTGAGTCCCACGAGCGCGCCATTCGCGGCCGCGAGGTCGGCCGTGCCCGTCAATGTTCGAGCCACGGCGAGCACGCTGTCACCGCTCCCCTCGGCCGAAAACGCGATATTGCCTTTGCCTTCGACGCGATGCAGCCCGAACAACTGCCCCAGCGCACTGTTGAGCTCGACGTCGGCGAACTGAAGCTGCGATTTCAGCTCGACCCCGGTCCCGATATTGGCAAGCGTGACCGAACCCTTGATGACGCCGCCATAGGCTTGGGATTCCCCGATCGTGACGACGAGTTGGCCGCCGCGCAGGTTGGCCGCAATGGCGGTACGGCCGACCTTGGCATCGCCGACGAGGACATTCGCGGCCGAAAGGCGGAGGTCGACGTCCATCCCGTTGAGTCCCTCGAGCGCAATCGGGTTGCTGTTCCACTCGCGCTCGTTGGCGGTCAGAAGTTTGACCGTCGAAACATAGGGCGAGAGGTCAAGCGTTTCGGAGGCGAGCGTGCCTTGCAAAGTCTTTCGGCCGTCAAGCGCAAAGGTGAGCACGCCCTCGGCGGTATTGCCGTCAAGCTCGACGTTGACGCCGGTCAACGCAATGGTGCCGCCCATCACATCGGTGCGCGCCTTGATTGCGAAACGTTGGAAGCCACCGCCGGGTAGCGGCTTCTGACCGAGCCATATCAGCGCGTTGCGCAACGACTTTGAGTCCGCAGCGAGCGAGCCCTCGATCTTCACGGTGGGAGTGAGACTGATCGTACCCTCAAAAGCGCCCTTGATCGGCGCACTTGCCAACCGCAGTTTCACCCCGCTGCGCTTACCCGCAAGCGTCGCCGCGAAGTCAGCCAGCGTGAGGCTCGCATCGACCGGCTCGCCATGCCACATGAAACGGCCCGTGGCGCCGAAGCTCTTGGAGATCGAGGGCCATGCAAGCGAAGCCTCGACATCGTCGAGCTGCTCGGTGAGCTTGTGAACGGGGTCGCGCAAAACCACGGTGCCGCCGCTGATCCGCATCTCCGAAAACGCAGTCAAACCCTGCACGCTTGCGGTTTGACTGCTGGCCAATGCTTCGATGAGCGTGGACCAGTTCGAACCGCCGGTGGGCTTGAAATCGATCGCAATCGTCGGCTGCTCGAGCGAGACATCGGCAATCTCGATCCTGCCGATCAGCAGCGGGAAGAAGCGCAAGCGCGCGGTCAGTCGCCGGGCCGTCAAGGCAGGCTGCTCGCTGTCCCCCAGTACCACGTCGGCGAAGCTCACCTGTTCCGACGGGAACAGCGATACGGTCGTCGCCCCACGCAGGACGGGCTCGAGGCCGGTGGCCGCGCGCAGCTCGGCAAGCACGTGGGCCCGCACACTGTCGGCGGACACCAGCGCATTGGCCGCATAAAGCAGCCCGCCCCCGGCCGCTGTTACGGCGACGAGGGCAAATCCGAGGCGTTTGAAGCCGACGGCGAGCGACAAAGGGAAATCCGGTCGTTTCGCGGCGAGAATGGCGCCGAGGGTGTATACCATCGGCCGTTCCCGCACCAAGCGTGCACGGCGTCTGTGACCCTTTCAAGGCCGCCGGATGAGGCGTTGGCGCCGCGGTCAGGGACGCTCACTTGAGGCGCTGTCAAATGCGCCGCAGGGCACGAGGGCTCCTCGTCGCTGTGTGAAGCCGTGCCGGATGAGGCCCGCTTCGCGGCTGGACCGGAGTTGATCGGATATGCGTTTGCGGAAATCGACGTTTTTCTGATCATCGCGTCGCGCCGCGAGCGGCGGGGAAGGCGATCTCGATCAGGGTCCCGCTGTCGGGACGGCTCGTGATGCGGAAGCGCGCATGGTTGGCTTCCACAAGCGCCTTTGTGATCGGCAGGTCGAGGCCCGTGCCGCTTCCCGCCCCTTGGTCCGATCTGTCCGATTGCGCGAGCGGTTCGAGCACCCTCTGGAGTTCTCCGTCGCTCATGCCTCGGCCGGTGTCCCGGACGCGTAAAAAGGCCTCGCCTGTGTCGCCGAGTGCGGTCGACACGATCACCTGGCCGCCGGCGCCGGCGAATTTGATGGAGTGGGAGAGCAAGTTGAGCGTGATCTGCCGTATCGAACGTGCATCCGCGATCACCGCCGGCAGGTCCGACGCAAGAGAGGTCCGCAGGATCACGCGCTCGCGATTCGCGTCCTGTTGCAACATGGCCACGCATTGCTGGACGAGATCGTTGAGGTCGACGCTGACGAAGGAGAGGTCGAGCTTTCCCGTCTCGATCTTCGACAGATCAAGCAGGTCGTCGACGAGCGAGATGAGGTGGATGCCTGAGGCGCGAATGTCCTTCAGATATTGCCGATAGCGCTCGTTGCCGAGCGGACCGAAACGCTCCTCCGCCATGATTTCGGCGAATCCGATGATGGCGTTGAGCGGGGTGCGAAGTTCGCGGCTTATCCAGGCGACGAATTCCGATTTGGCGAGGGACGCCTTCTCCGCCTCACGACGCGCGTTGACCAATTCTTCCTCACTGCGCTTCCAGGCGGTGACATCGCGCAGGATTGCGCAAAGCTTTTCGCCGTCCTCGATTCGCCCGAGCGTGACGTTGACCGGCACGACGCCGCCGCGGGGAAGCCGGGCAAGCGCTTCGCGGCCCGCACCCAACGCGCCGATGCCGCTTCCGCGCGCAATCCGCGACAAATCGTCTAGCAGCCCCGGACGGCTCTCGGGCACGAACAGGTCGGCGAATGACAGCCGCGTGAAATCCGACGCGTCGATCCCGAATAACGCTTGCGCACTGCGGTTAGCGGATATCACGCGGGAACGGCGGTCCAGCACGAGGATACCGTCGGTGGCGGTATCCAGAATGGTCGCGAGCTCGCGGCTTTCCGCTCTGAGCCGTGTGAGCTCTTCGTCCCCGCGCGGGGCGGGCGGAGAAAGCACGAGCATCAACGCCCTGTCTCCGTCCCAGGATATGCCGTGCAGGCGACCTTCGATCGGTCGTTCGCGGCCGCTTGCCGTTGCGACCGTGAGGGTGGTGGGGGCCCTGTCCGGATCGAGCGAGGGTGCGTCTTTCATCTCGATCAGCAGGCTGTCGAGTCCGCCGGCTTCGACGAGCGCGGCGAGGTCGCGGTGGCCGGTCCAATCCAGAAAGGTACGGTTGGCAAAGAGCAACGTATCGAGCCGGTAGATCAGGATTCCGATCGGAAGCCTGTCGAGCAGCGTCCGCATGGCGTCGGTGTGCCGTGCAGGCTCTGATGCGGTGGCCGGCGTCGGGTGACCTCCGGCTTGCCGCACCGGGCGGCCGAGACGCGCGCCGAGTTCGCGCGCTAGCTCCTGGAACGCGCTCTGCTCGCCGGGGCTGAGCGCGACGGGGGGATGATCCGGCGGCCGGCCGTTCGCTCGCGCCGCGGCATCGGCGCGCGCTGCATCTTCTCGCAGCGACGAGGCAGAGCAATCGGCGATGCGATCGGGCGAGACCTCCGACACCCCCCGCGCGCGCTTTGTGGGGTCGCGGCAGACGGCAAAGCCGCGGAAGCCCGCAAACCGGCGGTCGCGGTCAAACACCGGCAGGCCGGAGAGCTCGATGGCAAGCCGTTCACCGGTGCCGTCGACCGGCCAATCGAGCACGATGCCGCTGAAAGTCTGCTGGGCGGCAATCGCGCGCGCGACTTCGCCCTTCGGGTCGAGCTGGAGCGCCGCGGCCGCCCGCTCCCATGGTTCGCTCAGCAACACGGCCGCGGTCTTCGGTCCGAGAAGGCGGGTGAAGTCTTCGATGCCCCGGGTAAACCGGTGCCCGGAGTCCATCTGCCAGACGAAACGCACTGGCAGCGGATGGATCTGCGCTTCGGGGGCCGCCGCATCGGGGAGCATGGGTCCT
>Ga0209810_1001111_pt1 | contig 44726 bp, 38 predicted proteins | sample Coa_R1_7_FD_187159 | JGI IMG/M metagenome (GOLD analysis project Ga0209810, IMG submission 187159) | Surface soil microbial communities from Centralia Pennsylvania, which are recovering from an underground coalmine fire - Coalmine... | ecosystem: Environmental > Terrestrial > Soil > Unclassified... | reverse complement strand
CGCCCCGGCGCCCGACGCTCCCCCCGGCCCCCGACGCTCCCCCCGGCGCCCCCACGCGCCCCCGGCGCCCGACGCGCGCCCCGGCGCCCGACGCGCCGGCGACCGACGCGCCGGCGACCAAGCCGCCACCCACCTGCAAACGTGCCACGTTCCTCCGCCGCCACCGAGGCGACCAGCCGCTCGCCCCGCCCCCGCACTCCGTTCCCTCACCCTTCGGCCAACAGCTCTCGCAGCCGGGCGTCCGCGCGGGTGAGCTGACGCTCGACGGTGCGCGGAGTGCAGAGCTCGTGAAGCGCCGCCTCGGGACGGCTGAAGCCAAAGGCTCTCAGCCACACGGCTCGCTGCTGGCGCAGCGGTAGCTCCCGCACACAGGCCAGGAGCTCGCGTCGGCGGGCGCGGTCGAACGGCTCGTCCTCCGCGGCCGTGGTCAAGCGGTCGCCGCGTGCCTCCACCTCGGCGTCGAGCGAGAGCACGGTCTCGCTGCGATGGATCCACCGGACGGCCTCGCGCGTCGCGGTCCTCGCCAGCCAGCTGGCCACCGCCCGCGGCTCGACCCGCTCGCGCTGCGCGATCAGCTGCGTCCACGCGAACTGGCACACGTCCTCGAGCACCGGCGTCGGAACCTGGACAGTCCGCCGGACGGCCCGTCTGAGCGGCCGGGCCAACTCTGTGTACAGGCGCGTCAGCTCTGCGGCGCTCGGATCGCCACCCAGAGCATTTCCCGGATCCGCGCTCGGATCGCCACCCAGAGCGTGTCCCGGGTCCGGGCCGGGCACGGCCGACGCGTCGCTGCTCCGCCGGTGCCGAGCGCGGGTCGCCGTGAGGCTGGGATTTGAGCAAGTTGAATCCAATTGAGTTTCAAATGTGACGTTTGACTTGACTTAATTATGATTATATTGGTTATGATGATCCCATGTCAATTAGACTCAATTGGAAAGGAGGATCGACATTGCTCGCTGTTACCGCCCATCCCAATCCGGCCGGGCTGCCGGGAAGCAACGTGCTCCAGCAGCTCGTCAACGGCGCCGAGGCGTGGGCGCTGGCCATCGCCGTCCTCGGGGCCTTTGTCGGCGCCGCGCTGTGGGCGATCGCCTCGCACACGCACAACCACCACTACGCCGCGCGCGGGCGCATGGCGGCTCTCGTCTCCGGCGCCTCGGCGCTCATCGTCGGCGCCGCGCCGGGGCTGGTCAACTTCTTCGAGCACCTGGGGACCAAGGCGCGGTGAGGCCGCCACGGGCAGGCATCGCGCTCGTCGCCGTGGTCGGGGCCGCCGCCGGCGCGGGGGCAACCGCGCCGCCGGCAGCGGCGCTCAACCCCCTGACGGTGGTGTGCGGTATCGCCGGGGCGGCGAGCGGCGTGGCGGGCAAGCTGTGCTCCGCCGTCCAGAATGGCGGGCGGCTCCTGTCCGCCGGCAAGCAGCTCGCCACCGGCCGCTTCGGGGGCGCGCTGAAGTCGATCTTCGGAGGTGGGGGGAGCCCAGTGGCCTCCCGTCTGAGCGCCGCGGTGACGCTCGCGGCCCTTGGCGCCTGGGTGGGCGACGCCGCCAAGTCCGCCCTCTCGCAGACCGCGCACGTCCTGGGTGAGACGACCCGCCCGCAGCTCACCTCAACCTGGTTCTCCGCCAGCTACTGGAAGGTGGCGGGGGTGGCCGCCCTCCTCACCCTCCCCTTCCTGTTCGCCGCCGCCGTCCAGGCGCTCGTCGCCTCAGATCTCAGCGTTCTGGCGCGCGCGGCGTTCGGCCACCTCCCTCTCGCGATGTTGGGGGTGGCGGTGGCCGCGCCGCTGATCACGCTGCTCCTGTCGGCCTCGGATCAGCTCTGCTCCATCGTCGCCTCGGCGGCGGGCCACTCCAGCGATCGCTTCCTGATCCGGGCGGGCCTGGTCATCGGGATGGTGAGCGGCGTGCACGGCTCCACCTTCCTCCTCTTCCTGGCCGGGCTGCTGACGGTCGGCGTGGCCCTGGCGCTCTGGGTGGAGCTGCTCGTGAGGGCGGCCGCCGTCTACATCGTCGTCCTCCTGCTTCCGCTCGTGTTCGCGGCCTTCGTGTGGCCGGCCCGCCGGATCTGGCTCTTCCGGGCGCTTGAGGTGCTGATCGCGCTGATCCTGTCCAAGTTCGTGATCGTGGCGGTCCTCTCGCTGGGGGGCGCGGCGCTCAGTCACAGTTTTCCGCTCGGCGTGACCGGGACGGTCGCCGGGCTGGCGCTCCTGGCCATGGCGATCTGCGCGCCGTGGGCGCTCATCCGGCTTCTGCCGCTCACCGAGCTGGCCGCCGGCGCCGTGGCCTCCCTGCGCGGCGAGATCCGCTCCTCGGGTGGTCACGTGGCCGGGATCTACGAGGCGGCCGCGGAGCGATCCTCGCGCGGCGAGGAGGCGAACGCCCGCGACCCCGACTGGGCGAAAACGGCCACCGCGCGCATGCGCAACGAGCTCGCGGCAACCGATCCAGGAGATGCGCCCGCCTCGACCGACGAAGAGCCACCCAACTCCCTGCAGCCTGCCCCGCCTGGCGCAGCCCCACCCCCGCCTGGCGCAGCCCCACCCCCGCCCGACGCGGCGCCAGCCCCGCCCGACGCGGCGCCAGCCCCGCCCGGCGCGGTGCCACCGCCGCCCGGACCGGGCGCGCTCGCGCCAGAGGCGGAGCCCGCATACGAGCCCGGGATCGACCAGCCGCCGCCCGGGAACGAGTCATCCCACCCGGCGCCGCCGACGGCCACCCGCGAGCGCAGCCCGGGCCTCGGGCCGATCTGGCAGGCCGAGGACTTCGCCTGGGCTCCGCTCGAGCTCGGCCCCGACGCGGATTGGCCGCCCCGGGTCTGGCCGCCGGAAGATGGCCGCGAAACCAATGGGCCGGACGTCCAGCCGAGCGTCGGTGGGGACGAGATTCCGCCGACCCAGCCTCCACCCGAGGATCGCCCGTGAGCGCCCGCACGACCTATCGCTTCGGGCCCCTCGAGCGTCGCGGCCTTCTTGGGCCGATCCGCGGTGGTCAGGCCGCCGTGGTCGGACTCGGCATGCTGGGCGCGCTCGCGCTGCTCAACGCGCTGCCGAACGCCACGGGCGCCTTCCTGGCCACGACCCTCCTCGCCGCCGCGGGCGGTTTCGTCACCATCCCGGTCGGGCACGGCCACCTCGACGAGTGGGTCCCCGTGACGGCCGCGTTCGTCCTGCGCGTGCTGGGACGGCGGCGCGTCTTCCGGTCCGTCGTCCCGCTTGAGGGCTTTCGCGGGACGGGGCTGGGCTCCCGTCGGCCGGTGATCCGGGACGCGGTCGCCCACCCGCCGCGAGAGCTGCGCGATGTCCGGATCCTCAGCGCCGCCCACCGCGGGCGCCAGGTGGGGATCCTCTCGTCCAGGGGCGGGCGCTTCCTGATCGCGGTGCTCGCCTGCCGCGCAAGCGCCTTCGCCCTGCTCGACGCCTCCGCCCAGGAGCGCCGGCTCGCCCGCTGGGGCTATCTTCTCTCCAGCGCCGCGGGCACATCGCTCACCCGCCTGCAATGGCTGGAGCGAACCGCTCCCGCCCAGGGTGACGAGCTGGCCCGCTGGGTCCACTCCAAGCGAGATCCCGCGATCCCGCCCCGCGGCGCCGCGATGATCGACTCCTATCTCGAGCTGATCGGAACGACCTCTCGGGTTACCAACGAGCATGAGATCCTGCTCGCGCTCCAGGTCGACGCAAGACGCGTCCGCTCCGCCGCCGACGGCGCGCTGCGCGACCTGCTGGAGGACGTCGAGCGGACGGCCCGTGCGCTCGAGGCGGCCGAGGTCAGCGTCCTCGGCGCCCTCCGAGACGACCAGCTCGCGCGGGCCCTGCGCACCGCCTTCGACCCCTACTGCCGTGCGGAGCTCGTCGCGCAGGAGGCGGCGAAGGCCGGACCGAGCGGCCATCCCGAGGCCGGAGCATGGCCGCTCGGCGCCCGCGAGTCCTGGGAGCACTACCAGACCGACGGCTCGCTCCACGCCACCTTCTGGATCTCGGGATGGCCACGCGTCGAGGTTTCGCCGATGTTCCTGGATCCGCTCATCGGCCAGTCGAGCGTGGTGCGAACCGTCTCGGTGGTCTTCGAGCCGGTTCCGCCGGAGCGCTCCGCGCGCGAGGCGGAGGCGGCGGTCACCCGCGACCACGCCGACCGCGAGCTGCGCCACCGCTTCGGCCAATCCCAGACGGCTCGCCAGCGCCAGGCCGAGGAGGCCGCGGCGCGGCGCGAGGCTGAGCTGGCCGCCGGGCACGCCGAGGTCCGGCTGGCGGGATTCGTCACGGTCAGTGCCCGCGACGAGGACGAGCTCCGCCGTGCCTGCGCCGAGGTGACCGAGCAGGCGGCGCGCTCGCGCCTGGAGCTGCGTCGCATGTACGGGCAGCAGTCCCATGCGTTCACCTTCACGCTGCCGCTGTGCCGAGGGCTGCGATGACGATGACGCTCCCCCGTGCCGAGCGGCCTGGCCACCGCTGCACCACGCGCCACGCACAGGCCATCTACCCCTTCCTCGCCCCGGGCGGGCTGGGCGGTCGGGGCGTGTTCGTCGGGCGCGACGCGACCGGAGCGGCGTTCTGCTTCGACCCCTGGGTCCTCTACGGCGAGGGGGTGATCGACGACCCCAACGTGATCGTGCTCGGCAAGCTCGGCCAGGGCAAGAGCTCGCTGGTCAAGACGCTTTTGTGGCGGATGCTCCTGTTCGGGCGCCGCGCCTTCGTGCTCGATGTCAAGCGCGAGTACGGCCCGCTGTGCCGCGCCGTCGGCGTGCCGCCGATCTCGCTTCGGCCGGGCGGCGGGGTCCGTCTCAACCCGCTCGCCTCGCGCCCGGAGGAGCACGCCCAGCTCGAGCTGCTGAGAGCGGTGACCGTCACCGCGCTCGGCGGTCCCCTCAGCCAGGTGGAGGGCGCCGCCCTGCGCGAGGCACTGCACGCGGTGCGTCGTCGCGGTGGCGGCGAGCCGACCCTGCCGGAGATCGCGCAGGTCCTGTTTCACCCGACCGCCGAGATGGCCGACCGCCTGCGGACCTCTCCGGCGGAGTTGGCCGCCGACGCCCGGCGGGCGGCGCTCGGCCTCCAGGATCTCTGCGAGGGGCCCCTGCGGGGCATGTTCGACGGCCCCACCACCCCCGGCCTGTCGCTCGACGCGCGGCTCCTCGTGCTCGACCTCCACGCGGTCAGGGACTCATCGGCCGTCGGGATCCTGATGGCCTGCGCCACCGCGTGGATGGCGGCCGCGCTGGCGCGCACCGCGCAGCGGCCGGGACGCGAGCGGCTGATCAACGTCGCCGACGAGTCGTGGAAGATCGTCCAGCACGCCGGGCTGGGTGAGTGGTTTCAGGCCAACTTCAAGTTGGCACGGCAGTTCGGGGTCATGAACCTCGTCGTGCTCCACAAGCTCGCCGATCTCCAGGCGGCCGGGGACGCGGGCTCGCGCTCCGCGCGTATCGCCGAGGGATTGATCGCCGATGCCTCGACCAAGGTCGTCTACCACCAGGACGAGAGCCAGGTGGAGCTCACGAGCCGCCTGCTGGGGCTCTCGGAGACCGAGGCCCGCCTCATCTCCTCGCTGGCCCCCGGCCAGGCGCTGTGGAGGGTCGGGGCGCGGCCGTTCGTGGTCCAGCACTACCGGTCGCGGGTCGAGTCGCGGCTCACCGACACGGACACCGGCATGCGGCTCGAAGCCGCGGTGGGGACCCGCCGGTGAGCGAGCTGCTCGAGCGCCCGGCGGCACGACCCTCGTCCCTGGTGCTCCTGGAGGAGCTGGTCGAGGCGAGCACGGACACCGTGCAGCTGATGGCCGCCCACGACCTCGGGGTCCGCTGGCGAGCCCACCTCGACTACCTCCGCGCGCTCTGCCGCCGAGGCAGGGCGGCGCTGGCGCGCCTCGCTGAGGAGGAGAGCCGGCGGGGGGAGGCGGAGACCCGGCGGGCTGAGGAGGAGGCAACGTGAGCGGGGGTCGAGGCACCCCCGACGTCGACGCGTGGGTCGTCCTGGCGCTGGTGTGCGCGCTCGCCGCCTGCGCCGGGGCGTGGCTGTGGGCGGGCACCGCGGGGGTCCTCTTCGGCCGTGGCTGGCCCGCCGAGGGTCTCTGGCAGGCGGCCCTCGCGCTCACGCGGCTTCCCTTCCGGCTGTCCGACCCGGCCCGCGCCTGGCCCGCGGCCGCCCGCGCCTCGCTCCCGGGGCCGGTTCCCTTCTACGCCGCCTTGCCGCTGCTGGCCGGCGCGGGCGCGACGATCGCGCTTCTCCTGCGGCGGATCGCGTCGGCGACCGGGCTCGCGCGGCTCGGCGCCCGTGGCGGCGCGGGCGCGCGCTGGGCGTCGGGCCGCGAGCTGCGGCCGCTCCTGTGCGGCGGCGAGCGCGAGGGGAGGCTCGTGCTCGGGCGGCGCGGCGCGCGCCTTGTCCGCGCCGAGCACCGGCACGCCCTCGTGGCGTTCGGCCCCCCGCAGTCCGGCAAGTCGGCCGGGCTGGCGGTGCCGGCCCTGCTGGAGTGGGAGGGTCCCGCGGTCGCCTCCTCGATCAAGACCGACCTGCTGGCGGCGACGATCTCGCGACGCCGAGCGCTGGGGAACGTGTACGTGTTCGATCCCTTCTCTCTGTCGGGAGTGCCCGCGCAGAGGTGGTCTCCGCTGCACGGCGCCCTCACCTGGGACGGCGCGCTGGAGGCGGCGTGGCGGCTGGCCGCAGCGGCACAGCTCGACTCCCGGGGGATGGAGGGCGGTGACTTCTGGGCGGTGGCGGCCGAGCAGCGCCTCGCGCCGCTGCTGTTCGTCGCCGCCCGCACCGGCGGCGGAATCGAGGCGCTCGTCCGCTGGGCCTACGGCCAGGGCGCGCGCGAGCTCGACCAGGCACTCGCCCAGGTGACCGGCGAGGCCCGCGACGCGCGCGAGCTCGCGGATGCCCACGCGGCCTATGACGCCGTCCGCGCATTCGAGGCCCAGGCGGACCGGACCCGCAGCTCGATCGAGGCCACCGCCCAAGCGCTGCTTCGCGCCTACCGCTTCTCCCGCGTGGCGACCTCGGCATCCGCCGCCGAGATCACCGCGCAGCGGCTGCTCGACGAATCGGCGACCCTGTACCTGATCGGCGACGCCAAGGCGTCCAAGCTGCTGCGCCCGATCTTCCTCGCGCTGCTCTCGGAGATCGTCGACGTGAGCTACGAGCGCGCCACGCGCCGCGGCGGGCGCCTCGAGCGGCCGCTGCTGCTGTGTCTCGACGAGGCGGGAAACGTGGCGCCGCTGCCCAACCTGGCGGAGATCGCCTCCACCGCGCCGAGCCACAACATCCAGCTCGTGTCGATCTTCCACGATCTCGCCCAGGCGCGCAGCCGCTACGGGAGCCAGGCCGAGACCGTGGTGAACAGCCATCGCGCGCGCATGCTCCTGCCCGGGGTGGCGGACCTCGACACGCTGCGCTACTTCTCCGGGCTGGTGGGAGAGGAGGAGACGCGGGAGATCACCCGCACCACCGGCGCGGGCGGGAGCACCCGCTCCAGCGGCCGCCGCCGCCGCCCGCTCCTGGCGCCCGAAGCGCTCCGCCAGCTGAGCGAGGGCGAGGCGCTGCTCGTCTACGGGCGCATCCCTCCCGTGCGCCTCAGGCTGCGGCTGTGGTTTGCCGATCGCACGCTGCGGCGGCTCCAGGCGGGGGAGGCGTCGTGACCTGGTGGGACGCGGATCCCGAGCCGCGCGACGATCACGGGGGCGACGATCGTCTGGACGAGTGGGAGGAGCTGGCTCCCCGGTGGCCGCTCAGCTGGCACGGCCTCTACCCCCACGAGCGGTGGCTGTGGTTCGAGCAGCTCTGGAACGACGTGTGCATGCTGCGCGAGCGCTACCGGCTGTCCGTGCGCTCGCGGTGGTGGGAGGACCAGGTCCAGGTCGAGGCGCTGGCCGCTCTGGCCTCGTGGGTGGCGCGCTACGACTCGGGCGAGTGGGACGACCCGCCGGGGAAGCTCGCGCTCCTCTACGACCTCCAGCGCGTGGCCGAGCTGCTCCGCGAGGGGCTCGATCCCTTCCACCCCGAGCGGGACCGCGCGGCCTTCGCCTCCTTCCTGGTCGACATCGGCTGCCGCCCGCCGACGGGAGACGAGCGGTGATTGCGCGATGATCCGCCCGGCAAGCCCGATCGGCGCCCGCCCGAGAGCTCGGGGACGCGCGCCCACGACACCAAGGAGATCCCGATGCCCCTCAACCGGCAGCGCCCGAGCCCCTCCCGGAGCACCCCGCCACCGCCCGCGAGCCCGTCCCCGGACGTCAACCCGTCCCCGGACGTCAGCCGGTCCCCGGGCATGGCGGGGGAGATGGCGGCGGCCGTGTCCGCGGCCGCCCTGCGCATGCCGACCCACCGTCTCCCCGACCGGGGCCTCGGCAGCGAGCTCGCCTACGAGCAGATCAGCTCCGAGCTGCTGCTCGACGGCCAGGCCCGGCTCAACCTCGCCACCTTCGTGACGACCTGGATGCCCAGCGTGGCCGGGCGGCTGATGGCGGAGACGGCGGACAAGAACATGATCGACAAGGACGAGTATCCGCAGACGGCGGAGATCGAGGCACGCTGCGTGAACATCCTCGCCGACCTCTGGGGCTCGCCCGAGGACGCGCCCGCCACCGGGTGCTCCACCACGGGCTCCAGCGAGGCGGCGATGCTGGCCGGGCTGGCGCTCAAGTGGCGCTGGCGCGAGCGGCGCCGCGAGGCCGGCCAGGACGCGGGGCGCCCCAACCTCGTGATGGGCGCCAACGTCCAGGTGTGCTGGGAGAAGTTCTGCCGCTACTGGGACGTGGAGCCGCGCATGGTGCCGATGGAGGGCGAGCGCTTCCATCTGGGCCCCGAGGAGGCGGTGGAGCGCTGCGATGAGAACACGATCGGCGTGGTGGCGATCCTCGGCTCCACCTTCGACGGCAGCTATGAGCCGGTGGCGGAGATCGCGGCGGCGCTCGACCGCCTCCAGGAGGAGCGGGGCCTGGACATCCCGATCCACGTCGACGCGGCGTCCGGCGGGTTCGTGGCGCCGTTCCTCGCCCCCGAGCTGGAGTGGGACTTCCGCGTGCCGCGCGTGCAGTCGATCAACTCCTCCGGGCACAAGTACGGGCTCGTCTACCCGGGCGTCGGCTGGGCGGTGTGGCGCGACGAGCGGGCGCTGCCGCGCGAGCTGGTGTTCGAGGTCAACTACCTGGGCGGGCAGATGCCCACCTTCGCCCTGAACTTCTCGCGGCCCGGCAGCGAGGTGATCGCCCAGTACTTCATGCTGAGCAGCCTCGGGCGGGACGGCTACCGCCAGGTGATGCAGGCCGCGCGGGAGGTGGCTCTGCACCTCTCCGAGGGGATCGCGCGGCTCGGCCCCTACCGGCTCATCTCCCGCGGCGAGGAGCTGCCCGTGTTCGCCTTCGCGCTCTCCCCCGAGGTCGAGAACTACACGGTGTTCGACGTCTCCGACCGCCTGCGGCAGCGCGGCTGGCTGGTCCCCGCCTACACCTTCCCGGAGAACCGCCAGGATCTGAGCGTGCTGCGGATCGTGGTTCGCGCGGGGATGACGCACGAGATGGCCGACCACCTGCTCGAGCACCTGGGCGAGCAGACCGAGTTCCTCCAGTCCCTCGACGCCCCCCTGCCGAGCGAGCGCCGCCAGGCCTTCTCGCACACCTGATCACCAGGGGAAGGCTCACACCGCGCCCCGCCGATCCGGCTCACGCGCCGGTTCACCGCCCGCAGCCGGTCTCTCAGATCAGCGCCCGCCGATCAGCCTCACGCGCCGGTTCACCGCCCGCGGCGGGGTCTCTCAGATCAGCGCGCCCAGCCGGCGGGCGGCCGCCGCGATCGCCCTGGGGGTGCCGGCCTCGAGCACCGCCTGGAGGTCGAGCACGCGCAGGCCGAAGCGGTCGAGGTCGAGGCGGCCGACGACCGCGTGACACGGCACCCCCGCCTGGCGGGCACGGATCGCCACCTCGGAGACGAGCTTGCCGGCCAGGCTCTGGGCGTCGAGCGCGCCCTCCCCCGTGACCACGGCGCGGCAGGCGCGCAGCCGGCGGTCGAACTCGACGAGGTCGAGGATGAACGGGGCGCCGGGAACCAGCTCGGCCCCGAGCTGCGCCCACAGGCCCCCGGACAGCCCGCCCGCCGCGCCGGTCAGCGGGACCCCGCGGGGGTCGCGCGGCAGGCGCCGCGCCTGGGCGGCCAGGCGGCGGGTCAGGCGCCGCACCTCGTCGGGGCCGGCGCCCTTCTGGGGGGCGAACACGCGGGCCGCGTTCTCGAAGCTGGTGCGCACGTCGCACAGCACGACGACCCGCGCCTCGCCGAGCCCGCCCGCCCGCCGCACCGCCCGCAGCGCCCCCGCGCCGCCGTCGGTGGTGGCGCTGCCCCCCACCCCCAGGTAGATCGTCCTCGCGCCCTCCCGGGCCGCCGCCACCAGCAGCTCGCCGGTGCCGAACGTGCTCGCGGCGATCGGGTCGCGCTCGCGCGGGTCGAGCAGGCTCAGCCCGCTGGCCTGGGCGCTCTCGACGATCGCGACCGGTCCCTCGCGTCCGCGCTCCAGCAGCCCGAAGCGCGCCCGAACCGGCCGCCCGAGGGGATCAGACACCACGACCTCCGCAAGGCGCGGTCGCAGCGCCCCCGCCAGCGCGTCGAGCGTCCCCTCACCCCCATCGGCCACCGGACAGCGATCCGTCGCCCAGCCGGCCTGCTCCAGGCCGCGCGCGATCGCGTCGGCCACCCGGCGCGAGCTCAACGTCCCCTTGAACGAGTCGGGCGCAACCAGGATGTGACGCGGGATCGCCCCCACGGGCCGAGTATCGCCGTCCCCGGCGGAGGCGGTCAGCCCCGCATCTGCTCGAGCCGGCACTCGCGCGGGTCCTTGTCCTCGCGCCAGCGCAGGATGCGCGTGCCATGGCGGATCCGCCCGCCGCTGGTGTGGTCGAAGCGGACCTCCACCACGAGCTCGGGGCGAAGCTCGATCCACTCAAGCTCCTTGTCGCTCTTCCAGCGGCTGGGATCGCCGTGGCCGCGGCCGCCGGTCTCGTGCGGCGCCAGCCTGGCCACCAGCTCGCGCTTCTCGGCCGCCTTCAGCCCCGAGGAGTGTCCGACGACGTGGAGCTCGCCCCGCTCGTCGTAGAGGCCGAGGATCAGCGACCCGACGGTTCCCGGCTCCTTGCCGGGACGGTAGCCGGTGACCACCGCGTCGATCGTGCGCACCCGCTTGACCTTCACCATGCCGGTCCGCTGGCCGGGACGGTAGGGCGCCCGCAGCTCCTTGGCCACCACGCCCTCGCCGCTGCGCAGCCACGGCTCGGCCTCGTCGGCGTCGCCGGTCACCGGCGTCAGGTCGACGCGGCCAGCGAATCCGCGCTCCAGTGCCCGGCGCCGCTCGGCCAGCGGGCGCTCCAGCAGCGACTCGTCCTCCAGCGCCAGCAGGTCGAAGGCGACGTAGCGCGCGGGGGTCCGGGCGGCCAGCATCTCGATCCGCGACCGGGCCGGGTGGATTCGCTGCTGGAGGGCGTCGAAGTCCTCCCCTCCGCCGGGCGAGTCGACGACGATCTCGCCGTCGAGCACGTAGCGCCCGGGCGGGAAGGCGAGCTCCGGGAAGTAGCGCGCCAGCGGCTTTCCCCCCCGTGACTGGATCATCACCCGCTCGCAGTCGACGAACACGATCGCCCGGAAGCCGTCGTACTTCGGCTCATAGCACCAGCCCTCGCCGCGCGGCAGCTCGGCGCGCGGCCGAGCCAGCTGCGGCTCCACAGGGGGGTTGAGGGCAAGCGCCACCGGCGGCGATGCTAGTGGCCGCCGGTAGGATCAGCCCGGTGGCGCACGACTCCGCTACAGCCGCCGAGGAGGAGTACCTCCAGAGCCTGTTCTGGCTGCTGGAGGCCGGTCTGCCGCTCACCGGCGCCAACCTCGCGCGCGCCATGCGGCTCTCCGCCCCCACCGTCCACGAGATGCTCGGCCGCCTGGAGCGTGACGGCTACATCACGCGCAACGCCGAGCGAGGAATCGAGTTCACCCCGCAGGGACGCGAGCACGCCGAGCGGATCGTCTCGCGCCACCGGATGATCGAGCGGTTTCTCACCGATGTCGTCGGCGTGCCCTGGGACGACGTCCACGAGGAGGCCGAGCAGCTGGAGCACGCGATGACTCCGCGCTTTGAGGCGTACGTGCGGGCATCGGTCGGCGACGCCCCGACCTGTCCCCACGGGCACCCCATCCGCCTCGGCGGGCGGATCGACGGCGTTCCGCTGGCGGACTGCCGCCCGGGGACGAAGGTCAAGATCCTGCGCTTCGAGAACGAGGCCGAGGACCTGCTGCACTACCTCAAGGATGCCGGCCTCGAGCCCGGCTTGGAGGCCGAGGTCCAGGGCAACGACGGCGAGACGGTTTCGCTCCGCGGCGAGAGTTGCCCCGCCTCGACCATCACCTGGAGCGTCGCCGAGACCGTCTCGGTCCTCGCCGACCCCTCCCCGCCGCCGCGGACCGCGCTGCCCGAGCAGCTCGTGCTCGGGCGCGAGCGCTACGGCCGCTGAACCCAGGCGCCGGGACCGCGAGGCTGGCCTCCACCGCCCTCACCCACGACCCTCACCCGGTGGGCGCTCCGGCCGGCAGCGCCCGCCGCGGCGCCATCCAGCGGCGTATCTGCGCGTAGATCGCCGGGTGGTTGAGCAGCTGGAAGTGGTTGACGGCGCCCACATGGTGGTAGTGCTCGATCGGGAAGCGAAGCGCCTCGCCCCGGCGCCTGGCCCACGCGCTGGCGGGCAGGACAAGGAGGTCGCCGATGATCCTCGCGCTCGGGCCCTCCGGGTCGCGGGCCAGCGTCGCGCACAGGAAGTAGTGGCTGGCCGTGGCCAGGAACGGGACCTCGCGCGATCTGTCGCGCAGGAAGGCGTCGCAGTCCTGGCCATCCCAGCACTCGTCGGTCAGGTAGCCGAAGCGCAGGTCCTTGATGCCCGCGCTGCGCCGGTTGAGCGGGCGGGCGAGCAGCGCCCGCGTCTCGGGCAGCCGGCTGAAGGCGTAGCTGGCCACGTTGGCGGCGCGCTCCAGCGGCGCGCCGAGGTGCGGCGAGCCGAGCGTGAACACGTGCCGCACCCGCCCGACCCAGCGGCCACCGGCGCCGTAGTGGCACGCGCTGCGCGCCACCAGGCCGCCCATCGAGTGGCCCACGAGCGCCACCTCGTGGACCTCGACCGGCCAGGCGTCGAGCAGCGCCTCCAGCACTCGCGCGAGCTGCCGCCCGTTCTCGGAGACGTGCAGGCCGCTGTTGTAGCGCAGGTACACCGGCGTGTAGCCGAGCTCCGCCGCGAGCCGGTAGCCGTAGGGCACGTGGCGCTCGGCGCCGAGCATCCAGGCGTCGTCGGTCTCGCACAGCCCGTGCACGAACACGGCGACCCGGCGCTGGGCGTCCGGGAAGGCGTCCCCGATGAAGCTCGGCACCAGCGGGACATCGCGCCCGGCGTGGCGGACCGTCATCTCCAGTGCCAGCCGGTTGCCGCTGCGAGCCAGCGTGTCGCCCCACACGCCGTTGAGCGCGCCGACGAGGGCTCGGCCCCAAGGATCGTCGTGCAGCGAAACGGTCGACCGGTACTGCGTCAGCGCCAGCGCGTCAACCCCCCGGCGCACGGCGCCTCGGACCACCGCCCGCGCCACCGTGTACCCGGCCCCCGCGAGGCGGTCGTGCACGATCCGCACCGGGAGGCTCATCGGGCCCACGCCGCGCCACACGCGGCGCACCACCCCCATGTGCATCTCCTCGATCTGCCCGGCGGTGCCCGCCGCCGCCTCCGCGATCAGCTCGCCGAGCGCTCTGACCTCCTCACGCCTCACCGCGGCCCCAGGGGCTACTGGGTGGCGGCGGGCACGCCCGCGGTGACGTCGCGGTAGGCGTCGGCCAGCCGCGAGACGCCCTCCTCGATCTCCTCCGGGGTGACGCCTGAGTAGGCGAGCCTGAGGGTCGACTCGGCCCCCTCCAGGACGAAGTCCGAGCCCTTGACGAACTGGACGCCGCGCTCGCCGGCCGCCGTGAACAGGGCGTTGACGTCGGTGCCCCGCGGGAGCTCGAGCCACAGGAAGTAGCCGCCCTCGGGCTCGACGAACCGCGCCTCGGGGAGCTTGCGGCGCAGCGCCTCGCACAGCGTGGCCGCCCGCTCACGCAGCGCGTCCTTGACGCGCTCGATCGACTTCTCCAGCGCCCCCGAGAGGCAGAACTGGTGCACAATCGCCTGGGCCACCATGCTCGGCGAGATGTAGGTGGAGGTGGCGATCTTGACGATCCGGGCGATCAGCTCGGCCGGCCCGACCAGGTAGCCCACCCGGATTCCCGGGCACACCGTCTTGGAGAACGAGGAGGCGTACACGACCGTCTCGGCGTCCATCGAGAGCATGGTCGGCTGCGCCGTCCCCTCGAAGCGCAGCGCCACGTAGGGGTCGTCCTCGAAGATCGTGAACTCGTACGCCTTGGCGAGGTCGAGCAGCGCCTCGCGCTTCTGACGCGAGAGGGTGCACCCGGCCGGGTTCTGGAAGTTGGGGATGATGTGGGCGAGCTTGGGGCGGGCGCCGGCCGTCAGGACCCGGTCCACGGCGGCGACGTCGATGCCGTCGGACTCCAGCTGGACCATGCGGACGTCGGCGCCGCGACCGCGCAGCGACAGGAGCGTCCGGTCGTAGGTGGGCCGCTCGACGATCACCACGTCCCCCGGCGAGACGAGCGCGTCGAAGAGGAAGGCGTCGGCCTGCATCGAGCCGTTGGTCACCATGACCTGCTCGGGCTCCACCTGATGGCGCTGGGCGATCCACTCGCGCAGCGGCGGGTAGCCGACCGCCGTCCCGTAGCCGGTGATGCCCGCCGGGTCGGCCGCGAACGCCCGCTCAGCCGCCGCCCGCAGCCCCTCCACGTCCACGATGTCGAGAGATGGGGCGCCTCGGGCGAACGAGATCGGCTTCGTCACTGCCGGACAAGACTAGGAAATCCGCCGACGGAACGTCGCGCTGCCAGGAAGGGCGACCGGGGACGCGGGCGATGCGGCGGAGACGGGCGGGCGATGCGGCGGGGACGGGCGGCGATGCGGCGCCCGGCCGGCCTCGCCATCGAGCGCGGACGCCACGCCCTCGGCTAGCCGATGACCACCACGAGCTTGGCCCCGTAGCCGGCCGCCGCCATGGTGGCCGCGTCGATCGGCAGCACGGTGGGCGAGCGGGCCGCGAGCAGGTGGGCCAGCAGCAGCGCCTGCTTGCGCTCGTCGGGCGCGTACATGATCTGCAGGCCCGGCGGCCGCGGCTCGGACTCGTTGCCGACGGTCCCGATGCCCACGTGCTGGCGCTTGAGCTGCGCGGCCAGCTGCCCCGCGGCGCCCGTGACCCCGCTCGCATTCAGCACCGAGACCGGGACCGTCGGCACGGTGATCACGATCGTGTGCCGGCGCGGCCTGTGGCGCGTGTGGCGGGCCACGCCGCCCGCCACCGCCGCGGCGGCCGCCGCGGCCACGAGCCCGACCGCCAGGACGGTGCCGACCAGCCTGCGGCGGTGCGCCCTGCGCTGCGCGAGGCGCCGCTGCTCCAGCTCGGCGGCCGACATCGGCCGCGGCGGGAGCGGGACATAGGGGATGTGCGCCAGCGCCGAGCTGAGGGCGGCGCCCGCCGGGAGGCCCGCCACCACCCGGTGGCGCGCCCCCACCAGGTCCCGCCGGCGCCGGAACATCGCGACCGCCAGCAGTGGCACCGACACGAGCGCCACCAGGCCGCCCAGCGACCCCACCGTCTGGTAGAGGTCGCTTCGCTTGGCGGCGGCCTCGGGGGCCGGGATCCCCGCCGCCTTGAGAAACACCGGCGCCTTCCCCGGCGCGGTGGTGGTGGTGAACGGCTTGGTCTGCTCGGCGATCGCCAGCATCTCCCCGTTGGGCAGCGTGTCGGTGAGCGAGTTGCGCACCCAGTAGACGGCGCCGTGCTCGAACCACGAGACCATCTTCAGGTTGGAGCCCTCGTAGTAGAGCGAGTACTTGCGGCCGCCGACCGACACCGTCTGCTCGGGGTTCTGGAACATCGGCGCCGTCGTCCACGTGGTCCCCTGCACGTCGTAGTAGTTGCCGAGCTGCCCGGCGTAGAAGACGGATACGTAGATCGGGTAGGCGCTGCCGTCCGGCGCGTGGATCAGGTAGACGCGCAGCGTGGGGGGGACGAACGCCCCGCCGCGGTCCTGCACGCGGGGGTACTCGAGCGGGAAGACCAGCCGGCTGGCGGCGGCGCGGGCCTGGGCCAGCTGCGAGGAGCTGACCTGGACCAGGGGGAGGCGGGCCGCCACGTGGCGGTTGCGCACGGCGTGGGCGACCGCCGCCGTGCTCTGCTTGGGGATCGGCGAGCCGCCGTAGAGGAAGGCGTGGATGCTGTCGGCGATCTGCTGGGGGGTGGCGGTGTCGTAGGTCGGGCCGAGGTTGACCTGGAAGTGGACCTGGCGCACCCGCCGCCCGGAGGCCGAGATGAGCGTCCCGAGCAGGTTGAGGATCCCGGTGGTGGAGTGCAGGCCCGGATCGGTCTGCACCGCCTGGCCGAAGATCGTCTCGAACTTGTGGACGTTGTCGGCCAGCGTGGGGCCGTACTGCTTCTTGACGTCCATGAGGAAGCTCTGGTCGCGGGCGTCGCGGATCAGCGAGGTGTCCCCGTGCCGGTAGGAGACGAACTGCAGCGCCTGATCGCCGCACAGCTTCTGGTACCCGGGCCGAAGGTTGATCTCCTGGTACTGCGGCCCGCCCGGCACGTTGACGTGGAAGTAGCGGCGGTCGACCGTCGAGTACACGCAGCCCATCTCGTCCACCGCACGCTTGAAGCGCCCGAAGGTGATCACGACCACGTGGTTGACCGAGACGCCGAGATCCTGCTTGAGCGTCGAGAGCAGCGTCGGGATCCCGTAGGTGTAGGCGGAGTTGATCCGGTTGACGTAGGGCAGCCGGCCGGGCGGGTGGATCGGCACCCACAGCTCGCGCGGGATCGACATCATCGAGATGTAGGGCTTGCTCGGATCGAGCCGCACCAGCAGCATCTCGTTGGCCAGGTGGGGCACCGCGACGTGGTAGTACTTGGTCAGCGACCGCTGGTCATCGCCGACCAGCAGCAGGGTCTGGGGGTCGCCCCACCCCGCCGAGGCGAGATAGCCGCTGCCGACCTTGAGGCTGGTGTTCTGGTTGAGGGCGTCGCGCAGCGTGTGCACCTCGTCGAGCACCGCCACCGCGCCGCCGGCGACCGCGCACGCCAGCACGATCGCGCAGCCGAGCAGGATGCCCCGGAAGCTGCCGCGCAGGCCCCGCTTGGGCGGCTCCCCCTCCGGGGGGCCACCACCGGCGGCGGGCGCGCCCCAGCCTCCCTGCGGCGGCCGGGGAGGCGGCATCTGGGCACGGCTACGGGGAGGAGTTATGACACTCACTCGAGCGCCGCATGATAGGGAGGCCGGGCGACGCGCCTCGCGCCAGGCCGCGCCGGGCGACGCGCCTCGCGCCAGACCGCGCCGGGCGGCGACGCGCCTCGCCCCAGACCGCGCCGGGCGGCGACGCGCCTCGCCCCGCCGGCTACCTTGCCGCCGCGCCCTCTCTCAGCAGCGAGGCGGCGAGCTCGGCCACCTGCGTCGGGGTCCGGCCCACGCGCACGCCGCGGCTCTCAAGCGCCTGCGCCTTCGCCCGGGCCGTGCCGCGCGAGCCCGAGACGATCGCCCCGGCGTGGCCCATCGTCTTGCCCGGAGGCGCCGTGAACCCCGCGATGTAGGCGACCACGGGCTTGCTCACGTGCTCGGCGATGTACTCGGCGGCGCGCTCCTCGGCGTCTCCCCCGATCTCGCCGCAGATCACGATCAGCTCGGTCTCCGGATCGGCTTCGAACATCGCGAGCACGTCGATGAAGTCGGTGCCGGGAACCGGATCGCCGCCGATCCCGACGATCGTCGAGTTGCCGAACCCGCTCTGCGCGAGCACGTTGCCGATCTGGTAGGTGAGGGTCCCGGAGCGCGAGACGACCCCGACGTTGCCCTCGCTGAAGAAGGCGGCGGGGATGATCCCGACGTTCGCCTTGCCGGGCGAGAGGATGCCGGGGCAGTTGGGGCCGATCAGGCGCGAGCGCCCGTGCGCCTTGAGCGCGTTGAACACGCGCAGCTCGTCGTGGGCGGGAATCCCCTCGGTGATGGCCACGATCAGCTCGATCCCCGCATCCTCGGCCTCGAGGATCGAGTCGGCGGCGAACCGCGGCGGCACGAAGATCATCGCGGTGTTGGCGCCGGTCTGCCTCACCGCCTCCTGGAAGGTGTTGAACACCGGGATGCCGTCGACGTCCTGGCCCCCCTTGCCCGGGGTCACGCCGCTCACGACCTGGGTCCCGTAGTCGCGGTTGCGCAGGGTGTGGAAGGTGCCCTCACGGCCGGTGATGCCCGACACGCACAGCCTGGTCCCGGCGTCGATCAGGATGCTCATGCCGCACTCACCGTCCGTGACCCCTGCGCCGCCAGCGCCACCACCCGAGCCGCCGCGCCGTCCATCGTCGACTCGGTGTGGACGTTGGGGAGGTTGGCCTCGGCCAGCAGCCGCCGGCCCTCCTCGTCGTTGGTCCCGTCCAGGCGCACCACGAACGGCACCTGGGGGTTGATCTGGTGAAACGCCTCGATCAGCCCGCGCGCCACCTCGTCGCAGCGCGTGATCCCGCCGAAGATGTTGAACAGCACGGCCTTCACCTTGGGGTCGGACAGGATCACCTCCACCGCGCTGGTGATCGCCTCGGCCTTCGAGCCGCCCCCGGCGTCCAGGAAGTTGGCCGGCGCGCCCCCCGCCTCGGCGACCACGTCGAGCGTCGACATCACCAGCCCGGCTCCGTTGCCGAGGATGCCGATGTCGCCGTCGAGCTTGACGTAGGTGAGGCCGCGCTCCTTCGCCATCCGCTCTTGGGCGTCCTCGCGCGAGGGGTCGCGCAGCTCCGAGTTGTCCGGGTGTCGGAAGAGCGCGTTGTCGTCCAGCGTGATCTTCGCGTCGAGCGCCTTGACCTCGCGCTCGGGGGTGACGATCAGCGGGTTGACCTCCACGAGCGTCGCCTCCTCGGCGACGAACAGGTCGTAGAGCTTGGCCAGCATCGCGCCCACCGGGCGCACCACGTCGTCGTCCACGCCCGCCTCGAACGCCAGGCGGCGGCCGTGGAACTCCTGGAAGCCCAGGAGCGGGTCCACGTGCAGCCGCGCGATCGCCTCCGGGTCCTCCTCGGCCACCTGCTCGATGTCCATCCCGCCCTTGGTGGAGAGCATCAGCAGCGGCGCCTTGGCCGAGCGATCGAAGACCACCGAGGCGTAGTACTCGGCGGCGATCTCGGAGGCCGCCTCGATCCACAGCTCGTGGACCGTCAGCCCGCGGATGTCCATCCCGAGGATCGCCTGCGCGTGCTCGCGGACCTCGTCCCGGCTCTGGGCGACCTTGATCCCGCCCGCCTTTCCGCGCCCACCGATCTGCACCTGCGCCTTGACCACGCACGGGAAGCCGACCTCGTCCGCCGCCGCCTCGGCCTCCTCCATGGTCAGAGCGTGGCGGCCGGGCGGGACCGGCACGCCGTGGCGCGCGAACAGCTGCTTGCCCTGATACTCGAGGAGATCCATCGCGGGGCGCTGGACTCTAGTCAATGACGCGCCGCGGCCGTCGTCACCTCGCCGCGGGCGGCGTCCGTGGCATCATGCCCGCGCCATGGCCATCCCCAAGCAAGTCGCGTTCGTCACTTTCGACGTCTACGGGACGCTGATCGACTGGGAGACCGGGGTGTACGAGGCGTTCCGCGCCGAGGCCGAGCGTGACGGCTTCACGATCGAGCGCGACGAGCTGATCCCCCTCTTCTTCGAGATCCAGCGCCAGATCCAGGCCGGCTCCTACGAGCTCTACGCCGAGGTCCTGCGGCGCACCGCGGTGCAGATCGCCAAGAAGCTGGGGTGGCCCCTGGAGCCCTCGCGCTCCGGGTTCCTCCCCGACTCCGTCCAGCGCTGGCCGCCCTTCAAGGAGACCAACCCGATCCTGCAGCGGGTGGCCAAGCGGTACAAGGTGGGGCTGATCTCCAACATCGACGACAAGCTGCTGGGTCTGACCCGCCGCCACATCCCGCTCGACTTCGACCTCGTGGTGACCGCGCAGCAGGTCCGTTCCTACAAGCCGGACCCGGCCCACTTCACCGAGTGCGAGCGGCGCATCGGGGGCAAGAAGGGCTGGGTGCACGTCGCCGAGAGCTACTACTACGACGTGGAGCCCTGCGTGAAGAAGAAGATCCCGGTGATCTGGGTCAACCGCCACCGGACGGCGCTGGACCAGGGCCAGCGCAAGCCCGACGGCGAGGTTCACAACCTGCGCGAGGCGGCGAAGCTGCTCGGGCTCTGAGGTCGCGGTGCGCGCCCTCGGCGTCCACCCCGACGTCGTGGTCGTCGTCAGCGCCCTCTGGCAGACCACCTGCACCGCGATCCGGGCCGGCGAGGAGGGGTTCGTGATCGACTCGCCGGTGCTGCCCGACGAGCTCGAGGCGCTGGGCGACCTGCTCCGGCAGGCCGGCTTTCCGGTCTCGGGCCTGCTCGCCACCCACGGGGACTGGGACCACCTCCTGGGACGGCTGGCCTTCGCCGAGGCGCCGCTGGGGTGCGCGTCGAGCACGGCGGCCCGGCTGAGCGCCCGCCCCGGCGAGGCGGTCCGGCTCCTGCGGCGCTTCGACGAGGAGCACTACATCGAGCGCCCGCGCCCGCTGGCATTGGGCGAGCTCCAGGAGCTGCCCGTCCCCGGTCGCCTGGAGCTCGGCTCCGAGCGGGAGCTCGAGCTGCACCCGGCCGCGGGCCACACCGGCGAGGGGATGGCGATCTGGGCGCCCTGGGCGCGTGTGCTGGTCTGCGGGGACTATCTCTCGCCGGTGGAGATACCGATGATCTCGCCTGGCGGGAGCCTCGACGCCTACCTGGAGACCCTCGAGCTGATCGCGCCGCTGATCGACCGGGCCGAGATGGTGGTTCCCGGCCACGGCCGGCCGCTGGCGCGGGAGGAGGCGCGGCGGGTGCTGGCCGAGGACCTGGCCTACCTGAGGGCGGCGCGCGCCCAGGGGGCCGACGCGCCGCTGCCGCCCGGCCGCCGCACCCCGCAGCAGCGCCGGATCCACCGAGAGAACGTCAAAACGTGAACGAGCGACGTGCGCTCGCCGCCACGAGCCACGTCCTGCCGGCTATGACCGGCGCAGCGTGACACGTGCGCCCGCGCGGGCGGCGCTTTGTCACGTAATGCCGGCTCAGGGCGCCCCGCGCAATCCGTCCCGTGCGGCCCGCGCCCCAGCGGCCCGCGCCCCAGCGGCCCGCGCCCCAGCGCCCCGCGCCCCCGCCGCCTGCGCGCCCGCGCCCCTACCCGGCGTCGCTGATCACCGCCAGCGTGTCGCCGGTGGCGACCGCGGCGCCCACCGCGATCGGCAGCTCGGCCACCGTCCCCGCCTTGTGGGCCGTGATCTCGTTCTCCATCTTCATCGCCTCGATCACCGCGATCAGCGCGCCCTCCTCGACCGCGGCGCCCTTCTCCACCGCGACCTTGAGCACGGTCCCCTGAAGGGGCGAGATCAGCGTGTCGCCGCCCCCGCCGCCCCCGCCGCCGCTCCCGCCCCCGCCGCGCCGGGTCGCCCTGCGCGTGGCGGGCGCCGCCGCCGGGGCGGGCGCCGCGCCGACGGGCGCCGCGCCGTTGACCGCCGAGGCGCCGGCCGGGGGCGGCGGGCCGATCACCCTGACGTCGAAGCGCTTGCCCGAGACCTCGACCGTGTAGGTCTGCTCCACCTTCGCCTCGCCCTCGTGCGCCTCCTCGGTCGCCGGCTTGGCCGGGGGCGGGAAGGCGAGCGTCTTCAGCCACTGGCGGTCTGAGATCAGGTCGCGACAGGTCTCGGCGTTGCGCCACTGCTCGGTGGCCAGGATCGCCTGGTGGAAGGGGATGAGCGTCTTCAGGCCCTCGATCTCGTACTCGCCCAGGGCCCGCAGCATCCGGGCCGTCGCCTGCTCGCGGTCGACGTCCCAGACGATCAGCTTGGAGACCATCGGATCGTACATGGGGGAGATCTCCGATCCGGCCTCGACGCCGGAGTCCACGCGCACGCCCGGGCCGGACGGCTCCCGGTATGAGCCGATCCGCCCGGGGGCGGGGGCGAAGTTCTTGCTCGCGTCCTCGGCGTTGATGCGGCACTCGATCGCATGACCGCGCAGCTGGACCTCCTCCTGGGAGATCGACAGCGGCTCCCCCGCCGCCACCCGGATCCCCTCCTTGACGATGTCGATCCCGGTCACCAGCTCGGTGACCGGGTGCTCCACCTGCACCCGCGTGTTCATCTCCAGGAAGAAGTACTCGGCTTCCTCGGCCCCCTCGTGGGTCACGAGCAGGCCCTCCACGGTCCCGGCGCCGGTGTAGTCGACCGCCGCCGCCGCCTCGGTGGCGATCTTCCCGATCCGCGCCCGCAGCTCCTCGTCGACCGCGGGGGCGGGCGCCTCCTCGATCAGCTTCTGGTGACGCCGCTGCAGCGAGCAGTCGCGTTCGCCGAGATGGATGACGTTCCCGTGCTTGTCGGCCAGCACCTGGACCTCGACGTGCCGGGGATCGGGCAGGTAGCGCTCCAGATAGACGGTCGGGTCGGAGAAGAACTTCTCCCCCTCGCGCGAGGAGCCCTCGAAGGCCTCCTGAAGCCTGTCCTCGGACTCCGCGACGCGGAACCCCTTCCCGCCCCCGCCCCCGGCGGCCTTGACCGCCACCGGATAGCCGATCGTCTCGGCGATCACCTTGCGCGCCTCCTCGATCGTCGCCACCGGCTCGGTGGTGCCGGGGACGATCGGAACCCCGGCCTTGGCCATCAGCTCGCGGGCGCGGGTCTTGGAGCCCATCGCCTCGATCGCCGAGGCGGGCGGGCCGATGAACGTGATCCCCTCCGCCTCCAGCGCGGCGGCGAAGGCGGCGTTCTCGGCCAGGAAGCCGTATCCCGGGTGGACGGCCTCGGCGCCGGAGCGCTTGACGGCGTCGAGCAGCTTCTCGATCACCAGATAGCTCTCGTTGGCCGGCCCGGGGCCGAGCAGGAACGCCTCGTCGGCGCGCCTGACGTGGGGGGCGTCGCGGTCGAGCTCGGAGTACACGGCAACCGTCGCGATGCCGAGCTCCTCGCAGGCGCGGATGATCCGGAGCGCGATCTCGCCGCGGTTGGCGATCAGGACCTTCGAGAACATGGGGCGGCGCCGGACTTTACCTGGGGCGAGGGCAACCGCGCCTCGCCCGCCCCGCCCCGGGGCGCGGCCGGGCCCGGCGCCCCGCGCTCACGCACTGGACGCGTGGAGCAGCATCCCCGCCCCGACGGTGTCGTTGCTCGCCTCGTCGATCAGGATGAAGCTGCCCACCGTTCGGTTGCGCCGGTAGCGGTCGACCAGCACCGGGGCGCTCGTCCGCAGCCTGACCCGGCCGATCGCGTTGAGCTCCAGCCGATCGGCCGCCTCGCGCTCCAGGGTGTTGACGTTCACCCGGTACTCGAGCTCCCCCACCACCGCCCGCACCGAGCGCGTGGTGTGCTTGAGGGCGTAGCGGGCCCCCGCCTGAAGGGGCCGCTCGGACATCCAGCAGACCATCGCGTCCAGCTCGCGCCCGGCCACCGGCGGGTCGTCGGGGTTGGCGATCATGTCGCCGCGGGAGACGTCGAGCTGGTCCTCGAGCCGCAGCGCCACCGACATGGTCGGGAAGGCCGCCTCGAGCTCCTGGCCGAAGAAGTCGATCGCGGCGATCCGGGTGCGCTGGCCGGCGGGGAGGACGACGACCTCCTGGCCCGGCTGCAGCACTCCGCCCGCCACCTGGCCGGCGTAGGCGCGGTAGTCGTGGTGCTCGGGGGAGTCCGGGGAGCCGGGGCGGATCACCCACTGGACGGGGAAGCGCACGTCGGCGAGGTTGCGGTCGGTGGCGATCACCACGTGCTCCAGGTGGTAGAGCAGCGGCGGGCCCGCGTACCAGGGCATGTTCCGCGAGCGCTCGACCACGTTGTCCCCGTGCAGGGCGCTGATCGGGATGAAGGTCACGTCGCCGATGTCCAGGCGGGCCGCCCAGTCGGTCAGCTCGTCGACGACCGCCTCGAACACCGCCTCGTCGTAGTCGACCAGGTCCATCTTGTTCACGCACACGACCAGGTGCGGGATCCGCAGCAGCGAGGAGATGTAGGCGTGGCGGCGCGTCTGCTCGGAGACCCCGTTGCGGGCGTCCACCAGCACCACCGACAGATCCGCGGTGGAGGCGCCGGTGACCATGTTGCGCGTGTACTGCTCGTGGCCGGGGGTGTCGGCGATGATGAACTTGCGCCGCTCGGTCTGGAAGTAGCGGTAGGCGACGTCGATCGTGATCCCCTGCTCGCGCTCCGCGCGCAGGCCGTCGGTCAGCAGGGCGAGGTTGAGGTAGCCGTCGCCCCGCCGCGCCGAGGTCTCCATCACGTGCTCGAGCTGGTCGTCGAGGATCGACTTGGAGTCGTGCAGAAGGCGCCCGATCAGCGTCGACTTGCCGTCGTCGACCGAGCCCGCGGTGGCGAAGCGCAAGAGCTCGCTGGTGCGGGCGCGGGCAGCCCGGCCGTTGGTGGCCGCGCCCGCCATCAGAAGTAGCCCTCCCGCTTGCGGTCCTCCATCGCGGCCTCGGTGACGCGGTCGTCGGCCCGGGTCTCGCCGCGCTCGGTGACGCGCGTGGCGGCGATCTCCGCCACCACCGCCTCGAGCGTGGCGGCGGTCGAGCGAACCGCGCCCGTGCAGGTCATGTCGCCCACCGTGCGGTAGCGGACCGAGGCCTCAAACGGCTCCTCGCCGTCGATCAGCTCCACGTGGGGGCTGAGCGCGTAGAGCATCCCGTCGCGCTCGAACACCTGGCGGGTGTGGGCGAAGTAGATCGAGGGCACCTCGAGGCCCTCCTGGGCGATGTAGCGCCACACGTCGAGCTCGGTCCAGTTGGAGAGCGGGAAGACCCGCACGTGCTCTCCCTTGCGGATGCGGCCGTTGTAGAGGGTCCACGGCTCGGGGCGCTGGCGCTTGGGGTCCCACTGCCCGAAGTCGTCGCGGAAGGAGAACACGCGCTCCTTGGCGCGGGCGCGCTCCTCGTCGCGGCGCGCGCCGCCGAAGGCCGCGTCGAAGCCGTGCGCGGCGATCGCATCGAGCAGCGTGACCGTCTGCAGGCGGTTGCGCGAGGCCCGCGGACCGGTCTCCTCCGCCACCCGCCCGGCGTCGATCGAGTCCTGGACGCTGGCCACGATCAGCCGCTCGCCGATCCGATCGATCAGCCGGTCGCGGAACTCGATCACCTCGGGGAAGTTGTGGCCGGTGTCCACGTGCATGATCGGGAACGGGAAGCGCCCGGGGCGAAACGCCTTCTCGGCCAGGCGGATGAGGACGAGCGAGTCCTTGCCGCCGCTGAACAGCAGCACGGGGCGCTCCAGCTCGGCCGCCACCTCGCGGAAGATGTGGATCGACTCGGCCTCGAGGGCCTCCAGGTAGGAGAGCTCGTAGTTGCGCGGTTTCACGGTCGGCGGGACTGGGCTACTCGTGGATGCCGCACTCGGTCTTCTCCAGGCCGGCCCACCTTCCCTCGCGCCCGGAGCCGGGGCGGGTGCAGGGGGCGCAGCCGATCGAGGCGTAGCCCTGATCGTGGAGGGGGTGGTAGGGGAGGTCGTGCCGGTGGATGTAGCGCCACACGTCCTTCTCCGTCCAGTCGGCCAGCGGGTTGAGCTTCCAGATGCCGCGCGCGCGGTCGGGCTCGAGCTTGGGCGCGGCGGCGCGCGTCGGGGCCTGCTCGCGCCGGATCCCCGTGATCCAGGCGTCGACCCCATCCAGCGCGCGCTCCAGGGCGGCGACCTTGGCCTGTCCGCAGCAGTCCTGGAGGGTCCAGGCGCCGACCGGGCTGCTGGCGTCCACCACCTCCACCGCCACGCCGAAGACCTCCTCGAAGCGCTTCCACGTCTCGAGGGTCTCGGGGAACAGCACGCCGGTGTCGATCATGAAGATGCGGGGGTCGGGGCATACCTGCGTCAGCATGTGCACGAGCACCGACTCCTCCTTCTGAAAGGAGCAGGCCATCGTCAGGCGGGGGTGGAACCGCTCGACCGCGTAGGCGAGCACCTCCTCGGCCGGCGAGCGCTCGAGATCCGGGACCGCGAGCGCCATCAGATCGCGCACTCGCCCTCGCCGCGGACGACCTGGAAGGGACCGCTGCGGGCCCAGTCGATGAAGTGGCTCATGTTCTCCAGGCTGAACTCGATCGGCATCGTGAGATCTCTGACCCGGTCTTCGAACTCCTGCGTGCCGACCCGCTCGACGAACGCGTTGAACTCCTCGCCGTCGGCGCGCTCGGACTCATAGAAGCGTACCCACCGCTCGACGGCCTCCGGCACCCGCTTGGCCGGAAGCCGTGCCTTCAGCCGCCGACCGTAGCGCACCTCGCCCGCCTCGTGGGCGCCCCCGAGGTGCGGGATGTAGGCGGGGATCGTGTGCTCGCCCACCTTGATCGAGGCCCCGTAGAACCCGATGTTGGCGATGTGGTGCTGCCCGCACCCATTGGGGCAGCCGCTCATCTTGATGTGGATCCGGCGCGTGAGCTCGTCGTCCAGCCGCATCTGCGCCAGGCGCTCGTGGATGGCCTGGTTGAGGCCCATCGAGCTGGTGATCCCGAGCTTGCAGGAATCCGTGCCGGGGCAGCTGACCACGTCGGTGATCTCCCGGGCCCCGGCGTCTCCCAGGCCCAGCTCGCATAGGCGCTGCCACACCTCGTACACCGATTCCTCGCGCACCCACCGCAGGACGATGTTCTGGTCCACCGTGGTGCGGGCGTAGCCGCCGCAGTACTCGCGCATGATCGCGGCCAGGCCGCGGAGCTGCTCGACGCCCAGATCACCCCGGCGCACCGCGACCTCGACCGTGACGAACCCGGCCTGGCGCTGCGCCTGCACGTTGGAGCGGGTGAAGCGCTGGAACTCGCGCGCATCGCCGTTGGGGGTGGCGTAGGTCCCGCGAGGCGCCGGCGCGTGCGCCTGCTCGTCGTGCTCGAACATCAGGTCCTGGGGGGTGAAGTCGCGCTGCGCCACCCAGTCGCCCTGCAGCTCCTCGTCGACCATCTGGCGGAAGGCGTCGATCCCGATCTTGTAGATGAGGACCTTGATCCGGGCACGGGCGCGGTTTGGGCGAAGCCAGTCGGTGCGATCGAAGATCCGCACCACGGCCTCGGCGACCTTCAGATAGTCGCCGTTGTCGAGCTCGACGAACTCGTAGAGGGTCTGGGCCAGGCGCGGCATGATCGACGTCCCACCCCCGACCAGCACCTCCGCGCCGCGCACGCCGTCGCGCACGGTGGGCAGGAAGGCGAGGTCGTGGATCCGGGCGATCGTGTTCTCGCCGGCGGTGGACGCGAACGCGGTCTTGAACTTCCGCGGCATGTTCTGCGTCGTCGGGTGACGGACGAAGTAGCGGACGTAGGCGCCCGCGTACGGGGTGATGTCGAACTCCTCGCCGGGGAGGACGCCGGCGCGCGGGTCGCCGGTGACGTTGCGCATCGTGTTGCCGCAGCCCTCGCGGCTGGAGAGCCCCGCCTCGCCGAGCTCGCGAATCAGCTTGGCCGCGTCCTGGAGCGGGACGTGGTGCATCTGGATGTTCTGGCGCGTGGTGATGTGGCCCTTGCGCAGCGGGACATAGCGCTCGATGCCGCTCGCGAAGGCCTCGAGCTGCTCGGGCGAGACGCCGCCGAACGGCAGCTTCACCCGGACCATCTGGACGGCGGGCTGGCGCTGCCCGTAGACGCCCTGCTTGAGGCGGAACTTGACGAACTCCTCCTCCTCCAGATCCCCTCGCAGGAAGCGGGCCGACTCGGTGTCGAAGTCGTCGAACTCGCGCTGGAGGACCGGGATCACGTGGCCGGGGACGTTCTCGACCACGATCGGCTCCTCCAGCGAGCCGATCTTGGGGCGCCCATGGGCGCCGGTGTCTCTGGCCGGGGCCTGGCCGCGGGCCGTGTCAAGCGATGCGGGCTCCATCGGTTTCCTTCCGGTCGCGTGGACGGTGGCGCCCAATCTACCAAAAGGCAATCCGGATATCGCTATTTAGCTACGGCGCGCGCGTCGAAGGGAGGCCCCGCCCACGCGCAGGGTCCGGCGCCGCGGCGGTGGGGGCCCCGCCGCGGCAGCCGGCCGCGCTCCTCAGACGGCGCCTTTACAAGCCGGCATCGGCTGGGGGGGCTTGGCGATGCCGGCGAGCACCGGCCGATGGGCGAGCGCGTCTCCGGACCGCCGACGCCGGTGCGTCGAGCGGGACGGGAAGCTGGTCCCTCTGATCCTCCGTGTGGAATGACCCATCGATGACTCGCCCCTTCTTGTGCGACGCCGTCGGCGCTGAGAAACGGCCCCGAAGGCTTGCGCCCACCTCTGCATGCTCACCGTCCCACACCGCAGGCGTCCTGTCAAGCGGCAGCTCCACTCAGAGCCACGGAACGGGCGTCTCGGGCGCCCGCATGACCCCCTCCAGCAGCGCCGCCTCCAGCCAGCGGCTGCGGCGCGCCGGCGGCGGAGCGGGCGGGGGGGCGGTGTCGCGCATGAAGCGCTCCAGCGCGGCGACCACCGCGGCCGCCTCCTCGGGCGAGGCGTCCGGCGCGACGATCGTCAGCTGGGGGCGGCGATTGGGGATGTCCGGAGGGTACCGCGCCCCGCCGGCCCCGACGGGCACGCGCCGCCGTTGCCCGGCCGATCCGGCCCGACCTCCGTCCGGCCGGTCCGGCCCGGACCCGCCGATAGCGGTCCGGCCCCACCTCCCCGCTAGAGCGGGATGTTGCCGTGCTTGCGCCTGGGCCCCGCCACGCGCTTGGTCTGCAGCGTCTGCAGCGCGGTGATGATCTTCGGCCGCGTCTCGTGGGGCACGATCACGTCGTCGATGTAGCCGCGCTCGGCGGCCACATAGGGGTTGGCGAAGTGGGCCTTGTAGTCGTTGATCAGCTTCTGCCGCCTGGTGTCCGGGGTGGGCGATGAGGCGATGTCGCGCCGGTAGATGATGTTCACCGCGCCCTCGGGCCCCATCACCGCCACCTCCGCGGTCGGCCAGGCGAAGTTGAAGTCGGCCAGCATGTGCTTGGAGGCCATGACGTCGTAGGCGCCGCCGTAGGCCTTGCGGGTGATGATCGTGATCTTGGGCACGGTCGCCTCGGTGTAGGCGTAGAGCAGCTTCGCCCCGTGGCGGATGATCCCGCCCCACTCCTGGGCGGTGCCCGGGAGGAAGCCCGGCACGTCGCAGAAGGTGATCAGCGGGATGTTGAACGCGTCGCAGGTGCGCACGAAGCGCCCGCCCTTGCACGAGGAGTCGATGTCGAGGACTCCGGCCAACTGGTTGGGCTGGTTGCCCACCACGCCGACGGCATGGCCGTCGAGCCGCGCGAACCCGCACACGATGTTCCGCGCATAGTGCTCGTGCACCTCGTAGAACTCCCCGTCATCGACGATCAGGCGGATCACGTCGCGCATGTCGTAGGGCTTGTTGGGGTTGTCGGGGACGACGTGGTCCAGCGCCTCGTCCATCCGCATCGGGTCGTCGGTCGGCTGGACGCGCGGCGGGGTCTCGAGGTTGTTCTGGGGCAGGAAGCTCAGCAGGTAGCGCGTGTCCTCCAGGCACTGGTCCTCGTCGTCGCAGGCGAAGTGGGCCACGCCCGACTTGCTGTTGTGCGCCATCGCGCCGCCCAGCGACTCGAAGTCGACCTCCTCGCCGGTCACGGTCCTGATCACGTCGGGGCCGGTGATGAACATGTGCGAGGTCTCCTTGACCATGAAGATGAAGTCGGTCATGGCCGGGGAGTACACGGCGCCGCCCGCGCAGGGGCCCATGATCAGGCTGATCTGGGGCACGACGCCGCTGCACATCACGTTGCGCACGAACACGTCTCCGTAGGCACCGAGCGAGACGACGCCCTCCTGGATGCGCGCGCCGCCGGAGTCATTGATGCCGATCACCGGGCAGCCGATCCGCGCCGCCAGGTCCATGATCTTGCACATCTTCTCGCCCATCACCTCGCCCAGCGAGCCGCCGAACACGGTGAAGTCCTGGCTGAACACGCACACCCGGCGGCCGTCGATCGTCCCGTGGCCGGTGACCACGGCGTCGCCGTAGGGCCGGTTCCTCTGCATGTCGAAGTCGTGCGTCCGGTGACGGACGAACGTGTCGAGCTCCTGGAAGGACCCCGGGTCCAGCAGCTTCTCGATCCGCTCGCGGGCCGTGTACTTGCCCTTCTCGTGCTGGCGCTCGACCGCCTTCTCCGAGCCGGCGTGGATCGCCTCGTGGCGGATCTCCTGAAGCTGGGCGAGCTTCTCCTCGTAGGTCTCGGGGGCCTTCTCGCGCATCGGCGCGCGCGAGTTTATGGCCCGCGCGAGATCTTTGGCTCCCCCGGCGCGTCCGCGGCCGCTCAGCCGCGCGAGAAGGGGCGGTGGTGCGCCTGTCCGAGGCTGTCGAGCGCCGCCGCCAGCGCCGTCGGGGCATCGACCGCCGGGCTTGGCGGCGGGGCGCTTGCCCCCGGGCCCTCGGAGGGGGCCGGCGGCGGCGGGGCGCTCGATCCGGGACCAGCGGGCGCCGAAGGCGCGGCGTCGGCCTCCGCGTGCGCCGCGTCCGCCGGAGCCTCCACGTCCGCCGGAGACGCGGGAGACGCGGGAGCCGCCGGAGCGTCGCGGCGAAAGCGCATCCGCAGCCACGCGCGCAGGCCGCGCGGCGCAGGAGGCGGTGAGGCGGCGGGCGGAGCCGCAGGGGGCGGCGAGGCCGCACCCGGAGCCGCAGGGGGCGGCGAGGCGGCGGGCGGAGCGGGGGCCTCCTCCTCCTCGCCCGTGGCCGGGGTCTCCTCCTCGGGGAGCTGCGCCGTCAGCGTCACCCGCGTCCCCCACGCCGATGGCTCGATCGTCACCGTGCCGCTCGCGCGCTCGCCCTCCCAGGCGACGGAGGTCTCGGGCTCCAGCCGCGTGATCCGGATCTCCCCGAAGCACCCGTCGAGGTGCCGGGCCAGCGAGGCGGCATCGCTGCACTCGGCCCACAGCTCCGGTGGGGATTTGACCAGCGTTCGGCTTGCCTGGTGGTCGGTCATGACGTCGAGGTTCGCGCGCGCCGGCGCGACTCCTGCCGCCGGGATGGGAATGGCAGGAAAGTCCCGCGGAGGGGCACCGCGCCCCCGCGGGGTACGCGCCGGTCCTCCCGCGGAAGGCGCCAAGCCAGCCGGGCGGCGGAGCGGACCCTCACCGCTCCTCGGTGACCACCACCACCCCCTTCTCGGCCTCCAGCAGCTCGACCGTACGGCGCGCGGCCTCGTCGACGTGGATCCTGGGAGGCGGGGGGAGGCGCTCCTCGCCGCCGTAGGTGCCGGGCCCGTAGAACATCCCGTAGCGGAGCACCACGCCGCCGGCGTCCAGCACGAGCCGCTCGTGCTCCTCGACCGCCTCGCCGCCGCTCGGCGGCTTCCAGGCGATGCTCTGGGCCAGCAGGCGCGACGCCCCGGCGGCCTGGGCGGCCGCGATCAGGTTGCGCGTCCCCTCGGTGCGGATCCGGTTGTTGCGCGAGACGAACTCGGGGATGAGCCCGGCCTCGTCGGGCAGGTCGGTGAGCTGGTGCATGACCAGCTCGGGGGCCGCCGCCACCACCGCCTCGCGCAGCGCCTCGGCGTCGAACACGTCGCACACGACCGGCTCTGCTCCCAGCTCCCGCAGGCGGTCGGCCTTCTCCGGCGTGCGCGTCATGCCCACCACCGAGTGGCCTGCCCCGACCAGCAGCGGCACCAGCCGGACGCCGATCACGCCGGTGGCGCCCGCGAGGAAGATCCGCATCAGAAGGTCGGCTGATACTCGCCGAACACGTCGCGCATCGCCGCGCAGACCTCACCCAGCGTGCAGCGGTCCCTGAGCGCCTCGCGCAGCACCGGCAGGAGGTTGTCGCTGCCCCGGGCCGCGGTCCGGATCTCCTCCAGCCGCCGCGCCACCACGGCCGAGTCGCGGCTCTCCTTGAAGGCTTTGAGCCGCGCTACCTGCTGGCGCTCGGACTCCGGGTCGACCCGCAGGATGTCGGGCACCTCGGGATCGTCCTCGACGAACTTGTTGACGCCCACGACGATGTCCTGTCCGGTGCGGTAGCGCTCGTGGTAGCCGAAGGCCGACTCCTCGATCTCGTTCTTCATGAAGTCGATGGCGTTGATCGATCCCCCCAGCTCGTCGATCTTGGCGATCAGCTCGCGGGCGCTCTGCTCGATCTCCTCCGTCAGCGCCTCCACGAAGTAGGAGCCGGCGAAGGGGTCGACGGTGTCGGCGGCGCCCGACTCGTAGCCGATGATCTGCTGCGTGCGCAGGGCGATCTTGGCCGCCCGCTCGGTGGGCAGGGCGAGCGCCTCGTCGAACCCGTTGGTGTGCAGCGACTGGGTGCCGCCGCACACGGCGGCGAAGCCCTGGAGCGCCACGCGCACGATGTTGTTCTCGGGCTGCTGGGCGGTCAGGGTGACCCCGCCCGTCTGGGTGTGGAAGCGCAACCGCCAGGAGCGCTCGTCCCGGGCGCCGAAGCGCTCGCGCATGATCTGCGCCCACATCCGGCGCGCGGCGCGGAACTTCGCCACCTCCTGAAAGACGTTGTTGTGGCCGTTGAAGAAGAACGCGAGCCGGGGGGCGAACTCGTCCACCTCGAGGCCGGCGTCGAGCGCCGCCTGCACGTAGGCGATCCCGTTGGCCAGCGTGAAGGCGACCTCCTGGACGGCCGAGCAGCCCTTCTCGCGGAAGTGGTAGCCGGAGATCGAGATCGTGTTCCACTTGGGGATCCGCTCCCGGCAGTAGGCGAACAGGTCGGTGGTCAGGCGGATCGCCCCCTGCGGGGGGTAGATGAAGTTCCCACGCGCGATGTACTCCTTGAGGATGTCGTTCTGCGTGGTGCCGCGCAGCTTCTCGGGCGCCACCCCCTGCTCCTCGCCGACCAGCTCGTAGAGCAGCAGGAGCACGCTGGCCGGCGCGTTGATCGTCATCGACGTGGACACCTGCTCCAGCGGGATCCCGTCGAAGGCGATCCGCATGTCGTCGATCGAGTCGATCGCCACCCCGGTGCGGCCGACCTCGCCCAGGCACCGCGGGTCATCGGAGTCCAGCCCGAGCTGCGTCGGGAGGTCGAAGGCCATGCTCAGCCCCGTCGAGCCGTGCTCGAGCAGGTAGTGGTAGCGCTCGTTGGACTCCCTGGCCGACGCGTAGCCCGCGTACTGGCGCATCGTCCACAGCTGCCGGCGGTACATCTCGCGGTGGATGCCGCGCGTGTAGGGGTACTCCCCGGGAACCCCCAGCCGCTGCCCCAAATCGGCAGGCAGGTCCTCGTCGGTGTACAGCGGCTTGATCTCGATGCCCGAGTCTGTGAAGCGGCGCGGATCGTCGGGGCCGACGATGGGGGCGATCGTGCGGTGCTCGTCGGTGGTGGCCATGGGCGGGAGGTTACCCGCGCGAGCTCGGGCCGCCCGCGCTCGGAGCGCCGGCGCTCAGAGCACCTTCCACAAAAACGCCTGCGTGCGCTCCTCGCGCGGGCTGTCGAGCACCTGGGCCGGCTTGCCCTGCTCCACCACCCGGCCGGCGTCCATGAACACGACGGTGTCCGCCACCTCCCGGGCGAAGCCGATCTCGTGCGTGACCACGATCATCGTCATCCCGTCGAAGGCGAGGTGGCGCATCGTGTCCAGGACCTCGCCGACCAGCTCGGGGTCCAGCGCCGAGGTCGGCTCATCGAACAGCATCAGCTTGGGCGCCATGGCGAGCGCGCGGGCGATCGCGACCCGCTGCTGCTGGCCCCCCGAGAGCGCCACCGGATAGGTGTCGAGCTTGTCGGCGAGGCCCACCTGCGCCAGCAGCTCGCGCCCGCGCCGGCGCGCCTGGTCCTTGGGGACCCCCGCCACGCGGATCGGCGCCAGGCACACGTTCTCCAGCGCGGTCATGTGCGGGAACAGGTTGAAGTGCTGGAAGACCATGCCGATCTGCGCCCGCTTGCGAATCACCTCGCGCTCGGGCAGCTCGTGCAGCTTGCCGCCGGACTCGCGGTAGCCGACCAGCTCGCCGTCGACGTAGAGGCGGCCGGCGTTTATCTTCTCCAGGTGGTTGATGCAGCGCAGGAAGGTCGACTTCCCCGAGCCCGAGGGGCCGAGCATGCACATCACCTCCCCGCGCGCCACCTCGAGGTCGATCCCCTTGAGCACCTCCAGGCGGCCGAAGCGCTTGTGCACGTCCTCGGCCCTGATCATCGTCTCGCTCACGGCACCGCCTCGCCGCCGCGCCCAAGCGTCAGCCAGCGCTCGCGCATCGTGGCCCGCTGGGCGCGGCTGAACCCGCGGCCGTAGCGGCGCTCGATGAAGTACTGCCCCACGTAGGCGACGCTGGTCATCACCAGATACCAGATGCTCGCCACGATCAGCAGCGGGATCGTCTTGTAGTTGGCGTCGTAGATCGTCTGCGCCGAGTACAAAAGCTCGGTGTAGGCGATCACGCTGACCAGCGAGGTGTTCTTGAGCATCGAGATCGTCTCGTTGCCGGTGGGTGGGATGATCACGCGCATCGCCTGGGGGAGCACCACCAGCCGGACGATCTGAAGCCGGGACATCCCCAGCGACTGGGCGGCCTCGGTCTGTCCCTCGGGAACCGAGAGGAACCCGGCGCGCACGACCTCCGCCATGTAGGCGCCCTCGTTGAGGCCCAGGCCCAGGAGCGCCGCCACGAAGGTGGTGATGATCGTGTTGGCGTTGCCGTGGATCAGCGCCGGGCCGAACGGGATGCCCAGGTCCAGCCGCGGGAACAGCGAGGCGAGGTTGTACCAGAACAGCAGCTGCACCAGCAGCGGCGTGCCCCGGAAGAACCAGATGTAGAGCCAGCTCGCGCCCGAGACGATCGGGTTGGGCGACTGGCGCATCACCGCCAAGACGATCCCCAGCACGATCCCGATCGCCATCGCCAGGACGGTCAGATAGAGCGTGACGAGGACGCCGTGCAGGATCCGGTGGTCGAACAGGTAGTGGCCAACCCACACCCACTGAAAGCCCCGGTTGGGCCCCGTGTTGGTGACCACGGCGCGGATGAACGACGCCGCGATCAGCAGCACGATCAGCGCCGCCACCCACCGCCAGGGATGGCGCACCGGGACGGCCCGTATCTCCTCGGGCCGTCCCGTCCGCCGCTCGTCTCGCTCCGAGGTCTCCACCTCCGAGCGATAGTTTGACGCCTACGAGGTGGCGCCGTTGATCTTCATCTGCGATGCCGGGATCGCGCCCGCCTGGATCCCCCACTTGGTGAGGATCCTCATGTAGGTCCCGTTCTTCTGCAGGTCCTTCAGGGCGGCGAGCACCGCCGGCGCCAGGTTCGGGCTCTTGGGCAGCGCCAGGCCGTACGGCGCGCTGGCGTAGGGGGCGCCGACGAGCTTGAACGTCCCGCTCGACTGCTTGACCTGGTAGGCGGCGACCGGCGAGTCGGCGAAGCCGAGCTGCGCCCGCCCGCTGGACACGGCCAGGTTGGCGCCGTTCTGGTCGTTGAACGAGAGCACGGTGACGCCCGGCTTGCCCGCGGCCTTGCACTTCTTGCCCTGCGTGCCGGCGTCGGCCTCCTCGGTCGTGCCCTTCTCCACCGCCACCGTCTTGCCGCAGATGTCGGCGATGCTGGCGATCGAGACGCCGCTGTTGGCCTTGGCGTAGAACGACTCGCCGGCGGTGAAGTAGTCGACGAAGTTGACCGTCTTCTCGCGCGCCTTGGTGTCGGTGAACGACGAGGCGCCCATGTCGTACTTGCCGGCCGCCAGGCCGGGGATGATGGTCGCGAACGTCGCGTTGACCACGTTCACCTTCAGCCCCATGACCGCGGCCAGCGCCTTGACCAGATCCGGGTCCATCCCGATCACGGTGTGGCCGTCGGGGGCGATGAACTCGTTCGGCGCGTAGCTGGCGTCGGCGGCAACCGTGATCGTGCCCTTGGACCTGATCGCGGCCGGGACGAGCTTCTCCACGGCCGGGTCGGCCGCGCTCGTGGCCGGAGTGGTCGCGGCGGGGGCCGTGCTGCTCGGCGCCGAGGAGGTCGTGCTCGACTTCTTGGCGCCGCCGCAGGCGGCGAGCGCCACGACGCTCAGCAGCGCCGCGGACACCGCGACCAGCCTTCTCGTTGGATCCATCGACACGCTCCTTTCCCGGGGACACCGCAGCATAGGTGAGGCCTCGCCCTCCGACCATTAGCCTTCCTTTAGTGCGAGTGAGCGTCCGCCTGTTCGCGGGCCTGCGCGAGCGGGCCGGCGCCGACGCGGTGGAGCTGGAGCTCCCCGACGGCGCCCGGGTCGCCGACGCGCTCGATCGCCTGGGGGAGCTGACCGGCGGCACCCGGGTGGTGATGGCGGTCAACCGCGAGTACGCCGACCCCGGCCTGCCGCTGCACGCCGATGACGAGCTGGCGCTGATCCCGCCGGTGTCCGGCGGCTCGATCGGGACCGCCCACGTGCGCGTGACCGACCAGCCGCTGCGTCCCGACGCCCTCCTCGACCACGTGCGCGATCCCGCCGCGGGCGCGATCGTCACGTTCCTCGGCGTGACGCGGGAGGTGGCCGAGCTCCAGTACGAGGCCTACGTCGAGATGGCCGAGCGGGAGATCGCCCAGATCGTCCGCCGGGCCGTCGAAGGCCACGGGCTGTGCGCCGCCGCGGCCGAGCACCGGGTCGGGTCGGTGCCGCTGTCCGAGCCTTCGGTGGCGGTCGCCGCCTCGGCCCCCCACCGCGAGGCGGCGTTCGCCGGGGCGCGGGAGATCATCGACGAGATCAAGGCGCGCGCGCCGATCTGGAAGCGGGAGGAGGGCGAGTGGGTGGAGGGCCCGAGCCCCCGGACTCCCTGAGGGGGCTTCCCGCGGTCCACGAGCTGGCCGCGGAGCTGGAGGCGCCCCACCGCCTGGCGGTGGCGGCGGCTCGGCGCGCGATCGAGGAGCGCCGGCGGGCCGGGCTGGCCGGCCGGCCGGTGTCCGGTGAGCTCGCCGAACGGGCCCGCGAGCTGCTGGACGGCCTGCGGCGCCCCTCGCTGCGCCCGGTGATCAACGCCACCGGGGTGATCATCCACACCAACCTGGGCAGGGCGCCGCTGGCGGCCGTCGCCCGCGAGGCGGTCGCCCGGGCGGCCGACGGCTACTGCAACCTGGAGCTGGACCTGGCGGGCGGCGGGCGGGGCAGCCGCCACGCCCACGTCGAGGCGGTCCTGCGAGAGCTGACCGGGGCCGAGGCGGCGCTGGTGGTCAACAACGGCGCCGCCGCCGTGCTGCTGGCGGTCGCCGCGCTCGCCGGCCCGGGCCGCGGGGTGATCGTGGCCCGCGGCCAGCTCGTCGAGATCGGGGGCGGGTTCCGGATCCCCGAGGTGCTCGCGCAGTGCGGGGCCGAGCTGATCGAGGTGGGCACCACCAACCGCACGCGCCTGCGCGACTACGCGCAGGCGCTCGAGCGCCGCGGGTCCGATGTGGCGGCGATCCTGCGCGTGCACCAGTCGAACTTCCGCACGGTCGGCTTCGTCGAGGACGTGCCGGCGCGCTCGCTCTGCGGGCTCGGGGTGCCGGTGATCGACGACGTCGGCTCCGGGGTGCTGGGCGAGCCGGACGGCCTGCCCGAGCTGGCCGACGAGCCGCCGATCGCCGGGGCGCTGGCCGCCGGCGCGGAGCTGGTCTGCTGCTCGGCCGACAAGCTGCTGGGCGGGCCCCAGGGCGGGCTGCTGTTGGGCAGCGCGGCGGCCATCGCCGCCGCCCGAGAGCACCCGCTGGCGCGGGCGGTGCGGATCGACAAGCTCTCCCTGGCCGGGCTCGAGGCCACGCTCAAGCTCTACCTGGAGCCCGAGCGGGCCCGGCGCGAGGTCCCCGTGCTGGCCATGCTCGCCGCCCGCGAGCCGGAGCTCGCGGAGCGGGCCAGGGCGCTGGCGGAGGCGATCGGCGAGGCGGCGCGGATCGTGCGGGCGACCGCGCGGGTCGGCGGCGGAACGCTGCCGCTGCTCGAGCTGGAGGGGCCCGCGGTGGCGCTCGAGGGCGAGGCCGGCGCCGACGCGCTCGCCGCCGCGCTGCGGCGCTGCGAGCCGCCCGTGATCGCCCGCATCCACGACGGCCGGGTGCTGCTCGACCCCCGGACGCTGCGGGCGCAGGAGATCCCGGCGCTGGCCGCCTCGGCGCGGGCCGCGCTGCGCGCGACGGCGGGCTGAGCAGACGAAAAACGGCCGATTCGCGGCCACCGGCGCGGCGGACGGATCGAAAATGGCCCGTCCAGGCTCCGATCCAGGGAGGACCCGCGTTGCCCAGCTTCACGCCCCGACTCCTCGGCCTCGCCGCGCTGGCGGCGGCGCTCGTCCCCGCGCCCGGCGCCCTCGCCCGGCGGCTCACGCCGCGGCAGTTCGCCCGCGCCGAGGTCGCCTACTACGCGCGCCGGATTCCCCCGCGGATGCGCGCGGTGGGAACCGGCGTGGACTACGCCTGCCTGTCGGCGCCGCCCAAGCGGGATCCCGCGCCGGGAACCGCGGCCTGGCAGGAGCGCGACGCCTTCAACCAGTACTGCGCCACGCTCCGCCTGCGCGACCAGTACGACAGCCCGGCCTACGGCAACGCCAACCGGATCGAGGGGGCCAAGCTGTGGGCAGCCCAGCTCCAGGAGCAGGCCGGCGACGGCCCCGGCCACATCCACGGCGGGCTGACGACGCTGGTCCCCGGCTCCCAGGCCGCCGACGCCTTCCGCGCCCTGTCGGACTTCTGGGAGCCGCTGGGCATCGGGCGCGACCAGGAGGTCGCGTTCACCGCGGCCGACGGGGCACAGCTGCGCGGCCACGTGTTCGAGCCACTGGGCACGCCGCCGCCCGGCGGGTGGCCCGGGGTGGTGATCACCGACGGCTCGGTGCAGGGCTACGAGAACCTCTACTACTGGGCGGCGGAGGACCTCGTCGCCCACGGCTACGAGGTGATGACCTACGACGTCCAGGGGCAGGGGGACTCCGACCTTTTGCCCAGCACGAGCAACTGCGGTGTCGGTCAGCTCCAGGGCGGAAACCTGCTCTGCCAGGGGGTCCCCTACCAGCAGAGCTACAACTTCTACCAGGGCGCCGAGGACTCGCTGAGCTGGTTCGACTCCCCGGCCAACCCGTACTTCGGCCAGCTCAACGCCAACGAGATCGGGATCGCCGGCCACTCGCTGGGAGCCGCCGCCGTGAGCGAGGTGGGGCAGTGCGACCGGCGGGTGAAGACGATCGTGGCCTGGGACGACCTGGACGCGATCACGAGCTGCGAGGGCGGCGGCGAGACGATCCCGGCCGCCTACCGGTGGGGCGATGGCCGGCTGATCCACGTGCCGGCGCTGGCGCTGACCAACGACTACCTGTTCAACCCGCAGCCGATGACCTCCCCGCCGGACCCGCAGTCCAAGGCCGCGGGCTACGACCAGGTGATCAAGGCGGGCCTCGACTCGATGCAGGTGGCCTTCCGCGGCGCGACCCACCTGACCTACACCTACGTCCCCTACGTCCTGCCGGCCAGCGAGCTGGCCGAGCGGTTCGCCTCCTACTACACGGTGGCCTGGTTCGACTACTACCTCAAGGGCGACCCGACCGGGTTCGACCGCCTGGTGGCGCGACGGTTCGACTCAAGCGCCGACGGCGACTCGATCGGCGCCGGCGTCTACGACGCCAGCCTGGCGCTCGCCGACCCCACCAACCCCTACGCGGGCAACGTCCCGTACCGGATCAGGGGCCTGCCGGTGCGCAACGTCGTCTCCTTCTACTACATGTCGCAGTACACGCTGCACGACCCGCGGGGCGGGCTGGCGAGCTGCGCCGACATGCGCCAGCCGAGCTGCACGCCGCAGGCGGGCGGGCTGCCCTAGCCTTGGCGCGGCGTGGTGAGCGCCGCCCCCCTCACGCTCGGCACCGCCGGTCACATCGACCACGGCAAGACGACGCTGGTCGGCCGCCTGACCGGCGCCCAGACCGACCGGCTGCCGGAGGAGCGCCGTCGCGGGATCTCGATCGAGCTCGGCTACGCCCGGCTCGAGCTCCCCTCCGGCCGGCGCCTGTCGGTGATCGACGTTCCCGGCCACGAGCGCTTCGTCCGCACGATGGTGGCCGGCGCGAGCGGGATCGACCTCTACCTGATGACGATCGCCGCCGACGACGGCGTGATGCCGCAGACGCGCGAGCACGCCCTGGTCCTGCGGGCGCTGGCGGTCACCCGCGGCGTGGTGGCGGTGACCAAGGCGGACCTGGCCGACCCCGCGCCGGCGATGGCGCAGGCGGCCGAGCTTCTGCCCGCGGCGGAGGTCGTGGCCGTCTCGGCGCGGACCGGCGAGGGGGTGGCGGAGCTGCTGGAGGCGCTCGACCGCCTCGCGGCAGGCGCTCGGAGCCGCGCCGCCGGCGCCGGCCCCGCGCGCCTGCACGTCGATCGCGTGTTCACGATCCGCGGCGCCGGCACGGTCGTGACCGGGACGCTGTGGAGCGGGTCGATCGGACGTGGCGACGAGCTCGTGCTGCTGCCCGGCGCCCGTCGCGCCCGCGTGCGCGGGGTGCAGGTCCACGACGAGCCGGCCGAGCGCGCGGCCGCCGGCCAGCGGGTGGCCGTGAACCTGGTGGGCGTCGCCCGCGAGCAGGTGCAGCGGGGCGAGGTGCTGGCGGGCGCCGAGGCCGACCTGGCCGCGACCTACCTGATCGACGCCGAGCTCGAGTTCGCCGGGGCGGAGCCCGAGCCGGGCGCGCGGGTGCAGGTCCACCACGGGACGCGCGAGTCGCCCGCCCGGCTCGCCTGGCTGGGCGGCGGGTTCTGGCAGCTGCGCCTCGAGCGCCCGCTGGTCCCCGCCCGCGACGACCGCCTCGTCGTCCGCCAGATCGCCCCGCCGGACACTATCGGCGGCGGCCGGGTGCTCGACCCCCGTCCCAGAAAGCACGGGCCGAGCCGCGAGCTGTTGCTCCGCCTGGGGCGGCTGGCCGCGGGAGAGCCCGAGGTGACCGGCGCCCAGCCGCCGCGACCGGCGCCCCCGCCGCCGGCGCCCCCGCCGCCGGCGCCGCGCCCGGCGTCCCCGCACCCGGCCGCTGCGACCCCCGCCGCCCCGACGCCGGCCGCTCCGACGCCGGCCGCCCTTCCCGCCAGCGCGCTGGCTCTGGAGCGCCGGCTGAGGGAGGCAGCGATCGAGCCCCCGCTCGACGCCGAGCTGGACGCGGCCGACCTGGACGCGCTCAGGCAGGCCGGGCTCGCCGTGCGGGTCGGCCGCCAGCTCCACTACCACGCCGACGTGCTGGCGGAGATCCGCGCCCGGGTCCTCGATCTGGCCGCGCGCCACGGCGGAGCGGTCACGCTGGCCCAGCTCCGCGACGAGCTCGGCACCTCTCGCAAGTTCGCCCAGGCCCTGCTCGAGCACTTCGACTCTGAGAAGCTGACCATCCGCCGCGGCGAGCAGCACGTGGTGCGGCGCCGCGCCCGCGCCGTGTAGCCTGCGACGGCATGCCGACCAGCCTCGTGACCGGCGGCGCCGGATTCCTCGGCTCGCACCTCTGCGACGAGCTGCTCCGCCGCGGCCACCGCGTGATCTGCGTCGACAACCTCGAGACGGGAACCCTCGCCAACATCGAGCACATCCGCTCGCCCGACTTCGTCCACCTGAACCTCGACATCATCGACCCCTACTTCGTCGAGGAGCCGATCGACTTCGTCTACCACCTCGCCTCGCCCGCCTCGCCGATCGACTATCTGCGCCTGCCGCTGCACACGCTCAAGGTCGGCTCCTACGGCACCCACCACACCCTCGGGCTGGCCAAGCAGCACCGCGCCCGCTTTCTCCTCGCCTCCACCAGCGAGGTCTACGGCGACCCCCAGGAGCATCCGCAGAAGGAGACCTACTGGGGGCACGTGAACCCGATCGGGCCCCGCGGCGTCTACGACGAGGCCAAGCGCTACGCCGAGGCGCTGACCATGGCCTACCACCGCCAGCAGGGCGTCGACACGGCGATCGTGCGGATCTTCAACACCTACGGCCCCCGGATGCGCCCCCACGACGGCCGGGCGATCCCGACCTTCCTGCGCCAGGGGCTCCAGGACCGGCCCATCACCGTGTTCGGCGACGGCTCCCAGACCCGCTCCTTCTGCTACGTCGCGGATGAGATCCGGGGCCTGATCGCGCTCGCCGAATCCGGCTACCACAACCCGGTCAACATCGGCAACCCCAACGAGTTCACGCTCCTGGAGCTGGCCAGGACCGTGATCGAGGTCACCGGGTCGCGGTCGGAGATCGTCTTCGAGGCGCTGCCCACCGACGACCCCCAGGTCCGCCGCCCCGACATCACGCTGGCCCGCGAGATCCTCGGCTGGGAGCCGGCCGTCGACCTCCGCGAGGGGCTGCGGCGGACGATCGAGGAGGCGGGCGTCGAGGCGCTGGTCGGCGCCAGCACCTGAGCGCGCCGGCCGGCTGCCCCCACCCTCCCGGGCCATCCCCCACCACCCTCCCGGGGGCCGGCCGCCCCAACGCTCCCCAAACCAGAAACTTCGCTCTCCGGTTACCGTTACAGGTCTCAGGAGGGGATCTGTCGGGTCCAGCGCCGATTTGACCATGCAGCCAACACACGCCACCGAGAGCGAGGCGAAGCGGCTTGCCAACGGGGCGGTGCCGCGGCCGGTGCCGATCCGCGACGTGCGGCGCAAACGGCCCCCGCTTCTCTCCTTCCTGCTGCGGATGGAGACCTTCCGGCGGATCGGCCGGGTGGCCTCGCTGCTGGCGATCGACTTCGCCGGGGTGGCGGGAGCGCTGTTCACCGCGCTGTTCATCAAGACCCTGGTCAACGGCGAGCCGGACGCCGCCGGGGCGTGGCGGACCGGCCAGCACTGGATCGCCTTCGCCTACCTGATCACGGTGCTGATGTTCGCGCGCGGCGACCTGTACGCCGACCGGCCGCGCCGGGCCGGCTTCGCGCGGATCGCCTCGGGCCTCTTCCAGACCACGATCATCGCCCTGCTGTTCGCGCTCGCCAACGGCCAGCACTTCTCCAGCTACTGGATCTTCTACGGCTCGCTGTTCTTCGCCACCGCCTACATCACGGCGCTGCGCGCGCTGCACACCAAGGGGACGGGGTGGCTTCTGGAGCAGGCCGGCTACAGCCGGCGGGCGCTGCTGGTGGGCACCGGCAAGCACATCGACGCGGTGGCCCACGCGCTGGCGGGGCGCTCGCGCACACGGGTCGACATCGCCGGCTACCTCTCGCTCACCCCCCGGCCCCAGAACGGCCTGCGCTCGCTCGGGCAGCTCGACGACCTGCTCGACGTCCTGGCCCGCGAGCGGATCCAGGAGGTGATCATCGCCGACCCGGACTTCCCGCAGGACCGGGCGGTCGAGCTGGTGGACGCCTGCCACCAGCGCGGGGTGACCGTCCAGGTCGCCCCCTCGACGATGGAGATCCTGATCGACCGCGCCGAGTTCGTCCCCGGGCAGACCGTCCCGCTGTTCAAGCTCCGCCCCCCGGTCTTCGAGGGGATCGACTACGCGCTCAAGCGGAGCTTCGACCTGGTGGTCGCCAGCCTGGGGCTGCTGTTCGTCTCGCCCGCGCTGCTGGTGATCGCGCTGCTGGTCAAGCTGAGCTCGCCGGGCCCGGTCATCTACCGCTCGGTCCGTCCCGGCATGGCCGGGCGGCCGTTCTACTGCTTCAAGTTCCGCACCATGCGCCAGCACGCCGACCAGATCCAGGCCGACCTGGAGCCGCTCAACGAGAAGTCGGGGGCGCTGTTCAAGATCCGCGAGGACCCCCGCCTGACCCGGATCGGCCGTCTGTTGCGCCGCTTCTCGATCGACGAGCTGCCCCAGCTAGTCAACGTGATCCGCGGCGAGATGTCGCTGGTCGGCCCTCGCCCGCTGCCGATGCGCGACTTCGAGCGCCTGGAGGACTGGCACAAGAAGCGCTACCTGGTGCTGCCGGGGATCACCGGGCTGTGGCAGGTCTCCGGCCGCTCCGAGCTCGACTTCGACGACCTGGTGCGGCTGGATTTCCTCTACCTGGAGCGGTGGTCGATCATGCTCGACCTCTCGATCCTGCTGAAGACCATCCCGGCTGTCCTCAGCCGGCGCGGCGCCTTCTGAGGCCGACGCCCGCCAGTCCTCCCAACGCGTTCGCTCGCGCCCGCGGACCGCTCGGGCGGCTCGCCGCGCCGCTCTCGCGCTGGGCGCGCCGGCGCCGGGTGCAGCGGCTGCTGCGCCTGCCGGGCCTCGGGCCCCAGACGAGCATCCTCGACGTCGGCAGCGGCGGCCTGGGCCTGATCGCCCTCGCCCCCCACCTGAACATCACCGCCGTCGACCTGCGCGAGCGCCCGGAGTACCCGGGGACGCTGGTGGTGGCCGACGCGAGCGAGCGACTGCCGTTTGCCGACGGCGAGTTCGACCTCGCCTACTGCAACAGCGTGATCGAGCACGTCCCCCCCGACCGGCGCCCGGCCTTCGCCCGCGAGGTCCGGCGGGTCGCGCGGGGCTGGTACGTGCAGACGCCCGCGATCAGCTTCCCGATCGAGCCGCACTCGCTGCTGCCGGGCGCCCACTGGCTGCCGCCGGCACTGCGCCGCCGCTACTGGCGCTTGGGCGCCGGCAGCGACGTGGAGGAGATCAGGCTGCTGCGCCGGCGCGAGCTGGAGGCGCTCTTCGGGCCCGCGTCGCGGGAGCGCCTGGGCCCCTTCACCAAGAGCTGGATCTGCCTGCGCGCCCCCGACCCCCCGGGCGCCCCCGACCCCCCGGGCGCCCCCGACCCCCTGCGCGCCCCCGACCCCCCGGGCGCCCCCGACCCCCC